>VFQQ010001747.1_pt1 | contig 28319 bp, 23 predicted proteins | sample 3512341 | NCBI WGS metagenome assembly VFQQ01 (sample SAMN10412373, study PRJNA504923) | tailings metagenome | isolation source: Relicate 2 Philex TSF1 revegetated site | place: Philippines: Tuba, Benguet | collected 2017-08-29
ACGAAGCTCGACAAGGCGCGCGTCTGGAAATCCGAACTGTGGCGTCATGGCGACGAAAAGACCAAGCGCGACGAAGCCGTCGACCGGCTTGTCGACATGCTGAAAGATCTGATCAAGGCGGCGGGCAAATCGAAGATGAACCTGGCGCCGGTCATTGGCATCGGGTGCCCCGGGCTTATCCGCGAAGACGGCTCCATCGAAACTGGAGCGCAGAACCTGCCCGGCAACTGGGAAAGCACGACGTTCAACCTTCCCAACTCCGTCATCGAGTCCATTCCCGAGATCGGAAAGCACGAGACCGCGGTCGCGATGCACAACGATGCCGTCGTTCAAGGTCTCAGCGCGCTCCCGAAGATGCGGGAGTATGACCACTGGGGCGTGCTGACAATCGGCACCGGGTTGGGTAACGCCCGCTTCACCACGCGGCGGAAGAAGAGCTGATGGGCGGAACAGCCGAGACAGACTCCGGCTCTCGTCCGCAGTTCCTGCCAAATCCGTAAGGTGCCGGGAACGGCACGAGGGAACCCGTTTCGCCAAGCTGCGTTGTTTCTCTTGTTGCAGCGTGAAAGAGTAGGCGGCCCCACATGCAGGATTTTGAACGCGTCTACATGCGCACGCTGCGCCACATCTACGACACTGAGAAGCAGCTTTGTGTCTCCGTGCCGGTGATCGCGGGGGCCGTTCGGGATTTGCGACTTGCCAACGCGCTCGGCGAAATCGAAGGAGAGTCGGGCGCCCAGCTCCGGCGGATCGAGGGTATATTTCAGGTTCTTTACCTCGAGCCAACGTCCGAAGCCGCATGGCCGACGACGGCGCTGCTGCGAGAGGCGCTCGACGCCGTGACCGGAAACCGCAACGGAGGCGCCCAGGGTTGTGCAGCCGCGCTTCTCGCAATCAAGCGCTACGAAATCACTCTTTACGAAGCCCTCCTTCGCTGGTCGGAGCAGTGCCAACTGGACGAAGCGATCCCCGATATCCGCCGCAGCATCGCGGAGGAGCTGGTGCAGGCGAGCATCCTCTCAGAGCTCGCGTTCGAAGAGGCACCCGTCGAAGTTCCCGCCTTGACGGTTGAAGAACGCAACGCGCTTCATTGAGCTCGTTCAGAACTCCACGCTCAGTTGGCAAAATAAAAAAGCCGGCCATGAGGCCGGCTTTCGTGCGATCCGATCTCCGTCGGCGCTCGCTCAGATCATGCCGAGCAGATGCAGCACAATAAGACCAAACACGCGGCTTGAGCGGAAAGTTCCGCCACAACGGCACGCGTTGTGACGGTGAAATCCGGCTCAGAAGCCGTAGATCGCGACGCCTACCGCGAACAACAGAATGAAGACGACCGACAGCATCGTTGGCACAACGGCAAGCACAGCTGCCAGCGTCAGCCGCTCTCCGCGCAGCGCCAATGCCGCGACGACCACGACCAGAACCGGCGCCAAAACGAGTTGAAAGAGCGTGATCAATCCGCCCGTGCCATCGCCTTCAAACTCGAGACCGTGAACGAAGACCGACGGCAGGTAGCTCAGCCACGTCAACAGGACGACGGCAGCCATCGCGAGCAAGGCCTGACGCAGGCGGCCACTTGCAGCGAGGATGAGAGCCGCCAGGGCGACGATGGGAAGAAGCGCCAGCTTTGCCTTTATGATCCAACCGGCGATTCCCAGCCCTGGAATTTCGGAGGTGTCCCCGAACAAAATGGGAAGATCGCTCAGTCCTTGCAGCAGCTCCAGAGCGGCGGCGGTGGCGAGAAGGATCAATGCCCAGCGCGGAATTTCAGCTGCGGAACCCTGAGCTGCTGCGTTGCCTGCGTTCGTCATGGCCCCTCCGCGCTTCCGAACTCTAACGAGGGATACACGGAATGCATGGGCAGGCAAGTTCGCAAAAAAACAAGGGCGGGCCGTGAAAGCCCGCCCTCATTGAAACGATGCCGCGTACTTTTAAGCCTTGGGGTCCTGAGGCAGGAAGGCGCTGACCTTGCGGACGAGGTCGGCGACGTTCTGGGCGCCGATCCGCTCCATCACCCAGGCGCGGTAGGTTTCCACGGTGCGGGGGCTGATCGAGAGCTTGGCCGCGATCTGCTTATTCGACATGCCGGAGGCCACGAACTCGAGCACTTCGCGCTGGCGCGGCGATAGGGCCTTGAGGCGCTCGGCGATGTCGATGCGCTCGCTGTTCTCGGAGCTCTGGCGGCGCCCCTTCTGAACAGCATCGTTGACGCTCGTTGCAAGGCGCTCGCCGTCGTACGGCTTCTCGAAGAAGTCGAACGCGCCCTCCTTCAGGGCTTCCACCGCCATGGACACGTCGGCATGTCCACTGATGAGAATGAGCGGAGCCTCGTGGTTTCTCTGCTTCAGCACGCGCTGGAGTTCGAGGCCCGACATGCCGGGCATGCGCACATCCGCTACGACGCACGACGGCCTGGTTTCGGGCAGATCTTCAAGAAAGGCCTCGGCGGATTCATAGCAGGCCACTGGGATCTCGCGGCTCTCGATCAGAAGCCGCATCGAATGCAGCACGGCTGAATCGTCGTCGATCAAAGCTACTGTCACTTCGGGCATCCTCTAGGTCGCTCTCTCTATTGATGTCGCACCGGCGACTGCTGTCGGAAGAGTAAAGGAAACTGCCGCTCCACCGCCAGCGCTTTCCACCACGAGCTTGCCGCCGTGCGTTTCGGCGGTCGAATGAGCGAGTGCCAAGCCGAGGCCGAGCCCCTCTCCCTTGGTCGTGGTAAACGGCGTCACCGCTCGATCCAGAATGTCCGGATCGAAACCTGGACCGTTGTCGCGAACGGTGACGACCACACGTCCAGAGTCCGTCATATCTGCTTCTACGACAATGCGGCCATCCGGCCTACCGCTTCCGGAGATGGATTCGGCCGCATTGCGGATCAGGTTGATCAAAACTTGTTGAATCTGAAGACCGTCACAGACTACCGAGGGGAGATTTCGTGCGTATCGCGTTTCGATCTCGACGTGGCTAGCTTGCGTGTCGAAACGGCAGTGCGAGATCGCCTCACGTATCAAATCGGCGGCCGCATGTGGCCGCACCTCGTTGCGGCCGAGCTGAATGAAATCCCGCAATCGGCGCACCACCTCGGCCGCGCGATTCACCTGGGCCACCGCGTGCCCGGCGGCGGTCCGCGCGGCGTCATTGTCCGGCGGGCTCTTCTCGACGGCCATCTTCGCAATGCGGGTGTAGTTGGCGATCGCCGTCAGCGGCTGATTGATCTCGTGCGCGAGCGCCGCTGCAAACGCACCCATCGTATCAAGCCGGGCCGCACGTTCGAGCGCCTCCTGGTTGCGGCGGAGCTGGGCTTGGGTTCGAAGCTGCTCGTTGACCACCGCGCCGATGGTCAGTCCGGTCAGCGCGAGCACGATCATCAGTGCCTGATAGGCCGTCACCTCGTTGGGGTGGACGCCTGCGTACTGCATGGCAGCCATCAGTCCAACCTGGGTGAGAACGAGGCCGGCCGTCACGCCTTCCAGACCGAACCGGACTGCCGTCCACATCACCGGAAGGAAGAAGAGGTAGAATTGCTTGACGCGGAAGGTGTCCGATAATCCGAAGACGGCCGCGAGCGTCGCTATCAAGACGAGCACAAGCGCCGCAAGCTCCAGCGAGGGAACGAGGATGCGGCGGCGGGTAAACAGGATCAGAACGAATGGCGTCATCACGGTGACACCGATCATGTCGCCGATCCAAAGCTGCGCGGTGGTGAATATCACATCCTGCGACGCGACGAGACCGTAGGCAACGAGAAGAGCGACATAAGTCACGGCCACGAGGCCGGTGCTTACGGCCGCCACCGCGATCAAGAGCAGAAGGGAACGCTTCGTGCTGAGGGTCCGGTCGAACTTCCAGCGCGGCATTGTAAGGAAGCTCGCCGCGGCGCCATATCCTGCTCCGACGATCAGCGCCCCGATGATGTGAACGCCCAACGGGACCGGCAAGTCCAGAACGAAAGCATTGACGATCAGCGGCGCAACGAAAAGCCAAGGCACGTAATCGCGGCCCAGCAGCAGGATCAGCGCGAAGCTGAGGCCTGTCGCCGGGTTCCAAGGCGTAACGCCGATGGGCGCAATGGGGCTGATATAGCTTAACCAGTCCAACAGCCCGTAACTCACCAGATAGGCGAGTCCGATGGTCAACCGTGACCACCTGTGCAGTGCCGCCACAGGCAGATTCCTTGCCGCTGCTTCGCTGCCCCACTCATACATCTGGTGCCCCCTCGCGGGCGTCTCCGGCAAACTACTCAGTAGGTCCTCCTGATCGATGCAACCGGCCGGGCGCGTCACGAATTGCCAGGGCCGTGAAATAGATCGACGATGCGCCTTCATATATGCTGCAGCGACCTTCATCCAGAAACTGCAACTCTATACCAAACTGCTTTGCACGCGACACGCGCGAAGGATTTCTGGCTAACTCCAAGCCTACCAAGTGAATTCCGCCCGCACTCGCCGCCGACCAAGCGTCCCGGCAGCGGCAGGCTCGAATGCAAGCAAGCGCCTGATATTTATTATCTTTCTAGAATGTCGAAATCCCCGAGCTTGGAGGCAAGCTCGGGGATTTTCGTTTTTTTTTCGAGAGCGCTCGCGGCTATGCCGGCTCAGTCTCCTTCAAATAGTGGTCGAGTCTGACCAAGAGACCCGCACAGCCGTTCTTGCGCGTACCCGACTTGTCGATGCCGTCGAAGAAGGCGTCGTGCTCGGTGAAGATGATTTTCGTGCCGGCCCCCTCGGGCACGAACTCCGCGGTGCCGAGAGACGCCGACATCGGCTTCCCTGCAATCGCCATGGTGTAGGCAAAGACAATGCGCCTTTCCGGCACGATATCGAGGTAGGTCGTGTCGTTGCTGATCACCTCGCCGCCCTTGAAGCGGAAAGAGCTCTTCTCCTGCCCTCCGATGCGGAAGTCCTGCTCGTAACCGAATAGCTCCCATCCTTCACCTTCGGCGAACCATATGCGCTTCGCGGCCGGATCGGCCCACGCAGCGAAGACACGCGCAGGCGATGCCGCGTAGGTGCGCTCGATGGTGAACGTGTCGTGTCTCACTGTGCGTTCGGACATCGGTACTCTCCTTGTTCGACTTCGATTCAATGCAACCGGCGGGGCTTCGCTTCCGCGCTCAGCTGCCCTTTTCCTTCGCGTCAGCTTCGGCGAGATAGGAGTCCAAGCGATCGAGGCGCTTTTCCCAGACGGATTTCTGGCGCGAGATCCAATGCTCGGCGCGCATCAGCGCTTTCGGCTCGATCCGGCAGGTGCGCACGCGGCCAACTTTTTCCGACCGGATCAAGCCGCTCTCCTCGAGGATTTGCAGGTGCTGCAGAACCGACGGCAGCGACATCTTGAGCGGCTTGGCGAGCTCGCTAACAGTTGCCGATCCTCGGCTTAATTGCTCCACCACGCGCCGCCGTGTGGGATCGGCCAAAGCGTGGAACATGCGATCGAGGGCGTCCGAATGGTTAAGCATATGCCTTAGTATCATCGCGCGCCGAGGCGCGCAAGAGATACTTTGACAATCGCCTAACTATTCAGATTTGCAGCGAAGCTGCGCTAAGCGCGCACGAGAGTGGTTTTCCGAGGCGCGAACCGTTCGACCGCGCGATCGGCGGGCATCGCATGCCCATAGAGGTAGCCCTGCCCCGCGTCGCATCCGATAGCGCGCAAGAACTCGTACTGCCCCTCGGTTTCGACGCCTTCCGCGACGACCTGCATCCCGAGGTTATGCGCCAGGTCGACAATCGCCTTGACGATAACGGTGCTGTTGCCGCCGGACGTGAGATCCAGGACGAAAGACTTGTCGATCTTGATGTTGTTGATCGGGAAGTCACGGAGGTGCGTCAGCGACGCGTAGCCGGTACCGAAATCGTCGAGGGAGATCTGACAGCCCGCGGACTTGAGGGTCTTGAGTGCGGCCTCGACCATCTTAGCGCTTTCACCGAGGAACACCGTCTCCGTGATCTCGATCTCGAACTTCTGCGGCGGGATGTCCATATCATGGAGCCGCGCCAGGATGCGGTCCGCATAGTCTCCGTCCTGGAAACAAAACTCCGACGCGTTGATGCTGACGATGCCGGGGTCGAAACCCGACTGCAACCAGTCCGCCATATCCTCCGTGATCGACTTCAGCATGTGCTGACTGATCATTCGGCTGCATTCGGCGTCGCTGAAGGCTTGCCAGAATTCCCCCGGCGCCGCGAACGTCCCGTCCGTGTTCTTCAGGCGGACCAGCGCCTCGAATCCGAACATCCTTCGCGAGCCGAGCCAGACCTTGGGCTGGTAAAACGGCGTGATCTTGCGCGCGATGCCGGCGCGCTTCACCATATCGATTGCGTAGCGCCGCGCGTCGAAGATGCCGCCGATGTCGGGGCTGAATATTCCAACCGAGCCGGCGCCAGCTTTCTTCGCTTGGTACAGCGCCATATCCGCGGACTTAAGCAGGTCCGAACTCGTCGTTGCGTCCGCCGGGTAGGTGGCCATTCCTATCGAGGCAGAGACGAAGGCGTGCTGATCACCGATCGGGATCGGCTTGCGAACTGCGGTCAAGATCCGCTCGGCCAGCTTCTTGCAATTTTTTGCCGACTTGGCTCCCGTGATTATAGCGAACTCGTCACCGCCGAGGCGCGCGCAGAACGCCTTCTTTCCGGCGACGGCCGTTATTCTGTCGGCCACGGCCTTGATCACCGCGTCGCCAGTGTGGTGCCCTCTGGTATCGTTGACTTCCTTGAAGCCGTCGAGATCGAGCAGCATCAGCGAGAATTGGGCTCCGCTGCGCTCGGCCTCGGAGATCCTGCTCGTGAAGTGCTGTTGGAACTGGACCCTGTTTGCGATGCCGGCAAGCGGATCCAGATAAGCCAGCTTCCACAAGCGCTGCTCGACCTCGTGACGGTCCGTAATGTCCTCGACGACACCAATCAGCCGCGTGGGCTTGCCGTCCTTGGTTTCCAGCTCCCCCATGGAGCGGACGCGCCTCTTGCGCCCCTTCGCCGTGACGAAATCCGCTTCGAAAGTGTAAGGCGTACCGGTGTTGATGGTATTTTCCAAATACCTCTTGACCATGTCGCGGGTCGCACCGGGATAAAAGTCCAGGGCATGATTCAGATCCGGCAATTGGCCGACTGGGAGATCATGCAGACGAAAGATCTCGTCCGACCAGGTCAGGTGCTTCGTTTCGAGGTCGAACTGCCAGGCGCCGATAGACGCCATTTGCTCGATCTGCAGCAGGAGACGGTTACGCGTTTCGGCCGTACGGGTCTGCTCGATGGCAATGGTCGCCGCTTCGACGGCGAGGTTTTCGGTGCGGTGCGCCTTCACCAATCCTTCGACCGCGCGCGCCAAATGCGCGAGCTGGTCTTTCTGATGTTTTGACAAACGGCGCGGCTTTCTGTCGGCGATGCACAGCGTGCCGATATTGTTCTTGCCGTCGATCGAAATCGGGCAGCCGGCATAAAATATGATACCGGACTCGGCCGCACCCCATGGATTAGCCTTGAAGCGTTTATCCCGTCTCGTATCGCTTACGATAAAAACGCCTTCACCGGAAATCGTGTAATTGCAGAACGCAAACTCCCGCGGCGTCGACAGAGACTTCGCGCCGGCGCGGGCCTTAAACCACTGGACGTCCTCGTCAACAAACGAAACGAGGGCAATGGGGCAATCAAATATCGAACAGGCCAATTGAACCAGGGCGTCGAACTCGGAACACGGGTCCGTTCCGACGATTTTCAGCTCGCGAAGAGCAGCGATCCTACTCTCCTCGTTTTTCGGAATTGGGAAGGCCTTCATGGGTTGTTTCCGCCGAGCTTTTATTTTTCATCGATGGTAACAATTGATTTGCTTCCAAGATGTAAAAGCACGCCCACGGACGTCCCGTTTTAGTCCTTTTTCCAGTGAAATTAGCGATTTCTTGATGCCATCGCGGCGCAAAAGACCGAGTTGCCGGTCGAAGCCCGGCGCTTTCGGACCGGCAATCGGATCATTGGCTGGGCAGAAAATCTATTCAGAACCTAGGTTGCAGCAGCCGCGAGCGCCTGATCGAGATCGGCGAGAATGTCGTCGATGTGCTCGATGCCGATCGAGAGACGGACGTATCCATCCGTTACGCCCGTCGCGCGCAACTCCTCTCCAGAGAGCTGCGAGTGGGTCGTCGAGGCCGGGTGGATGGCCAGGCTGCGCGCGTCTCCGATATTGGCGACGTGATAGAACATCTTCAACGCGTCGATGAAACGCCGGCCTGCCTCGCGCCCCTTTGCGAGCTCGAAGCCGACGAGCCCGCCGTGTCCGCCGCGCAGGTAGCGCTCGGCACGCGCGCGCTGTTCTCCGGTCTGCTGCGACGGATGAATGACCCGCGTCACGGCCGGATGCTTGGCAAGCCAAGCCGCGACAGCCGCCGTGTTCTCGGAGTGCCGCGCAATACGGAGCGGCAGCGTCTCGATGCCTTGCAGCAAGAGAAACGCATTGAATGGAGACAGGGCAGCGCCGAGATCGCGCAGAAGCGTCACCCTCGCCTTGATGATGTAGGCGATCGGACCGAGCGGCTTCACCGCATCGTTCCAGATTGCGCCATGATAGCTGGGATCCGGTGTCGCAAGCGCAGGTTGACGGATGGGGTGTGCCGACCAATCGAAGTTGCCGCCGTCGACAATGACGCCGCCGATCGAGTTGCCGTGGCCGCCCAGATATTTCGTCGACGAATAGACGACGACGGCAGCGCCGTGCTCCAGCGGACGGCACAGCACCGGCGCTGCGGTGTTGTCGACGATCAGCGGAATGCCAAGCGAACGTCCGATCTCGGCAACCTCTGCAATCGGAAATACGGTGAGCTTTGGATTCGGAAGCGTCTCTGCGTAGTACGCGCGCGTGCGATCGTCGGTGGCCCTGCGGAAGTTTTCCGGATCGGAGGGATCGACGAAGCGAACTTCGAGGCCTTGGTCCTTGAGCGTATTGGCGAAGAGGTTCCAGGTGCCGCCGTAAAGATCGGTGGAGCTCACAACGTTGTCGCCGGCGCGGGCGAGGTTCTGCAGGGCGAAGGCCGAAGCCGCCTGTCCCGATGCAACGGCGAGTGCCGCGACACCCCCTTCGAGAGCCGCAACGCGCTTCTCGAGCACATCGACCGTGGGGTTCATGATGCGCGTGTAAATGTTGCCGAGCTCTTTCAGGGCGAAAAGGTTTTCGGCGTGCTCGGTATCCCGGAACTGATACGAGGTCGTCTGGTAGATCGGGACAGCGACGGCCCCCGTCGCGGGATCCGCGCGCCAACCGGCATGGAGCACAAGGGTTTCGGCGCGAGGTTTATTGCTCGCTTCATTGTTGCTCGACACGGTTTTTTCTCCTGCTTGCGGCGCGCTGTGAGAAGCCAGCTTTTAACCTAGCGCAGGCAGGACGTCATGTGGATGACGCCGCATCAGAGGCAATTCCAAGTTGTTAGCGGCGGCACGCGGCCCTCGTGGACCGGCTCCTTCAGGGAGCTATCCACAGCAACCGACGAACGCGTCTCAAAAGAGCGATCATCCTGTCACCTACTTGGTCAAAATCAGCCGTCCATTGGCTGTAATGCGCAAACGATATTCGGCTCCGTCGTGTTCGAGCACGGCCTCACGTCCGCCACCCAACAGGTCGGCGACATTGTAGCGAATGGGTTGGCCCGCTCCGCCGGATGCCGCCTTGTTGGAAATACGATTGTCGTCCTCTTCGGTCTCGCGGTGAACCATCGTGTCGCCCAGTTTGGAATTATTGCAATCAGCGACCGCGATGCGGGAAACCGTATTCGGATCGTCTTTATTTGTTGACTATGTAAATCCACATTACTACGTTGTGCAAGTCCGCAGTTGAGTTGTGGACGTTCCACTTGCGATTTTGCCGGCGGCAACGATGCAAAACGGACGCGATCGACCGATGAGACGCGACGATGTTTGCAGCGGGACGCCGGAGCGGGAGCTGGGCCTCGATGTCCCGGTTGCCCGTCTTGAGAGTCTTGGGGCCCAGTAACTCCTCCCGCACTGCCTGGGACCCCCAAGTTGGCGGCAGCGTGCTCCTCCGGTCGTTCTTCCGAGACCGGTTCGGGCGCTGCCGCCCTTTTCGCTTGTTTGGCTACGGTCCCCCTGAGGACCGAACAACGGAGCATTGCATGTTCATTGCCATGAACCGCTTCAAGGTGATCAAAGGCACCGAACCCGATTTCGAGCAGCTCTGGCTCTCACGCGACACGCACCTCAACGAGGTGGCCGGTTTTGTGGAATTTCATCTGCTCAAAGGTCCGGAACGCGAAGACCACACGCTCTATGCTTCGCATACGATCTGGAACTCGCGCGCGCATTTCGAGGCGTGGACCAAATCGGAACAATTTCGCAAAGCCCATGCCGGCGCGGGCTCGAGCAAGCCCCTCTATCTCGGACATCCAGAATTCGAAGGTTTCGAAGTTTTGCAGACCGTCACGCGCGACGGAAAGCGACTTGCAGCTGCGGAGTAACGGACAGAGCGGAGGCTTCTTCCATGACCGTCGTGACACAACAGCGAGACGTATTTCTGCCACTCGAACAACGCCTGGCCGCCAATCAGGATGGCATTCTCGAGGACATCGCCCGCACCTATTGCGTCAGCACGCTTGACGTCGTTCACGCGCTTCCGGAAGCCGCGCGCAAGATCGTTTCCGGCGACCGGCTCGAAATGATCCTCGAAGAAGTCTCGGGCTGGGGACCAATCCTGTTCATCGTGCACACGCCCGACATCGTGCTCGAATGCGAAGGGCCACTTCCGACCGGCAGCTACGGCCGCGGCTTTTACAATATTCACGGCGCGAGCCCGATCGGCGGCCATATCCGCGCGTCCCGCTGCCGTGAGATCGCGTTCGTCACGCGGCCCTTCATGGGGCGAGAGTCCCGCTCCATCCAATTCTTCAACTTCGACGGCGACACGATGTTCAAGATCTTCGTGCGCCGAGACGAGAACCGCAACCTCGTCGCCGACCAAGTCGCGCGCTTCGATTCGCTGAGGGCCGGCCTTTAGGGCCGGTCACACGACGCGGATTTTTTGGAGACCACCGTATGTGCACGAAAGAAGCCCCTGATCTTCGGGATATCCAGTCCACCGGACTCGGCGAGATGGAACGCGAGTGGCTCCAACTCGTGCGTCTTCACTGCATGAGCTACGAGCACAATCATGCCGAGGGCTGGGACCGTGCGATCAGCCACGCCGAAATGCGCTACGGCGCCGAGAACGGTCCGAGCATTGCGTCGCGCGTTGCCGTTCTCATTCGGGCGATGCGGGCTGAACGGCGCGGGGGCTTCGGCTACCTCTCGCCGTACTGTCCGTCGTGCTGTCAGCGCGTCACGGATGACGAGTGGGAGCTGATCACGCTCATGCAGGCCGGCTACCGCGGCGAGCCGTTTAATATCGAGGAGGCCGCTGCGGAATTCGCGCGGCGGAATGAGGCGCCAAGCCTCGCGGCGGCGGCTGCCCGGTTCGGAAAGACGGTCGCGGCTGCGGTCGGTGCGCGAAAGCCCGCCCCGTCCCACGGGGCGACATTGCACTAAAATACAATACGTAACAGTGTAACAGCATTGTGATCGCTAGAGCGTATCGTCCTGTGGTGTGTCAGGTTCCCGTAAGGACCGGCCGCCATAGGACACGCCATGCAACCTGCCAGACACAGCGTCGACCCGCTCCGGGTGCTTATCATCGACGACCATCCCTTCGTGCTCCAGGGCTGCGCGCGGATCCTCGAGGAGGCGGATGTTACCGACGTCTTGCAGTCCGGCAGCCTTGCCGAAGGCTACCGCCAGTATCGCGCGCACGAACCGCACGTCATCATCGTCGATCTCTCGATCAAGACCGCGGCTCTCGGCGGCATCTCATTTGTCCGCCGCCTGCGCTCCCACGACAAGAAGACCCCGGTCCTAGTGCTGAGCATGCATGGAGATCCGACAGTTATCCGACGCGCACTTGAGGCCGGCGCAACCGGTTATTTACTCAAAGACGCGTCGTCGGAGGAGTTTCTCAAGGCCTTCCACACCGTGCGCAGCGGCAAACCCTATCTCAGCCATGAGGTCGCCTCGGAAATCGCCTTCAGCGAGACGCAGATCAACGCGAACCCGCTCAGCGTATTGACGGTGCGAGAGTTGCAGATGCTGTCGCTTGTCGCCGAGGGCAAATCCTACGGCGCGATCGCGGAGGACCTCGACATCAGCTACAAGACCGTCGCGAACACAACCTCGCAGATCAAGGTGAAACTCGGCGCGCGGAGCTTGCCCGAGCTGATGCGTATCGCGATCCAACATCTGCCGGAGCCCTCCGGCCGCCCCAGCAGGGCGTGAGCACCGAGGCGCCAACTTGCCCTCGAGTGGCGATTTTGCGCTCAGACGTCCCCCTTTCGCCATGATTTGTGCGGGTTGGCTTCCTACATAGATTCCATGTCGCTCCGGCGCGTCCGTACGCCGCCAACCGTAGCGGCTCATGGCGGCTCCACCGCTCACTTGGCCTCCGGACGCGTCCAACACCGTCCGGCAACATTGGATGTTTCATGACCCTACGCGCCCTTCCCGCCGCCCTTCTTCTCTCGACTGGCGCCGTACTCTCCGGCTCACCGGGCGCTCGCTCAGAGGCACTGCCGCTCGCCCCCTCCCTGACGGCACCCTCAACGGCCGCTCCTTCGGTCCAGCTCGCCCAGAACTACACCTTCCAGCCTGCCGACAAAAACAAGGACAAAGATAAGGACGGAAAGGGCAAGAAGCCTCCTGAGAAAAAGCCGCCTCAGAAAGAGGGTGCTCCGCCGCCCAACGCCGGGCAGCAATATCAGATGCAGCAGGGCAAGGAGAATGCCCAGAAGCAAAAGCAGCTTCAAATCCAACAGGCCAAGGAAAGAGCTCAGCAGCAGAAACAGCAGGCTGACCAGGCGCGCCAGAATGCGATCAAGCAGAAGCAGTTTGACATGCAGCAGGCCAAGGACAAGGCCCTCAAGCAAAAGCAGGACGCCGATGCCGCGCGCGACAACGCGCTGAAGCAGAAGCAGTTCGACATGCAGCAGGCCAAGGACAAGGCCTTCAAGCAGAAGCAGGATGCCGATGCCGCGCGCGACAACGCGCTGAAGCAGAAGCAGTTCGACATGCAGCAGGCCAAGGACAAGGCCTTCAAGCAGAAGCAGGATGCCGATGCCGCGCGCGACAACGCGCTGAAGCAGAAGCAGTTCGACATGCAGCAGGCCAAGGACAAGGCCTTCAAGCAGAAGCAGGATGCCGATGCCGCGCGCGACAACGCGCTGAAGCAGAAGCAGTTCGACATGCAGCAGGCCAAGGACAAGGCCTTCAAGCAGAAGCAGGATGCCGATGCCGCGCGCGACAACGCGCTGAAGCAGAAGCAGTTCGACATGCAGCAGGCCAAGGACAAGGCCCTGAAGCAAAAGCAGGACGCGGATGCCGCGCGTGAGAATGCGTTGAAGCAGAAGCAGTTCGACATGCAGCAGGCCAAGGACAAGGCTCAGAAGCAACAACAGTTCAATCTTCAGCGCAGAGATGCGGCTGGTCCTTCTGGCGGCGGCATGCAGTTCAATCGCGCCAAGACGGATCAGGAGTTCCAGAAAGCGCGCGAGCGCGCCCAGCGCGAGCAGACGGGCAGCAGCGGACGCGGCGGCGATTTCGAGAAGTGGCGCTCAGGATCCGACAAAAAGTTCGAGACCCTGCGCCGGGAGCGCAAGACGCGCGAGGTCGGCAAACGCAACTTCATCTTCGAGCCCGACAAACGTGTCATCGTCCGCAACGACAACCGCACGTATATCCGGCACGACGAAAGCCAGCGTCTCAATCGCGTTGGCCGCGAGCTTCGCCGCGAGCGGCGGAAAAACGGCACTCTGATGGTCGTCACGATGGGCCTTGCCGGCGCCCTCATCTACTCGTTGCAGGACGACGAAGGTCGAGTTCTGCGCCGCACCCGCAGGGACCGCGACGGTCGCGAGATCGTCCTGCTCGACAACCGCCGCTACTACAGCCGGAGCGACTACTCGCCCTTCGGACCCGAGCGCTATTACGACAGCTACGTCGATCTGCCGCCGCCGCGCATCCGCATTCCGCGCGAGCAGTACATCGTCGAGTACGATCAGGCTTCGCCCGACGACATCTACGATGCGCTCAACGCACCGCCTGTCGATGACATTGGACGCGGCTACTCGCTCGACGAGGTGCGGCGCAGCTATCCCGTGCTCGAACGCATGCGCCGCGTCGACCTCGACTCGATCAATTTCGACTTCGGCTCGTGGGACGTCGGTCCTGACCAGTACGGAAAGCTGGAGCGCATCGCACGCGCCATGCAGCGGATCCTCGACCGTTCTCCGAGCGAGATCTTCCTGATTGAAGGCCACACGGATGCCGTCGGCTCCGAGATCGACAATCTTTCACTCTCCGACCGGCGTGCGGAATCCGTTGCCGTGATCCTGTCGGAGTCGTTCGGCATTCCGCCGGAGAACCTGACTACGCAGGGCTACGGCGAGGAACATCTCAAAGTGCTGACGGAAGAGCCGTCGCGCATCAACCGGCGCGTTTCGGTCCGGCGCATCACACCTCTTCTCTCGCGCGAGGGTTGGAACGACCCGGATTGAGGGAGTTCGCGAGAAAAGGCCCCGGAGCCGATCGGCTTCGGGGCCTTTTTTTATTTTCGAACCAAGCGTGCTTCGGCTCGCGCTTTCTCCGCGTCATCCGGCTCTCTCATTGCCCAGTCTCAGCGGGACAGGCGGTAGAGCAGCAGCAGGTTGAGCAAAAAAAAGAGGAGTGAGAGCCCACGCCAAAAGGCCACGGGGTTTCGTTCTATAAGAGCAGGTGGCGGCCTGTCCGAATATTCCGGGTTTGGCCGGCGCAAGTCCTCAACAAGAACAGAAAGCGCTTCGATGCGCTTGGCGGGGCTTTTGTGCACCGCTTTTTCGAGGACGGCATCGACCCAGCGGGGAATGGCCTCGTTGAGCGAAGAGGCCGGAATGTACTCCAGACGGTCGATGTCCTGGCGCCGCATGAATCCGCGCCCATACGGCAGCTTTCCGGTCAGAAGCTCATAGGCGATGACGCCCAACGAATAGATATCCGATCGGTTCGTCGGCGTTTCGCCGCGATGGTACTCAGGTGCCGTATAATCAATCGTCCCGACGAGATCCGGCTTGTCGACGTTCTTCGATGCCTCCTCCAGCCCTGCGACGCGTGACGAGCCGAAGTCGATGATCTTCACCACGCCCGTTTTGTCGATCATCACATTCTCAGGCTTCAGGTCCTGATGGATGATTTCCTTGCGGTGGAAGGCGCGCAGCCCCTTGGCAATCTGTTCGACGATGCGGCGGACAGTCTCCAGATCCGGATTTGGATGGTCGAGCATCCATTGGCGGAGCGTCTGCCCCTCGAAATACTCCGTCACGTAGTAGAGCGAACGGCGTACGTGTGCGGGGCGCAGAACCTTGAGGACATGGGGGCTCGTTACAAGCTGACCGATCCACTCCTCGCGTGTGAACATTTCGAGATAGACCGGATCGTCCTCGAAGTTGACTGAAGGTGTCTTGAGGACGACCGCCTCGCCGCTCTGTCCGTCCTTGGCAAGGTAGACCTGCGTTCGCTTGCTGAGATGCAGTTCGCGCAGGACCGTATATCCCTCGAACTCCCGGCCCGGCACCAGCTCCGGGGGAAAGGGAAGCGCCGTGATCTTTTTGAGAAACGCTTCTTCGTCGGGATGGCCGGGGTCGTCGACGCGCACGATCTGACAGGTCAAGTTGTCCGTGCTGCCGTTGGCGAAGGCGGCGGTAACGATCGCCTTTGCTGCTTCGGAAAGGTCGGACCCAGCACCGCGGAGCATCGCGACGAGTTGGCTGTCGCGTAAAAAGTCATGTACGCCGTCGGTCGTGAACATCAGGATATCGCCCGCCTCGAGCGGCACGGTCTTGTGGTCGACCTGCAAATCTGGGCCAATTCCCACGGCGCGGGACAGGTAGTCCCGGTCACGGGCTACGCGGACACGATGGTCGTCGGTCAACTGCTCGATACCTCCGCCACGCACGAGGTAGATGCGTGAATCGCCGACGTGGAACACATGCGCCATCGCCGACTTCAGCACGAGACCGGAAAAGGTGCTCACCATGCCGCGGTCGCTGGCGTAGCTGGTCTCGCTCTGGCTGTGGAGCCAACGGTTGATCGCTGTCAGCACGCGCTGAACCGAGGTCTTTACCGTCCAAGACGGATGGGTCGAATAGTAGTCGTCGAGGAAGCTGTGCACGCACGTTTCGCTCGCGACCTTGGCAGCCTCGCTCGAGCTCATGCCGTCGGCGATCACCATGGCGATGCCTTTGGTCTCAAGCAGGGCGGGCTCTGGAACAACGACTCCGTAGGAATCGTCGTTGCGGGCCTTGCGCCCGGCCTCCGAGCATTGACCGATGGTGACGGAGGGACCTGTCGTCATAGCCGGACCATATGGGCTCCCGCGAGCACTGTTTCGGGCATTAGGAAACGTCGATCATCGTGACCGTTCCGTCCGGCATCTCCTCGGCGATCTGTCCCCTCGGCTCATCGATAAAGAAGTAGATAAGCACAACACCGACGATAGCGGAGATCGCAGCAATCTCGAAGAATGTCTTCGGCGTTACGGCGGAGTGCAGCGCGAGGAACAGAACGCCACCCACGTTGCCGAATGCGCCGACGAGGCCGGCGATCTGTCCGGTCAGCCGGCGCTTGATCAAAGGCATCATGGCATAGACGGCGCCATTGCCTCCATTGACGAACAGCGAGCAGAAAAACGTCGCAAGCACAGCGAATGCAATGCCGGTCGCGGGTCCCATGAAGCTCATTGCATAGTAACCTGCCGCGGCGCCGACAAAGCAGCAGAGCAGGACAGGTCTGCGCCCGAAGCGGTCGCTGAGCCATCCGCCGGCGGGCCGCGCGAAAAAAGTTGTCGATCCGAAGCTCGCGCCCAAGAAACCCGCAACAGCGAGCGAGAGCGAGAAGGTGTCTTTGAAGAAGAGCGGAAGGGTCGACACAACCGCCAACTCGGAACCGAAGGTAATGAAATAGGCGACGCTCAGAACTGCCACCTGGCGAAACTTGTAACGGTGAATTTCAGCGACGGGCTTGCTGCTGAAGACCGACCTGTTGACGCGCCAGGTATCGAAAACGAGATACACGTAGTAAGTCGCCAAAGCGGCGTAGATGGCATTGGTCGCTCCTTCCGAGATGAGGTTCAATCCGGAGGGACCGAGCTTCCAGGCCAGGACGCCCATAGCAAACGCGAGCGGAGCCTGCATGATAACGTACAGGAAGAAGTCTCCCCGGCTCGTTACTTCCATGGCCCCGAGCTTTTTGGGCTTGAAGTAGGTCGATCCCTTCGGCGTGTTTTGCACCGTTGCATAGAACACCCCGGCGTAGAGGATGGCGAGCACACCGGTCAGTGCGATTGCCCATCTCCAGCCGTCCTCTCCGCCGAACATCACAGCGAGCGTGGGAAGTGCCGCCGCCGCGGCTGCCGAGCCGAAGTTTCCAAAGCCAGCATAGATGCCCTGGGCAAAGCCGGATTCCTTAGCGGGAAACCACTCGCCGATCAGGCGAATGCCGACCACAAATCCGGCGCCGACGAACGCCAGCAGAAAGCGCGCGATGGCCGCGGTCGTGAAGCTCTCTGCAAGCGCGAAGAAAATGCACAAGATTCCCGATATGACGAGCAGGGCTGCGTACATGAAGCGCGGGCCGAGCTTGTCGACCAGCATGCCGACGACGATGCGCGCCGGAATCGTCAACGCCACATTCAAAATCAGAAGGGCAGAAACCTCCTGGTCGGTGAGATTGAGCGAGGTGCGGATCGCCGCCATGAGTGGCGCGTGATTAAACCAGACGACAAAGCTCACGAAGAAGGCGATCCAGGTGAGATGAAGGATCTTTATCCTGGGCTCGTTGCTCAAGAGATTGAGACGGACTGGCGTCTTCGTTGTCATCTTTCTCTCACTTCTTCTTGTGAGCGGCTTAGCTCAGCGGCCACGCTCAGGGCGTGGCCTTTTGAGCGCTGGATAAACGGGTTCAAGTTTCGCAGTAACGAGGACGCGCGGAATCGGAGCGTGGTCGCCCTCAAAACCTGAATCCGCAATGAATGAATGTGCGGGGCTGCTTGCAAACCGCGTCGTTGGCTGCAGCCAAATTGTCTCCCGACCCTCGTTGCCCGGGAGCGCTCAACCCTTAAACAGCACGCCGGAGCAATTGCAAAGGGAACAGGGGGCGGAGGCCGCGGCTCTGTGCCGCGTAAAACACAATCATAACCCTTGTTGCCAGTTTTTGATGCATTTTGATTGAAACTCAGGCGAAAATTTATGTCAGTGAGGGGGTTCAGATTTCCTCACGGAAACCAGCCATGAGACTCGTCACGGCCATCATCAAGCCCTTCAAGCTGGAGGACGTGCGCGTGGAGCTTAGCCGGATCGGGATTGAGGGCATGACCGTCACTGAGGTCAAAGGGTGCGGACGGCAGAGAGGCCAGACAGAATTTTACCGTTGCTCCGAATACGTCGTGGACTTCTTACCCAAGATCAAAATCGAGATCGTAATCCCGTCATCCCGCGTCTACAGGACAGTCGAAGTGATTGAGCGCGTGGCGCGTACTGGCCGTATCGGCGACGGAAAAGTTTTCGTGTCGGTGATCGAGCAAATGGTGCGTATTCGCACCGGCGAGTCCGGCAAGGCGGCCTTGTAGGCTCGTCCGCCGGGGCTTTCTCCCAGGCATTGCAGCCCCGCACGATTGCACTAAGCCGCTTCGGGTTCGCGGTCGGATGGCTTGCGTCCTTCGCGCAGACGCTGGAAGACGACATAGAGCATCGGAATGAGGAAGATGCCGAACACGGACGCGAAGACCATGCCCGCCAAAACCGGAATGCCGACCGCGATCATGCTGTCGGCGCCGGGGCCAGTCGCGATGACAAGCGGAATGAGGCCCATGATGAAGGCGATGCTCGTCATCATGACCGGCCTGAACCGGAGCCGGGCTCCGTCCACCGCGGACTCCAGCAGCGTGTCGCCCGCGGCGCGCCTCTCGATCGAGAACGCCACGATCAGAATGGCGTTCTTCGCGGCCAGCGCGATCAGAACGACGATGCCAATCTGCACATAGAGCGTAAAGCTCTCGCCCAGCACCCAGAGCGTTCCCACAGCGCCCATGATCGACACGATGACCGACAGCAGTACCGGGATCGGGATGTTCCAACTTTCGTAGAGCGCCACGAGGAAGAGGTAGGCGAACAAGAGCGCGAGGCCGATGACGATTGGCGTCTGGCCCGCGGACTGGATTTGCTCCAGCGCCTGGCCGGTCCATTCGTAAGCGTAGCCCGCGGGAAGGGTTGCCTTCGAGACATCCTCCATCGCCACGATGGCCTCGCTCGGTCCGCGTCCGGGGCCGGGCGATCCGTTGATAGCGACAGCGCGATAGTTGTTGTAGCGCGTGAGCGTTCGCGGGCCGACCTCGAGACGGGTGGTTGCGATGCTCGACAGAGGTGTCATCTCCCCGGCCCCGTTCTTGACATAGATACCGGAGATGTCGTTGACCGAGCCACGGAAAGTCTGCTCCGCCTGCATCTGGACGGTCCACGTGCGGCCGAAGAGGTTAAAGTCGTTGACGTAGTATCCGCCCAGCGTCGCCTGCAGAGCTGTGAAGACGTCGGACAGATTGATGTTAAGGGCGCGCGTCTTGTCTCGATCGATCTCGAGACGAATCTGCGGAGTTTCGGCTTCGAACGTCGAGAACACCCCTGACAGTTCCGGTCGCTGATTGGCTGCCACAATGAGACCACGCATGACGGCCGCCATCTCGGAAGCTTCCTGCCCCTGCAGCCCCTCCAGCATGAACTCGAAGCCACCGACCTGGCCGATGCCGGATATCGCCGGCGGGTTCAGCGGGATGAAGCTGCCATCGGGGATCGCGGCAAGGGCGCCGTAGAGGCGGCGAACCACGTTCGTCGAGTGCATGTCGCGTGCCGTGCGGACATCGTACGGTTTCAGACGTACGAACATGACGCCCGCATTCGAGGCCGCACCGCCGCCCAGGAAGTCGAGCCCGAGGACGGTGGTTACCGCATCAACCGCAGGCTCCTTGCGGATGATTTCTTCGGCCTTGCGCGCCGCATCAGACGTTCTGTTCAGCGATGCGCCGGCGGGCAAATTCACAACCGCCAGGATGAAGCCTTTGTCTTCGTCGGGCAGGAAGCCCGATGGCGTGCGGGCAAAAACAAAGTACGTTATGCCCGCGATTGCAACGAGTGCGAGAAGGCTCACGGACGCATAAGTCACGAGGCGCCGCACAACCGCAGCATAGCCTTCAGCTACGCCGTCGATCCCCTTCGTGATTTTGCCCATGATGCCGGTCGGGTGGCCGGGCTTAAGCAGCACGGCGCAAAGCGCGGGCGTCAACGTCAAGGCGTTGATGGCCGAGATCACCATGGCCGCAGAGATGGTGACAGCGAATTGGCGGAAGAGCACGCCGGAGGAGCCCGGAAGAAACGCGATCGGCACGAAGACGGACAGCAGAACGAGCGTGATGGCGATGACAGGCCCCGCGATCTCGGTCATCGCCTTGTGCGTCGCCTCGGCGGGCGTCAGGTTCGGCTCCTCGTGCATGACGCGCTCGACGTTCTCGACGACGATGATGGCGTCGTCGACCACGATGCCGATGGCGAGCACGAGCGCGAGGAGCGAAATGGTGTTCGCCGAATAGCCGAGGGCCAATAACACGGCGAAGGCGCCGATGATGGCGACGGGCACCGCGATGAGCGGGATGAATGTCGGCCGGAAGCGGCCCAGGAACACGAAGACCACGATCGCGACCAGCGCGAAGGCCTCGAACAGCGTGTGGATGACCTTCTCGATCATCGCATCCACGAACTCTGCCGTGTTGTAGACGTAGGCGAAGTCCACACCCTCAGGGAAACGACTTCTGAGTTCCTCCAGCCGCTTCGAGACGGCATCGGCGACGCTGACGGCGTTGGCGCCCGGCGATAGATAGACGCCAATCGGCGCCGCGGGCTTTCCTTCGTAGCGCGCCTCGGAATCGAAGGTTTCCGCCGACAGCTCGACGCGGGCGACATCCTTGACGCGCACGAACGAACCGTCGCCGCTGGCCCGCACGATGATGTCACCGAATTCCTCGGAAGTGACCAAGCGGCCCTTGGTCGTCACCGTGAGCTGGAGGCGCTGATCCGCCGAGAGCGGCGCGGCGCCGATGCGGCCTGCAGCGGCCTGAATGTTCTGCGACTGAATTGCCGCGATGACATCCTGGGCGGAGAGTCCGAAGTTGCCGAGCTTTGTCGGATCGAGCCAGATGCGCATGGCATAGTCGCGGGCGCCGAAGATCGAGGCATCGCCCACGCCCGGCACGCGCTTGATTTCGTCCAGCACGTTGATCGTTACGAAATTGGAGAGGAAGAGCTGATCCTTGTCGCCCTTGGGCGAGTAGAACAGGAACACCTGCAACAGGTCCGTCGAGCGCTTGGCAATGGTAAGGCCCGTGCGGCGCACCTCCTCGGGAAGCTTGGCCGTCGCCAGGCTGGCGCGGTTCTGGACGTTGACGGTATCGATGTCGGGGTCGGTGCCGAGGAGAAACGAAACGGTCAGCGAATAGGAACCGTCGTTGGCCGAGGTCGACCGCATGTACCGCATGCCCGAGACGCCGTTGATGGCGTTCTCCAGCGGCTGTGCGATGCTTTCTTCAACCGTCTTCGCGTCGGCGCCGGCATAATTGGCACTGACGCTGACCGTCGGCGGAGCGATCTCCGGATACTGCGCGACCGGGATGACCGAAATGGCGATCAGGCCCGCCAGGGTCAGAACGATCGAGATCACCATGGCGAGCCGCGGACGGCGGATGAACGTATCGAAGATCATGGCGTTGCCGGAGATGTCGAGGTGAGCATGTCGGTGGCGACTTGCGCGTCGACGGTGATGCCCGGCCGCACCTTTTGCTGGCCGCTCACGATCACGCGATCGCCCTCCTTGAGGCCTTCCTGGACGATGATCTCCGGCCCGCGTTGATCACCCAGCTTGACGCGCCTTTGCTCGACCTTGTTGGCTTTGTCGACGACGAGAACGTAGGCGCCTTGCTGGTCGAGGATGACAGCCGATTGCGAGATGACGAGCCTTTCCTCTGGCTCCCTCGCCTCGACCTGCACGCCAACGATCTGCTGATCGACGAGCAGGCGCTTCGGGTTGGGAAACGTCGCTCTTACGGTCACGGTATCGGTCTGCGGATTGGTTTCGACGTCCGAGAAGGCAATCGCGCCATCCTGATCGTACATGGTTCCGTCCGGCAGCTTCAGGCGAACGACGACGCTTTCCTTCGAAATGCCCTCGCGGCGCACCTGAAGGAAGATCCGCTGCGGAACCGGGAAGGCCACGTATATGGGATCCTGCCGGACGATCGTGACGAGCGGATCGCTGCTCGGCCCGACATATTCGCCGACAGAGTAAGTGGCTCGGCCGGCTGCTCCAGCCATTGGTGAGCGGATGTCGGTGTACCCTAAGTCGAGCTTGGCGCGCTGAACGTTGGCTTCCTGCGCCTTGAGTGCGGCCTTTGCCTGATCGAGCTGAGAGATGGCCTGATCCAGCGCAGCCTGGGAAGACGTGCCTCGTTCCGCAAGCGGCTTCGTACGATCGTAGGTCGCCTGAGCAAGCTCCAGTGCCGCTTGAGCATTCGCATGATTTGCTTCTGCCAGCGCGAGGGTTGCCTCGTACGGCTCCTTTTCGAGTTGGAACAAGAGCTGTCCCTGAGCAACTTCGGTTCCCTCTTCAAATCCGCGCTTCTGGATGAAGCCGGATACGCGGGCCCGGATCGTCACCTTGTCGATCGCCTGCACGCGTCCGGTGAAGACGGATTGATCGGCGACATTACGCTTCCGTGCGAGTTCGACGATGACGCTCGGCGGCGGCGCGGCCCCGCCCGGGGCTTGGGCATACGCGGCGGACGCGAGGCCGGTCGCACCCAACATGGCGGCAAAGACAAGCCTGCCGTGCCGCCATGAATTCCGAATATCGACTAGCGAGTTGAAATATCTCATGGGGATGTCATCAGGCTGATGAAACATTTGTCAAAATAGACGAACGCCCATTCTGCATTTGATCGAGCCCGAAGCAAGCGACATACCCGCGTCATCGCATTGATGACCGGGAACGGAGCAATGGCGGAGCCAGCCCTTGGCTCCACCCCGCAGATGATACGTCCAGCCAGAAACAGTTGAGTCAGGGTTGGTGTTCCGCGATAGATCCGATTGCCGGAACACGCTAAATTGGAGGGCGTTCCGGGATCACTCGGAGACGCCTTCCTTCACCCGGGGGGCAAAACAGGAGCCTCAGACATGCATCGTAGAATCGTTGCACTCGCTCTGCTCGCCACCGCATTTTCCTGCAGCAGCGCGATGGCGGACGGCCGTCACCCCAATGCGGAAGAACGCGCGGCAATAGAAAGCGCGCTCAAGGCAGCGGGCTATGCGAGCTGGGGTGAAATCGAGCTCGATGACAAGGGGCATTGGGACGTTGACGATGCGGTCGGCGCCGACGGCAAGAGGTACGAACTCGATCTTGCGGCTTCCGACCTCAAGATCATCAAAAAGGAGCTGGACAACGACTAGCGCATCTGCGCTTTGGCGCCAGCACCTTGAGCGCAACCGTCTTCGCTCATTTGGCAATGGCAATGCCCGGCGGCGCGCCTACAGTTGCTGCGTCGCCGAATTGCCGCGCTCAGCCTCAACCAAGAAACGAAAAACGTAATGACAAATGAAGGGTCTCAGTTCGCGACGACGCCGGCGGCCCAGGACCACAGTCTAGACGGAAGGCCAGTCCTGAAAGTGGGCTTCCTCGCACCGCTGACAGGCAAGCTGAAGTCTTGGGCGGAACCCGGCCTCAACGGCAGCATGATCTGGTGCGACCGCGTCAACGCGGCCGGCGGCATAAAGGTGGGCATGCGCCGCTACACCGTCGAGATCGTTGCGTTCGACACCAAATACGATCCGGACCTTGCACTCGCTGGCGCCCGGAAGCTGATCAACGACGACGGCGTCAAACTCATCCTGATGATTGGCGGCAACGATCTAACGGAACGGGTTCGGGAGATCATCAATAAGCATCGCATGCTGGTGACCACCACGCTTCCGAGCGACCTTTCCCCGGACACGCCGACGCTGGTCGCGCCCAGTGAGGTTCATCCGATTTACAATGTCACGGGAGTCGACTGGCTCAAGCGGCAGTATCCGGAGATCAAAACGGCAGCCATCTGCGCGCAGGATGATTTGCATGGCCTTCCCTCCATTGCGACCTATCGCGCAGCTTTCGAGGTCGCCGGAATAGAGCTTGTCGAAGAGCATCTCTTCCCCGCAAGCACGACAGACTTCGGGCCGATCGCCGACAAGCTGATGGCCAAGAACCCCGACATCCTTTGCTGGGACACCTGCTACCAGCCGTTCCTCCATGCCCTCACGCGCGAAGCCTTCCGGAAAGGGTTCAAAGGCCACCTGCTCTCCTGCACCTGCGACAACTACGAAGAGCTCGTCGCGCATACCAGCGTCGAGTTCATGGAGGGCTTCGTCTTCCAGTTTCCAGACTTCGACGACCCGCGCCTCAACGACTCTCAGGTCAACTTCGAGGATCCAAACGCATTTTATTCGGAGTTTTGCAGACGCTTTCCAAGCAATTGGAGCGCGGTGTCGTGGGAATACGCGTCCTCGCTCGAGCTCTGGAAGAACGCCGTGCAGCGCGCCCGAACGTTCGAGCCGTTTCCTGTGCTCGCCATGATGAAATTCGGCGGCGTCGGGCACCACGCATTCGGTGAGGCTTTCTGGTGGGGCCGCGAGCTGTTCGGGATCGACAACGCCCTCGTCGGAGATTGGCCGGTCGTCGTCATCAAGGACGGGCGTGCGAGAATTCAAGAATTCGCGTCCATCACCGCTTGGTGGAACAAGCACAAGCAGGTTCTGCTCCGGCATATGCGACAGATGAACCTCATGTGGGATCAGCGCCAGGGCGCGCCCATCCCGCTGGCCTTGGAGTTCAACCGGACAACGTGATACCGCGCGGCGGGGCCCTCAGGGCGAGGCGTGGTGCATGCCTTCCTGCGCGCTCGACAGATAAAGCCTCATGCATTCGACGGCCGTATCGACGTCCCGTCGCTCCAGCGCCGCAAACAGCGAGCGCAGGCCGCGCTGCGCTTCGCGAATGCGCGCCGGCGTCAGAGCGCGCCGTTTGATTGCGCACCACTGCGGCTGGCGGCGGACTTCATGCAGCACGCGATACATACAGATGATTGGCGAGTTGTGGGTTCCCTCGCATATCGTCATCATGAACTGCTTCTCAAGCAGAGCGAATTGCTCGGCATCGGCGACGATGCCATCGAGCCGCTCAAGCTGTGACTTCAGCTTCGCCAAATCCCGAATGGACATATAGACAGTCGCCAGCCGAACAATCTCGGGCTCGAGGATCGATTCCGCGATGTTCATTTCGAATGGCGAGACGGTCTCGGCGATGGCGGCGATGTTGATGTAGCCGGACGACTCGCTCGGGCTCCGCTTCGCGGTGCGATGGGCCACGAAGGTTCCACCGCCCGGCCTCCGCGCGAGCGTTCCGTAGGAGACCAGAAAGTCCAGCGCCTGGCGAACGGCGTTGCGCGTCTCTCCAAATCCGGCCGCGAGATCACGCTCCGCAGGGATGCGTGTGCCGAACGGATATTCGCCCGTGACGATGCGATCGAAAATCCGCGTGGCGATCGTCTTGACCGACTGTTTGACGATCGGGTGAGGCGAAGCCTCCTTTTCCCAAGGCGGCGTGTCCGCGGATTCGCCCGCTACGTCTTCAACCGTATCCATTCGGCTGTCCTGTTGGTTGAAACCTTCGATTCCGTGCGCCTCGCGACGCCACTGCCAGCTCGACTATCCGGCTTTAGGCAGCAGAAATACCCTACCAGCATCGGAAAACTGCTTCAACCATACCCAACCACAACGGACCATATGTTGGTTTTCTCGGCCGTTTTGTCGCAATTTTCAATGAAATTTACGTCCAATCACTTCGGCGACGCAGCATTTTTGATGCGGCGCAGCGTGAAGAACTTTCCTGACAGTCAATTATTTCGCTTGCGCGCTATGCCGCATGGTCTAAATTCAGCCGTCCACGGTGAATAATGGTCAGTCTTGGATTGTTTTTGGTTGTGTTTGGTTGGATGGTCGCACATCCAGCTTTGTCCGAACCAAGGCCAGCATCCGGGGGCGCAAAAAAGAAAACGACATAATGGCAATTGGGGAAAACGCACATGAGTACGGAGGCACTTCCTACTTCAGCCTTAGGGCACTCAGGCTCAAAAGAACTCGTAAGAGCCATTGACTGGACCGGCGCATTCTGGGTCGCGAGTGGCGTCCCCGCATTGGTCCTATTTTCCATCGGCGGCATCGCGGGCACGGCAGGAAAGGTGGCTTTCCTCGTGTGGATGGTGTCGATGGCGATGGGCTTCATTCAGTCCTTCACCTACGCCGAGATCGCGGGGCTATTTCCCAGCAAATCCGGCGGCGCTTCGGTCTACGGCGCAGCCGCCTGGGTGCGGTACTCCAAAATCATCGCGCCGCTCTCGGTGTGGTGCAATTGGGTCGCCTGGTCGCCCGTTCTGTCTCTCGGCTGCTCGATCGCCGCCGCTTACATCCTGAACGCACTCTTCCCGATCCCGGCGGCTGACCATCCGGAAGTCCTCGCCTGGATCAAGGCCCATGCCGGCACGATCACGGCCGACAGCCCGCGGGTCGCCGAGTGGCTGGCCGCCAACGCCGGCAAGGGAGCAAGCGATGCCGTGTCCGCCCTGCTCTCGGGCGACGCGGTTGCGGCGCTTACGCCAGCCATTCGCAGCTGGTCGCTTCATACCGGAACGCTCGGGCCGGTCTCGTTCTCACTCAACGCGGCGTTCTTCATCGGTGCCGCGCTGATGCTTCTCACGTTCGCCATTCAGCACCGGGGCATTCTCGGCACCGCGAACGTGCAGAAGTTCATCGGCCTGCTTGTCATCATTCCGATGCTGATCGTCGGTCTCGTCCCGATCCTAACGGGGCAGATCGAGTGGTCTAACTACACGCCGCTCGCGCCTCTCAAAGCGGCGTACATGCCGGAAATGGGCGAGTGGAACATCGGCGGGTGGACGCTCGTTCTCGGCGGCATGTTCATCGCGGCGTGGTCGACCTACGCCTTCGAAACGGCCATCTGCTATACGAGCGAGTTCAAAAACCCGAAGACGGACACCTTCAAGGCGATCCTCTTCTCGGGTCTGCTCTGCCTCGTGCTGTTCTCGCTCGTCCCGTTCGCCTTCCAGGGCGTGCTCGGTCTCGACGGCATGCTCGCCACGCCAATCGTGGACGGCTCCGGTGTGGCCGAGGCCATGGGCAACATGGTGAGCGGCGGTACCAGCGGGTGGGTGACGAACGCGTTCGTCATGCTCATGATCCTGGCGCTGATGCTGTCGATCATGACCGCCATGGCGGGCTCTTCGCGGACGCTCTACCAGGGCTCATATGACGGCTGGCTCCCCAAGTATTTGAGCTACGTCAACGAGCACGGCGCTCCGACGCGTGCCATGTGGACCGACCTCGTCGTGAATCTGGCCGTGCTTGCCATCGCCTGCGCCGACGCCACCAGCTTCTTCTTCATCCTGGCGGTGTCGAACGTCGGCTACATCATCTTCAACTTCCTCAACCTCAACTCGGGTTGGATCCATCGCATCGACAACGCCGAAGCCGTTCGCCCGTGGCGCGCGCCCACTTGGCTCCTGGGCCTCGGCGTCATGTTTGCCTACGTCAACGCGATGTTCCTCGGAGCGGGGGCCAAAGTGTGGAACCCCCACGCCCTTTGGGCCGGTCTGATCACCGCGGCAATGATCGTTCCGGTGTTCTGGTTCCGCCACTACGTGCAGGACGGCGGCAAGTTCCCGGATCACATGTTCAAGGATCTCGGGCTGACCACCGCCGAGGTGAAGAACAAGCGTGCGGGCATTCTTCCGTACCTCGCGCTCATCGCTGGCGCGACGATCGTTCTGGTCTCCAACTGGTTCTTCCAACTCCCCGGCTAGTCGTCGCCGCGGAGCTGTAACCAGGAGACCAAATCCCCCGGGGGCCCTGTTCCCCTCCGCCCCCGGGGGTCATCAACGACCCAAACACGAACAAGCGAATGGGCAATTGGATATGCTTGTGAGCGATATCAAAAGCAGACCTGTTTATCCGGGCCTCGAGCCGGACACTTACGCGCTTTCGAACCTCATCGTCTGCGATCGGGCCGGTGCGGAAGCCGTTTACGACATGATGAGCCGCGCCGATGCGCGCTTCGCGGAACGAT
>VFQQ010001748.1_pt1 | contig 28317 bp, 49 predicted proteins | sample 3512341 | NCBI WGS metagenome assembly VFQQ01 (sample SAMN10412373, study PRJNA504923) | tailings metagenome | isolation source: Relicate 2 Philex TSF1 revegetated site | place: Philippines: Tuba, Benguet | collected 2017-08-29
GGTGCCGCCCCTGGTGGCTGCCGACGCTCGGGAGCGCTCCGACTTTGCGTCTGTGGGCACGGCTGCGGGCGTGGGCATCGCATTCTGGGCGCCGGTGGCAGGCATGGTGTATGCAGTTGAGGAAGGATCCACCTGGTTCACGACCGGCATGCTGTGGAAGGTCGGTGCAGCGCTGCTGAGCTGGTGTAGCATGCGCATGAATGGCATGGACGGCGTGCATGGCATGCAGCCAAGGCACAGCCGCGCAGCACTGCTGTACGGCAACCGACTCCCTCTCCGCCCCACCATCCCTCCCTGTCTCCTCCATGCTTGTTGCAGGCCTGTGTGGCAGCAGCTCTGTCTGTGGGTGTGCTGCAGGTCCTGTCTGCGGCGGCACAGAACGGCTCCGCCCTGTGGAGCTCCCCGCTCGCCGCCCCCATGGTGTTTTCCTTCGAAGCCAACCAAGGCTCCTGGGGCCTGTACTGGTGAGCGGATGGACCATGGTTATCTGGGCAGCGTGGCATGCACCCTGCTGATTGCAGTTCAGCACCACAGGTCTACATACAATGGCAAGCTTGCAGGGATCGTTTCTAGCAAACGTGCGCCTTGGAATGTCAACACACTTGTGATGCACTGCCCTCCTTCCCTGCAGGTGGTACACCTGGGAGGTGCCCTTCTACTGCCTGCTGGGCGTGCTGGGCGGCCTGCTGGGCGCGCTGTGGTCCTGGATGACATGCAAGCTGCTTGCCTGCCGCGCCCGACACATCCCCGCCTCCCGCCCCGTGCGGCGCGTGCTGGAGGTTGTTTTTGTGACCGCCCTGACCGCCACGGTGAGCGCTGTGCAGCTGTGCTGTGCAGCGCTTGCAAGCACTCGCATGCATCCCCTGGCATTGATGCAGGGATGCGCGTGTTGTGCACTGGCACGGCTGCTCTGTTGCTGCGCAAGGGGCATGCAGGCCTGGCCTACCCAGGTCTGTCCATCTCACCCAGCAGCTTCACGGGCTGCCCACCCGCTGCCCGCCCCGCCCTGCCAGGTGTGGCTGGCTATCTCATACGGCTCGCCCTGCCGCACACTGCCACCAGAGGACACACAGGAGTCGCTCGTCTCCTCCAGCTCAATCGACTGGCTGTACTTTGACAGCCCCACCTCGCTGTTCCCACAGGCAAGTGTTAATTAGGCCACCACCCTCTCTTGCTTGGCTGGGTGGTGCAAGTGTGTGCTTGCGTGCTGCTTTGGACCCACCGTTTTTCCTGCATGCTCACCCGGCGCCCAGCACAGCGTGCTTTCCTGACCCAACTGGCTGTGCCCCGACCTCCACAATCGCAGATGTGGTGCCAGGAGGGGCAGTATGCGGAGTGGGGGCAGCTGTTTGGAATGCCCATTGACGTAGCAGGTGAGCCGGGCTGCTGCCACGTGGCAGGCTGGGGCAAGCGGTCTATAACAGATCGTTTGCTCAGGAATATTGATGTCAAGAGGAAATGATGGTGGCTGGGCAGCGGCTATTCACGCAGCAACTTCTACCTGCTACTGAAGCCTCCGCCCTTGCATCCCCTTACCCCCCTCTGCTTGCACCAAAAATAGTGCGCGCCCTGTTCAGCGTGCACCCGCCTGGCGCTGCCAACGAGGGGTCTCCGCCCGACGAAACCTTCCTGTTCACCCCCGCCACCCTGGCGCTGTTCTTCTGCGCCGCATTCATCTTCCTGTGCCTGGCGTACGGCATTGCCGCTCCCACAGGTCTGTTCCGCTGCATGTAGCAGGGAGTCAGGCCAGGCTGGCGTGCGTGCTTGCCCTCCTCCGTCGCATTGTGCGCGTGTCTGCACTCCACTCTCTGCTGTATTGCAGCTGTTGTCACCATCGCACAACTCATTGCCCACGCCCCGTTGCTCTGCAGGCATATTCATCCCCACAATGGCAATAGGCGCGGCAGGGGGGCGGCTGTTTGGGCGGGCGGTCCAAGCGGTGCTGAACAGCATGGATGCCAACTTGCAGGTGAGCAGCTGTTGTGCTTGCCCATGGGATTGGCTCCAGGCTGTGAATTCGGGCCGGCTGGCAGGGCTGGCCGGCACCCTGTTTGCAAGTGCTGCTGCTGCCTGCACTTGCTCTTTGCTATAACCAGCAAAAGCATGGTTGTCAAGTCTCAGCTGTGCTGCTGCTTTTTACAATGTGCCCGACAGGTGTCACTCCCGGCCTGGTCTGCCGTGGGAGCGGGGGCGCTGCTGGCCGGCAACACCCGCCTGCTGCTGACCACCGCGCTCATCGTTTCAGAGACCAGCGGATGCACACCTGTGATTGGAGTTGTCATCGTGGCAACAGCCATTGGCAAGGCTGTGGCGGACGCAATCATCCCGGTGAGCAGCAGGCTGCACCTAGAGCAAGCAGATGCAGGCAGCCCCCAGGCTGCCTGGCGTGGTATTCTGCCTGCAGCTGCCGCCTTGCATCATTGCATGGTGCCTGCACCGTTGGACGCTATGGATAGAAGCGCATGCTCGGCCTCTGCTTTGAGACCCTGCCTCCTCCCTGCCTGCCATGTGCGATTGAGCAGGAGGTATATGCATGGCAGGAGAAGCACGCAGGGTATGCGGTGCTGGAGCCCCTGGACTCGACCAACCCAGTGGAGCTGCAGCGCGCCATGCGGGCCCAGGTGCGCTGCTGTGTACGGACGAGCCTTGGGCGTGGCGGCACTGCTCATGGACATTGCCGTGCAGAACGCAGTTTCTCGACTGGGGCTCCCACGGCACGCATGAATCGACTGCCAACCATTTTCACACGTCTATCCTGCCACCCGCTTTTGGCCGCAGGCTGGTGACGTGATGACGTGCGCACCGCTGGCCTCCCTGCCGCCACGCCCGCGCCTGCAGCAGGTGCTGGACCTGCTGCGAGGCGGCAGCCACGACTTTGTGCCAGTGGTGGAAGAGGAGGAGGATGCAGTGGGCAGCAGGGGCAGCAAGGGCAGCAAGGGCAGTGCTGGTGGCTGCAGCCCCAGCGATGGCAGCAGAGGCAAGGCGGCTGAGACCAAAGCGGAGCAGGAAGGCGGCGGGCGCACACTGGTGGGTGTGCTGTACCGCTGGCAGCTGGTCAGCCTGCTGCGCGACCCAGCGCTGCTGCGCATGCTGGCATGCCAGGACGGCACAGCAGCAGCAGCAGCAGCAGCGGCGCAGCAGGACGCAGCGGCAGGAGGGCAGGCAGCAGCAGCAGCAGCAGCAGCGCCGCAGGTGGCGGCACAGCAAGCCGGGCAGGCACCACCCCAGCATTTAGACGGTGATCAGCCGCCGGCGTGCGACAGTGCGGCGTTGCCCATGCCGGCGCCCTTGGTTGAGCGGCTAAGCAGGGAGCAGCGGCTGGTGATGATTGCCTTGCTGGCAGGCAGCCCGGATGAGGAGCCATTTGAGAGCGAGGCTGCAGTGCTGGCGCAGTATGATCGCAGCAGCGGCCAGGGACCCGGCGGCGGTGGCGGTGCGAAGGGTGACGCCGGCAGCAGCAGCGGCAGGGATGGCGATTGCAAGGCAGACGTGCAAACACACCCTGGCGACGCCGCAGCTGCGACACTGGATGCGCAGCAGCAGCAACAGCAGCAGCAGCAGCTGGAGCGGCGGCCGCCGCTGCCGCTCTCCCAACGGCTCGACCTGTCGCCGCTGCTGCAATGCCACCCGGTCACCGTCAGTCCAACCATCTCAGTCAGCCATGCGCAGCTGATGCTGCGGCACTTGGGCCTGTTAGGCCTGGCCGCCCGCTCTGGGCCGGTGCGGCTGGCAGGTGTTGTCACTCGCTCGGATGTGCGGCGGGTGGAGGAGGCGGAGGATGGCAGCTGACTGCCGTATACCTATGTATCGCTATTGCATTCCGCTTTCAACGTTGTTGTCATGCGTCAATATGTGCAAATTGTGCGGTTTCCATTCATGATCAGCATGGCACTGGTTTATTATGGCTGAACTGCAGTTTGACAAGCACCCATTGATTGTTTCAAAGCACATGTCACCACAGAGCACGAATGACCAACAGGTGAAACAGCCAGTTGTCACAATAGCGCTCCTGCGGGCGTTCCAGCATCTTGGTCGTGTGTGCAGACCAGCCAACAGCACAGCCGGCTTACTTGACATCATGGTAATGGGTACATTGCAGCAGGAAGAGCAAGGGAAAGCAAGCAGCAGGGGGCCAGGGAGACGACAAGCCACAGTACAAATTGGATAGCCAGCCAGCAGGGATGATGCAGGGCAACAGTGATGACATGCGACTGAGTGCTTGTGGCTCTCATAACCCAGCTGCTTGGTGTATAGTTTGTGACTGTAGATTCGTTGCAGCATGGCAGTTCGCCGGATGAGGAAGGGGGCACATTGCAATGCGAGCAGCGTGGAAGTCACAGCTCCATGTGGGGAGCCGCCTGCAGAGCGCCTGGTTCTGCTACACCGCCCGCCGCCGCTCCTTCCTTTGCAGCCAGCGCCCCAGCCGCCACCGCCTGTTCTTCTGCCACTGTCGCCACGTCACAACGCGCTGCGTCGCCGCAGCCGCTGTCGGCACTGCCGCCGGCTGCCTGCCGCTCCAGTGCCGCCTGCAGGCGCTGGATGGTGAGGCGCAGCGCGCGCTTGCGCATGACCCGGAACAGCAGGATGGCTCGCTGCCGCCAGTCGCTGATGCTGCCGCCGCCCAGCAGCGCTGCGTCCTCGGCCTCTGTTGTGGGCAGCCCAGCCAGGATGCCCTGCAGCCGCCCCAGCTCCTCGCGCGTCACCAGGCCGCTGGCCGGGTCTGCGCACAGCGGAGGACGGGCGGGCGGGCAAGCGGTGGGTGGGCGGGTGGCGCGGGCGGCGTATGCGGCGAGTGCCGGGCGCTACACGTGGCGACGAGCCGTGGACCATGCCGCCTGCTGCGTCTGTGCCTGCTGGGAAGCCTACGCCTCGAGGTCCTCTACCCACCCACCCACCCACCCACCCACCGTCATAGCCAGCCTTTCTCCCACCCACCCAACCGCCCTCTATCCCACCCACCCACTATCGTAGCCCGAATCGTCCAGCCAGCCAGCCAGCCAGCCAGCCAGCCAGCCACCCACCCACCCACCGTCGTAGCCCGAGTCGTCCAGCTCGGTGCGCTCCCAGATGGCCTCCAGCCTGAACCCAGGCAGGTCCACCGCCGCCAGCAGCGGGCGGCGCCGGGGGACGACAAAGCCTGCGGGCGGAAGGGCGGTAGGGTGGATGCCGCATGGCGGGGCGCCCTGTCAGATGCAGGTGGGCGGCACAGCGCCGACATGCCTGCCCCATGCCGGCACGCACGGCCAGGCGGGTGAGCAGCCACCACAGCAGGCCAGTCGGGCGCGGCTGCAGTCGAAGGCGGCGGGCCAGGGCAGGCGCGCACCGTAGATCAGCAGCGTCATGTCTGGGCGCTGCAACATGCCTTGGTGGTAGTCAAAGGTCACCTCCTGTAGGCAGGGCAGGGCGCTTGCACGACAGTGGGCCAGGGCGGGCAGTGGCGGGGTGGGGGTCGACAGGCGGGGCTTCAAGCGCAGGGCCGCGGCTGCGGCGGCTGCGGCGGGCGCGCACCTGACCTGCGGCGATGGGCCGCAGCGCGCGCATCACAAACGTGCTGTTTTCAATCTTCGGAAAGCTGGCCACCGCGCAGGCGGGCTCCGCGGGCTCGGCGGCGTCTCCGGCATTCGCACCGCCTGAGCCGCCTGCGCCGCCATCACTTCTGCCGCCGCTGCTGTCGGCACCGCTGCCACTGCTGCCGCCGCTGTCGTCCTGGCCCTCCACGTCTCGGCACGAGTCGGCATGATTGGTGAACTCCACCACAGGTATCATGAGGGAGGAGGGCACGCCCGGGGACCCGTCCTCGCCGGCCGGCAACGGCATGAAATAGCGGCTCTCCACCTGGCGGCGGGTGAGCGGGGTGGGGTGGAGTGGGTTGGGGTGAGAAGGCGGGAGGGCGGGCACACACTTCCCGGCTGGCTGCTCCAGGCTCGCCGCAGCCCCCAAGCACAACCACACAGCCCGCCGCCCCCCTGATCAGCGCAGCAACACTCGCCAGGCTGGCGACGTGCAGGAAGTGGTCGAGACTGACGGGCGCCAGCTGGCCCAGCGGCGGCTGCGGGGGTTCATACTGGCTGCCGTCGTACACGCGCTCCGCACCCTCGCGGAAGCCCGCCATCAGCGTCTCCTGCGCAGGAGACACATGCGGCGCGGGTGAAGCCATGCAAGCGGCACGTGGTGGCGCACTTGGTGCGGCACTAAGACAGATGCAGCGTGCGTAAGGACAGCAGGGCAGTGGCGCGAGGCCAGGCGGCGGCAAGGAAGGCGGGCGGGCAGCGCTGAGGATGACAGCGGGCGGGCGCGCGCCGTGGGCAGCAGCTGCGGCACGCGCCGGCGCCTGTGCCGCCACCGGCGCGCCGGGGCTCACCAGCTCTGGATGCTGCAGCATCATGCGTAGCGGCGCCTCCATCAGCACCGGCGACAGCGTCTCGCCGGGCGCCGGCTGCGCGGCCCACATGGCGCCCCAGGTCTGGTTGAACGCCGGGTCGCTGTGCATGCGCAGCAGCAGCGGGCGCGCGCACTCCGCCGCCGACTGGATAACTGTGTCGGCTTCAGTGCTGTTATCCGCGTCGGCGGCGGCCGGCCGCTCGTTGCAGGGCAGCGGCAGGGCGGCGGAGGTGGGGATGTGCAGGAGGGTATCGCCCGGCCGGAACGCGCGGGCGGCCACCAGGCGGCGGTGGCCCCCCGTGTTTTCGATCTTCACGCCCGACTGTAGGCGGCAGGAAGGGCGGGCGCGGAAGGTGTGTGATGCTAGGTGCCTCCTGTGCGCATGATGCAAGGCGGCGGCGGTGGCAGGCACCGCCGCACGTCGCAGGCGGCGGCGGCAGCGCGGCGGCTGGCCGGCAGGTGGATCCCCCATCCGGCCGGCGCACGCACCACATCGCCTCCTTGGGATGTTATCCAGGCGACCAGGCGGTCATACACCTCAGGCGAGGTCGCGAGAGCCGCGGACTCGCTCTGCGGCCCGCCAGCGAGCAGCAGCGCCGCGAGGAGGAGCACCGCTGACATCATGACATTTGCACACGCACGCACTGCGGCTTGCAAGGGCGAAGCCATCAGCTCGCCGACTACACGAAGCCAGCCCCATTGCTGCAGTACCTCCGGATCGCTGCCGCCATGGTACCCTACTATATATCACCTGAGTTTCCAGGGCTTGGAAACCTAGCTGAAACCCATTTGAAACCCAATCTGAAACTCATTGTTTCAATATGGAAACTCAGATTACACTTGCGGGCACTCTGGGCGGTCTGGCTGGTTGTGGCGGCCGTGCCGTCAGCCATGCCGCATGCAACAGCAGCAGCAGAGCCCGCCACCTCCTGAAAAGTATGGTTGCTGCCGCATCCGGTTGAGGTTTACCTGCGCATGCCACATTGTTGCACCCAACAGCTTGCTCCCATGCACCAGACTCCACTTGCCTCGGACGGCCTCGGCAGCGCCTGCGTTCCATGGCGGCACCATTCAGCCGGCGGGCCAAATGGATGCCCTGCGCTGACACAGCAGCACCCTTCACCTGCATTGGGAAGCAAGGCACACAGGAGCGTATGTGGGATAGGGCAGCGCAGTGCAGATGAGATGCACTTGCGCGGCGTGCCGCGCCATAGTGGGGCACAGCATGGAAAGGGATGGCAGACAGCATGCCCCACTACACAGCCACCTGCACCTTAATCCTGGCCACTAATCCCGGCCAAGCCGCATCGAGCCTCCTTGTTCCCCTGGCCGACGAGCAGCGTTTGGCTGGCGATGTGCTTCATGCCTGCGCCCGAGCGGCAGCGACTGCAGCGGCAGCGTGCTAGGGCTATCTGCCCGCTCTGTACCGGTGCGACTAGCGGGTGTGCGAATGACCAACAGGTGCAACATTGAAACAGCCGGTTGTGATAATAGCATGCCTGCGGGCGTTCCAGCATCTTTATCGTGTGTGCACACCAGCCAACAGCACAGCCGGCTTGCTTGACATCATGGTAATGGGTACATTGCAGCAAGAGCTGGCGAAAGCAAGCGGCAGGCAGCCAAGGAGACGACAGGCCACAGTACAAATCGGATAGCCCACTGGCTGGCAGCCAGCAGCGTGCGGTGCCTGCCACTGCACGCCCCCCTTCAGTAGCGCCTGCGGCTGTAGTCATAGGGAGCCGCATTGTGAGAGCCGCCGCCTCCCCGCGAGTAATCACGGTCATCACGGTGCCGCTCATCCCGCCGCCGGTCATCCCGATACCGATCCTCCCGGTACCGATCGTCGCGCCGCCGGTCGTCTCGCCTGCAGGGATGGATGCGGGGCCAGACGCTGCTGAGCAACATTTGCAACATGTGTCTGAGTGCTTGTGGCTCCTACAACCCAGCTGCTCGGTTGCTCGGTGGCTGGATTTCCCTCCCTGAAACCTGCAAACGCAAAACCAAGCCACAAGATCCCTCCTTGCCAAGCCCCCACCTGCGGTCGCGGCTGCGGCTGCGGCTGCGCCGCCGCTCCCGATCACGATCGCGGTCCTCGTGGTGCCGCCCGTGGGAGCGCGAGCGTGAGCGGTCTTTGTCGTCGTGATGGTGCGCCTCAGGCACCTCACCCTCCTCGAGCTCGCTGCGCCACGCGAGCAAGGTGGGAGCAAGGCGGGCACGTCAGAGGCTGCTGGCTGGTAGCAAACGCCACTTGAGTGGCCCTGCTCAACAGCGCTCTCACACAGTTTCCCAAGCTGCTGCAACCCGGCATGTACAAGCAATGAAGGACCTGCCTGCCCACACTATGTCGCCTCAGCCTCACCCGCCGCGGGCACCCAGCGGTGGGTATGCGCCGCCCCCAGGCCCCAGCTTCTGCTGCAGCTCCTCGTGCTTCTGCCGGATGGCCAGCCAGCCTGCGCATATCCAGGGTGCGTGCACAGCAGGGCAGCGTGTCAATGTGAAGCTGCGCATGACACGGCTTATCAGCTTGGCTGCCCGTGCTGCGTTGCAGCCCAGCTGCCCCACAAGCAGCCAGCATTAGTTCAGCCCAAGCAAAGCCAGCATCACAACATGCGGTTCACACGTTACCTTGGTACTGCTTGCCCTCGATGTGGTCCCGCTTCCGCGCCTCGCTGTCCGTGGACTGCATGAACAGGCCACACACCTGCGGCGCAGAAGCATTCGAGGGGGTGCAACATAGACTTGGAGGGGCAGTCAAAGAGGGGGACAGATGCTGCAGGGCTAATAGAGTGGTGATGGGGCATGCAATAGTGTGGCAAGCTGTGGAGGAGCTCGAGTGTACACGCATCATCAGCGGGTAAGCCACTGCCAAGACCGCTGTGCATCACCAACCCTCTGCAAGCAGCAGCTGCCGCAACAGTTGTTGCGGCTCTTCCAGCCCCGGAATCCCTCTTGCGCACCTCGCAAACCTCCAGCTGCCGGTCTGGCCGCGAGTAGCGAGCAACCAGGCCCTCCGCATCCCTGCAGGGCAGGGCGCCGTCACAGGGTTGAGGCAGGCAGTGCTGCACACCCACCCAGGCGCATGCTGGGAAGCAGGCAGGCGGGCAGCATGGCAAAGGGAAGCAGCAGGCAGGCGAGCAGGCTGGCCCAATTCGTGCTGGCTCACTTGCGCAGGCGCTCAGCCTGGGCCACCGCCGCCATGGAGGCATCCACATCCCCCTCCTCAGCCAGCTTCTCGCTGCGCTCTGTCAGCTCTGCACGAATCCAAGTATGTGCACAGCAGTGCTGCATCAGTTGGGCAACTTCCGTTGCAATGCGCGCACCGAAGCTGAATGCAGAATGCCATGGGCGAGGTGCCCAAACCAAGGCACAACCAAGGCAAGAATGCGATAAAATCTGCGGGCAAGCCAGCTGCACCCACAGCTGCCAGATGCACCCAGCCCACCACCTGCCCGCCCACCCACCCTTGGCCTGCTGCCGCAGCCCGTCCACCTCCGCCTGCTGCACCGCGTTGAGCGGCTTGGGCGCGCTCTCCATGCGCGCCCGCTCCTCCGCCTTGATGATCTGCTTGGGGTGAAGATGTGGGCAGAACAGAGCCAAGCTGTGTGGGGGGCAGTGTGGCGACGCAAGGGTGGCGTCACTCCTCAGGTTGCTTGTGCAGCAACGACCATTGCCACAGGCAGCAGCGAGGGTAGTGTTTTTATCAATTCTGCAAGCGACCAACACAAGCTTTCCTTGCGGCCCATCTCCGCCATCAGTCGGCCTTTGCAACATGTCTGCCACCCTACACATGAATTCTTCAGCAGCAAAGAAGCAAGCAGGCTAGAAAGCAGCCCAGGCTTGCCTTGCGGTCCATCTCCGCCACCAGCCTGTCCAGCAGGCGCAGCAGGGCACGCTCGTACCCCAGCCTGCGGGCATGAATGCACCGAGCACACAGAAGCACAGTTGGGCAACAGAGGTGCATATGCAGCAGCAGAGCTCGCCGAAGCTGCCAGCTGTGAGAGACTCGCACTTGCCATGTCTACCGCGGGGGTCAGCCCAGCTGTCCGGCAACCAGCGGCAGGCCAGGCAAGCTTGGCAAGCACACGCAAGTCTGCGGAACCGCCTGCCCGCATGGCATGCCCGCACACCTCAGGGCCGTGCCGCACCTGTCCTTCTCGCGCGAGGGCAGCGCATCGTACTCGCCCTGTATCGCCTCCCAGTCCAGGTGGTCCTCATGAATCTCGTACTCGCAGGGCCCCAGGTCCGACTTGGTGTTGGGGAACAGGCCTGGCGGGGCAGGGCGGCAGGCCGGGTGGGTTGCATGAAAACGTGGCCACTGCTGCTGCTGCTGCTGCTGCTGCTGGGGCCGCGCAGCGTGGCGCGTTTGCGCAGGCAGGCCACCGCTGGAAACAATGCCAAAACTGGCCATGCCTCCTCTGCCAGAGGAGCGCTCACCAAAGGGGCACAGGCCCGCCAGCGCATGCTTGCAGACCTCGGGGTCGCTGAACTTGGGGCGCCGCATCACGCGCTGATCCAGTGGCACATCCCGATCCTGGAAGGAACAGGGAGCAGTGTCGTTTTGGTGGTGATCCAGCGGACAGGGCAGCACCAGCGGCAATCTTCGGATAGCAACGGCTTGCGGCCGCAGCGCCGCTGCGGCTGGTTGGGCGCCGCCCAGAACCCCGGTGTACCTTGCCCATCAGCTGATCCAGCATGGCACGCATCTCGTCCGCCTGGCACAGGGATGTTGGAGAGGTCGAGGCAGCACTGAGAAGGCAACGTGGCTGGGCGGCAGCGGCGGCGGTTGCCGCGGTGGCGGCGGCGGCAAAGCAGAGGCCGGCCCGTCACGGCGCCGGCGTGGATGTGCATGATCGACACTCAGTAGGTTGCAGAAGAGCAAAGGAGGGCCTCAGGAGCCCGCCAGCAGCAAACAGGGAATGGGCCGGCCGCTGGGCGAGGCCGCTGCTGCAGCACGACCTCCCACCGCAGTCGAGTAGAATGCAAACACTCGCGAGTACAGCCTGCGCGCGCAAAGACGCCGCGAACGCACCATGGCTGCCGCTCTTCGCTTCTCACAAGCGCACGGCGCGATCCAGCTGCAAGATGCCATCGCCCAGCCGCGATCAAGGCGCTGGATGCCAGCGCCCCTCATCAAGCCTGCCCTGCCGCCGCCAGCGGCGGCAGCGCCAGCCGGCCTGCTGGGCTGCTGCAGCCCCCATGCCTGCAATGCATTCCGCTCTTTGTCCATTTACGATTCGTTGAAATGCGTTGAAGTGGCCTCTTGTAGCCCCCAGAGCGAGCTCGCTATGCGTCCGGGCTTCCTGGTGCAGCAGGCGGGCGTCCAGACCGGTGATGCAGCGCAGCAGAGCGTTCAACAACCAAGCAGTGGCACTGCAGCTGCAGCCGCGCAGCCCCCTGCGCACGCCGCCGCCGCCGCCACTTCTGGAGCACCGCCGCCGCAGCGCACGCCCGAGCAGCTGTCTGCGGGGCTGGCCGAGTGCTTGGAGCTGCTCAAAGGACCATCGGATGAGCGCAGGTACGCGTGTAATCAGCTGCAGCAGTTGGAAAGTGGACTGCTTTGCCCCTACTGCCCTGTACCCAGTCCAAACTGTTGGCATCATTCGTTGCCTCCCGCCGCCGTCGACTGTCTGCCTCCCCTCTGCTCAACACCATTGTCCCCCCCGCAGATTCGTGGGCCTGCTGCTGGTGACCAAGCTGCTGCCGGCGGGGGACGATGCCACCATCCGCTCGGTGCACGCAGCGGTTGGGCCCACTTTCTTGGCCCGCCTGCTGCTGCCGCTGTCCAGCCGTGCACCACCGCCGACAGGCGGCGAGGCAGCCCAAAAGGCGGCGGCCAGCTGCGCGCTGGGTTTGGCCGTGCTGTCCAGCTTTGTGCGGGTGTCAGACCTGGCTGGCTCCCCAGAGGTGCTGGAGAAACTGCCCCTGCTGCTGAACGTGGTGCGGTGCGGCGGCATCGGCCCGCTGCTCGCAGCGCGAACGGCCACAGCAGGCGCAGCGGCGGACACAACTGGCGGTGCTGGTGCAGGCTCGGCTGAGCCGCCCCTGACGGCGGGAGCCATCTGTGATGCGGCATCGGATGCAGCAGCTGTGCAGGATGCTTTGGAGTGTGCAGTTGCCGCAGCGCGCAGCGGCGAGGAGGGGCGGGCAGTGGCGGCAGACAGCGGCGGCCTGGCGGCGGCTGCCGCAGTGCTGCAGCGCTGCCCCGCCGACCACACGCAGCAGCTGTCGCTGGCGCTGCAGCTGCTGGCGGCGGTGCTGGCTGATGAGCAGCGGCGAGCAGAGGTGCAGGGTGAGTGTGAGAGGTCTGCAGCTTGCTGCGCTTGTTCGGCTGCGGCGCTGATGTATGTTTGCATTGCTGTGCGCTGCTGTGAGCTGCCTGTATGTAGCCCAGTCAGAGTAGTGTCTCATCATCACATGCCTTCAAACGGCCCTCGCAGGCGACCCGGCAACTGTGCTCAGACAGCTGCTGCCCGCCCTGGCGCGGGCGTTTGCGCTGCCGGCACAGCAGCTGCGGCGTGGCAGCGGCGAGCGGAGCGGGGCAGCTGGTTCACAGGCAGACCAGCAGGTGCAGCAGCGCCTGCTTGCAGTGCAGCTGGAGGCGCTTCACGTGCTGCTGCTGCTCCTGCCGCTGCCGCACATGGCCCACCTGCCTGCCGAGCTGCTGGGTGGGGCAGGCGCCGGCGCAGCCTGGCTGGCGCAGCTGCGGCAGGGGCTGGCCCTGCTGCTGCGCGGCCGCGTCAGCGCTGTGCAGCGCCACTCCGCCCTCCAGCTCGCGGCGGCTGTGGTCGACCTGGCAGGTCCCGATTGGCTGCTGGGCGGCGGTGATTCTGGCAATGCTAGCAGCGGCGGCATCGGTGGCAGCGGTATCAGCGGCGGCGGCAGCGGCGGCCAGAAAGCATCAGCGACGGATGGCCAGGCTTTCTTCCAGCTGCTGGTTGAGATAACAAAGGTTGAGACCAGCGTGCTGCTGCACGATGCGCTGGCACCAGATGTGCCAGTGCCGCTGGCCTCTGCAACTGGCGCCTCAGCCGCGGACTGGCGCCCGCCCGCGCCGAGCCGCCCGGCGGGCGACGCCTGCAGCAGCGGCGGCTCTGAGGCGGGTGATGGGCTGGATGATGTGGGTGCTGAGCTGGCCGCTGACCTGGCAGGCACAGAGGAGGGCAGCCAAGCCGCTGATTTGGAGCCTCTGGTGCGGGTGCTGCACAGCGAACAGGACAGGCGGCAACTGGAGGCCCAGCTGCAGCGCGAGCAGGCGGCGGCGCAGGCGGCGGCCGACGCTGCGGCGGCCAGCGGCGGCAGCCGCCCGCGGGAGCAGATGCAGCCGGCGGAGCGCATGCAGCAGGTGGACGATGTGCAGATTCCCACAAGTGGGTGGGGGGAGTGTCGGATGCGTGTGGCATGGCTTCGAGTTGCGTGTGCTTGGTCGTCTGTGCGGTTGTGCGGCTGTCCTGTGGCACCTGCAACATGCTCACCGCCTGCCCTCACCTTATGCTCATGCACTCATGCACCCCTTCCCTTCTTTCTCCTCCCCACAGACATGCGCTGGGAGGGGCCCACTGAGGCGGCCGGGGCGCGCGCAGCCCGTGTGCTGCCCGCCTGCTTCGGCCTGCTGGAGGCCTGCATTGAAGCACTGGCGGCCGACACGCAGGTGGGCACACCGTGTCTCTGTCTATTGTGCCTGTTGAACACGCTTGCGCCAAACACTGCTGGGGGTGCGTGTTCTCCAGATGCCTGCAGTGTCTGTCATGCAGCGCCTGGGCTCACGCGCCGTGCACTCCCTGCCCAAATCGTCCCCACCGCAGCGAGCCGAGGCAATGCTGGATGGGAGCGCACCCATCGCCGCACTGTCGGACGCAGTGGCGCAGCGTGCCCTCTTCTCCCTGCAAGAGGCAGTTGAGGTGGTGCTGCAGTTCATTGAGCAGACCTGCGAGGAAATGCAAGAGGAGCAGGAGGCGGCTGAAGCGGGGGCGACGGCTGCAGGGGCGGCCGCCCTGGTGCGCCGCGCCCTGCTGCTGGCGGCGCTGCGCGCTCTGGCCAGGTGTGCTGGAGTTGCTTTTCCGGGCAGGTGTTCTGGCTGGCTGCTGTTGCTCTGAGCTAGCTGCTGAAGCCAATGGCACCATTGGTGGATCCCGCTGATGTTGCGGAATCCAGGCACAGTTCTGTGTGGAGCGGAAACTAAAGGCATCCTGCTCCACCAGTGCCCTGCCCTCCCTGAAACCCAAGGCATCTTGCTGCACCAGTGCCCTGACCTCCCTCCCTCTTCTGCCTGCAGGTTCTGTGCAGAGGTGCCCGAAGCCCTTGGGGGCCGCCTGCGCCCGCTGCTGCCGGCCCTGCTGCCGCTGCGCGCGGAGCTCGGCAGCGCTGCAGAGATGGAGGGCGGGGGCCCGCCGGCTGAGGGCGCTTCCTTCCTGCTGCCGCTGCTGCTGCAAGTCAGCGAGCCTGGGTATGGCGAGGGCGGCGAGCAGCAGGCACGGGAGCACCAGCTGTGGCTGCAAGCTCTGGGCGAGCCTGCTGTGCTGAGCCTGCTGGCACGCTATGCCCAGCAGTGCGCCGCAGCGTGCGCCCAGGTCAGCACCTCAGCGGCAGACTCTGCAGCCGATGATGCACTGCTGTATGCTTGCCAGCTGCTGCTGAATGTTACCAGCGGTGGGCAGCATGCCAGCGACAGCAGCAGCGCCGCAGCAGACCGGCGGCGGCAGCTGGCAGCAGCGGCGGAGGCTGGGCCGCTGCTGAGCGGGCTTGCAGAGGTTGCGGCGCACCGGGGGCAGGCCCTAACCTCCCCTCACTCCTCGCCCGATCAAGTGGTGCACGCCGTGAGGTGCGAGTAAGGGCCTGTGCAGTGGCGATGCTGAGACGTGGAAGGGAACATGCAGCATATTCTGGCACCCTGTTCTAAGGCCTCTTCGCACGGTTGCCCTGCAGGCTGCTGACCACGGTTGCAGCGCTCGCCAGCTCGCTGGTTGCGCAGCTTGCAGCCGACCTGCCACCGGCTCAGCGACCACAGCAGGCAGCAGGCCCAGCAGGCCAGCAGCTGCCGCCGCTGGGGCCGCTTGGCAGCCAACTGATGGCCAGCCTGTGCAGCCAGCTGCTCACAGCGCTGCATGCGGCTGCAGCGCTGCTCGCTCCAGAGCCGCTCAGCCGCCGGCTGTCGGCTGGCTTGGCCCTCGATGCTGCCACCCTTGCAGCCGCCCGAGCAGCAGTTGCTGACGATGAGGCGCTGCAGCTGGAGCTGGCACAAAGCCTGGACAGTGCGGGGGCCAACGCGGCTGAGCTGCTGAGCACCTACCAGCCTCTGGCACCGCTCGCCCGGCGGCACCCGCTCGTGGCCGCTGGGCTGGGAACGGCAGAGTCAACAGCCGCGGCGGCACCTCAGCTGCCTGAAGGATTGATGCAGTTCCTGGCAGCCGCTTGTGCTGATGAGGGTGTTTAGGCGTGCATATAATCGATTACAAAGCATGCGTTGCTTTCGATCTGCGCTGAGTGTGAACACTATAGCGAACTGCACTGGCACTGCAAGCAGGGCAATGGCAACAGAAAGGCAACCAAACTCAACCGCAGAAAATGCAAGGAACGCGCCTCGAAATGCTTGCTGTTTCCTCGTTCTCGTCCTGATTCTCACTGCCGCTCCTTTGTGTGCATCAGCGGCCAGCCTGTGTGCCGCCGGCAGTGGCATTCAGCCCTGCGGGCAGCGAGCGCCCATCTGCAGCCACCTTCCACCCTCTTGGTGCTTCCTCAGCATTCAGCCTGCGTGCCTCATCGTTGTGCTCCCGAATCTCCTCAACCGCCACCTCGTCTCGGAATGTGCCATCCTGGGCGCCGCTGGCCTTGTCGTACCTGCGGAGCAGAGGGAGCAGACCCCGCGGGGTAAAGCTGGTTCCAAATGGCGCGGGCAGGAAGGAGGGCGCTGTGGACTGCCCGTGTGCCTTGCTGCCCCCTAAGCACAAACTCAGCGCAGGCGTACTGTGTTCCACTCACAGGCCAAGCACGTCCCAGGATCCGCCAACTGTCCAAAGGTAGACCGAAGAAACTTCGTAGTCACAGCCACCCTGCAAGGGCAGCACTTGGCAAGCATGAGGTCGGCACTTCAGCGCTGTCGGCTTGCCCATGCCGTTCCCAGAGAATATATCTGCCTCTTGCACGCCAGGCGCATTTTCCTGCTCCACACAGACTGCCCCCAACCCCACACAATGCCAATTCCTCCGGCAATCGAACCCCCTACCAATGGGCCTTGCCTGGAGCAGGTACTCGGAGGTCTGGTTGATGTAGTAGCGCATGTAGTCGCGCACCTCCGGGATCTGCAAATGCGTGCAGTGTGTGAAGCTCGGGAAGTAAGGCACCCTCAGCACTGTGAAACTGCAATCAGCTCCAGGTACCAAACCCCCCTGTTCCCAGTCTGCCTCACTTTCCACGGGTCCCGCGAGGCGTTGTACGGCGACTGCACACCTGCGGGACAAGGCAAAGGAGAACCCAGCAGGGCAGCAACAAGCGCAAGTAGTTGGACAGAGCAGGCAACCAGCAAGAAATTGGGAAGGGCAGGCAACCGAACGTTCAAGATGCGTAAGCTCCAGGTGAGGGCCAAACCGATGCCATCGCCACTGTCAAATACCATGTGGCTCACCGAAGTAGGGCGTGTGGGCCGCCTCGAGCGCGGTGCGGGCTGGCTGGTCGCCGGTCTGCGCCACGCCGCCGCCGATGCCCCACTCAATCCACTGCAGCGGCGGCGGCGGTGACGGCATGTGCAACACAGAGAGTGGGCAGCAAGAACAGGGTACGACTGTGTGCCGTGGTGCAAGCAGCAACCATCTGCGGTATGCCAAAGCAGCAAGCCATGCACGCCTGGCCGCTGCACACATGCCGGCGAACCCATGGCCCGAAAGCACTATCGTGTAGGGCCTCACGTGGATCTCCTTGCCCATGTCCACCAGCTCCCTCAGCGTGAGGTTGTAGTAGGAGAACTCAATGTCCATCTTCAGGCGGCCCGAGCAATCAAGATGCACGGCAAGAGCGGGGCGCGGCGAACGATCAGGGGTGCGTATCGAGCATGCACACCACGAAAAGCGCACACAAGCTGCCCAGCAAGCCATCAAGGGGCAGGACCCGCCAGCCACACAACGTTGCAAGCAAGTAAGCGCTGCTGGCAGTCCTCACCATCTTCATCAGGTTCTCCATGTCGCAGGGCTGGAAGTCCACCCGAGCCTGCGCCACAACTTGGGGCAAGGCATAATCCAAAAGTGCGTGGCCTACTCATGTCGCCTGGCCGCATGTTGCAGCACACCCAAGCAGGGAATGCAGGCTTGCATTCACATCACAGAGCTTGCTCAGCACCGCATGCTTGCATTGCGCTGCCCCACTGCCCCCACAAACCAGTAGCAGCCTGCCTGCGGCACGTAGGCTGAGATGCCCACGTAGTCGACCGAGGTGAATGCCTCCCGGATGCCGCGCATGTCAAACCAGTCCATGATCTGTGCAAATGATGTAGCGGAACAGGAGTAGGACTGTGCGAAAGCTTGCTTGTGCAGGCGCAGGGCCGCTGCTGTGCAGGGAGTTGGTACCTCCAACTTGAATGCAAAACATTCGCCAGTCGGCTGCCAATAAGCGCTTGCCACACCCAAAACCCTGCGATCGCCACCCACCGAGGGCCACAGGGGTGCAAAGGCCCGCAGATAGTCGTTGTCTGCATTGCAAAGGGGATGAGAGCATTGCACAACAGAGGTGCCCTGGGGACCTTCCGACATTCACCTTCTACATGTTGAGCCCTTGCAAGGGCAATTGCCTGAAGGCACCAAGCATCAATGCATGGATGCCACATAACACCGATGAAATGCACTCACAGTCCACTATATCGATGAGCACACAACCGCACAGCTTGCTGCAAGGAGCGCGAATCAGGCAAGAGGGTATTGTTGGGGTTGATAGCAATGGCAGAGCGTATGTTAATGCTGTCATGCACCGGCTGCCGCACGTGGGGAAGCTGCCATCAGCTAGCTGGTGGCAGCACAGCGTAAACACACCTGTTGTTGATGCCCAGCCCCAGGCGCACGTTGTTGCGCAGCCCAGGACGCAGACGCTCGCGCACCTGCAGCAGCCCAGGAGCGGCGGCAGCAAGAATGGGGTTGCAATTGGAAGGGACCAACACTGCCGGGCAGCTGGCAAGTTGTACCTTCCATTTTAGCTTGCTGGCTCACCATGTCCGAAACTGAGGCCCAACTATAGGGAAAGAAGAACACAGTCGAGCCCGTCTCACCCTGCCACACAGCAATGGAGAAGGCGTGGCAATGTGTGGGGGGTGGCAGCAGCAATCGCCTTGTGAAATGCAGCATCAAAACAGCACAGCAGCTCACATTTGACACCAACGGAAAACAATCAAGGCCCCACGTTTGCTGCTCTTCAAATGCTACCCTTTACTGCCACCACATCCAGCTGGCTGCCTCTGCACATCTCCCCATGGCCAACAATCCATCAGCCCAGGCAGCTGTGCCGCATGCTATACCAACCCAGGCAGCTGTGCCGCATGCTATACCAACCCAGGCAGCTGCACCGCCGTGCCTGCAGCGATAACCAGGCCTCTGACTCGTTGTGCAGCACCAGGTTGAGTGCATCCACAATGGGCGCCAGCACGGCATCAAAGTAGGAGAAGCCCCTGCAGGTCGGCCGGAAGCAAGTGCAGGGAGAGGTAGGGTGACATGGCACAGAGGGAAGGAAGGAGGCAACAGCGGCGGAGCGGAGGCAGGGACGTGAGGTTGTGTTAGCAGGTGGTCACCTGACCGTAGCCAGCAGAGCGCACAGTCACCCTCTCAATGCATCTGCGGCCCAACCTGTACGGCCAGAGCGGGTCAAAGGGGATTGTGTTGCGCCAGCCGTTCTGCTGGCGCCCGTCGTCCAAGTGCACCTGCGGACAGCCAGGGTGCAGACACGGAACATGTTGGTCGTTGAAACCAGCACAAGACTTCTCAACATTGCAGGCAAGAGGCTGTTTGGCGCAAACGTGCACGGCATGCTCCTGAGACCACAACCCACCCCTCCTGTGTGCCAGGCGGGCTGCGTCATCCGCAGCGGTGCCCTGCCGAGCACGCCCGATCAATGCATGGGCATGCCCCTCCAAACTGTGCCACTTTTGATTCAAACTGTGTGCTCACATTGATGGAGACGTCCAGTCCTCGGTCTACGGCATAGCCCAGGCAGCCAGCCAGCAGGTCCCTGAACGTGGCCGTCTGGCTGGCGTTCACAGGGATGGCTGCACACCGCATTGGGATGGGGGCCAGTGGGGGCGCTTCAGCGGACAGCATACACGCTGGATGTGCATTAGGACCGGCAGCTACTGGCTCTACACAGCAACATGGCAGTCATGCAGTAAAACATACTGTATATGCATGTGAAGGCGCCGCAGGGCAGGCGGCGCCGCCGGCAGAGGGAAGTCCAGTAGGCACTGCCTGCTGAGGCGCCACCAAGCAGGCTGAGCCAGGCCACCCACCTGTCTTGTTCTCGTCCAGCCCATAGGAGTAGTACTCGATGCTGGTGCTGTTGAACCGGCTGAAGCAGTAGTAGGCTGCACCAGGACGGAGGAGGCGCAAAGGTGGCCTTGGACGTGTCGCCGCACTGCCCGCTGCTGCCCTGCCCCACGTGCCAAGCATGCCGAGCTCTTCCTCACAACCTCCATGCATGCACTTGCCAGCTGTCGATCCCAGCTGCACAGGCTCACTGGACAGGGTGTAGTTGTCGCATCCGTCCCATCCGGTCGGCGGGTCGCGCGGCCCGCTGTCCCACCACAGCACTGCGAGGGAGAGGTGCGGCGTGCAGGAAATGAGCGATTGCATTGCGAGGCAGTTCAGGGCTGGCCGCGGCACCAATTCCACATATTTGGCAAGGGTGTCAGACACTGCTGCATATCAAGAGGACAACAGAGATCGCTGCATGCACCTGAGACCAGGAACTGTGCGTTGGAGAAGGCTCCGTAGCTCAGCGCGGCGTCCACGAGACGGTTGCACTTGGAAATGCCGCTGCCATCCAGCTGCAGGTCCTGGATGCCCCCAATGTAGATCTGTGCGGGTAAAACAGTTGGCAGGACTGTCTGAGTCGGGATCAGGGTGCTGGCGCGTGGTAGGACCTCCAGCTGGACCCCGATCGGGCGGACAAGGGGATCGGCGGCCCAGGCGGGACCGCTCCGGCAGCGCATCAGCCTCCTTGTAGCAACCATAAGCAGCCAGGGGCTGCAATCGTGCAGCACAGCACTGCCGCAACTCACTGTGGGGCCGATTTCGGCCACTGTGGCCTCGGCAGGCGGGCAGCAAGCGAAAGCAGCCAGGAGCGCCAGGGTGAGCGCCGCCGCCGCCGCCATACTGCTCTGAGCACAAAAAGGCTGCAGCCTCGACGCCAGCGCTTCCCTCAGTGCCCCTTGAGATGCGCACAGCTGCTCGCCAACCTCAGCAGCAGGCCGCAGGGCGCGGGCGCTGGCCTCTCCAAAAGGGGCGCGTGCAGTGGCCCCTCCAAGACGGAGACTGGCAGCCAGCAACGTGGAAAGAACGGACGCAGAGAGCTCGAGCGATTCGTTATAACGAGCTGGAGCGCCCGCTGCATCAGCTGCCTCTCATGGCAGCCATGCGGCGCCGTCCCCAGGCGGTCTGCCTGCTGCGCTTCCCAGACCAGCTGCATTGCCAAGGGAAGCGACGCACCCGCAGAGGGGCGTCGATTGGCATCTGTGGTTCCAGCAGCTGCGCAGGCAATGTAAACGTATTGCTGCTCAAGCGGCGCAGCAGCCACAGCCCTGTCAACTATCTGTCACGTGTTCTGTGCATGGATAGCGGTGGCGCAGGTGCAGCCGTCGTGGGATGCAATTTTGTAGCCAACCCCGGCCTGACGTGGAAATGCAGCGGACGGGAGCGTCCTCAAGACAGGCTGTCGTCAAGCGCCAGTGCAAGCGGGTGGTGCTGCGTGCTGCACAGCAAGCAGGCTTGCATGCCAGCAGCATAAAGAGCACTGCAACGTGCTGAAGGCTGCGCAGCCAGCGACTTGCGTGCATTCCACGCGATCCTGTCCATGCATGCGACTGCCATGGGTGGCCCCTGCCCAGCTCCCACCAGCGCGTCTTGCGCCTGCTTGCGCCCTGCTCCGTCACTGCTCCAGCATCATTGGCCAGATCTGCAGCGTATGCAGGAGCGTGCCATGGCAGCCTGCGCCAGCTCCACCTGCAGTGGACGGCTCGACTGCTGCCCCCTGTGCCTGCACCTTGCAGCTGCGCTGTAGCAAGGCCACTTCCGCCAAACTCGAGCGCTGTGCCCCACAGATAATGAGGCTTGTCGCTGCCTCATGAGCAGTTCATGTAACACGCAAGCAAGCTGCCCTTGTGGTAAATGTGGCATCAGCACCGCTGAAACTGCCAGCTGACCCTGCCTGAGCAGCAACCTGCACGATGCATGACTGGGGCAGGGAAGCATCAGCCACGTCAGCAGCTGGATTGCTGCTACAGTTTAGCAGGCCAGGATGGCAGTCCGTGTGGTTACCGGCTGCACTGGAAGCCAGGGCAGGCAGGAGGTGCAGGCAGGGGCTGCGGCTCAAACTGAGCCGCACCAGGTCGGTGGCGGTGGTGGCTGGCACCTCCTGGCGGCGCTGAGCCATACTCGGCCTGCTCCATGTCGATGGCTTGGAACAAAGCTGCAATGGTCGGCGAAAGGGCCTCTGAAGGAGATGCCTGTGGGCTGTTTGGCGCGGTCAGCTCACGATCAGCAGCAGCGGCCACTGAGTAATGAAGTCAGGGATGCGCTAAACTGCTGAGGATGCGCAGTCGCCGCGATGCGCTGGCCCGCAGGCAGCCAAGCAGCGGCGGCAGCGCAGCTCCCGCATGAGCGGCGGCAAGCCTCGAGGCTGCCAAGCAGCGCCGACAACCCGACAATTGTCTCGCACCAATCATGAACGCACTCTGCAGCGCACCGCTGAAGGCTGCCGCGCCCTGCCGGTGCCTGCAGCAAACCAAACTCCGTCCTGCGCGCCTCCGGAGGCCCTGTGATGTGATAACCTGTGCCACGCAAAATGCCGACGGCCCATTCGAAGGAGAATTCGGGCAATGGTTCGTCACACCGGTGAGTAGGCTCATGGCGGCGCCGCCGCCGCCGCCGCCGCCACTGCAGCCAACGCAATCTCACATGTGCTCCCCTTGTTGCTGCTGTGCACTTGTACATTCTCATCTTGCTTGCCTTATCATGCTGGCTCGTTTGTTGCTGCAGGCGGACAAGGTTGAGGTGTGGAGCTATCGCGTCTCGCTCACCCTGATAGCAACAGGTGAGTCTGCGGGTTCAGGCGGATGGTGCCACGCAATGCAGCCTGGCTGCTGCACACTTGCGCTGGCTCCAATCGCCGTACTGCTGCTGCTGGCTACCACTATGCGCAGCTTTTGCCACCGGCACCGTAGCGGCGCTGGCGCCGCAGGACGCCGTTTTTGCCCCAGTGGTGTGGGCCAACGGCAACCTGCTTGCAGCGGCTGGCGGAGTGGGCATCCTAGGTGCCACCACGCTCATTCATATCTACATCACACCCATCAAGCGCGCGCTGCAAACCCTGGCGGCCCTAGGCTGCGCCGGCGGCGCGTGGCTGGCGCTGCAGCACTCGGACGTGCCGCTGCCGCAGGTGGGTTGGGCGGAGGCGAATGCCAGGTAGGTGGGGTGATGCCGCAACTGCACGTGTGTCAGGAAGATTGCAGCGGGCACTATGCAACCCAAATCCTGTGCTTTGCTGCTGAAAAACACCCTGCTCTGCTTGCCTCACCCTGCCTTCCTGCCCCTGCCGCCCTGCAGTGGGTGGCCACCCACCCTAGCAGCATGTGGTTTGTGGGCCCTGCCTTTGCGGCACTGGCGGGCATCTGCTTCAAGGAAGGGGTGCGCAGGGGCAGGCTGTGACCACCTAGGGTTGGGGAGGCAAAGGACGCAACAGTTGCTTCGCTGGGTTCCTGCATGCCTGCTGCACATTGTGCGCATGCATGCCCCACCGGCTCGCCGCACATGCTGCCCAACCACCTTGTCACATTCTCATTGCTGCCTATGCCCTTCTGTCCCCTGTCCCTCCAAACTGCCCCCAGTTCTGCTACGAGAAGCGGGAGAGCTTCATCCTGTCGGGCCTCATCCCGCTGCTCTGCCTGCTGCACCTCACCGGCCTCATGCCGGAGCTGGCAGACAAGGGTGAGGGTACATGTGTTGGGGGCATTTTTGTGGCAGCAAGGTGTCGAGCCCTCGTGGGCAACCTATGAACGCATACTTGGTATCGGCCTGCATGGCGAACGCTCTAGGTCAGCCGTGTGTCTGCTACTGCTGGCCTGGACTGCTCTGCGGTCGAGGTTCAAGCAAGGATCCTTGCTGCACAATATGTTGCAGCCCTTGCCCGGTGCTGCTCTGCCCATGCCAACCCCGCCCCACCGCCACCCTGGCCCCATGCAGGCTTCTCGGCCATCGTGGCCGGCATGCTGCTGTTCTTTGCCGCCCGCAAGTACACACAGCCAGTGTATGCCGACATTGGAGGTGCGTGCTAAGCCTGCTTGCTGCTGCTGCCTGGCTGGCGGTGCCCCGCTGCTGCGTGCACTTGCAGTTGCCCCGCAGATCCATCCCTGACTCGAATAACAGCATTATACCACGCCGCACAGATGGCAAAGCTATGCGGAGCCAGCTGCTGGTTGCCCCCCCTGCCCCACCCCGCCTGCCTCCCTTGCACACAGGGCGGCGTTTGAGTGGCAGGCCATGAGAAAGCTGGCTGAGCAGGGTTGTTCTACCCCACCTTCACTTGCCCCCCTTGCAGACAAGACGGTGTTTGAGTGGCAGGCGATGAGCGAGGAGGAGCAGCGGGCCAAGCTGGAGCAGATCCGGCTGGAGGTGGCGGCCTATGGCGAGGACGAGGAGGTGGTGTGATGCAGAGCTGCAGCAGCCAGAGGCCCACCCGGCCAGCAGCCTGCCACAGCAGGCCACAGCAGCCTGCTGGCCGGCAACTTGCTGCCGCAGCATTTCAGCGGCAGATGGCGCAAGCTATTCGAGTGTAGCTCAGCCGGTGCAAGGCAGCCGCGCCGTACCCTTGACACAAAGCAGCGGTGGCGCAGCAATGAGAGCGATGGAGCAGTGCCGGCAGCAGCAGTGGAAGTGCCAGCAGCTATGGCAGCAGTGCTGAAATTAGAGTAGTTCCTGCCATGCTGGAATGCCGTCACTCCTGCTCCTCGTGTAGCAGTACTCCTTTTTTGCAACGGCCTTAGATAAAGAGTGCATGGCAGGGAGGCAGGGAAAGGATGGAAGCATGTGCATGTAGCCAGCTGGGGTTATATGGGCATCTGTACAGACGAGCAAAAGCCGGGCTGGAGCATGGCCGGATCAATCAGCATTGGGTAAGGTTGTGAACCAGCAACGGTTCAGAGATGAAAAGAGGGAGGGGTATGTAAAGGTTTATGTGCAGGGTGGTTATGCTTGTTTGTTAGTAGGCAGGCAGGTGAGAGAAGCAGCTCAGATGGGCGGCTGATTACCAGCATGTTGAAGCCAAACTGGCTGGGTGGGCGGTGTACCATGCGTCTTGCGAAAGTGTGCACGAGTCGATGGCAGTAGGGCAGTAGAAGCATGCGAGTGCCGGCTGAAAGCAAGTATGCCAGCGTGCAGCTATTAGTGGCTTGCAGCCGGCAAGCTAACGATGGATGGACAGGCTCAGGCAACCATGCTCACCTCCAGCTCCACCACCCCCTCCTGCTGCGCCTGCGCGCCGCCTGCGGGCGCGTCGCCCTCGGCGCGCGCGCGCTGGCTGGGGCCGGGGCCCTCGGTGTCGCTGTCGCTGGAGTCGCTGTCGCTGGACTCGCCGTCTGATGCGCCCTGGCCTGCAGCGGCAGCGGCCGCCGCTGCGGCACCGTTGGCCGCCTGCGGGCGCTGCCGCTTGCGGGATGCGAAGCTGTGGCCCTTGGCGTTTGCATCCGCCTTGATCTCCGCCAGCTTGATGGCCGCCTGCTCCCTGCCCATGCAGTGCTCCAGGGCTGCCAGCACCGCGCCAGCGCCCAGCATGCGCAGCACAGCGATGTGGTGCAGCCTGGCCTGGATCGCGCCCTGGTGGTAGTCGCTGGAGATGTAGCTGGGCAGCACACAGTAGTTGTGGGGATGGTGAGGCCGGTGCAGGTCCTCCACCCCGGGCGAGATGATGTGGAACACCATGCGGTCGGCAGGCAGCAGGCCCCAGTCCTGCAGCACGGCCGCGCACGCCTCCTTGCTCTGCAAGGCGCATAAAACAGGGGATACAGAAGTTGTGTTGAGTGCGGAGGATGTAACTTCAAGCCTTGCCTCTGGCAGCACAGCTGGCTTGCGGAATGCTTGCTGTGTTTCAGCAGCAGCTGGTCCATGCCAGTTGAAGTGGTAGGGCCAGGTCTGGGTGGCTGGCAAACTCAAATCGTGCATTCCATCAAAGGCGGCTGCCACCGCCCACGCCAGTACACTCGACAAACACACACCCACACAACGTGCTTAACCGGCTGGCTCACCATCTCCCGATCGCGGGCGCGGCTAATCAGCTTCTTCTTGGCTTGAGACCAGTTCTGTGCCGGGGCTGCGTTCGCTGCCGCCGCTGCTGCTGCTGCCGCCGCCGCCCGAGCCGCCTCCGCCGCCGCATCGCTCTCCGCGGCCGTGGGGTAAGGGTTCTCAAACAGACGCTTGGCGAGCACCTCCTTGCTGCCGTCGTCTTCCACCTTTGCTTTCTGGCAGATCACTTTCAGGTGCACATGGGACAGCGTGCCATAGGTGACACCTCGGATGTACAGCTTCTCTGCAATCTTGCGACGGCTGCCGGACTTGTAGTTGGCATGATCCTTGCCATACTCCTTCAGCACAGGTGTCTCCAGGTGCAGCCAGCGCGCCTCGGGCACGGGTGCCTCAATGGGCACCTGCGCAGTCTGCAGGGTTGGCGATATGTGTAGGAGACGAGGGGTCAGCTACATCAACTTGAATGGGCGGCATGGGTTGCTGGCACGCATGCTGGTGTGACCGCATTACTGACTGGTGGAAGCCGCAACGCATGTCATAGAGTCCCTCTACTCACCGCAATGGTGCCGTGGACCTGCATGTTGCAGGCAGACGGCTGCACAGTACTGGCAGCTGCCTTGTGCAGGATGTCTTTGCCTAGAAAAGTGACGGGCAGGGCGGCAGGCAGCATTTGGCAGGGGAGTTCGCAGGTGTTGTCTAAGGGCTGCACGCTGCTATACTCGCGTCCCCTGGCTCAACCGGGGTGTAACCAGGGCTGATGCGGGCTGTTTGTAGCAGGAAGCCAACCCAAGTCCCGCGGCATGCGAACAACACGCCAACGCCAGCGCCGCGCGCTGCAAACCCACACGCACCGTGGGTTGCCTGAAGCGTGAGCAAGGAGCCGAGCGACCGCCTGCACGGTAGGAGCAGAACGGGGTGCGCCCGCACAGACTTGTCAGCGGGCACGGTATGCTTGCATGCTGATCGGCTTAAGAAAGGTGCACAAATAGCAGGGTACGCGGCGCGGTCCTCCTGGAAGCGGCAGCAGCGCGCCGATACCCAAGTCTCCGCAAACCCTCATGCTGGAGGGCCTCACCACGCCTAGACTAGCATTGCACGCGCTGATTATGCGGTAGGAGGAGCGCTGGCAAGTATAGAGGCCGGCGGAAGTGAGCTGGCAGCATACCATGCACAGCGCACCCCGGCAGCTCCAGCAGGGCGGGCGCGGGTGGCAGGAATTCCTCTCTGCTTTGCTTGCCTTGACACCAAAACGACTTGGGAAAATCTGGCATACTGGCAAATTCCAACCTGCCCAACTTCAAGCGTGTTTGCCATCTGCACGGCACACCTCTGTGGGCATTTGTGGCAGTAAAGGCAAGGCGAGGCGCTGCCGCAGTTTGTTCAGTTACAAGGGTCACGTGTCAAGTCCAGTCAGTGTGCAGAGCGGCGCAATGCTGCCTACATCTCGCCGCACTGCATCAGGGGCGGGTAAAAGGAGGATCAGCATGCATCAGCAGCGTGCACTGGGCTGATTTGTGCTGGATGCAAGCAGGCTGCTTCGGCTGGAGCAGGAAGAGCACACTCAACCGCAACATCAGCAGCACATCCATCCCCAGGGCCCCTGAATCTCGCAGCACGCCTGCCCTGCTCAATTTAGGACTTGCCTGCGTGATGACGCACGGCAGCTTGGGCCGGTTGTTGGGCCCCGTCTGCACCGCCTCCAGCTTCCGCACCTGCGGATGGCAGATGGGGAGTACGTTTGCCCATCGGGTTCACAGCAACAGAGCCTTCACACTGCTAAATCACAGGCTGCTCCGCCAGCAGGGCGGCATCACGACAGCACAGCGAAGCAGGCACAAGCAGAGGCGGTAAGCACAGCCATGATGCTGCCCCTTTCTTCTCCAGCTCACCGTGAGCATAGATTCGCCCAGCACCTTGCCGAACACCACGTGCTTGTTGTCTGTGGGGAGCAGTACAGCATGACAGCATCCAAGTGACACAGTGCACGACAGCGTCCAGTTGGAATCAGCACTGTTGTACAGGCGCAGGTCTCAGGGAGCAGCAGCCATGCATTGGCAGTGGTGAGGTGACCAGCAAGCGACAGCGGAAGCGAACGACACCAGATGATTCACAACGAGTATTGCTGTACGAGGAGCCTGAATCAGTGCAGTCTCTCAGGCCACGCCAGAGCCTGCTCGCAATGCGGCAGGCTGCCATGGCACCAGCAGGGGCAGCAGAGGCGGCACACAGCAGCCCACGACTGTAAGGGCAGCAGAGGATGCCCTAGTGCCCTCACCCAGCCAGTCTGCCGCGCCCACTGTGATGAAGAACTGGCAGCCGTTGGTGTTGGGGCCGCTGTTGGCCTGCGCAGGGCAACCACATGGCACTGTTCACAGCAGCAGCAGCAGCAGCAGCGAGGCGTCATTTGCAGCAGCAGCAGCAGCAGCAGCAGCAGCAGCAGCAGCAGCAGCAGCAGCAGCAG
>VFQQ010001749.1_pt1 | contig 28314 bp, 20 predicted proteins | sample 3512341 | NCBI WGS metagenome assembly VFQQ01 (sample SAMN10412373, study PRJNA504923) | tailings metagenome | isolation source: Relicate 2 Philex TSF1 revegetated site | place: Philippines: Tuba, Benguet | collected 2017-08-29
AAGCCGATGTGAGGGGAATGGAAATGAAAGCGCGGGTGGTTGCCTGCGCTTTTTTATTAAATAGCAATGAGATTTTTATTTCAGCGAATGTTCACAGTACAGAAACTACTTTTACACAACATTAAAGTGAAATCTTAGTGGCAATAAATTTTGATAGTGAATTAAGAGCGTATATTCAGAATTGGTATAACTATTTTGGCATAGTCAATAAGCATGCAAGCATTAAAACTTCTTTGGAAAATTTATCTACTTTAAGGGGAAAATACATTTTACCCGTTCCAAGAAAAGTTGATTTTGCGAATGAATTAGTTGAGCAGTTGATGGAACGCCCTATGTTGGAGAAGTCGGTCAAGTATTTGGAGAAATTATTTACTGAGGGTAAGAATGTGAACAGGCATCAAAGCAAATATGTTTTAAATCATTACGTTCCTGACCATCTGGTTTATGACTGGAAAATTTATCATTTGCATTTGTCGGAACATACTGACAAAAGCAGAAAGCATCTCAATAAGCGAACGGATGACATGCTTTTTACTTATATTGAACAAGACAGGGTTTTGTTTTTAGGAATTTTCAAACATAAACCTGATTCAAATTTTTCAAATGTGCGCTTACTTGAAATCTTGGATAATAATTGGAAAGGTGTATTGCAGGAAGCCGATAAAGTAGTTGGCGTATCATATGAAATAAATTGTGAAGAACGCTTTGATTTGAGAAAATCAAGCATAAACTCAATAATAATAAAAGTGAATAACAAGTATGTTTTCGCCCCTGGTTTAGGCGTTACATCAGGTAATCAACCTATTAATGCTCTTTTACGTGTAAATGAATTGCTTGATTGGATTGAACAGAATCTGCAAGAGATAAACAAGGATGTTGACTTAGCTAAGAAATTCTTTATAGCAAGGCATAAACTTTTATCTGAAATTGAATTTCATCTTCAGTTTAAAGCATCGCCTGCAATTATTGATGCACACACGGGGACTTTACTCATCAAATACGGAGAAAGGTATGTGTTAAATGATTCAGAGAAACATGTCAGCAACTCTTCGATGTAGTTGCATTTGCATCACTACCGGGAATTTAAAATGTTCTTGCTATTTTCGATTTGCATACCTAATGGGGTATTGGTATGCCATAGTGGTTTTAGGGTTAGCCGTCCTGCGGGGAAACTTGCAGGGCGGTTATTTCTCCTTTCTAGTTTGATTAGCTCTTTCTAAAATTGAAATCCGCGTAAAAACTCACTTTATTTTAAAGTATGCTTTATTTACACGACTATAGATATACGTTCTGAACATCTTTTTTATTAATTGAACAACCTTAAATCATCACTGTGATGGAAGTAGATGCCTCGTTTTTGTTCATAATTGAAACGAACAGCGCAATTATATCCGCATTTGCTTTTTGTGAATAGCCTCAAAGCAGCTTTCAATTCTGATTCGCTTTTTGGTTTTTTAATTATTGTGATGTTATATATTGCTACCTTGTTTGATTGCTCAGGCTCAAAAGAAGTTATCTTAAAATGACTTAACAGTTCTTCTCCATCTTTTGATTGGTTGAATGAAAATATTGCGTAACCAATCAGTGCAAAAAATGGAATTAGAATGAGATAAATCCATGCTATAGATTTCCTTTCCATTCCGCAATTAGGACATTTCTGGGGTTCAAAAAAAAGTTCGCCACAGCGTTTACATTTGTTATACTTCATTCAATTTATTAAAAGTGTGCTTCAATCCTTTACGAATAACTTTTCAAGCCATTTTGAATTGTTGTTGAATACTTGAATAAAGTATGCGCCTGCTGCCAATTTTGACACATCCAATTGAATGATTTTTTGGTTTTTTAAATGATGTGTTTCGGCAATTATCAAGCCACCGTTTGTACTAAATACATTGATGTTTTGAACTTGATTTTGCTCGGTTGGAAATTCAATGAATACTTTATCGAAAGTTGGGTTGGGGTAAAGTTTCAGTTCTGTTGCGCTATTGATGTTTGAAATTCCTGAGCATACTTCAACTGATACATTGATGTTGTCGGTGTTTGTGCAGTTGTTGCTGTTTGTTACTGTTACGGCATAGCTGCCTGTTTGAGTTACTACAAAGGCTGAACCAACAGAGTTATCAGACCATTTTACGTTTGTGAAAGCACCGTTGGCATCGAGCACAAGCATTTGACCTGAACAAATTGTGGTGTCGGCTCCTAAATTGATTTGCGGAAGCGGGTATGAGGCTATGTTTATATTATCGGTTGCGGAGCAATTGTTGTTGTCGGTTACGGTGATGGTGTAATTTCCTGCGATGAAAATTTGATTTTCCTGCCCTGTGATTCCATTTGACCATTGGAAGGTGTTGAAATTTCCTGCATTGATTGTTACGCTTGAACCTGCGCAAAAGCCTGTGTCGTTGCCAAGATTTACTATCGGGTTTGGTAGAATGCTTATGAAAATGCTATCGCGGCTGGTGCAAGTTACGCCCGGGTAGGTGGTTGATGCTTGAAGTTTATATTCTGTGTTTTGGGTGGGATAGACTGTGATGGTTTGGCTTGTGAATGAACCGGGTTGCCACAAAACACCGCCTGCATGTGTTGTGGAAAGGGTTAGTGGTTTGCCACTGCAAACGGCTGTTGCGCCTGCCTGAATTTGTGCAATGGGCTTGGGATATACATTGAGTTGAATGGTGTTGGATTGTACAGAGCCACAAGTCGTTGTTGCATTAACGTAATAACTTCCACTATTAGAGGTGGCAGCGGGACTAATTGTAAAGCTATTAGCAGATGAAGAATTAACTAACTGATTGTTGGAATATAAATCATACAAGGTTGGTTGTGTATTTGAATTTAACTGAAAAGTTGCCGACTGTCCTTCACAAAGGTTTGTGCTTGCTGCACTAATGGTTACATTGGGGTTAGAGAGCGTGATAGATGCTGGTGATGCATTGCCGCAAGAGTTTGAAGCAATAACAGAGTAGTTTCCTGCATTACTAACTTGGACTGAAGTTCCCTGAATGTTTATTGGGAGCCATTGATAAGAGCAACCATTACAAGGGTTTGTGATAGATAGGGTTGCAGTTTGACCCGAACATAATATGTTGGTTTGCAGTGATGAATTTATAATAGCGGACTGGGGAGCTGCTTTTGCTACTATGAGTTTAGGCTGAGAAACAGATGTGCCACATTGATTAGTAGAAGTGGCGGTGTAAGTGTTTGCATTAGTAACAGATAGTGTTGCTCCCGAAGTGTTACTTGGCTGCCATGTGTAAGAACAACTCGAACAGGTGTTTCCAATTGATAACAAAACGGACTGCCCTGTACAAATTGTGTCGGAGGGTGATGATAGAATAACAGGAACTAAGGGTGTGCTATCGGATACCAAATTTACTTGCGATGAGCTTACACTTCCACATTGATTAGATGCTACAACTGTGTAGCTACCAGAGATGTTAGTTTGTATTGATGTACCTGTTTGATTGTTTAGCGACCATTGATAGGAACATCCTTGGCAAGTGTTTAATACGGTTAGTGTTTTGGGCTGTCCATTGCAAATGGTGTTGCCCTGTGAAACTGTTATGGTTGGTGTTGTTGGGTTGGGACGTGTAAAAATTTGTTTGGGTAATGACCACTTGCTAATGTAGCCCTGATTGTTTTCTACCCTTACTGAATATGTTCCCGGACTGTTTACAGTGATTGATTGAGTTGTTGCATTGTTTGACCAAAGATACTTTGTGAACCCGCTTGGCGCTGTAAGCGTCACAGACTGTCCTTGACAAATAGAATCGGAGCCAACTATATTGACTTGAGGTTGAGCAGGAATTTTATTATTCACCAAATCGTACAACCCCTCGTGAGCATCTACTTTGCCCCATCCCCATGTGTTGCTGCCGCTTGTGGGAATGTTACCTGTAAAAGAATCTTTCCAAGCGTTATCTTTAAGTAATTGCCGCGCCTGTGACGGGTTCAAGAATGGGTATGCTTGTAACCATAAAGCTAAAACACCGGTTACAACCGGGGCTGCCATAGAAGTGCCTTGATTGCTGTACCAACTTACATTTCCATTGGTGTTGTCGAAGATGTTTCCTGAAGAAAAAACTTGATTGCCGGGGGCGGTGATGTCGGGTTTTGTTCGACCATCGGCAGTTGGGCCTCTACTTGAAAAGCCTGATATTGCCCCAACTGTGGTTGCTGTGCTGTTATACGAGCCTACAGATATGATGTTATGAGCCGTGCCGCCAATTTCACCAACTGTTGATGCTGTTGTGCCTGAAATCCAAGGAGAGGACTTACCTAAGCTGCTAAAAAATGCTTCTCCTCCAAGCGGGCCTGCCCATAATTTCACCTGAGTTCCACTACCGATTATCTCAATGACAGCCCACCTATAATTGTCGTCTTGCTCTGTGTTATCAATGGCGATTTGTGCCCTTTTTTTGTTGTTTAATTGGTTCGTTTCAGTAGCAATTTGAACATAACAGTAATCGGTGAAAAAGGGGTCGTTATCAGGTAACGAAAATGTTTGTGATGTTGTAGTGGATGTTGAAATATATGGTGTGTAAGACTCGAATGAATTGTTATTGGTGTTGTAAACATTAACAGCTACACTAAAATTTACATTGGGGTTGCCCCATATATCTATAATTGACGCTCCATTTGTTTGTCTTGACGAATTAGGAAAGACAAGAAATGAAAAAAGCGAATTGTCACTTGAGGTTAGTGTTTTAGTGATGTGTATTGGCTCATCACCTTCATTACCTGCCGATCCAACTATCAAAAAACCATTATCTGTTAGGTTATTGCAGTACAGGTCAAACATTGATGTGCCATCATGAGGTCCAATGTGTGAACCTATACTTACGTTTGCAACAGAGGGCTTGCCAATTGAAAAAGAATAGTTTTTGATATATGCAAGGCCCTCTGCTATTCCTTGGTTTGTCATTGAGGTAGAAACCAAAGCTAAATCGGCATTGGGCGCAACACCTACTCTGCTTGAATTGTTTCCCCCTGCACCTGCCGCAATGCCTGCTACATGTGTTCCATGAGAACTGTTATTTACATCTCGTTGAGCGTTTATTATTGTACTTTGAGTAACTAACTCTCTGCCATAATTGAAGCCAGAGGGTGGAGTTCCCGTAGTTGCATTTTGCTCCCACACTCTTTTAATTCTGAAATTACTACTACCTGTTGCATCAAAAAAATTTGGGTGACGATAGTCAAAACCACCATCCACTACTCCTACAACAACTCCATCGCCCTTGTATGATTGTGGGAGTAAATAACCTTGATGAACCCAATCAGTCCAAGTTAATGATTGAACATTGCTTACTCTTGGCGATACTGGTTCGCCAATTTGTATGTATCTAATTGATTGAATTTTTGATATTGCTTCTATCGCATTGACTGGTAATAAAGCTGTTAAAATATTACTATTTGATGTTTGGATTTTTACTCCCAAAATTTCCGTTTCACTTTCATTAAAGGTAAGTGTGTCAATCAGTAAAAATGAATTAACGTAATGCTTTCCATTAATATAGTGAAGTGAAAACTTGTTTACAATAGATGTGTCAGAGATAAATGAATCGCTTTGGTTCTTACTCTTTAAATCTGTAAGCAAAAAGGAAGTGTATGGAGAAATCTTACTATTGGAATATATTATGTTAGGTTCCGTTGGGCTACCTAATTTCTCAACGGTGTTCTGCGAAAAAGAGAAATAAGGTAAAACACAAATGATTACAATCTTTATCCACAGTAGTTGTTTGTTTGTCATAAAGTGATTTTTGAAGTGGTGAAAATAAAATTTTAGTCAAATATTAAATAGAGTGAGACTGTTTCTATTTAGGGCGCGGGTGGGAGCGCGTGTTTTGCAAAAAGCATTTCCCCTTAAAAAATTATTATTGAATGCTTTTTGCAAGACTTGCGCTGCGGTGTTGACAAAGGCTTTGCCTGACTGTTAACAATCACTTATGAGGTACTTACGATGAGTGCAGAAATTTTTGTGGCGATTGCAGCTAACGGTTTGCGGCTTGGCGTAGTGGCGGATTTTTAGCACAAAAGTTCAATCGAAGAACTGCACTTGAACCTACCACAAAGCTGTCATACGAAGCACTGAACCCGCCATTACGCCAAACCGCTGTTGTGCGTTCGGTTTTATTCACAACTTATGTCAGTTAATATTTTTTTTGAATTCGAATTTTCTATTTTACAAAGTTTCCAAATGTTATTATCAATATTTACTGAAATTAAACCTTTGTTTTTTTCTACCAGATACTTGTCGAGATATATTTTGTTTTCTGTTAATATTGAGTCAATTTCATTTTCAGTAAATTCTATTGTTGTGTCACAAATAGTAATGTAAGGACCAAATAAACTTTTCGAATAGTCTAAATTATGAAAGCTGATATTTAAAGTGTCTTTATGATTAGATAATTTAACTTCAAGATAATCTTCACAGTGTCCACACTTGCCTAAACTTTCGTATGATTTTGTATGAAATAATTCATATTGAGAAACTTTATATTTCAAAGTATCATTGTTTTTATTGATAAAAATCAAAACGTCGTTTTCTGAATAAGGAAACCATTTATAATATTCAGAACTAAATTCGTTACAAAAAATTTCTTTAGAGTGAAAGAGTGAGTAATATATTAGTGTTAGAGACAGAAAAATTAAAGATATTGAGGTAAATAAAATTTTCTTGAGTTTTTTATTCATATTTTTTTTAGTATGGTTTTTAAAGTTTCGCTAAACTGACGCACAACGGGATTGGGCTTGGCGAAGGCGCGGTTTTAGGAGCGCAGAACTATCAAGTAAGGGCGAATGTAAATGAGGAATGGCAGACTTGCAAATAGGGACTGCCCCCGCGCTTTTGCCAAACCCATGTTAGCAGATGCGGCTTTGGTTAATGTGCTAATTTGTCCAGTTAATGGGTTAGCGGCTGTTTGTCGGGGGTGATGGATGGAAGGGGTGGTGCTGGCTCTTTTGGTTTTGCGAAGGGTTGGCTTGTGCGCGGGGCTAAACCAAATGTGCCTGCACTGTTTGAAATAGAGTAGTTGATTGGATGGGTTGGCTGTAGTAAATGTTGGATAAAATAGACGAACTGTACTTAGAGAAGGACAGCAAATGAGTTTCGGACTATGTCAAATGAGTTTCTACCTATGTCAAATGTTAAAAGTGGTGTGTCAAATGAGTTTAGACCTGTGTCAAATGTTTAAGGGAGTTTGTCAAATGGGTTTAGACCTGTGTCAAATGTTTAAAGGAGTGTGTCAAATGAGTTTCGACCGATGTCAAATGTTTAAGGGAGTGTGTCAAATGAGTTTCAACCGATGTAAAACGTTTAAAGGAGTATGTCAAATAAGTTTCTACCGATGTCAAACGCTTAAAGGACTATGACAAATGAGTTTGGGAGAGACTGTTCATTCAGGGAAAACAATTTGTTTTTCATCTGTGCCGTCATGATTCATAATGAAAAGGTTGGTTTTTAAACCCCACTTACACCACATTACTGGAGGTATATCTTCCCTGTCGAAGCGGGCAACAATTACCTTTTCGCTAGAATAAGAGGAGTTTACATATAAACGGGTTGTTGAGCCTTTCTTTGCAACTAGCGACTGTGAACCTGAGAGAGATAGCTTGAAAAAATTCCAAGCAGAATTCCAAGCAACTATTGATGTGTTTACTAATAGCTGGATGTTTTGAGGTAAATTGATGTGTTTCTCTGGATTGTCAAATACAAAGAAGTTTTCTTGAGTGGATGTATTGACATAATACTTTCTAAAGAATACTGTTTGTCCCCCATCGGGAGTACTCACCTTTCCAATCAAAGTAGTGTCATTTAACCAATCAAACGCAGTTCCAAATGAAACGTTTAGCTGTTTAAGGCTTGAACTATCAACATTAATTACTCCTGTATATGTGTTACTAAAAAGTACTCTTGTAGCGAGATGTGTTCCTGATGGATTCCAACGTGGATTATACATTGCGTAGGGCAGGTTTAGAATTTTTGTAAGACTATCTCCATTGCTTTTAATCATATACAGCTTATGGTCGGTATCCGTAAAGGCTATCCAGTTTTTTGAGCTCCAAGCGGAGTAGAATGCAACATTGTCGGCAAGTTTGGTTAAAACCTGTGTGCATAGATTGTAAGTGAAAAGCTCTCCTTTGTAGCCGTTTTTTGTGTTTAAACGAACGAAAGAAAATTCATCAGGATTATTGGGATTGAAGCATGGGTAATCATAATCGTAGGGCTGAATATAAACTTCGAAAGGGTCGAATCCGCAATTTGTGAGTTTGCCTGTGTCAGGTGCTGATGATGTGAATTGTTCTTCAGAATAAACACACTGCCCCTTTGGTTTGGGGCAGTGTGTTTCGTTTTTATCGCAGGCGGATAAAAAAACAATTGAACCTAAAACGAAAATTGTATTATGCAGTTTCATTGTTATTAGTTGCTTTTGGGAGTTTATTCAGGGAAAATAATTTGCTTTTCATCTGTTCCATCATAATTCATGATAAAAAGGTTGGTTTTTAAACCCCAATAGCATGTAGATGGGGGGTTAATATTTCTACGGTCAAAACGAGCAATAAGGACTTTGTCATTGGAATAGGAAGTATTAACGTACAAACGGGTTATATAGCCCTTTTCAGCAATTAGCGATTGCGAACCTGAAAGTGTAACATTGAAAAAATTTCTTGTTGAGTTCCACGCAACAATTGAAGTATTATTTAGAAACTGAATGTTTTGCACCCAATTGACATGTTTTTCAGGATTGTCAAAAACAAAGAAATTTTCTTGAACAGATGAGTAAATATTATATTTTCTAAAATAAATATTAGAACTCCCTGTCGAGCCAACAAGAGTGGAATCATTCATCCAGTTAAAAACGCTCATTGCTGCACTGGTCTGAGTGAAACTGAAATCAGTAACATTTATTACTCCCACAAAACCGTTGTTAAATCTTACAGCAAGATGTGTGCCTAATGGGTTCCAATAAAGGTTGTAAAATTCATAGGATAAGTTAATGACTTTTGTTAGACTGTCTCCATTACTTTTTATCATATATGGTTTGCGGTCAATTCCTATGAACGCTATCCAGTTTTTTGAACTCCAAGCGGAGTAATATGCAACATTGTCTGCAAGTTTGGTTAAAACCTGTGTGCATAGATTGTAAGTGAAAAGTTCCCCTTTGTAACCATTTTTTATGTTTAATCGGACGAAAGAAAATTCATCTGAATTATTAGGGTTGAAGCATGGGTAATTGTAATCATATTGCTGCTCGTAAATTTCAAAAGGGTCGAAGCCGCAGTGATAGAGTTGCTGAATCGTGTCGGGTTCGGAGAGTGCAAACTGTTGGTCAGGATAAACACACTGCCCCTTGGGTTTGGGGCAGTGTGTTTCGTTTTTATCGCAGGCGGAAAAAAAAACTGTTGAACCTAAAACGAGAATTGTATTAAGCAGTTTCATTGCTGTTAGTTGCTTTTTACAAATCTAAGCGTTTGTTGTTTGTTTTCGGCTTTTACTTTAATGAAATATAAGCCTTGACGGAGCGATGCAACATTAGCCTGCCATCTATCGCCCGATTGAGCACTGCCTTCATAAACAGTTATTACGCTTTTGCCAAGCACATCGGTGATTGATACAGACACTTTCTGTTGGTTTGTAGCACTGAAAATAATTGTCAGCAAATCATTGACAGGATTGGGGTAGGCTTTTATTAATGAAGTTGCTTCATCCTCGGCTTCTTCCACACTGCTAATAGTTGGGTCTATGGTGATGATTGAATACTCTAACTGTGCATTTGCATTGGAGGTGTCGGCAGGATACCAACCAATTATGTTTTGCGCAGTGTCTTTGAGCAGATAGACATAACCCTCAACTGTTCCACTGGTTTGGGAAATTGAGGTTAGAAACAATTTTTCGTGAGGGGTGATGATATTCTCGCTTGTGGAGCTGTCATATAGAGCGGCAGTGGTGGACATGCTTGGACGCACCCAAGAGAAAAGAATTTGGTCGTTAGCGGAAAGGTTGTGTTGCACGGTGGTTGTTACTTTGTAAACATCTGCCAAATAGGTCTTACCTGCCACGATGTTTTGATTATTGAAGGTTGTGGATTGTTCGGAAAACAATACTGCGGTGTTTGAACTTTGCAGTTGCTGTGAATGGGTGTAGGAATGACCGCTTTTTTTGCCATAATGCAGCAATGAACGTTGTGGCTTCTGTACAACCCTAAGTGCACTGTCAGCATTTAATTTCCCCCAACCGTATTTTTCAAACCTGTCCGGATTTAATAAATCAATCTCTATTGCTCCTTGCTGCAAAATAAACTCAATGTCTTCAGGGGCTAAATTGCTATAGCTATCAGTAGGTGCATTGAGGTAACTCAACAACAAGGAAGCTACGCCTGATGCGTGGGCTGCTGCGGCAGATGTTCCACCATAGTAGTAGTAAATGATACTTTGCGGACCACCTGTTGGGTGAATGGTTGGAAAAGTTGTATAAATTCCTAATCCTTGACCGGGTGCGCAAATATCCATTTCTCTTCCATAATTAGTCCCTCCCCAAGTAGCATCTTGAAAAATACGACCGACAGATATAACCCAGTCATCATTGTAGCAGGCGGGATATTGTATTCTATCATCACCTGCATTTCCTCTACTTGCCACATAAGTTACTTGCTCACGGTTCGCGAAATGAATTGCATCGCGCAAAAGAATATTTTGTGCGCTATAGTAAAAATTGGAAGGTCCAAGTGAATCAAATCCCCAACTGCCATTGATAAGGTGCAAGCCCCAGTTAAAAGGACTTCCGTCAACTGTAAAGATTGATGTTGTTACAATAGCATTTGCCACATTTGAGAAAAAGACTGCTGCGGGAATTTGGGGTAAATCAGACCCTATTTTTGCACTATAAAGCGACACACCATTTTCATTGTTTGAAGCAGGACTATTTGGGTTGTAAAACCCTCCTGCTATACCTGCTACACCTATGGAGTTGTTGGTTACTGCGCCAATAACACCTGCGGTCGGAGTGCCGTGCATAAATGAATCAGGAATTACTTGATTAAAGTAAACCTGATTGGTGTATGTGTCCCAACCATTTTTCACTCTATTATTCATATTGGGGTCGTTATACCCAAAATCAGGGTGTCTAAAATCCACGCCCGAATCAAGCACTCCCACTTTTACGAAAGATTTACCTGTTGTTTTGTTCCAAGCGGGTTCAATGTTGATGTTGAACAATGGTAATGTATCACTTCCTGTTTGGGGGTGAAGGGATAGTTGCTCATCTTGATAGAAGGTATCATTTGGTGTAGCATCAAAGTCTCCAATCCAATTAAGGTTGGTGTAGTAGATGTGTTCTGAACTTGTTGCAATGGAATCTACAAACGATGTTGCTTGCCTACCACCTCCAACAGTTAGCCCGATGGGTACATGAAGGATTAGCGTGCTCCAAAATTTTGGAATGCGGGTAGTTTCTCCTAAACGGTTTGTTGAAACGGAATCGCTAATGGTGAGTTCGGTGAATACTTTTGATACTTTCCAGTTGTAGATGCCGCCACTTGTGTTGCACTTTGTTTCCATTTGTGCGATTACTGATGAGTCAACTACATTTGATAGGATGTCGAATTGCCTATCGCGACTTGAGACAAACACGGGGTTAATCTTCTCAGGATTAAACTTTGTGATGATTTGTCCTTTTACATGTTGTGGTATGTTGGGCAGTGTGTTTTCAACAGAATTGTTTGGAGACCATTCTTTGTAACGAAGGGTGGTGTAGCCCCAAGTTCCATCAAATGTTTTACCTGAAACAATGATGTCGCCAAGACTGTCAATGAGAATTTCTTTTCCTTCGGAGATAGTGCCTTTGCGAAAAGTTTTTTCCCAACGTATGTTTCCTTCGCTATTGTAACACTGCGTGAGATAATGAGCAATTCCATCAACTTTTATAGTACCTATGGTGTAAACATTTGTTGTGGATGGGTTGGATATTGTGTTTTCAATAGTTGATTCATAGCCTTCAACCTGTTTTTGCCAAATGGTGTTTCCGTTGGATTCATTTAGCTTAAGCAGCACTCCTGTTTTTGTGTTGGAAGCATTGGTTGCATAACCTGAAACATAAATTGCGTTTTCGCTCTCGGTATCAAACTTTATTGCTGTTGGTCGATCATCTTTTCCGTTCCAGTCAAAATCTTTCTCCCATATCTTTGTGAATGCGGAATCGAACTTTACAACTCTGATGTCGAAGTCATTTCCGCTCTTTTGAATAAAGCCTGCTATATACATGTTATCTTTTTTATCCTTAATGATGTCAACAGGTGAGCTAAAACCAACTGTAGAAGCGGAGCTTGTGTCTTGAGACACAAGTGCTCCGTTTGAAGCCGCTACTGTTGCTGAATAGTATTTCCAGTTAGTGAAGCTAAGTCCTGAAAATCCGTGTGCTGTTACTCTCTGATTGAAAGCATTGTAAGTCATGCCAACAAAGCCGTTATACGAATTGCTAAAACCTCTTCTTACATTCCAAAGGTTACTTCCATCGGCTGTATCGAAGGCACTGATAACTCCCAAAAATGAGAAAGTGCCAGTTTGCAATGTCCCTGACATATAAACTTTGTTGCCTATAATCATTATGTCGCTTGGAGCAGCATAACCGCTAAAACTATCATAGATTTTACTATCCCATTTATCGTTCCCGTCTTTGTCAACCTTGATTACAAATATGCTGGAATGTGTTGCGGAACTATCGTGCATTACACCTGTGCAGTAAATATTCTCATTTACATCTGTGGTAAGGTCTATGCCTAAATCAACTGCACTGGAAAGTCCATTTAATTCTTTGTCCCACAAAAAAGTTCCATCACTGCTGTATTTTACCAAATAAACATTTTCTTGCTGACCAGGACGGTAGGTGTTACCGATGATGATGATGTTGTTTGACTTGTCTCGTACTGATGTTTGATAGTCGAAGGCAACTGATGGAATACCGTTTGTTTGCTCCCATTCTTTATTGATGAGTATTTGCGCATTTGCAAATTGAATTGCAAGCATGAACAATGCAATTGTGTAGAGATTTTTTTTCATAGTTTGAAATTTAATTTTTGAAATAATTGTTTGAAATACCGGATGGAGCTGTGTTGAGTTAGTGGTGTGTAATGAAGTATGGAAGGAGGGGAAGCGGTTGGATTTAGGAGACAGAAGTTAGGTGTGATGGCTGCACAGCGGAGCAGCGCGTGTATGCCGCTTCATTCCAATATCAGCAATAAACCAAAGCGGCATTCTTGCGCTTGTGATAGGCAATAGGCTTTGCCTGTGAGTAAGTTTTGTTAGCATATCCGAACGTGTTTGGGTGAAGGAATGCAAGACGAATATATGTGTCTGTCCGTTAAGTTGTATTTATGGGAGTGTTAAATTTTTAGCGGGTCTGCAAGTGCCGTTTCTGCTAACGGTTCGGGGCTTGGCGAAGTGCGGGACTTTTAGCACTAAACTTCAATCGAAGCACCAAAGTTCAAATTTAGCACAATCTTTCATACGAAGCACTTCACCCCGCATTTCGCCAAACCCTTGTTATCGGCTGCCCTTCTGTCTGTTGTCGTGTTGTCTGTCGGGAAAGTCGTGTCGGTTGTGTGGTTGCTATATTTTTATTTTTCAAAGAGAGGGAAGAAAAAAATGAAGTTTTTAGTCTGTCGGGAAAAAGGCAAGCTCTTTTGCAAGTTTCGGTTTGTGTGTCGGCTTTGTGCAACTTGCAAATGTGCTTGTCCGTGTGTTGGCTATTTTACAATCATTACCAAAGTCCCTGTAATAATTAAACCTGCTCCGATTGCTGTTTTCAATGTCAATGTTTCGCCTAAAAAAATCATTGCTAAAATGATAGTCAAAGCAACGCTTAGTTTGTCAATAGGTGCAACTTGTGATACACTTCCTAATTGCAACGCCTTGAAATAAAACAACCACGATAAACCTGTCGCAATACCCGAAACAACAAGAAAAATAATGTTCTGCTTTGACAAGGTGTTAATTCCTTTCGCTTCGCCTCTTGTCAAAATAATTATCCAAATCATTACCAAAATTACAACTGTCCTAATTCCTGTTGCAAGGTTTGAATTGATGTTTGCCACACCTAATTTTCCGAATATCGCTGTTAGCGAAGCAAACAGAGCTGATAGTATTGCATAAACCCACCACATAGTTTTAAAATTTATAACTATATCCCAAACGAATTACTTGTGTTTCGTAGTAATCATCGCTTGTGTAAGAAAATCCATTTCCTTGAATTGTCCTTTTAATAACCATTGTATTGAACAAATCGTTGGCATTGAAAAACAATTCGCCTTTTCCTTTTTGTATAGATTTTTTAAGCCCTAAATCCAATGAAAAACGTTGCCCGATTTTACCCTGCGGAATAATGTCGGGTGCTAAATAGACTGCCGTAACCTGCAATTCAAAGTTTTTAGGCAGATGAAAGTTGTTGTTCAGTTTTACGTTGCCCGAAAAAATTGTTTGTTTGTATGCTGAAAAAGTATGCGGAACAGGATATAAATTTTCAACCGTGAAAGCATTAATTTGATTGTAATAAGCATTTGTGTTAATGTTGAACGAATACCATTTTGCTACGTCTTGATTAAGCACAATTTCCAAACCTGTATTATGGCTTTTTCCTGCATTTTGAAATATGGCATAAATCAATGTGCTGTTAGGCACAATGGTTGAAATTCGTGTGATTGTTGCATTTGCAAAACGATAGTATGCAGCCGAATAAAAGTAACCGCTTTTCCAACTTGTTTTGTAACCTAATTCAAAGGAATTTGTAAACTGTGGTCGCAATGCAGGATTTCCGACTTTAATAATTTCCGCATCATCATACTTGGGGAAAATGCGAATGTCGACTTCGTTTGGTCTGTCCACTCTGCGGTTGTAAAAAAGTGAAAGTTTATTATGGTCATTGATTTTATACGCTAAACGAAAATTCGGAAATGGTTGTGTGTAGTCATATCCGTCACTTGTGTAAGTGTTGTGATTAGGATTTACTTTGTAATCTATTTTCACATATTCCACTCGCAAACCTAATTCGGCTTCCCACTTTGCATTTTCAAAAACGTAGTTTCCGTATAATGCAGGAATAATTTCGTTGTAAGTTGCCCAACCGCCTGCGTTGGTGTCCAACACCGAATTTGCACCTGCCTGAAAATCCATATTTGTCGGTATATTTCTGTATCGGAATTTCACGCCTGTTTCAATTCGTCCGTATTTCAAGGGTTTTATGTAATCAACATTCAAATCATAAACTTGCTCGTCCGACAATAATTTAAAAGCGTCCGTTCCTGTTGAAGTTGGCAAATAGTTATCGTAAAAATATTTTTCATCTTCACGATGAAAGGTATAATTAAAGCCAACATTCAACAAATGCCCTGCTTGTTTGAATTTGTGCTGATAATTTGCCGAAGCCATTGCGGTTGTTTTCAATTCATCTTCCAAAAATTGCCAAAGGCGTAATCTCTCTGATAAATCTGCATTAAAAAAAGGTTGGTCGCCTCTGTCAATTATTTTTTCACTTCCAAACAAACCCGAAACGGTTAATGTGTTGTGTTCGTTGATATACCAATCAATTCCCGCTTTTGAAGTAAAGAAATTTGTGTTGCGGTTTCGCTTCAACTGTTGTTTGATAATTGTTCCGTCATCGTAAGTCCGTGTTACAAACTCGTTTTTGTTCAATGTTTGCGTATATAGATTGTCCGCTTGAAAAAAGATATTTATTTTCTCTTTTCGGTAATTCAGCGATAAAGACGGATTGACTTTTGGCGTAAAAGTGTATTGCGGTCTTATCGTTGGCAAATTTTCTTTACGCACCCACAAAGCACCTAAACCTGTTGTGAAACCAACTTTTCCGTTAAAACCCTCCTGTTTGTTTTTCTTCATTATGATATTGATAATTCCTGCATTGCCGTTGGCATCATATTTTGAGGACGGATTATTTATGATTTCAATGCGTTCAATAGACGATGCAGGAATATTATCTAATCCTGTTTGATTGCCGAAACCTGTCATTGCCGTTTGTTTTCCGTCAATCAGTATGGTTACTTTATCATTCCCTCTTAATTGCACTTTTCCGTCCTGCACCGTAACACCGGGCAGGTTTTGCATTGTTTGCAAAACAGAGCCACCGCCCTGACTGATGTTGTCCTCAACGGAATAGGTCTTTTTATCCAATTTACTGCTTACATCATCTGCTTTTCCTATAATCACAACTTCGTTCAGCGTTTTGGTATCTTCTTCCAATTCAATAGTTGCCACATTCAGAAATTCGGAAAGCGTTCCCACAAAAAGCGTTTGCTTTTTTGTAGTGTAACCGATGTAAGAAATTTCCAAAAAATAATTGTTTGGCTTAATGCCTGTAAGCGTAAATCTTCCCTCATCATCCGTAACCGTTCCCGTTACAAGAACGCTGTCCTTTTCTGTTTTCAGCACAACGTTTACATACGGCAAAGCGGATTTGTCGTTCTTATCTTTTACAATTCCCGAAAGTGTAACCGATGATGTTTGAGCAAAAGAAACGCTGATTGAAAGAAAGAGCAACACTTTGATTAGAAGCGTTGCTCTCAATAGCGTTTTAGTCATTGTCGTTTTCTGTTTCTTCTTTAATAAAATTTCCGTTGCTGTCAAAAATCAGGTCTTTGCCTTTGATTTCTGCTTCGTAGGTAACAACGCCTTTGCTGTCGGTAATTTTTGCGGCTTCTTTGATTTTTTGTCCTGCATAGTTTTTAGAAATGTATGCTTTTGCATTTGCAGGAAGTTCATCAATTTTGATTTCAATTTCTGTTTCAATGATGTTTCCCGAAACGTCAATCAAAATGGAATAATCGGTTTCATTAACTTCAAATTCCGCTTCGTAATTGTCTTTTTCTTTTTCCCATTTAATTTCTTTTGCATTGGGATAACTTTTTTGCAAAGCTGATTTTACAACTGTCGGAACTTCTTTGTCCGAAACTTTTTGTGCATTGGCGAATGTTAAGCTGAACATTGCTGCCAAAAGAATTACTGATTTTTTCATTGCTCTTGTATTTTAAAATTTACAGAGCAAAGGTGAGAAGCGATTTAGAAGAAATTTAGAATTTCAGAACTGCACCGAAAAAGAATGAAGATTATTTTCAAAAGTGTAGTGAATATGCCAATTGTATCGATTGCAAATTTCTTTTACGATTGCCAAACCTAAACCACTATTGGCAGATTCGGAAGATGAAATGGTAAAACGTTCAAATAGTTTTTCGTTGCTCAATGCTGTTTTTCCTGTGTTGGAAATGGTTAGTGTTTTGTTTGAAAAACTGATTTGTATTTTTCCTTGTTCTGTGTTGTGAACAATGGCATTGATAAGTAAGTTATTGACCAAAATTTCAAGCAAAGTTTTGTTGCAAGAAAGAAACAACTTTTCAGAGAAATTTTCATCAACTGAAATTTGCTTTAAGGTTGTGTAGTCGCTAAGTAATTCAAGTGTTTCGTTTATTACTTCGGTCAGTTCTATGTTTTCAACTTCTGCAAATTGTTTGTTTTCAATCTTTGCTAACAGCAACAAATTTTTATTTATTCTTGTTATTCGTGAAAGCGGTAAATCAATTGCAGTCAGTAATTCCGCTTGTTCGCTTGTAATGTTTTTGTTTTGTAGCAACAAATCCAATTTAGATTTTAAAACCGCCAAAGGCGTTTGCAATTCGTGAGAAGCATTTTCAATAAACGTTTTTTGTTGGCTGTAAACAGAAATATTTTTATCAATCAGTTTTTGTAATGATTGATTAAGTTCTTCAAATTCTTCAATGTTTGTTTTGTCAAATGAAACGGCTCGTTGTGTAGTCAAATCAAAAGATTTGAGTTTTTTCAATGTATTGCGGAATGGTTGCCAAATTTGTTTGGCTATTCGTCTGTTTAGAAATATAAAACCGATAACCAACAAGGCAAAAAACAAAAGTGTTACAATCGCAATTGCCAACATTGTTTCGTCTGCTTCTTCTATGTTGGTTTCTATCTGTAAATGATATAATTTTCCGTTAATGCTGATGTAAGATGAAAGCACTCTAAAACGGTCAATCTCGTTATGTTCAACATATGTGTTTTGTTTTGTAATGGTATAGGTGCTGTCAGGCTTTGGAACGGATAAATCACTTGGCGTTAGTGTGGTGCTGGGTTGTAACTTTCCCCAATTTTTAAGCAAACTATTCAATTCGTTTTCTTCTATTTGAGCATTATTAAAACTGTATTCAATTCGTTCCTTAACAATATGGTTGTGTTCATCCAATTCATCAAGCCAAATAAAATCTACTACCAAATAATAAACAGGTATGCTACACGCCAAAATAATTAAGGCATAAATCGTAAATGCTTTGAATGGTTTGTGTAACAGTTTGCTCATATTTCCCATTTGTAACCTGTTCCGTAAATTGTTTTAATGTAATTGCCGTAATTTGCTTCGGTCAGTTTCTTTTTAAGGTTTTTAACGTGAGCATAAACGAAATCGTGATTGTCAAACATATCGGCAATGTCTCCCGACAAATGCTCTGCCAATGCACTTTTTGAAATAACACGGTTTTTGTTTCCGATGAAAAAGAGCAACAAATCAATTTCTTTTTTTGTCAATGAAATATCAATGTTATTCACTTTTACAGTCTTGCCTAACAAGTCAATCGTTATTTCGTTTTGTTGCACAATGTTTGAACTGTTAAATTGTTTCCTGCGAATAAGAGAATGTATTCTTGCCGAAAGTTCCGAATGATGAAAAGGCTTTGCCAAATAATCGTCCGCACCAATTTGTAAACCTTTTACTTTGTCCTCAATAGAATTTTTTGCGGAAATAATAATTACTCCGTCTTGCTTATTTTCTCGTTTTAACTGTTCCAACAAAGCAAGTCCGTTTCCGTCAGGAAGCATTAAATCCAATAAAATACAGTCGTATTGATAAACAGCAATTTTGTTGCTTGCTTGATTGTAGTTTTCGGCAACTTCACACACATAGTTTTGTCCCGACAAGTATTTTACAATGTCTTGTGCAAGTTCGTGTTCGTCTTCTACAATCAAAATTTTCATTCGCCAAATTTACAATTTGAATTTTGAAGAAATTTAGAATGTCGCTAAAAGTTGCGTTGGGATTGGCTCTTTTGCAAACTTTGGGTGGTGGGTGGGCTTGGTGCGGTTTGCAAATGTGCCAATGGCGTGGGGTAAAACTTCATTTTTTTTCGTGCGGTGGGAAAAATAAAAATACAGAAGTGTCGGCTGTCGTGTCGGAAATGTCGGTCGGTGTGTTGTCGGGTTTTGGTCGGTCGGTTGATGTCTGAACGGTGGTCGGTTAGGGTTGCCGATAACGGTTTCGGGCTTTGCGAAGGTGGCGATTTTCACCACAAAACTACCTACGAAGCACGGTCTTCAAATTTACGAAAAACTGTCATACGAAGCACTGCACCGCCACTTTTGCAAAACCCGTGTTGGCAGCTGGTGTTCTTGTCCACCGTGTCTGTAAACCATTGTCACTATTGAGTTTTCGTCAATGTCAGTCTGCTTTTTTGTCCTTGTCGGATTGAGCGTAGGAGTATTTTTTATTTTCAGAAGGGGAGGAGATTTTTTTTAATTCAATTTTTCTTGGGTCGGAAAGGTGGAAGCTCTTTTGCAAACTTCGGTCTGCGGGGTGGCTTGTAGCGGTTTGCAAATGTGCTTACACCTGTGGGCGGGTTATTCCAAGAACAGTTTGTTTAAGAAATATCGTTCTTTTTTGTCGTCCCAAATCAACCAAGTATTTTTCTTAGTGGAATAGATTTTCTTTAGGAACTCTGAATTGTCTGCATAATTGTTTGTTAAATTCTTCCTTGTCAAATGGTAAATTGGGTCATTTAGTGTTTTACTGAAATGGTATGAAGTTCTTGTCGGGGAGTAAATGATGTAAATTATAATTCCCTTATCGCAAAGAACCTTGTAGTGTTTCTCTTTAAATATCCTAATGAACTGTCCACGATGGTCAGTATATCCCCAAATGTCAGCACGTTTGTGAACTATGCTTGTGTCAGGTGTTTTTAGTTCAGGGTCTTTGTTTATAAAAAATCCTTTTGGCCAAAGTGTATAACCTTTCTTGTAGTTGGGAAAACCATTGGTAATTTTTCCATTCACATAGTCATTATACGTCAAGTAAAATCCCGAAGAATCATTGGGCATTTCAATAGAACGTTGAGCAAACAAGGTTGTTGAAAAACCTGCAAACAAAATCAGAATAATTAAATACCTAACTTTCATTTTAGATGTTCTGTTTTACGATAAGCCCAATAAAAAACTTGTGGCAACACGGTTAGCGATAGAATCATACAAATGAGTAAACCGCCAACAATCATAATTGCCAAGGGTTTTTGAATTTCAGAACCCATTCCTGTTGAAAGTGCAGCAGGCAATAATCCCATTGAACCCATCAGAGCAATCATTACAATTGGACGAATACGACTATGAACCCCATTAGAAATGGCTTCGTGTAAACCCATTTTTCGCATATTTTCTTTCATTACAGCAATCAAAATGATACTGTTGATGGTATTCACCCCAAACAAAATGATAAATCCAATACCTGCGGAAATTCCAAAAATAGTTTGCGTTACCCAAAGCGAAATGAATCCACCAATAAATGCATACGGGATGGTGCTTGCTGCAATTAGCGTGTCTTTGATTGTTCCGAAATTGAAGTAGAGCAAGAACAATATCAATAACAATACAGCAGGAACAATTACAGCCAATTGTTTACTTGCTCTTTCTTTGCTTTCAAATTCTCCTGCCCAAACTAATTTGTTTGCTTTTGGCAACTGCACATTTTCAGCAACTTTCTTTTTTGCTTCTGCAATCGTGCTTCCCAAATCCCTACCTTCGATGCTAAAACCAACGGCTATGTAGCGACTGCTACCTTCACGGTAAATGAATGTTGGTCCGGTAATAAAATTGATATCAGCGATTTCACGCAATGGGATTTTTTTACCGCCCATAGTAGGTATCAGTATTTCTCCAATCTTTTGCTGATTGTCTCTGTATTCTTTTTGAAAGCGAATACGCACATCAAACATTCTTTCATTTTCGTAGAAAGTTGTTGCTGCTCGTCCGCCAATTGCCATTTCAATAACGGCTTGAGCATCTGCCATTGCTACACCATATTTACCCATTTTCACTTCATTCAATTTGATTCTTAATTCGGGCAAGCCAATATTTCTATACACATTCAGGTCAGTTATACCCTCTACATTTTTTATACTATTGGCAACTTGGTCGGCATACTTTTCCAGTTCAAATAAATCGTCTCCGAAAATTTTAACTACCAACGAGCTTTTTACCCCTGCAACATATTCTTCCACATTATCCTGAATGGGTTGGCTGAATCCAAAAACAATTCCCGGATAGGTTTGTAAAACCTGCCTCATTTCATCTATCAAACCATCCTTTTTAATGTTGCGTTTCCATTCCTTTTCGAGATGTAGTTGGATGTGAAATTCTATATTAAAAAAGCCTGTCGGGTCAGTGCCGTCATTGGGTCGTCCTACCTGATTCAGAACAAATTTTACTTCTTCAAATTCACGCAACTTGGCTTTCATTTCTTTGGCTAAGCGTTGCGATTCTTCAATGTTCACGCTGTTGGGTAAAGTTGCCCGAACGTAGATAGCTCCTTCATTGAGTTTAGGAATAAATTCAGAACCATAAAAAAGAAAACTAACGGTACAAATAGTTAAAATAGAAGCAAAACCAATGAGCGTAATTCTTCTTCTTCGGTTACTCCATAAAAAGAGTTTGAAAAGATTATTGCGGAAAAAGCGGGAAATGAAATTCTCTTTTTCAACAATGTTTTTTTTCAACAATACTTTACACAATGCAGGAACATACGTAATACTTAATAAGAGAGAGCCAAGCAATGCGTAACCCAAAGTAAATGCCAATGGAGAAAACATTTTGCCTTCTACTTTTTGGAATGAGAATATAGGAAGCAGAGCGACAATCAAAATGATTTGAGCAAAAACAATATACGTGGCAACACTTCCAGCACTTTTCTTTATTAAGCCCATTTTACTGATTCGGTTGAATTTATCCATCCCCAAATGGTGGGCTTTCCGCTCCATTGCTACAAAAACAGTTTCAACTATTACAAGTGTTCCTTCCAACAATAATCCAAAATCAATGGCTCCCATTGAAATAAGGTTAGCGGGCAATCCTTGTATGCGAAGCATTACAATTGCAAACAGGAATGAAAGGGGAATAACGGAAGCAACAATTACCGTAGTTCGCCAATTGAACAAAAAGATAAAAACAATGATGGAAACGAGTAAAATACCTTCTACAATATTTTTGCTAACAGTGTTTACTGTGGCATTTACCAATTCTGTTCTATCAATAAAGGGTTCAATCTTTACATCTTTGGGTAAAATTCTTTCATTCAAGTCGGCAATCTTTTCCTTTACCCTTGCAATTACCTCACCCGGATTTTCACCCCGAAGCATCACTACAATGCCCTGAACCAAATCTTCTTCATCTTGTAAGCCCACTACGCCCAATCTTGGTTTGGCAGAAACTTTAACTTCTGCTACGTGTTTCACCAAAATGGGAGTCGTTCCTTTGGTTTCAATCAAGATATTTTCAATGTCCTCAATGCTTTCTAATAGCCCAACACCACGCACTACATAGGCTTGCGAACCTCTTTCAATTACATCACCGCCAACATTGACATTGCTCTTTGATACGGCTTCAAAAACTTCCAAAGGAGACAGGTCGTAATTCGCCAATTCGGTGGGATTGATTTTGATTTCATAAATTTTTTCTTCTCCTCCAAAACTCACCACATCTGCCACTCCCGGAACAGCAACCAATTCTCTTTCAATAACCCAATCGTGTATTGCTGTTAGTTCTTTAATGGGACGGCTACTTTTTATTACATAGCGAAAAATCTCTCCTGTTGCTCCGTAGGGCGGTTCAATTCCTGCATCTGCTCCGTCAGGTAAATCAACCCCTTGCAAGCGGTTGGCAGCGTATTGTTGAGCATAAAAATCATCTACCTCATCTTCAAAAATTACGGTAACTACCGACAGACCAAAAAGAGAAATGGAACGAACACTTGCCTTTTTAGGAATGGTGTTCACTGCCTTCATAATTGGCAGGGTTACAAATTTCTCTACTTCCTCTGCACTTCTTCCGGGCCATTGGGTAATGATTCTTGCACGGGTATTGGTTACATCTGGAAAGGCTTCAATAGGCGTATGGATATAACTGATAATCCCTGCAATTAATAGTAATGCAGTAAGAAAGAAGACGATAATCGAATTCTTGAGTGAAAAAGCAACGATACCTTGAACAAATTTCTGCATAACAATTAGTTGTTGAAGTTTTTAATCTGTTCGTAAATCAGCAGATGGTTCTTCGTGATGATTTTTTCGTTTTCACTTAAACCGCTTGATAGGAATGTTGTGCCGTTGCTCTTCGTAAGAATTTCTACTTGCCTTACTTCAATTTCACAATCAGATTTATACACCACCACATAGTTTTGATTGTTATCAAATACCATTGCTGCTGTTGGAATACTCAGGGCTTCTGTTTTAAGTTCTTTTAGAGCGTTTACATCAACCAACATCCCCGGTTTTAATTTCAAATCGGTATTCTGCAAGACTACCCTTGCTTTCATCACTTTTGCGTCTGCATCTAAAACCTGTGAAATAGCTGCAATTTTTCCTTTAAATAGTTCGTCAGGATAAGAAAGAGTTTTGATGATTACTTCCATCCCCGGCTGTATGTTCTTTACGTTGGTAGCATATACATTTACCAAAACCCAAACTTCATTCAGGTCGGAAATGGTAAACAGGGGTTCGCCTTCAGCCGATATTTGCTGACCTGCTGCAATGGATTTTGCCGTAACTATTCCCGTAGCGGGTGATTTTATTAGAAAAACACCTTTCTCTGAACTGGCACTAAAAAGACTAAGGTTGGCATTGATTTTTTCTAGTTCAGCTTTTAAAATGGTCAGTTCGCTTTGTGCTTCCATCAAATCTTTTTGAGAAGCTACGCCATCATCAAACATTGACTGAACACTTTGCAACTTTTTTTCTGCCACTTTTATTTGAGCATCAATAGTTTTCGATTGTGATTGAAGTTCTAAAAGTTGCGAACTTTTCAATTCGGCTAATACTTGCCCTTTGGTTACTTTATCGCCCAAAGAAAAATAGGTGTTGGAAATAATTCCACCCACCAAACTCACAAAATGAATGACCTTATCAGGATTGGGTTCTACTGCACCTGTCAGCGGAATGCTCTCGGTAACGATTTGATTTACGGGACTTACTGTTTCAATTATTACTTTGAAATTTTCGCCCAAACAATAGTCTTTACTTTCCGTTGAGTTGCTTTTTTCTTCCGAATTTCCGCAACCGCTTAAAAGAAAGCTAATTGCCAAACAACCGATAATTGTATTCTTGAGTGATACGCTGTTCATTTTATACTGATGTTTTTATTTAATCAAATCTGTTCCTACCGAAAAATTCAATTCTTCTACTTTATCGTTAACCTCTTTTCCTGCTTCCAAAATGATTTTTTTGTTTTCCAGATAAGCGTCCAAAAAATCAAGGTATTCAAGCAAACTCATATTGCGATTGGTGAAATTCCTGGTATATGCATTCAGCAAGTCGTCCAATGTCTTTTCATAATCAGGCTCAATGCTTTCGTAAAATTGCAGGGAAGCATTTAGGTTTTGCCAAGCCAAAACGATTTCATTGGTTATACTTAAAGTCTGTTGTTCGAAACGGATTTTCGATTGTTCAATACCTAAGTTGGCATATCGAATATTTCCCTGATTTCGGTTAAATACCGGTAAGTCCATTGCCACACCAAACCCAACAAAATTATACATAAAGTTACCGCCTCGGTCATAGCCTCCTTTTAGTGTTACGTTTGGTGTTCTTTGAGCTTTTTCGTAAGCATATAATTTGCTGAAATAGGTTTGGTCTAATTCAGCAATTTTTAAATCGGGTCTTGTTGATTTTGCAGTGTCTAACAATGCAGCAAGGCTTATTAGTTTGAAGGCTTCAGTATTTTTCAAATATGCTTCATCTGTTAATATCAATTGAACATCTGCAGGCAATCGCATCAGTAATTTGAGTTCCTTTTGAGCTTCGTTTATTTCTTTATTCAACTCATTGATTTGCTTTGAAAACTCTAATTCCAATGCCTTTAACCTGATGAATTCACCTTTGGGAATATTGCCCAATTCCATTTGCTTTTGATAAGCTTGGGTAAGCTGCCTAACGCTGCTGATTTGATTTTGGTAAATGATTCTATTGAATTGCAGGTATTGTAGTTGTGTAAGTTGCTGTCGGAACTCAATTTTCAGATGTCGCAACAAATCTTGAAAATACTGTTGTGATTTATCAACATTCACTTGCTCTAAAGCCATCAGTTTTTTACGTTTTCCGGCAGTAAGTATGAGTTGTTCAATGGAAAAACTGATTTGTTGGTTTCTTCCAAAGTTTCCACCATTAAAACCCGGTAGTTCTTCACCAAATACTCCCAACTGTTTTTGTGTAGCCCATAGGTTTATCTCATCTAAAGAAACCGTTGGGTTTGGCCATAGCTTGGCTTGCAATACCATTGCCTCCGCTTTTGGCACTTCCAATCTTTCGGCAATGAGCAATAAATTTTCCTTGAGAAAAACGGCTTCACATTGTTGTCGGCTTAGCTTCAAGGTATCTTGAGCCATAGCCTGAAAAGAAAAACATAGAAAAAGGATTGTTGTTGCTCCGTATTTTGAAATCTCCATTATGAACCTGCACTTAATTAAAGTGCAAAAGTGGAACGAACAACCTTAAAAAGACCTTAAAGCCGATAAAATTTAGCTTAAGGGGAAGGTGATTTCAAACACATTCTGATTTGGTGATGGACTGGAATAGTGTATCGTTGCAGAATGCATTTCAAAAATTCTTTTGGATAGCACAAGACCCAAACCAAAGCCCGTTTTGTCTTGGCTGTTCTGCCCTCTGAAAAAATGGTTAAAGAGAAATTTTTCTTCGTCTGATGTTATCGGAACACCCGAATTTAATACAATGATTTTTAATTTGTCTGATTCCGTGCAGTCGAAAAGTATAATTGCCTTTGCATTATCGCTGTATGTAAGGCAGTTACTCAAAATATTCAGGAATGCCTGCTTAATAAGTGATTGATTGGCTTTAATTTCAAGAATAGATTCACTGAATTGTTTGGGTGTATAATTCACCTCGAAATGAAAATCGGGAGATATGATGTTTAATTCAGCAATGGTGTCAAAAATTAATTCATCTATACGCAAAAGTTGCTTTTTGATTTTATTACCTGATTCAATTTTGGAAATATCCAGTAAGATACTGATGATGTTTCCCAAAGATTTTGTTTTTACAATTTGAGATTGAATATCTGCTTTGAGTGCTTGAGATTTTGCATTCCTCTCTATTTTCTCCAATTCGGAAACCAAGATGGCAATAGGCGTTTTTAGCTGATGCGAGATGTGGTGAATCGTGTGTTTTTGAAAGGCGAAGGCTTCATTTGTTCTTTGAATTAATTGATTGAATTTTACGGTCAGATACTTTAGTTCATAGGAATTTGCATCGCTCTGTAAGGCTAATATATTTTCACTTTCAATATCCAGTTTCCCTAATTGTTCTGCTATTTCTGTTATCGGCTTTGCAATTCTTTTTGATAAAAAAACAGTAACAAGTAAAACAATTATGGAAATAATTGCCGTGATTCCAATAAGCACGTTTCTAAGGAATGCCAGTTTTGTATAACCAAATACGTCATAGGCTTTGCTGATGGCATAAAAGTGATTTGCGTCATTCTGAATATAAACTGCGATGATGTCGTATTTATCTTCTTTGGTTTCAATCCACTGTTTAGCAGGTGATAAGCCGTTCAAAAGATTATCGGCATTATTTATCGGTAAATCATCAATGCTTTTATAAATTAAATTTTTGTGCTTATCATAAATCAACATTTTTTCATCATAAAAATCGTGAATAGTGTGCTTGTCCATTATTGAGCTAAGATTTTCGCTTAGCTCTTTGTATTCGGCAATTAGTCCAATGGTATATTTTATTTTCTCTTTTTGCCTTTGATGAAATTCCTCTTCTCTATATTCAGAAAAAAGCAAATAAATTATTACTGACGAAATAATTGTAAGCCCAATTACAGTAGTGGAAAAGAAGAGTAATATTTTGTTCCTTATTTTCATTTTGCATCAAGGTAATATCCAAATCCCACTTTTGTTTTGATACTGCTTTTATTGAATGGCTTATCCAATTTATTGCGTAGAAAATTGATATATACTTCAATGGTATTGGTGTTGGCATCAAAAGAAGTTCCCCAAATTTGTTTTACCAAATCCGCTTTTGAAACAATTTCTCCCGGACGTTGAATTAATTTCAAAAGTATTTGAAATTCCCTTGGAGTTAAAACGATTTCATTATTATCCCTAAATACTTTTTTAGTCGAATCATTCAGCGTAATATCATCAAAGGTGAAAACAGGCTCAGTTGAATATAAATTCTGTCCTTTTCTTTTGATTAAGGTATTTACTCTTATCAGTAATTCCCTCATAAAGAAAGGCTTTGTTAAATAGTCGTCTGCACCACAGTCAAACCCCTGAATTTTGTCTTCCAATTCGCTAAATGCGGTCAACATAATAATGGGAGTAGCAATGTTGGTTTTTCTGAAATCTTTGCATAACTCAAACCCATTTTTACCGGGTAGGTTAATATCCAAAATAATGCAGTCAAATTGTTCTCTTTTGGTTGTCCGTTCTGCCAAAGAGCCGTCAAATAGTGTTGTTACGTCATAGCTCTCCGCTTTTAGTGCTTCACTAATGTTTTTGTTTAATGTATGGTCGTCCTCTATTATTAAAACTTTCATAAATGCAAAACTACTGAATGTAAAGATTATTGCTGTCGTAGCGTTGGCAAAAAAAGGCTCTTTGGATTTTGCCTGAAGGGTTGTCTTGTGCGGTTGGGGCAAAAGCCAATGTGCCGTTTGCGGGTAGCTCTAAAATTACTCGCTTGTTTGATTTCTCTTTCAGCGGTGCTCGTGAATCGCTTCGCTTATTTGAATTAAAAAAAATGTGCGGTGGGGAAAATAAAAAATACAGAAGCGTAGGCAATGAGTGTCGGCTTACACGTTGGTCGTTTGTTCTATCGTTAATATGTCCTTGTCCACTTGTCAAAATGGTTTACTTTTTTTCAGTTTTTAGCCTTCTGTATGTCGTTGCACGGTCGTCTGTTACACTTGCTGCCAACGGTTTGCGGCTTTGCGAAGGCGGGGCTTTTTAGCACTACCGTTCATTCGGAG
>VFQQ010001750.1_pt1 | contig 28306 bp, 41 predicted proteins | sample 3512341 | NCBI WGS metagenome assembly VFQQ01 (sample SAMN10412373, study PRJNA504923) | tailings metagenome | isolation source: Relicate 2 Philex TSF1 revegetated site | place: Philippines: Tuba, Benguet | collected 2017-08-29
GCCAGGGCAGCAGAGTGCAGGTGGCGTGAGCTAAAGGCAAAGGCAAGCCGGGCGGCGGGCACACAACAACATGCGTACATTACTCAAGCCTCACGTTGCCCAGCGCCTGCAGCTGAGCGTTGGGCTCCTCATACAGCAGCTTGTGCAGCAGTGCCTTTGAAATCTGCTGTAGTGCAGCTGGCGCAGCTGTGGCGTGAGCCGCGAGGGGGAGTCCGACCAGCAGCAGCACCGCCAGTGCCGCCGCCGCCGCCGACGCGAGCGGGCGCAAAGCAGGTGGCCAAGCCAGCCGCTCAGGGTAGCACTGACGCATTACAGCAATCTGAGGGCTGCGAGCGAGTAGATCTGCGGGGCCAGAGAGCCTGCACGTGCGCGGGGCAGGGCTAGGGTTGGCAGTGGGGCGGGTGGGAGGCGGCTCCGTCCATTTCGTAGGGTGGGGTGCGATGGTGAGAGGTGAACAAGCGGCGAATGTCCGACTTGCAAGCTGGTTTGGCAGAGCGAGCAGCCCATGCAGACGTGCGGCGCCCGATCGGGGCCTCCGCTGGCTGCTATCCCGAGTGTGGAGACCGCCCTCAGTTGAACAAAGCGGTGATCGGGGCGCCCATTCAACCCCGCGGCGCCGCCCCACCCACCGCTCCCCGCTGCTCGGGCGGCGGTTCCAACCGGCTGCGAAGCATCTGGCAGCTGTAAATGGCTGTCTGGAGGGTCCAGCTGGGCAACAACGTGCGCTTGGCAGTTTCCACTGTTCTCGGTCGGGCCTGAGCGCGTTTGCAGGCCTCTGCGCCTTGCCAGAGCAACAGGTAAGCTGAACCCATTGCGTGAGCGACGCATTGCTCGCTGAAAGCCCTCCTCCGCTTGCTGCCGCCGCCGCTACCGCCACCCGACGCCGCTGCGGTTGGCGCTGCCGCGGCCCTGCGCCTGTCTGCTGTTGCCAGTTTGAGACCTCTCTTGCCAGTGTTGTGCAGACGTATTAAGCACATCAAGGGGCCCTCAACGTAGCAGCCGGCAGCATGACACAGCTGCAGGCACAGCAGGCGGCGCTGGTTGCGCTGGCGCGCCGCAGCGATTCTGCTGTGTTCCACGCCGGCAGCCAAGTGTGGGTGCCCATTGAGACGGTAGCCGGCCTGGCGCCAGATGGCAGCAAGAAGAAGCAGCGCACCTGGCAGCGCGGCGTGGTGGAGGTGAGCTGTTTTGGTTGCGTAGTACCTTCTGCTGCTGGGCTGCGGTTGGACTGCTCTGGTGTGCTGCCCCTGTGGTACTGTGCCGCCGGGCTGCTGCTGCCGAGCTGCTGCACGTGCCAACCGCCGGCCTTCGGGGGCAAGCTGGTGTGGCATATGCAAGCCGGCAAGCTCCATCCCAACTGGCACAAATGCGCTGCAGGTGGTGCACCAGCAGCCGACGGGCGAGCTGCTGCTGGATGTGCGCACGGAGCAGGGACAGCAGCTGGAGGGGCTGCCCGCAGCCGACTGCTGCCTGCAGGTGTGCGGCACAGGGGCGTGGCGGATGCACGTGGCGATTGTTTGGGATGGCAGCAGCTGGGATGGTTCGAGCGACTGTTCGCACTGCCAGACGATGAGCAGACGGCGTGCTGCGATGCCGCCCCTCCTGCACTCTTGACACGCTGCTCGTCCCTTCCTGTTTATTGTCTCTTCCAGAACGAGCGCGATGACACCGTGGACGACCTTGTGAAGTCCGACTTTCTGCACGAACCGGGGTACGCTCAATTGCTGTGCTGTTATGCACTCCCTGCGCAGTGCTGCCGCTGGTTGTTTCACGACATCGCCGTTGTTCTTGCTGCTACATTCCTCAATCGCTTGCCGCGGCTGCTGCGTGCTGCGTCGCTCAGCCACGTTGCTGCTGTTGGGCCGCCTTGCTCACTCCTGCACAACCTCACCAAAAAATTCCGCTCCTGTTCTCCCGCCTGCAGCATTCTGCACACGCTGCGCGTGCGCTATGGCCTCGACTCCATCTACACCTACAGCGGCTCAATCTTGATTGCGGTGCGCTGTGCTGCGCCATGCTGTGTTGTGCTGTGCTATGCTGTGTGAGCACGACCGGCCGCTGCGCCTACCAGCCTCAATGCCCTGCAGCGCAAGCAGCTCCTGCGCCGCCTGCGCATTCACTCATCAATCACGGTCTATCGCCCTTGCGCACCCCGCAGGCCAACCCGCACAAGCGGCTGCGCCAGCTGTACGGGCCCCGCATGATGGCGCAGTACCGCGGCGTGCCGCTGGGGGAGCTCAGCCCGCACGTGTACGCGATTGCGGAGCAGGCAAGATCTGCTGTGCCTCTCTGGAGGCTGCAATTGCATTTTATTACAGGGGGGATGGGCACGTGCTCACGGCTGCTGCCTCTGATCACAACACTGACTGTTGATGTATCTGTAATGGGCATCCAGCAACCTTGTTGAAACCCACCTCGGCGTGGTGTCCAACCTCTGATCAACAGGCCTACGCTGCCATGATGATGGATGAAGCGCGGCAAGCCATCCTGATTAGCGGCGAGAGTGGCGCCGGCAAGACGGAGAGCGCCAAGATGGTGATGCAGGTGGGCGAACACTGTGGAAGCTTCGGAGTATGAGGAAAAGGCTGTTGAAGCGCAGGGTTTGGCTGTGCGGAGAGCGCCAAGATGGTCATGCAGGTGGGTGAACATTGTGAAAGCTTCGTTGTTTGCTGCGGAACAGGCTGTTAGCTCAGGGTTTGGCTGTGCGGAGAGTGTCAAGATGGTCATGCAGGTGGGACCCTGCTGACATGCTGGCAGCTTTTGTTTGGTAGGAACCTGCTTGTGTGCAAGGCTCGCAGTTTTGCTGCCGGCAAGCTGAAGGCTTGGCAGAGTGGTGCATGCTCAGATGGCCAACACTATGCCCACACACCCTCCTGCAGTACCTGGCGCACAGGGCCATGCCTGCCCATGCGCAGCATGCACGCCTGGAGGGGGGCGGCGGGTCGGGCGGCATTCCCCGCACCGGCAGCGGCGCGGCGGGGGCGGGCGGTAAGGCGCATGCCAACGGCGGGCTGGAGAGTGCACCCATTGAGGAGCAGGTGGGTACAGTTGAATGGGGTGGGAGTGTGGGCGGATGATGGATGTGTGGTGTGGGGTACATGGCACATGCATAGCTGCCTGCGCTTGTTTGGCGTGCTTGTTTGACTGCAAGGCACAAATGGTAAACTTCAGCTGATTTTGCCAAGATGGATTCCTGCCAACCGCAGGTGCTGGAGTCCAACCCGCTGCTGGAGGCCTTTGGCAATGCCAAGACCTTGCGCAACGACAACTCCTCGCGCTTCGGTGCGTGAGGCAGCGCCGCGTCGCTGCCGGCCTGAGTGTGTGCCAACTGTTTCAGTGCGCGCCCTGGACTAAGCAATATTTCAGTGTGCGGCATGCACTGCACTGCTTCAGCGCACAACATGCCGCCCAATGGTTTGGCTGCTGTCTGCCGGTAACCATGAGCGCCTCGACCGCTGAGCATGCTGAGCGTGCTGCATGGCTCGTGTGTGTTTACCCATCAATCAGCATCCCAATCTCGCCCGCCTGCAGGCAAGTTTGTGGAGATCGACTTTGATGCGGGCGGGCGCGTGACGGGCGCCTCCATCTCCACTTACCTGCTGGAGCGGTGAGGGAGGGGCGTAGCATTTCGGTTTAGGCTGTTTGGCTTGATCTGGCTCGGGGGTTTGTCATGAAGAATTTGGCCGTCCCACCTGCCTGTACCAACCCCCTTTCTGCTGTCCATATGCTTCATGTTTGTCCGCCCCACCTGGCTACATCAACCCTTCCCGCTGTCCACATGCGGCATGCCCCTCCTGCTTCCCCTGCTGCAGCTCGCGCGTGGTGTCCATCAAGGCCCCCGAGCGCTCGTACCACATCTTCTACCAGGTGGGCTGGTAGTGTATTTGAATGATCGTTCTGGAAACTCTTTAAGTTCACTGCATGGGTGCATATTCTGTGCTTAGCGCTCCTACCACATCTTCTACCAGGTGGGCTGGACGGTACCATTTGTTGTCAGTACTTCCAGAAGCTCTAAAAGCTCTTAACTGTATGGGTGCATATCTGTACTGAGCGCTCGTACCACATCGCCTACCAGGTTTGGCTGTGGTGCATCGAGTTGCCACCTCTTGCAGCATAAACACTCACTAACTTGCCTTGCTCAAACTCAAAACCACATGGCTAGCCGCATAGCTGAACAAGTCGTCCCCCACCCTCCCCCCTCCTGCCATGCCACAGCTGTGCGCCGGCGCCAGCGAGGAGCAGCGCCAGGAGCTGGGGTGAGCGCCACCACCTGCTGTGTTTGCTGCTGGTGTGGGGTGTTTGCTTGGTTGATCGGTGGATGCTTCTGCCGGGGTACAGGCAAGCATGGCAGAGCAAGGCAGCTCTTCCGTCCACCGCCGTGCCTCGAATTGTTCCAACTTACCTGCAAGCGCGTCCGCTTACCCACTGCTGCAGGCTGAGCGACGCGGCCGCGTTCCGCTACCTGCGTCAGTCGGGCGTGTACGAGCTGAGCGACGTGGACGATGCCCAGGAGTTTAGGTGCGGGGTGCTGCAAACTGCAAAGGAGGATCGACATGCAGCACAGCCAGCCATGTTTCCTGGTGTGCATCACATGCCATCACAACACCTGCATCATCACCGCATCGGTCAACATCTGGCACCTTGCATTGTCGGAGAGCCTGAGTTATGGACGAATTTCAATCCGCCATCTGCCCGCCCCTGGCAGGCACACGCTGGAGGCGATGTGCATTGTTGGATGAGTTAATTTGCCATTGTCACCGCTCCGCACGCTTGCATTCCCATCGGCAAATCCGCAGGCACACGCTGGAGGCAATGCGCATTGCTATTTGCAGCTGACATAACTAAATCATCTGCGGTTTCGACGCCTTGTGCTTTAAAACCCACCCACCCTGGCAGGCACACACTGGAGGCGATGCGCATCGTGGGCCTGCAGCAGCACCACGTGGATGCGGGTGCGCTGCGCTGGGCCCGCTGTGCTTGGCATGCTATGCTTAACGTTGTGCTTGGCGTGTTGTGCTCACTCGCTTCGCTAAGCATGATGCCGCACATCCCTTGGCGGATCAGTGTTGCTGAGGTGCCGGGTGCGCTGCCTCTGAGGTTGAGCTGCCTGAGGCTCTGCAGCACTTTTTGAGCTGATGTTGATGCTGGAGGTCTGCGCCCTGCCCCTCCCGCACCCCGCAGTGCTGCGCACGGTGGCGGGCGTGCTGCACCTGGGCAACGTCGCCTTCTCCGACAACAACAGGCGGGTTTGGGGCTTATGGCTTGGGCTGTGCGCAAGTGGTGTGCGTGCTGGGCTCATCCAGAATCCTTGAAATCATCCCTGGCGGTGGTGTCTGACGGCGGCTCCATGGCGCGCTGCTGACACTAAATGATTTACCTTGCTCTGCCCCTCGCTTCTCCACTTGCAGCGACGAGGCGGTGGTGGCTGATGGCGGCTCAATGGCGGCACTGGAGACCGCGGCCCGCCTGCTGGGGGTGAGGGCACAAGGGGGTGTAATTTGCTCTGGGTTGCTGATGTGCTGTTGTGCGCCTGCTGGGGGTGAGGGCACGAGAGGCCAAACTGGCGCTTAAGCGTGTTGAATGCTGGTGAAAGCGCGCCTGCTGGGTGAGTGCAAGCGGGTTAAAGAGGGTGCCTTGGGTGGGCTTGCTGATGGGCGCCAGCTGGAGTTGGGAGCAAACTGGGGCTGCAGTGCTCACCAATGCTGGCAAACAAATCTTTTCACGTGTCATCTTGTGCCTGCTCCTTGCAGGTATCTGATGTGGGGCTTGAAGCGGCGCTGACCACTCGCGCCATTGAGACGCGCGGGGAGCGGATCGTCAAGCGGCTCGACTGCCGTGAGTTGCTTTGCTTGGGAGGGTGCTGTGAGTTGCTAGGGAGGGTGCCGTGAGTTGCTTTGTGGGGGAGGGTGGCGGGCACTGGGCAGCCCTGGCACAGGGACAGCCCTCTCCTGCAGCAGCCAGCGGGCAAGCATGCTGCCAGGACCCGGCGGGCCCTGCACGCCAGCGCCTCTCAGCTGGAGGGTGCCTAAGAAAGGACACGGGGCACAGGATATGTCCCTTACTGCCTTCTTCCCAACAGGCGAAGCCGCCGAGTCGCGCGATGCGCTGGCCAAGACGCTGTACGCCCTCCGTCGCTTACTGTTCGTTTCTCATTTCTCTTCCCTATAACAGGCGAAGCCGCCGAGTCGCGCGATGCGCTGGCCAAGACGCTCTATGCCCGCCTCTTTGACTGGCTGGTGGCGGCCATCAACAAGAAGATCAACAGCCTGGGTGAGTAATCTAGTACTTAAATAAGAATCGTGTCGAGTTGATCATCTTAAAACGGTTGCTCAATTGATCGGCTGGTGGCGGCCATCAACAAAAAGATCAACAGCCTGGGTGGGTGGGTATTGGTTGGTTTCAGTCGCTGCTGAGGCAGGTACTTGAATAGTCTGAATGGCCTGCGATGGGTGGCCGCCATCAGCAGCCTGGGCGGGTGGGGCAGGTTATGGCCGCAATGGTAAATGATGGGTGTTGAACGCGAGGTGGCAGCCCTCTTGTGGGGCGATGCAGACATCGCCCAACTGGCAGCCATTGGCCGCGTGCGCCCCGTTGCTGATGACCGTAGCACTGGCCTCCCCCCACACACCGTGCAGGCAGCGGCGGCGGGGGCGCCAACGCGCGCCGCATCGGCATCCTGGACATCTACGGCTTCGAGTCCTTTGACATCAACTCATTTGAGCAGGTCTGTAACGCAGTTGTGGCTACCAGCCTGCAAACATGCTGTGCTCGCTCTCCTGCAAAATTTCTTCTTCAAAAAGCATCGATGCGCTGCCTCCTCAAAACAGAGTTGCCCCGCCACTCCCCACTCCTCCGCAGCTGTGTATCAACCTGGCCAACGAGCGCCTGCAGCAGCAGTTCAACGCCCACGTGTTCAAGGTAAGAACTACTGTTTCAACAGCGATGAAAACCTTTTCTTGTTCAGCAGCGTCGTTCTGCGGTGGGCAGGGAGCGGCCCAGCAGCGAGTGTGCGCTGCACACGTGGTTTGGTGCCGTAAACTCACAAGGCACCGCAGATGGCTGGGGCCTGAGTAGTTTGGTCGTGTGGATAGCTGGCGGCTCACCTGTCCGTTTCACTCGCGCTGTGCCCGTCTCCCTGCAGGGCGAACAAGAGGAGTATGCGCGGGAGGGCATCGCTTGGTCCTACATTGATTTCGTGGACAACCAGGACTGCCTCGACCTGTGAGCCATGCCTTATTTGCCATACATATTGCCTTAGCTGCACATTAATTTCGTGGACAACCAGGACTGCCTGGACCTGTGAGCCTGTGCTTCTTGTTGCTTGTGTTAGGGTGCCTTAGATCAGCCAGCCCTGCTGCTTCTCCGCTTCTCCGAGTGCCCCGCATGCTGAGTGCCCAAGCCACACTACATTACCATCCCGCGCCACACTGCATTGCCCCCGCTTTGCCGCCATGCAGGCTGGAGGGCGCTGCGGGGGCCAGCGGGCTGGGCGTGTTCCCGCTGATCGACGAGGCCTGCCGCCTGCCGCGTGCCACCTACCAGGCAAGCCATGCGGCGCACACGCTGCTCAGCTTGCGACACACATGGATGACATGCGTGCCCTGCTTGTGTGGCGTGCTTGCAGCGGGGGCTCATTTGGCCGCCCACCTGCTGTGTCCGCTCGCCTGCTGTTCTGCCTGTCCTGCACAGGACCTGGCCCACACGCTGCGCAGCCGGCTGGCTTGCATCTCGCTCGCCTTGGCAAGCCTCAAACACAGTTATTTAGTATCCCCCTTCCATACTCCCGCCCTCCCCACAGGACCTGGCCCACACGCTGCGCAGCCGGCTGGCGGGCCAGCCGCGCTTTGGGGCGCCCAAGCGCGCGCAGCATGCCTTTGTTGTGGACCACTATGCGGGCGGAGTGTGCTACACCACGGAGCAGCTGATGGAGAAGAACAAGGCAAGCTGTGTTTGGCTGATGGAGAAGAACAAGGCAAGCTGTGTTTGGCTGATGGAGAAGAAAAAGGTTTGGTTTGGTTTGCTCCAGCGGGTCGACTCAGTTGTTTCGCAGCTGGAGGGTTGTGCATGCTGCACATGCCGATCCAGGCCCCAGATGAAGTAACTGCGCTGCTGCTAATTGAACTTTCTTTTCATGTGCTGAACTGCTCTCGCCAATGCAGGACTTTGTGGTGGCGGAGCACGCACACCTGCTGGGCGGCTCCACCATCACCATCATTCGCGAGCTGTTTGCCGCCGATGCTGCGGCGGCAGCCACTGGTGGCGCCGCCGCTGACGCCATTGCTGCGGCCGCAGGCAGTGAGCTGCCCAGTCCCCGCAAGGCTGATGGCAAGGTGGGTTACAAAGGATATACTTGGTATTCGGTTGCAATTTAGTTACGGGTTTGCAGCTGCTGGCAGCGAGCTGCCCAGCCCCTGCAAGGCTGATGCCAAGGTGAACGGGTGTGAGTTGTGCAGCGGACAAACGGTAGCGGATTGCGGAGTGGACAGCTGGTAGCAGATATTACTGCACAAGCTTCGCTACGCCCCTCCCTGCGTGTGACTTGCTGAACAACTTTCACCCACTGCAGATTGGGGGGCGCAAGTCGGCCTTCATGCTGAGCTCGGTCGGCGCCCGCTTCCGCAAGCAGCTCGCGGGCCTGATGAGCACGCTGGGCCAGTGCCAGCCGCACTACATCCGGTGCGGTTCGGGCGCTTTCCTGTGGGGTTGAGGTTGGTTGGTGGTAACCAGCTGGCGGGTGTTGTGATGAGCACGCCAGTGCCAGCTGCACTACATCCGGTGTGCTTCGTTAGGGCTGAGACGTTAGTCTGGGTTGGGCGTTATACTGCCCTGGGCATGGTGTGTCAAGTCTGCCACAGAAGCGGACGTGCTACCGAGCCCTGCCTGCCTCCCGTGTGCAGCTGCAGGTTTGCCCTCGTCAAACCTTTCATTAACCCTGCATGTGCATCCTTGCTTGCAGCTGCGTCAAGCCCAACCCGGAGAGCCGCCCCGGCAGCCTGCAGCCCGAGTATGTCCTGGAGCAGCTGCGGGCGGGCGGCGTGCTGGAGGCGGTGCGCATCGCCTGCGCAGGTCAGCTAAAAACGCTGCGGCATGCCAAACTTGCTGCGGCATACCGCTGTTGTATGTGCTGGACGTCCTCCCTGAGCCATCGATACAGATGCTGCCGGTTTGTACGCAACATGTTCTGCCCAGCTGGCTGCTCGTTGATTGAGCCCACCCCGTGCCCACCACCCGCAGGCTTCCCCACCCGCAAGCCCTTCCGCCCCTTTGCCCAGCGCTACGCCCTGCTGCTGCCCGAGGCGCCCGCAAACGCGCAGCAGCGGCCCACCAGCCCGGGCGGCGGCAGCAACGGCGGCTTGGCCCTGCCGCTCACACCCACTGGCTTCATCGACTGGTTTGCGCTCTCTGAGCCGCAGGTGGGGGTTCATGCAGTCGGCTGGCTGTTTTGGGTGGGCTGCTTGTTTAGTATTGGTTGTTTAGCAGTAAGCATCTGTCTGTTTTGCCTCGTGCCATGCCAGTCGTGCGCAGCTGCACTTTGCCTGGCCCTGTCGCCCATTCCAATCCCTCTTCCCCAACCTGTTGCCAACGCTCGTTTTGCAGCTGGCAGATGTGTCGCGCCGCATGCTGTTAACCTGACCCAGCGGCTGACATCCTGGTTACTTACCCCCCTGGTTGTTTGACCCCTGCTGTCCATCCCTCTGACACGCGCAGCTGGCGGACGTGTCGCGCCGCATCCTGTTTGCCTCCCAGCTGGAGGGCTGGCAGCTGGGGCGCAGCCGCGTCTTCCTCCGCGCCGGCCAGCTGGCGCAGCTGGAGGTGAGTACTCAGGTTCTTGGCTTGCCGCCGGCGCTTCTTGAATGGTACCGGCTTGGGGTGGTAGAATGTGAGATCAGCTCTCTTTGTGTGCGGCCAGCTGGCGCAGCTGGAGGTGAGGGGATGCAGCGTGCAGGGTGCAGTGCTTGGTGCCTTGTTGTGTGGCAAGCTACAGGGCGGCTTGCTGGCCCCAGCACTCCCAGCCTACCTGCCGGCTCTGCAAGTTCAGCAATGCCGCTCCTCTGCCCGCCCGCCTCCCTCCCCCAGGGCGCCCGCGGCCGACGCCTGGCAGTGTCAGCAACCAAGATCCAAGCCGCCTGGCGCGGCATGGAGGCGCGTCAACTGCTGCGCCGTGCGCGCGCCGCAGCCGTGGCCATCCAGGCAAGCTGCGCTGGCACTGAGCGTTGGCAGAGTTGCACTGGGTGAAGCGTGGCTTGTCGTGTTGTTTTGTGCAGCAGCTTAGAGCTGATCCGCAATCACTGCAGCGGCACAGCTTCTGCACCGGCACAGCTTCTACGCTTCTTTTCCTTGGACGCTGACTCCCAACACCCTCATTTCCCCTTACTTTGCCATTCTTGCAGTCTTCTTGGCGGGGCCACGTGGCTCGCAAGGAGGCTGGCCGCCTGCGGCGCGAGCGCGCTGCCACAAAGCTGCAAGCCACCTGGCGCATGCACCGCCAGCGCTCCGCCTTCCTGCTGCAGCGCCGGTACGTGGGGTGCCGCGGGCGCGCAGGCAGCTGTGCGGTGGTTTGGAGAGCTGCCGATGCAGGGCAGGTGAAGTTGTGATGCGCTGGCGGTTACCATGCCGGCCTTATGGCTGCAACCATGCGTGCCAACCCTTGCCCCTCTCGCAGCGCGCGGGCGGCGGTCACCATTCAGTCGTACGTGCGCATGGCGCAGCAGCGCCGCCGCTTCATCCGGTGAGGGGTGACGAAATTCACGCTGGGGTTTGCAGACTGATGGGTTTTCATTCGCTCAGTTTTAACCTGGGTATACACAGCATTGCTGAGAAGCTGGCTTGGAGAGAAGTGTGTTCAACACCCCGGCTGTGCTTGTGCTGAACGCCGGGCTGTGCTGCACACAAATGCCGGGCTGTCATCAGCACCAGGCTGTGCTTGTGCTGAGCTCGGCAATAAGCAGGCTGCCCGGTGTTTGTTTACCTTGGGTAGTAGTGCATTTCAAACCCCTCAATCCCACCTACCATATGCAGGGACACGGAGCTGGGCAAGAAGCAGGCGGCGCGTGCGGCGGCAGAGGCAGCCCGTGCCGCGGCGGCCATCACCATCCAGGCCGCCGTGCGGCGGCGGCTGGCGGAGAAGAAGGTGAGAGGATGAACAGTGTCGTTCATGTCAAGTCAAACAAACGTTCAGATGGCCGGCATGCCCGCCCAGTTGCAGCAACACAAGTTTGCCCCATGTCTTTCATTTCGTCCTTCAGAGGGCCCATTCAACAACTAATTCCCCCTCATCCTATTCCCCTGCAGGTGGCCCAGCTGCGGCGCGAGGCGGTTAAGCTGCGCGAGCTGACCGCCCACCCCTGCCCATTCAGCAACTCGCACACTTCCTGCTTGGTTTGTCTCCCCCTCCTGCAGGTGGCCCAGCTGCGGCGGGAGGCGGCCAAGCTGCGGGAGCTGACCGCTACTCCTGCCCATTCCCTGATATCACCTTTTTGTTTCCTTTCCCTTTTTCCCCTTCTCAGGTGTCCCAGCTGCGGCGGGAGGCGGCCAAGCTGCGCGAGCTGACCGCCCAGCGAGACAGCCTGGCGGAGGAGCGGCAGCAACTGCAGTCCAGCCTGACGGCGGCGGTGCAGCGCGCAGAGCGGGCGGAGGCGGAAGTGGCCACCCTGCGGGTGAGGGCGGGCGGTTGGTTGGTTTCTGGCCAGGGGCTGCTGTGCTGCCGGCTGGGGTGTGCGGGGTTGTGCAATGCAGCTGCATGCGTGCTTTGCAGGACAGCTTACACGAGGGTGCAACACAGCAGCTGCTTGGACCCACACCAACGCTCCAAACCAGCACAATCCACTGTCCGCCACCCTCCCCTGGCCACAACCACAAACTATCTTCTGCCACCATTTATTTCTTCTCCCAGGCCCAGCTGGCCAGCCTGTCGTCCGAGCTGGAGGCTTCTCAGCTGCAGCTGCGCACCGCCCAGGCGGCAGCCGCAGAGGCTGTCACTGCTGCGTCCGCCTCAGCTGCCGTGGCGGCACAGGTGCGCACCTGCTTTGAGTGTAGGGCTGGGACGCACAGGTGTGGCTGCCGGCATGCCATTGCATGGGCGGATGCATGGCTGTGCGATCAGTCGCATCCTGGGGTGGTCTTGCAGGTGGAAGCAACGTTGTCCGCTGCACATACTTCCACCCTCTCTCCTTTGTTTTCCACTCCACCACAGGCCGCAGCAGCCGCCGAGCTGGAGGCCGCGCACCGCAAGGCGGCCCAGGCGCTGCAGGCCGAAATCGAGGTGCTGCGACAGCAGCGGGCGGCGGGCGAGGCGGCGCAGGCGGCGCTGGAGGGAGAGGTGCGGGCGGGTTTTTAATGTTGTTACAAGTTCCATTGTGGTGTCAATGTGGTAGTGCGCACAGCCACCGTGCCGTTTCAGGCAGGCAGCCATGCGGCGCTGGAGGGAGAGGTGCGAGGAGGGATGAAAGTGCATATCGCTAGCAACTGGTGGGGAGGTGTTGCGTGCTGCAAAGTAATGCGGAGAGTGCATCGCCTCAGCTTGCATCATGTGTTGTGCTCCGCCTATTGCAGGTACATAGGTACATTGTACCATTGTTTCCGCACTGCCCAGCCTCCCGACATCATGCTTCTGCGCTGTCCTGCTGCTGCAACGCTGTGCTCACCCCCTGCTGCTGCCGCCCGCCCCTGCCTGCCGCAGGTGCGGGAGCTGCAGGCCGCTGTGCGCGGCGAGCGCTCGCAGGTGGAGGCCCTGGCAGCGGCCGCTCAGCAGAAGGAAGCGGAGCATGCGGCGGCGCTGGAGGGCCTGCAGGCGGTGAGTTCGAGGAGAGCGCTTGCAGCGGCAGGGTGCACGGGGCCTGCTTAACTTGCTCACTGCATGATGCGTGCAGCAGCAACGGGATGCGGAGTACACACGGCATGGGAGGCTTGCCAGCTGCCCCGCATGGCGGCGCATGCTCTTCCCAAGAAACATGCACGCTCCCGGCTTGCACTGCAGGCTGCGGCGGATCAGCGGCGCGAATCGGCCGCCAAGGATGCCGCTCTCACGGCCCTGCAGGTGAGACTGGCCACTGCCGGACGGATGGACTGAGCCCCTGAGGTAGACAGCGGCATGCTGTGGCCGCAGTGTTGGCAGCGGTACCGCTGCCCTTTGCTGCAAGGCATGCCGCCGCATGGCTTCCCTTTTGCAGGCGGAGGCGATTGCCAGCGCCGCGGCGCTGCACGGCGAGGTGGACCAGCTGCGGCAGCAGCTGGCCAGCGAAGTGGCAGCCCTGCAGGCTGCACTGGCGGAGCAGCGCGAGCGGGCTGCTGCCGCTGAGGAGGAGGGGGCGGCAGAGCGGGCAGCTGAGCAGGAGCGCAGCGGGCACATGCAGTCTCGGGTGAGGCGTCCAGGGGCTGGTGTGTTGGCAGTGGTTGGTGCAGCAGTTGCCTTACTACCACAGATAGAGCCATGCTCTTTGCTCCCAACTACTTGCTGCCTTCCTGCTGCACATAACACATCAGCCCCCCACTCTCCTCTTTCCGCAGGTGGCCGCGCTGTCCGAGCGCTCGCAGCGCCTTGAAGCGGAGCTGCAGGCGGCACGCGGCCGCGAGGCGCAGCTGCAAGAGGAGCTGCAGGCGGCCAAGAGGGCGGCTTCGGCACTGCAGCGCACGCCATCCAAGATCGGGGGTGGGTAGCAGGGCGCGGGCTAGGTGGGTGGGATGAAGCTCTCACGTGAGCATATGACAGCACGGTTTTTTAGGAGGTGGTTGAAGGTTGAATACCCTTGCCTGCCTTCCCATGCCCAGCCGTGCCCCACCCTTGCCCCCACCCTTGCCCCTCCCATGCTCCCTCCGCCTGCAGCCATGTCCCCCGGCGCGTCGCGCACGCTGTCCAACCTGGAACAAATGGAGTCGCCAGGCACTATCCCCGCTGTGCCCGCTGCGGCGGGTGCCGCAGCAGGCGCAGCGGCCGCAGCGGGGCTGTCCGCGCAGCGTGCCGAGGCGGTTGAAGCGCTCAAGTCGGCGGCAGTGCAGCGGCGGCTGCCGGTGGTGCCTGTGCCGCTGGGGGCGGCAGGTGCGTGCTGGACGCGCTGTCAGCTTTGCTTGGGAAAGCAACTGATGGCGCACACAAGGTGCAAGGCTTGCAGGCAACTGCCGCTTAGAGGCAGACAGCAAACACTATGCTTGGCATCCGATGGCCACGACTATCACCTGCTCCCAACTGCCGCCCGACCCCACTCAATGCAGGCACGCCTCTGGCCATCCCCCTGTCCTCCTGGCTGCTGTGCGAGTCACTCATCCGCTGGGCGGGCGCCTGGCAGCCCGGGGAGATTGTCACCGCGGCAGACGCGCTGCAGCGCGCCATTGTGGATGCAGCAGACGGCGGCGGCCTGCGGGGCCAGGTGGGTTTGGTCTTGCCCACAGAAGGCCTGGCTGGTGGGCATGCATCAATGAGCGCTGCCTGGGCGCGCGCCTGCAGCGGCAGCATGGATTGACGGCTGCATGCGCCAGCCTGCAACCATCTTTGACACGAAGCCCTACAATCTGCCTTCCTCTCCTGCCAGGCCTACTGGCTGGCCTGCTCACTGGCCGCGGGCGGGCTGCTCAAGTTCCGCACCGTGGGTCGGCGCGAGTACAGCCACCTGCTGCGCCTGAGTGAGTGGGCGGGTGTGAGGGCTGAGTACAGATGGGTTGGGTGGGTGTGAGGGCTGAGTGCAGCCACCTGCTGCGCCTGAGTGAGAGGGCGGTTGTGAGGGCGGAGTACAGCCAGCTGGGATTTGCGGCCCTCCTGCAATGACGGAGTGCACTCGCTCGTCACTTGCATCCTTGCTGCAGGCGGCGTGCTGAACAAGTGCAGGAACTCTGTTGATCAGCATTTTAGCATTTGCAGTTTGGTCTACTATTGCTATACTCCGCTGCCATTTCAATCCGTCCTGCAGGCGACGCGCTGATCAACTGCACCCCCGTGCACGAAGCGCTGGGCGATTCCATCGCCGATGCGCTGCCCGTATCGGTGGCGGTGAGTGGACTTCCACTGCTGTTTGCTTGCTGTGCAAAAACAGAATCTGCACTCACGAGTTGCTGGGCAGGCCCTTGCGGTGTTGCACTTGCTCAGTCGCGGCAGGTGCTGCTGTTGAATGAGACCATGCGCGCAGGCTACCCTTGCCGCCGGCCGTTGTCTGCCGTCCCAACTGGGAGTTTAGCCCTGACCTCGCCTCAATTCGTGCAGGTGCTGCTGTCTGACGAAGCCAAGCGGGTGGCGCGGCGGCGCGGCCACGCCCCCGTGTCTCCCGGCCCCGACGAGTCGCCGGGGGCGGGCGGCGGCGACGCGGCACAGAGCCCCTGGCGGGTGCGTATACTTTTTGGCTGCTAGATTTGATCTATTTTCTGTCACTTGGGCGGCGGCGACGCGGCGCAGAAGCAGCATCACTCAACAGGCGTGCCCTGTGTCCATTCACTGTTTGCAGGCGCTGCTGGGCGGCGTGAGCAACGTGCTCAAGGCTGCTCCCGTTTAGCTGATTAGCATGTTTTCTTACCGATTTGTTCATTGCAGGCGCTGCTGGGCGGCGTGAGCAACGTGCTTGAGGCGCTGCGGGCGGAGGGCGTGCCCGCCCCTGCTGTGCGTGCTGTGGCCTGGGCCTGCCTGCGGTGAGTTGATTGTCAATCAAAGGGAGGCTGCAGGGACACCTGGCCAGCGCTGGCCCTGCTGCGCTGCCTTGTTGCATTATACCAACGCATAGTTTTGGTCCCTCGCAGCTTCATCGACGCCGAGCTGCTCAACGCGCTGCTGCTGCGCCGCGACTGCTGCTCTGTCTCGGCGGCCAAGGTGGGCAGCTTCGCGCACGCTTGCTTGCGTGCTTGACTGACTGACTGGCTGGGTTGATCCTCTGCAACTTGCTTGCTTGCTTGCTTGGGCACACCACTGGGCTTGCACACAGGTGGACTGGCTACTGAACGCCCTGCCTACTGCTCCCTGCCACCCCACTCCCCCTCAGGCCCTGCAAGCGGGGCTGGCGGAGCTGCGCGGCTGGGTGGCGTACGTGGGCGGAGAGTGGTGCTGCGGGCCGGAGGAGGCGGAGGCAGCCATCGAGCGCGTCACGCAGGCGGCCCGCTTCCTGGTGCAGGTGCGGGCGGCTGTGGCATGCGGGCAGCCGAGTCATGGCAGCTGGAATGAACTGCTGGCAGCTGAGCTGCAGCCAATCATCTGCAACCACGTATCACGTCGGGCATGAACCAAGTGCAATAGCACCTGTTGGCCAACATCAACTGCAGGGCAAAGACGAATGCATCTGCAACCGGCGTACCGCATGCACGTCCTTTCTTCGGTGACTGAATCATCATCGACATGCGCTTCTTTCCATCAACAAACGCAGGGCAAGGACGACTGCATCCGCAACAGGCACCCGAACGTCCTCATGGCAGCACATGATCTAGGTGCCTCCGTTCTGCCATTATCACCCAGGGCAAGGACGACTGCATCCGCAAGGCGTACCGCGGCGTGGACATTGTGGCCGACCTGGCGCGCTCCTGCCCCGCGCTCTCGCTGCAGCAGGTGCGGCTTGTGTAGATGATACTATTTGTCAGTATGGCTGCACTAATGGGTTCGGCCTGCCCCGCTCGCTGCAGCAGGTGTGATGGCTCCATTGCTCCAGTGCAGGCAGTGCAATCCACATGCTGTGCTATACAGCTGCATGGCTTCTGGTTGGGCTCCCAAACCGCCCCCGGCTTGCAACCACCTTGCATCAGGAGCTGCAGCTGCAATCTGGTCCCGTCCTCCAACCCCTTGTAGGTCTACCGCCTGAGCAAGCACCAGCACGATCGAAATGCCCTGCCAAGGGCGCCCCAGCTTGCAACCGCCCTGATTCTCCCTGTCCTGTTGCTTCGTCCACTGCCCCAGGTGTACCGCCGGAGCGAGCACCAGCACGACGACTGGCTGCCCCGCAAGCCTGCAATCAGCCTTCTTCAACTGGGTTGCACAGCTCGATCCAATCCAATCCCTCTGCTAATCTCCCTCCCACAGGTCTACCGCCTGAGCGAGCACCAGCACGACGACTGGCTGGGCTCCGAGGGCGCCTCGGGCCGGGAGAGCATCGGCCTGCTGGAGACGCTCAAGCGGCTGATGGCGGAGCAGCGGGCGCGCATGGGCGGCGGCGGCGGCGGGGAAGCCGATGGCGAGGAGGAGGAGGAGGAGGACGATCTGCTGGTGAGGGGGAAACAAACTTTGAGTCTGAACAGCATGCGCCGCAACAAGCTTCTGCTCTTTGAATTGCATGTGCCTCCAAACTTGAGATGGCAATGTTGCTCCCTGTCCGGGTGGAGCCACGGGATACCTTGTGCTGCCCTGGCTCAAGATCACACTGTGCATTAACAAAGCCCTCTCTGCTCGCCACCCTGTCCCCCAGGTGGAGCCCCGGGAGGCATTTGTGCTGCCCTGGCGCGTGCTTACCGAGGCCGCTCGCTGCTTCGTGCAGCCGCCCGCCGCACCGCTGGGCGGCAGCACCCCGGCGCGCGTCGGCAGCCTGGCGCCCGCGGCCGGCACGCCCAGCACACGTGAGCCTTTCAGCATCATGTTCTTTGTCGTGACTGCTGGCATGCCCGGCTGCACTGGTGCTGGGAAGTCCCGCTGTTGCGCTCGCTGTCGCTCTGCCTGTGGTGCTGCAGTTGCGCAAGTCGAGGCCAACCTGCCCTGCCCACCCTCCCCGCACCCCCCTGCAGCCATGGTTGGGGGCAGCCCGCTGCGCGCCGCCGCGCTGTCTGCCGCGCCGCGCCTGCCGAATGGCAGCCTGCCGGCGGCGGCGGCTGCCGCCTCGCCTGCGGTGCAGCCTGCGATGAGCACGCTCGTGCTGCTGGACACAATTGGACAGGTCTGTTTGCGCCACTGGTTGGGGTGCTGGCTCGCTTTGGCAGGTAGCGAAGCGGCTGGTTTGCGGTGGCGGGAGCAGGCGTTGTTGCCTCTGAGACACCTCCATTCAGCAGCAGCGCAGTGCCGGATGCAGCAGCACGGTGCAGGTGTGCATGATTCGTGGCTGTGTGTCATCCGCTTGCTTTCCTTATCCCCTTCGCAGGCGTGCCTGGCGGCCGACCTGCCGCCCGAGCTGCGGGGCCACCCCGAGTTTGCTTTCTTGGCGCCTGATGCCGAGGCCTGACCTTGCAAAAGCGTTGCACAGCTTGAGGCTGAGGCCTGACCTTGCACAGCGTTGCACTGATGGCACCTGCTGGGCCGGCGAGCTGAGGACTTGAAGATGGCTGGACAGCATCACCGCTCTGCTTGGCCGGCGGCTGGCGCCGGGTGGCCCGTGCCACTGTCCCACTGTGCAGCAGCGTTTAGAGACTTGGAGCCGCGCTATTTGTTGACCTGATCACTGCACGTGTGCCGCGCCGCTTGGCTGTGGCGGCGCGGTCAACACTATACCCCCGCCTGTGGCACTTGACCATTGCAGCGCTCTGCTGAACATCCTATAGACTTGACCCCTACCGATTCTGCGCTGATGCACCCTGTAGCAAGCCTGCATGCTTGGGCGGGAGGTGGTCAATGGCAGGGCGAGGCTTGGTCAACCGGCGGTATCGTGGAGAAGATGCGCCTGTATTGTCGCAGCATGTGCGGCGGTGGATGAGGGAATGTGGCTTGTGGTCATGTTAACACCTGATCATGGTCACCACTAACACTCTCGAAGCTTTACAAAGCGTGGCAGCCAGGCAGGGAGGCGCAGAGGGACCCGTGCCCCACTCCGAAACGTCACCTGGCCGGCGGCGCCGGGGGGCCGGCAGGGGCAGAGGCGGCGATCGCGGCGGCGCAACGCGTTTGTGAGCCCCAGGAGAGTCTGATCAGGGGCTGGAAGGCTGCAGAGAGGCGGGCATGCAAAGCGTGCGGCGTGCTCTGGCGACCCCTCGGCTAGATGGGCGCCGCTTGCAGCCCGCCCCGGCCTTCCCCCCGTGTTGCTTGAGGTCCCAGCACACGGCAGCCATGACGAGCCTCCTGAAGCGGCTGTCTATCACGAAGGCGCGGCTGGACGACGCGGGCGTGCCCTCCTCGGCCTCCGGGCGCCTGACCAGCAGCACCAGCTTCTCCGACTTCTCGATGGGCGCCCACCAAGACGGTAGGCGGCCGGGAGGCGCGGCGGGGGCTGCCCTTCCTGGATGCGTCGCAAGTCTGCCGTCTGACGCCGCCTACTGCGCCCATTGACTGCAGCCGACGATCACCACGCACCGGCGCCCCTGGCGGCCGCGCCGGCCGACGCCTGCCCGCCCAGCCCCTCAGTTCTGGCCACCAGCGCGCCTGCAGGTGGGCCCCGGGGCCTGCTCGAGGGTCGGGCAGGGATGCGAGCACAGTTGGGCTGCCCGCCGGCGCCTGCAAGCGCCGGCCGTGCCACCGGCCCGAAACTGCACGCAGCTGCAGCCCGCTGCCTTCCGCCGCCCCGCGACGCTCGGCTGGTGCCGGGCTGGGCCCCGGCGTCGATCTGGGGCGCGAGCGCCGCCCTGGCCCCGCGCCTGTGCAACTAGGGTTTTTCGGCCCTTGCCTGCTTGCGCCGCCTGCGCGCCGCCGACCCTCGCCTGTGCTCCCTTCAACCACCCCCTGCAGCGGGCTACGGCTTCAGCGGCCTGGCCAAGTCGGCGGCGCTGCGCATCCCGCGCGCCTCCATGGCCCACATCCTGGAGCAGCGGCTGTTTGCCAACGGCAACGGAGGTGCGCCCCCGGGCGGGAGCGGGGCCGCAGCTGGGCGTACAGAAACATGCAGCTTGTGCCCAACCCCAGCAGGCAGCTGTTGGCATTTCCGCAGCCCCACAGCGGTGCAGCAGGAAGCTGCAGCCGCTGCCTGCGCTGCTCGCAACTGCCGCAAGACAGCTGGCGCGGCAGCTGGGAAGTTGGGGCGGCAGCTGCGGCAGCCGACTCGTGCCATGTCTGTCGTGCTCTGCCCCCGGCCCAGTGCGCACCCTCTGTCCCTGTGCTCACCCCTGCTTGCTGCCACCCCACTCCACCCTTCCCCCCACTGCAGAGGGCTCCACCCCCCGCTCCTCCCTGGACATGCCCATCGGCTCCGCCCCCACGGCGGCCGCCCCGCCGCTGTCGCCGCGCGCGCCGCTCACGCCGGTATCCCCCGCCCGCCCCTTCCCCGCCGCCCGCCCCGGCACCGACCCATCTGAGCCCGCCTCGCCCCGCTCGCCGCGCACCCCCGGCGGCCGCCGCCGCAAGTGAGCGCGCCGGGCTGGCTACCGTTGGTTGGAGGGCGCTGGGACGCCTTGCTGGGTGCCTTGCCTGCCTTGCACTGCTGCCTTGGCTTGGGCTGGCAGTTGCTGCTTTGCACAAAAGGAGGGGCATCCGGCGCCGCTGCTGAGCTGCTGCTGCAGCCTGGGCAGCGGGCGGCAGCCACCCAAAGCCGGTGCAGCTGCCCACTGCCCGCTCAGCCGCTGCAAACACTTGCTGCCATCGCCCTTGCCGCCGCCCCTCACCCCCGCTCCTTCCCTCTCCACCCCCCATTTCACTCTATCCACAGGTCTGGCAAGATTGATGGCGTCGACTACTACGACTACTGCGAGCTGATCCGCACCTCCTCGCTGTGAGCAACACGGAGCAAGTCGCGAGCTTGGCAAGCCGAGGCGTCGAGCCTCCACCCCACCAAGAGCCGCAAGCCCCGACCGCCGGCCGCCCCATGGCGCTGCCGGCGTGAAGGTGGCCGCTGGGCCCCTTCTAAAACTGGGCCGCAGGCCGCGCGCACCGCTGCGCCGGCCCGCGGGACCCCGCCCCTGTACAGTGACCCGCTGTTAGGTAGCACGCCAGATGCGCTCGCTGCGTGACGCATGTACCGCCGCAGCCCGGCAGCGCTTGTATTGTAGGCAGCCCCGAGTATGCCCCAACGCACCCACCCGCCCAACCGGCGAGCCGCGCCCAACATAGCGGGGCGCGGAGCCACCCCCATTCATCTCCTACCCTGCCTTTCCCCCTGTGAATGTAGCCTTTCCCTGTAGCTCTCGCCCTGTTTTTGTCGCCTCATTGCCTTGCCTCCTGCACTGCTGTTCGGCACGCCGTATGATGTCCGGCCGCAGCGGCAGGGCGCCGCCTGCTGTGTGTGATTTTTGCGAGGTCAACGCCCGGTGCCTCCCCCATTTTTGTGGGCCCCCCGTCCATTCATCTCCCTCGTGTCTCAGTCCGTCTCCCGTCCCCCCTGTGCGTGAATGGCCCCAATGACACCCGGCACACCTCTCCACCCTGCACCCCGCCCCGCCCCACGCGCCGAGTGCGCCCCACCCACCCTCTTGCGCCTGCCCAATTGGTCCCGAGCATTCCAGCTTGAATGCGCCCGCCCCGCCCCCTCCCCCCCCTCTTTTTCGGCCCGGCGGACCCCTTCCCCTTGTTGCCTTCCTGCCCCTGAATTTCATATGACAGGCGATCACCCCCTGCCCAACGATGCTACACACCTTTCCGAAAGGTACACACCCTACCCACGCTCACCCCCTGCTTTTCCAAGCAAAGCAAAGCAACCCCCTTTCTGCCGCGCCGACTGCTTGCGACCACACAAAGAAGCCGTTGTTTGATTCGGGGCTGCATGTACACGCTCCCCATATGGTGTAAGAGGAATTGGAAGAGGACTGGAAGAAGGGAAGTGAGTTTGACAAGCAGCAGCGCATCGGACGTTGAGCCGGCACACAAGCAGGCAAGGCAGCGGCGGCGGCTTTGTTGTGTGTCTAGCTTGCACGCTTTGGACAGCCTCGTTCACCACCAGAGCGGCTGCACACAGCATGCAGCGGCTGAGGGGCTGCTGGGACGCCTGGCACACGCCCTGGGGCGCGTGGGCCGAGCTGCAGGCCCACTACCCGCCCCGCCACTCGGGTGGGTGGGCAGCACCTCTGGCTTTTGCAGCAAAGGACAGGCGCTGGTTGGGAAGCGCCCAGCGGGCGGCGCCGCGGCCGGTCATTGCCGCCGCTGGCGCTGCACCTGCGGGCGCCTGCTTGGACCACCCTACCACTGGAATCTGCCCTGCTGCTCATCACCCTAGCCCTCAAGCAACTCCTCGCGCTGCTCATCAGCAAGAAGCCGCCCCTCTGCACTTTGCGAAATCGTCGCGCCGGCGGCGCCGGCCCTCTTGCTCCGCCTGCCCGAACTCTGCCACCCTTTGGCACCTTGGACTGCAGATTACCGCGACAGCACGCCCGAGCCGCTGGAAACCATGTTCCACCTGTACCAGCCGGTGGTGAAGGATGGCCGCTGGACGCACGGCCTGTGCGAGATGTGGTGGGTGGCGGCCGCTCCCCTTGCTGCTTAATGCACTGGCTGGTGTGGCAGGCAGGGAGATCGGGGCTGGCACGTAAAGGTGCCCGCCTGCCTTCTGCCGCACCGTGCGGGCCGCAGCTGCACTGCTGCACTGCTGTCTAACAGACCTGCCAGCCTGTTCACTGGCATTGATCGAGCTGCAACTACGACGCAACCCTGTGCAGGTTTTGGAAGCTGAAGCCGGTCAAGCACAGCGTGCACATCCCCTGGTGCGCTTGACCTGCTGCAGTTGCTGCTTCCGCCTTTCCTGCCGCTGTGCTGCCGAGCTGGTGCTGTGGCAACCGCCGCTCCTCAATAGAGCCCACCATCGCTGCCAGCTTTCAAGGCACAGCAGGCTGTGGGCGAGCCCTTGCTGAAGGGGCTAGGACCTGCCAAGCACTCGAAAAGTGTAGATACACTATTGTCTGTCCGCTGGAGGGTGATCACATGGTCATGACAGGCCCTGCCCTTCTGCCTGCAGCTGGGACAGCTTCAAGTGGAACCCGCTCAAGTGGCGGGGGCCCTGCTTTGGCCGGTGAGGCTGTGCCAGTGCTGCTTGGCTGCCACCTAAGGAGGTGCTGCTGCTGGTGGATGGGTCTCGTTGCTGCTGCCGCTGCTGCTGCTGCACCTTCCCATGTCCATCTCCAGACGACTCACAAGTTTCAGCAAGTTGCTTCCACACCTCGGCCGTCCTGCCGCAGCACATTTGAGGAGTGCTACTGGACGGGTCTGCGCCAGACGCGCTGGGCGCGAGCCGTGTATGCCGCAGGGCTGGGTGAGGCGCTAACCTCAGGAGATCGGCAGCGACGGTCCCTTGAGCCCTGCGGGCACGAGCTGGGGAATGCAGCAGCTGTGGCGCTGCCAGCAGTGCTCCATTGGGCTCCCATTGGGAACCTGCCCTTCTCGCCTGCCACAGGGGCATGTGATGGGCACACCCACTGGCATTGCCAGCTCACGTGCCATGCCCTGATCGCCTGCTGCTGTGCCAACCCGCCGCTCCCCTCCCTCTGCTGCAGGGCGGGAGTACGTGATGCCTGCAGGCAGCTGCGCATTGCTCCCCGCCCACTCATTGCTCGCCTGCTACCAAAAACTCACTGCACTGCTACATTATACCCGCTCAGCGTGGCAGGGCGCGAGTACGTGATGCCGGTGCGCGACATTGGGCGGCACGGCTACAAGAGCGACATCAAGGCGCTGTGTAAGTGAGGTCCGGTGGTATGTATTATGTGCGCTGTGTCATATCCGTCATCTAGCTGCACATGCAACTGCCGGTGTTGCAGCTTGCCCAGGCTGCTATGGCGAAACCCTGCGGCCGCTGCAACTGCGCATGAGCTCTAGCCCAGCCAAGATTGCTGCAGTTTGAAACCTCTGCACATTGTGATCCGTTGCAGGCTGGATGTACTTCCTGCTAGGCTGCCTGTTCGGCTGCGGGTTCGGGCAGGCAAGCCAATGGGCGGTGGAGGAGCCGGCAGCTGTTCAGCAGTTGGGCCTTTGCGGCAATGCCTGGCGTGACTGCCTCTGGCTTGCGCACGCCGCTGGTTGGTAGGCGCGCCCCCGAGGCTCAGCTTTCCCTGCCCAGCCTACCTCCGACGGGCCTTGAACCCGTTCCCTGTGTTGCCTGCCCCGCCGCCCCCCGCCCCGGCAGCTCTTCGCGCTGGGCGGCAACATCTGCTGCAACTTTGGGGCCTGGTACTCGTGCCACGCGCGGGAGCGCATGCGGCGGTGAGCGAGCGCTTGCGAAACGGAGCAGCGTACCGCAGGGTGGCTGGCAGCGTTGCCAGTCATATGAGTGAGCATGCATGCTGAGCATCTCATGCTGTTCAGCCGGCTGCTGTCTGCTTTGTGGCTGCCACTGTAAAGTTGGCTGCCACCCAAATGTGGGCACGCATGCCCCCTTCCACAAACTGCAGGCGGTACCACTTGCCGCCCACCTGCTGCCTGCCGCCCGGCGTCGACGACTTCCTGGTGCACTGCTTCTGCCTGTGAGCTGGCCAGCCATGTGAATGGAATTTCAGTACTGAATGCGGTGCACTATTGTGAATGGAATTTCAGTACTGAATGCGGTGCACTGCTTCTGCCTGTGAGCTGGCTGCAATCATTGAAACCGGCTACTTCCAGTCACTGGCTTGCGTTGTTCTTCTTCTGCCTGTGAGCAGCTGCGCGTGAATGCATAACATTTGTGGAGCATTTCGTTTGCAGCACAGCATGGTTTGCAGCTGTTTTCAAATCGCCCGCACGGGCAAACGACTGCAGTTGCGGCAGCCTGCTGGTTGTGTGGGCATCGCATACGTCTGTGCATGTATGGCAGGTTGATTTGGAAACACCTGCCATGCCATCCCATGCTATACACTGTGACTGCCACCCTTGGCTGCCGCAGGTACTGTGCGAGCCATCAGGCACGCCAGGCAGTGTCAGCAGGGGCAGCGGGAGCTTGTGTTGCTCACAGCACCTCCAGCCGGCTGTGCTGGGGCAGCTGCTGCCTGCAGCCTGCACCAAGCTGCCGCCTGCACCATCTGAGCTTGCCATCGCGCGCTTTGCAGGCCCATCAGTGCCCTGCTGACTTACAGCCCGCTCATTTGAAGGGAAATAATTCGCTCCGCTGCCGCCAAGCGCAGGAGCTGCGTGAGCTAGCTCTTGTGACATTGCATGCAGCTGCAACCTATTGCTTGTGATTCTGATGTCAGCGCTGCTGGGTTTGCAGGAGCTGCGTGAGCTGGCGGTGCGCGGCGTGGACGGCCCCGGCATGCACATCCTGGACGTGCTGCCCCGCTCCTTCCCAACTGCGCCAGGTATAGCAGTGGGCAGGGGCGTGCCATGGCAGTGATCACTGCCATGCGCAGCCAGACTCTGTTTACCGCGTGTCGGCGCTGCGGCGTGCGCCGGATGCGGCCCTGTGCACATGCCACGTGGCATGCCCGATCTGCAGCGCTGTGCCTGCTGCTCCATTCAATACTGGCACATTAATGTGCCTGCCCTGCACTCGCACATGCCTGCCGCAGGCATCGAGGCGGCTGTGGCGGAGCGGCGGGCGGTGCGGGAGCGCATGCTGGCTCAGCCGCCCAAGGCAAGTGGGTGGGCTGTCAAAGCTCGTCAGCGCTGTGAGAGCTGCCAAGAGGACCTGCAATTGCATGGCCCTGTCTGCAATCCAATGCTGCTCGGAGCAGCTGCTGCTGACGGCTCTGTACACGCACCCTGCGCCGCACCATACGCATCGATGTGCCCTCTGCCTTTGCACTCTGGCCTGCTAGTGGCGCTGCCCGTACCTCGTGTGGAATGTTCTTAAGCACACTCGAGCTTGCCAAACACTGCAGCTGGAGCTCCCCACCCCCCACCGCAGATGTTCCGCTCGCGCCGCTGAGAGCGCTCTGCTCTCGGCATCTTCAAGCGACGCCCAAGGTGCATCCATTTTGTTCCTTCCTCTCGCAGATGTTCCGCTCGCGGCGGCCAAAAGACATGCCCAAGCTGCGACAGAAGCTGGCCGATGCGGCAGTGTCGCTGGCGGAGGCAGCAGCCAGCGAGGAGGGCAGCAGTGAGGGGGAGCGAGAGCCGCCGCTGGCGGTCGACCTGCAGGCGCACCCCGATCCGGTGCGGGGGGTGGTTCTCAGGAGGGCATCGTGTGGAATCCTCCTTTGGTTGTTGTGCATGATAAAGGAGGGATGGCCGTTACGCTCGTATTGTTGGCACAATGGCGCCAGGAGGTGCACCTCAACTCATTGCTGCTGTTTGTCCACTGAGCTAGCAGCACTGCCTGCCCCGCCGCAACGGTCCTGCAGGGCGATGTGGCCAGCTCAGCCAGCGAGGATCCGGACATCGGCCAAGGCTGGCTGCACTACGCCCCGCCGCCGCAGCAGGTGCCTGACTTTAGCTAGCATGCCGGCTGTTGGATCATGCTGCTCGTTGCTGCAGGCCGGGCCCAGCGGGCGGCGGTGCTGTGCCATGCATGCAGCCCACAACGGAGCCCTGCTCCGCTGTGCGCGCTGAGCAACTGAGGCCACTGCAGCGCATGCACATGCTGCCCCGCAGGCCATGGAGCGAGAGGTTGCCACTGTGCCCGCCGGCGCCTGGCTGGCGCAGCAGCAGCATGTGGAGGAAGGGAGGCAGCATGGCAGCGGGCGGTTTGGCCGCGGCAGCCCGCTGCGGGACCTGCGTGCCAAGTCGGAGGTTGGAGCGCGGCCGGCCGAGGTGTCTGTGCTGCAGGAGGATGCAGAAGGGCGGCTGCGGGTTGCTCCCCGTGCATGGAGCGTCGCCTACTGAGCGGCTGGCGGAGGGCACCCAGCTGACGGCGGTGGGTTGGCTTGCACGGCCCCTTGCTGCAGCAGATATGCCTTGTAACCGCTGCATATGACAGTGTCGGCCCTTTGCCACTAGTCCCTACTGCTGTACAGCAGAGTGTCAGGGTGTGGAAACGCAACGCTGGCGGCGGTCGCGGGCGACGGAACGGCGGCCGGCGCGGCTGGGGCAGGCAGGGTCGCCGCTGCTGGTGGCCCCCTCCCCACGCCACAAGTTGCATCCAGGGATGCTGGTCGCCTGCCAGGGCAGGGAAGCCGCTTTCCTGGCGAACAGCAGGCTGGATTTGCCGGGGTCATGATAAGACGCCACGGAGGTAAACGCTGGCGACGGCGCGGCTCCTCCATCTTTTTATGCTCCTCACTGAGGCACCCTCCCGCCCTCCGCCGTCCCCTCCTCCCACAATGCTGTCTTCCGATGTTCAAGCCGCGATGATTTCAGGCACAGCACTGGTGGTAGCAGGCTGGGGCGGTGCTTACGTGCTGGGCAACACCTTGGCCAACGGCATAGAGCGAGCTGCTGAGCGAGCCTCCAAGATGCTTGCCGAGAGCCTGAAGGCAGGCTCAGAGGGCCTGGCCGCCCTGGGCGACGCTGCGCAGGCGTACAAGCCTGCCGTGGCCGCCCTGGGTCGCTCGCTGGAGCGGGGGCTACTACTGTCGCTGTTTCCAAGCTCCCGCAGGTGGGTTACGGCACCCGGGCTGTCACAGCCGCCGCCGCTTGCCGCCGCCGCTTGCCTTGGCTGCGTGCTCGCACAGCACGCGGTGCCCGCAAGCAGCGGTGAAGCCATTCTGGTGCCCCTGCTGCATTCCAGCGTGTCTCTGACACTGGATCCTCTCATCTGTCTGCCTGCAGCGCGCCGCAGTGCAAGGACTGCGGCAAGCGCCTGACTGACGCAGGCGTCAACGGCAACACACGGTGTGTGCCACGCGCTAGAACCATCCCGGTGCCCCTGCTGCATGTTGTAAGCATGTCACTGACACGTGCTTCTCTCCCTGTCTTCCTGCAGCTCGCCGCCGTGCGAGCAGTGCGGCAAGCGCCATGCGGCCAAGGGCGCCAACATGGGCAGCTGAGCAGGCGAGCGCTGCTGCTGCTGCTGCCGTGTTGCTCTTTGCAGCCATGCACTCGCAGACTGTGTCAATTTTCAGCCTGCCCTCAGATGTGCATCTATGCGTATGTCTGCATCGCCTGCTCACGCGCCGCTCATGCTGGGCCGACAACCACCCTTGCGCCTTACCTTGTGCCTTCTAGGCAGCACTGCCCCTCTGTTAACTGAGTATCCCCAGCTCCCTCCTGGCCCCCACTTGCAGGCACATTTTCGCTGTGCGATTGTCGCCTGCCGATTTGAGCAGTCGTAGCGGGAAGCCCGCCATGCCACCCTCAGCCGTGCTGTGCCGGCGACCGGCCGCCTTGGATGATGTGCACCATGATCGGAACTTGCTGCGGCGGCGGCTCCTGATCCCATAACGCCGCCGCCTCCCCTGCCCTGTTTCTTCCTCCCTTCCTACGTCCTTTCCTGTACATTTGCACCCTTCTGTCTGTACCTGCTTGCCAACCTGTTTCATCATTCTCTCCCGCCACTCCATCACCCCATGCCTGCTGCCCTCATCTGTTTCTCAGACCTACTGCATCTCCCTTGCCGCCTTGCCACCCTCGACTGCTCGAGACAATACACACGAAGCCGTTGTTTGATTCGGGGCTGCATGCACACGCTCCCCATCTGGTGTAAGAGGATTTGGAAGAGGACTGGAAGAGGGAAGGAGTTTGACAAGCAGCAGCGCATCGGACGTTGAGCCGGCACACAAGCAGGCAAGG
>VFQQ010001752.1_pt1 | contig 28292 bp, 31 predicted proteins | sample 3512341 | NCBI WGS metagenome assembly VFQQ01 (sample SAMN10412373, study PRJNA504923) | tailings metagenome | isolation source: Relicate 2 Philex TSF1 revegetated site | place: Philippines: Tuba, Benguet | collected 2017-08-29
GCTGCGTGGCGGCGTCGAAGTAGATCATCACGTTGCGGCAGAACACCACGTCGAACGGTTCGCGGAAGGGCAGGTTCTCGATCAGGTTGACGCTGAGAAACTCCATGTGCTTCTGCAGCTCGGGTTTCACGCGCATCAGGCCGGCGTTGCTGGCCTTGCCGCGCATGAAGAAGCGCTGCAGGCGTTCGGTGCTCAGGCCCTTGACGCCGTCGGTCTTGTAGATGCCGCGCTGCGCGGTGGCCAGCACCTTGGTGTCGATGTCGCTGTTGACGATGTGGAACGAGCCCGAGGCACCCAGCGCTTCGGTGGCCGTCATGGCGATCGAGTACGGCTCTTCGCCGGTGGAGGCGGCCGAGCACCAGATGCGCCAGGCCTGCGAGCGCTTCGCGGCCAGCAGGTCGTTGAGGATGCCGAAGTGGTGCGATTCGCGGAAGAACGCGGTGAGGTTGGTCGTCAGCGCGTTGATGAATTCCTGCCACTCGGCGCCGTCGTGTTTCTCCAGCCAGTCGAGGTAGGTCTTGAAACTGCCGTGGCCGGTTTCGCGCAGGCGGCGCGACACGCGGCTGTACACCATGGCGTGCTTGCCGTCGTGCAGGCTGATGCCCGCCTTCTTGTAGATCAGCGCCTTGATGCGCGCAAAGTCGTCGTTGGACCAGACGAACTCGCGGCCTTCGGCCAGCGGGCCGTCTTCGTTGGCGGGCGCGCTCGCCCGGCCCGTGGGCAGGGGTGCGCGTTTCGGGGTGGTGGTCTGCAGCAGCATGGGGTCCTGACTGAGGGGAAGCTGGGGGCGCCAGGCAGCGTTGCGAAAAGGAACCGGTTCTTCAGTGGCGCGAGCGGCGCACCAGGCCGGAGGTGTCGAGGATCAGCGCGACCTTGCCGTCGCCGAGGATGGTGGCGCCCGAGACGTTGGGCACCTTGCGGTAGTTGGACTCCAGGTTCTTGATCACCACCTGTTGCTGGCCCAGCAGCTCGTCGACCATGAGCGCGACGCGCGAGCCCTCGGCCTCCACCACCACCATGATCGGGCTGGCGCCGTTGAATTCGAAGCGCGGCACCTGGAACACGCGCTCCAGTTCCACCACGGGCATGTACTCGTCGCGCACCTTCACCACCTGGGCGCCTTGCGCCATGGTGTTGATGTCGCTCGGCTTGATCTGGAACGACTCGATCACGTTGGACAGCGGGAGGATGTAGACCTCGTCGCTCACGCGCACCGACATGCCGTCCATGATCGCCAGCGTGAGCGGCAGGCGCACCGAGACGCGCATGCCGAAGCCTTCGGCCGAATCGATCTCCACCGTGCCGTTGAGCGCGGTGATGTTCTTCTTGACCACGTCCATGCCGACGCCGCGGCCGGAGACATCCGTCACCTCTTCGGCGGTCGAGAAGCCGGGCGCGAAGATCAGGTTCCACACCTCGTTGTCGGTCAGCGAGTCGGGCGCCTCGATGCCCTTCTCGCGCGCCTTCTTCAGCAGCTTCTCGCGCGAGAGGCCCTTGCCGTCGTCGCGCACCTCGATGAGGATGGAACCGCCTTCGTGCGTGGCCGACAGCGTGATCGTGCCGTGCTCGGTCTTGCCCTTGGCGCGGCGGTCTTCGGGCATCTCGATGCCGTGGTCGCAGCTGTTGCGGATCAGGTGGGTCAGCGGGTCGGTGATCTTCTCCACCAGGCCCTTGTCGAGTTCGGTCGACTCGCCCTGGGTGACCAGTTCCACCTTCTTGCCCAGCTTGCTGGCCAGGTCGCGCAGCATGCGCGGGAAGCGGTTGAACACCACGGACATGGGGATCATGCGGATCGACATCACCGCTTCCTGCAGGTCGCGGGTGTTGCGGTCCAGGTCGGCCAGGCCGGCCAGCAGGGGCTGGTTGTGCTTGTCGTCGAGCTCACGGCTCTTCTGCGCCAGCATCGCCTGGGTGATGACCAGTTCGCCCACCAGGTTGATGAGCTGGTCGACCTTGCTCACCGACACGCGCAGCGTGCTCGATTCCAGGCCGGCGCCGGCCGGTGCGCGCGCTTCGGCTTTCGGTGCGGCGCGGGATGCGGCAGAGGAAGCCTCGGCCGCAGCGGCACGCGCCGGCACGCCGGGGGCGCCCTCGAAGAAACCGTAGTCGCGGCCTTCGGTGGTGGGGTTCGGGTGGCCGGTGCCCATGGGCTCGCCGTCCTCGCCGATGGTGACGTTGGGCGCGGCGGCCTGCTCGACGATGCGGATGTCGTCCTTGCCCACGTGGAAGGTGAACAGGTCCATCAGGTCGCTGTCGCTGGCCGTGGTGCGGGCGCGCCACGCGCGGTGCTTGCTCAGGTCGCAGGGCAGGGGTTCCACCGTGCCCAGGCCGGGAATGTCGCGGAACAGCTCGGCAATGCCGTCGGCCGAGGCCGGGTTGTCCAGCGGGCCGATGTGGATTTCCAGGTCGCGCTCGGCCTTGGCGGCCTTGCGCGCGGGAGCCGGTGCCGGGGCGGGTGCGGCCACCGGCGCGGCAACCACCACCACGGGGGCGGGTGCGGCGGCTTCGGGCGCGTCCTCGCTGTTGGCCAGCACGCTGATGCGGGCGACCAGATCACCTGTTGCGGGAGGCTCGCCGCCGCGGCCCTGGTGGGCACCCAGCAGGCCGCGCAGCGCGTCGGAGGATTCGAGCAGCACGTCCACCATGGCGGCGGTGGGCGTCAGTTCGTGGCGGCGCAGCTTGTCCAGCAGCGACTCCATCTGGTGCGTGAGCTCGGCCACGTCGGCAAAGCCGAAAGTGGCGGCGCCGCCCTTGATCGAATGCGCGCAGCGGAAGATGGCGTTGAGCTCCTCGTCGTCGGCCTTCTCCAGGTCGAGCGCAAGCAGCATCTGCTCCATCGAGTCGAGGTTCTCGCCAGCTTCCTCGAAGAAGATCGAGTAGAACTGGCTCAGGTCGATGTCGTTGCCGAGGTTCTGGCCTTCGTTCATCATTTCACCCATCGGGGTTCTCCTTGGCCGCCTTGTGGGCAGCGCGTTTCTTTGTTAGCGGATGACTTTCTGGATGACTTCGATGAGGCGACCCGGATCGAAAGGCTTGACCAGCCAGCCCGTGGCGCCCGCGGCGCGGCCGAGCTGCTTCATCTGGTCGCTGGACTCGGTGGTCAGGATCAGGATGGGGATGGTCTTGAACTTGGGGTGCTCGCGCAGCTTGCGCGTGAGGCCCAGCCCATCCAGGTTGGGCATGTTCTGGTCGGTCAGCACGAGGTCGATGCTGTGCGTCTGGGCTTTTTCCCAGGCGTCCTGCCCGTCCACGGCTTCGACCACGTGGTAGCCGGCCCCCGTGAGGGTGAACGACACCATTTTTCGCATGGACGCCGAGTCGTCTACGGCAAGAATCGATCGCATGGCTTACTCCGTTTGGGTTCAGATATCGGCATTCGAGGCAGGGGCTTGAATCGGCCCGGCCTCAGAACAAATCAATGGAGCCTGCGTCCATCTCGCTTTGGGTCACCGGGCTGGGGCGCTCGGGCATCGGGTCCAGCTCCATCGGCACCTCGCCTTCTTCGGGCTCCATCGTCTGGTCGGCCAGGCGCCAGGCGCAGCTCTGCAGCACCTTGCCGGTGTGCACGATCAGCTGGGTGGCCATGTCGTGGAACTGCAGCTCGGTCACGGCCTGGTGCAGGCTCTGGCGGATCGGCCCGAGTTCCTCGCCCCGCTCGGCGCTGAGGTGGCCCAGGGCCTGGTTGGCCGAGCCGAAGCGCTCCAGCAGGTTGCTGGTGGCGTGGTCGAGCAGGCCCTCGAGCCGCTGCAGATCCGTCATGGCCATGAGCAATGAGTCCTGGAGATCGGCCACCAGATTCACGGGCAGGGAGACAGACGGCGGGGTCTGCTGCATCGTCGGTAGTTCCATGGTGGGTGATTCGGGCTCGGGTACGGGGGTGGGTATTACAATTTTCGACAGCTGTACGACCCTTTATCGACAGATAACGGGGCGAATTCAGCGCCAATTTCCGCGTTGCCGGCCCAGCCCTGGGCGCAAGGTGGCATCCAGCCTCCCACCCTTTCCACACCATGAGCGGATCGCCAGACACCTCGGACAAGCGTTTTGTCCGCATCCTCCACCTGGAGGATTCCCGGGTCGACCACGCCCTGGTGAAGTTCGCCCTGCAGCGCAGCCAGCTGGCCAGTGAAGTGGTGCTGGTGGACTCGCTGGAGGATTTCCGGCGCGAACTGGAGAGCACGCACTACGACATCGTGCTGGCCGACTACCACCTGCCCGGTTTCACCGGCATGGACGCCTGGGAGGTCGTGCGCCAGATGAAGCTGGAGGTGCCTTTCGTCATCCTCTCGGGCGCCATCGGCGAGACGGCGGCGGTCGACGTGATGCACCGGGGGGTGAGCGATTACCTGCTGAAGGACAGCATGCACCGGCTGTCGCACGTGATCGAGCGCGCGATCGAGATCAGCGAGACCCGCCGCGCCAAGGCGGCCGCCGATGCGGAACTGGCCGAGTCCCGCCGCCGGCTGGCCGAGCTGGCCGAGCACTTGCAGACCAGCATCGAGCAGGAGCGCGCCGACATCGCCCGCGAGATCCACGACGACATCGGCGGCTCGCTCGCCGCCGTCAAGCTCGACCTGGCCTGGGTCGGCCGGCACGTGGTGGAAGGCGACGTGCAGCGCCACCTCGGCTCGGCCATGGAAATGCTGCAGCACGCGCTGGGCGCGAGCCAGCGCATCATGATGAACCTGCGCCCGCCGATCCTGGACCAGGGCCTGGTGGCCGCCGTGGTCTGGCTGGCCGCCGGCTTCGAGCGGCGCACCGGCCTGCGGGTGGCGGTGCGGCGCTCTTCCGAACAGCTCGACGTGCCGCGCGAGGTGCAGCTGGTGGCCTACCGCACCGCGCAGGAGGCCCTGACCAACGTGCAGAAGCACGCCCAGGCCGGCGCGGTGGACATCGACCTGAGCGACCGCGAAGGTGTGCTGACGCTCGAGGTCACCGACAACGGCAAGGGCCTTGACGCGCATGCCCTGCGCAAGGCCAAGTCCTTCGGCCTGCTGGGTCTGCGCGAGCGCGCGGCCAAGGTCGGCGGCTGGCTCGACGTCAGCTCATCTCCCAAGGGCACCTCCGTCATCCTGTCGGTGCCCCTGCAGTCTTCCAGCAACCCGGACAACACGGCGCAGGCCGATGAGGAACCCCATGATCAAGGTGATTTTGTGTGACGACCACGCCATGGTGCGGCGCGGCATCCGCGACACCATCTCGGAGGCCACCGACATCCAGGTGGTGGGCGAGGCAGGCAGCTACCCCGAACTGCGCGACCTGATGCGCAAGGTGGAGTGCGACGTGCTCGTGCTCGACCTCAACATGCCCGGGCGCGGAGGCCTGGAGGTGCTCGGCACGCTGAAGGAAGAGGGCTCCACCGTGAAGACGCTGGTGGTCTCGATGTACCCGGAAGACCAGTACGCCATCCGCTGCCTGCGCGCCGGCGCGCGCGGTTACCTGAACAAGGCGGGCGAGCCGGCCGAGCTGGTCGCCGCCATCCGCACCGTGATGCAGGGCCGCAAGTACTTGACGGCCGACGTCGCGCAGATGCTGGTGGACACGCTCAACGCGCCCGAGAGCGAGGAGCTGCACGCCAGCCTGTCCGAGCGCGAGCTGCAGACGCTGCAGAAGATCGCGTCGGGCAAGAAGCTCTCCGACATCGCCGAAGAACTCATGCTCAGCCCCAAGACCGTGAGCGTGTACCGCGCGCGCGTGCTCGAGAAGCTGCACCTGGCGAACAACGCCGAACTCACCGTCTACGCGATCCGCAACGGGATCGTCTAGGACTCCCCCCTGCGCCGCTTTGCGGCTTCCCCCCTCTGTGGCGCGCCTTCGGCGCTTCGAGGGGGGACGGCATCTCGGGCCGGCGGAGCCGGACCCTGGATGCCCCTGTTGAGAGGACACCTCGCGCCTGCGTTGTCTTCTTGCTACCTTGCCTTGGTGGGGATAGGGCCAGGGTGAGGACAAAGGCATGGCGTGCGCGGCAAACGGTACCTGCGGATAATGGCCCGATGCCCGCCCCGTCCACCTCCATCTGGAGTCCCCTTCGCCAACCCGCCTTCCGGGGCCTCTGGATCTGCGGTGCCATCTTCTTCATCGGTGCCGGCATGCAGACCATGGCCGCGGCCTGGCTCATGGTCGAGCTCACCGGCTCGTCCTTCCTGGCCGCGCTGGTGCAGACCGCGGTGTTCCTGCCCATGTTCCTGCTGGCGCTGCCGGCCGGCGTGCTGGCCGACACCACCGACCGCCGCCGCCTGATCTCGGGTGCCCTGATCGCGCAGGTGGGCGCCAGCGTGTTGCTGGCCGGCCTGGTGCTGGCGGGCTGGGGCGGGCCCACGTCGGTGCTGTTCCTGGTGTTCGTGTGCGGCTGCTGCACGGCCATGCTCACCCCCGCATGGAACTCCTCGGTGGTCGACCCGGTGCCGCGCGCCGAGTGGCCGCAGGCCATCACCGCCATCGGCATTGCCTACAACGCCGCGCGCGCCATCGGCCCCACGCTGGCGGGCCTGCTGTTCGCGCGCCTGGGTGCGGGCTGGGTGTTCGTGGTCTCGGTGTTCACCACGCTGGTGATGTGGGAGTCGATCCGCCGCTGGCCACCGCGCGCACACCCGCCTTCCAGCCTGCCGCCCGAACGGCTGTGGGGCGGCATGCTGAGCGGGCTTCGCTTCGCCTGGCATTCGCGCATCATCCTCGCGCAGCTGGTGCGGGTGATGGCGTTCAGCGCGGCCGGCTCGGCGCTGTGGGCGCTCTTGCCGGTGATCGCCCAGCGCCAGCTCGGCACCGGCGCCGAGGGCTTCGGCCTGCTCATGGGCTGCCTGGGCACCGGGGCCGTGGCCTCGGGCCTGGTCATCGGGCGCCTGCGCGCGCGCTTCGCGCTGGACCGCATCGTGGCGGTGAGCTGCGTGGTGTTCGCCGCCGTGATGCTGCTGGCCGCCCTGGTGCGTGTGCCGCTGATCGTGTACGTCGGCATGGCGTTCGGCGGCGCGGCCTGGATGGCGACCATGTCCACCTTCAACACCGCCACGCAGGCCAGCGCGCCGCCCTGGGTGCGCTCGCGCGCGGTGGCGCTGCACATCCTCTCCGCGCTCGGCGCCTTCGCCATCGGCTCGGCCTTCTGGGGCGCGGTGTCCGACATCGCCGGCCTCACCAGCGCGCTGGTGGCCGCCGGCGTGCTCATGGCCGCCGGCCTGCTGCTGGCGCGGCCGTTCCCGCTGCGCGTGGGGGCCGACCACGAGGTGACCCAGGGCACGCCCTGGGACGAGCTGTTCGTCGAAGCCGAGCCCAGCCCCGAGGCCGGGCCGGTGGCGGTGGAGGTGGGCTACCGCATCCGCCCCGGCGCGGACCAGGCCTTCCTCGACACCATCGCCCGCATGAAAGCCCCGCGCCGCCGCGACGGCGCGACCTTCTGGCGCATCTACAAGGACCTCGGTGAACCCTCGCGCTACGTGGAGCGCTTCATCGTCACCTCCTGGGCCGACTACCTGCACCAGCGCGCCCGCGCCACCGTGGCCGACCGCGCGATCGAGACCGAGGTGCGTGCCTTCCTGGCCGAAGGCGAAAGCGCGCGCATGTCGCACTACATCGCGGAGAGGTGAAAGGAGGCGGGCGGCTGGCATGAGCAAGGTGACCATTCGCATCCGCCCCCTGACCGAGGCCGATGCCGAACCGTTCGCCCGGTTCCGGGGCGAGATTCCGGCGGAAGACGAGCGGGCGCGGGCAACGCTGCCGCTGGACGACGAGCTGCGCCGCTCCTTCGAGGTCTTTCGCGCCGGGCTCCCACTGCCCGCGCCGAACAGCGTGCTCGGCGCCTTCGCGAGCGGCGAACTCGTGGGCGCGGTGGTGATGGTGTGGCCGGGTGCGCTGTCGCCGTCGCAGGACAGTGCCAACCTGTGGGGCATGTTCGTGCTGCCCCGGATGCGGGGACACGGCATCGGCCAGTTGCTGGTCCGCCAGGCGGTGGCCCACGCGTTCGGCCTGGGCATGCGGTGCATCGAGCTGCAGCTGCTCAAACCCAACGACGCGGCGCTGCGGCTGTACCGTTCGCAGGGCTTCGAGGTGTTCGAGCCGGACGGGAACGCCATGTACTTTCCCGGCTCCTACCAGGACTGCACCCACATGCGGATCGACAACCCATTGCCCGGCACATTGCCCGACGGCACCCAGGAGGTGACACCATGAACATCACAGCAACGGCCACGCTGGTGGCGCTGACGCTGGCCCTGGCCGCCTGCCAGGAACGCACCGCGGCGCCCGCGCCGCCCGCGCCTGCGAGCGCACCTGCACCTGCACCAGTGCCCGCACCCACGCCCGCCACCGACCGCTGGCTCGGGCAGTGGAACGGGCCCGAGGGCACGTTCCTCAAGCTGGAAGGGGGCGATGGCAAATACCAGGTCACGGTGCGCAACCTGGACGGGCCCCGCACCTTCGCCGGCACGGCGGCGGGCGATCGGGTCGAGTTCGAGCGCGACGGCGTCAAGGAATCGGTGCGCGCCACGAACGGCGCGGAGACCGGCATGAAGTGGCTCGCCGAAAAATCCGACTGCCTGACGGTGCGCACCGGCGAGGGCTACTGCCGGGATTGACCCCGGTCCCCGCCGCGCTGCCCTGGAGCGCTCAGGCGCTGGCAGCGGGCGGTGTGTTGGCCATCACCAGCAGCACCAGGGCCGGCCGGTTGCTCTCGTTGATGAGTTGCCGCGCCTCGCCGGGCGCGAAGCGGCAGGAGTCGAAGGTGCGCAGGCTGGCGCGCTGTTCCACGCCGTTCAGTGCGCCGACCACCGTCACCTCGCCTTCGGCCACGAAGTACAGCTTCTCGATCGGCGAGGGGTCCAGCGTGGTGTGGCCGCCGGGCAGGATCTGGCTCATGCCCATCCACATCTGCGTGGAAGGGCCGGCCTCCTTGCCCTGCAGGCGCAGGCAGCGCATGTCGAAGTGGTTCGGCGCTTCGTAGGGCCGGGCGTCGTTGAACGGGGTGACGTGCATGGCGTGTCCTTCTTCTGTCGCTTCAGGGGCTGAGCACGATGCGGTCGGTGCTGCCGCCGAGCACGGCTCGGTAGGCCTCGGTTGCGTCGGCCAGCGCGTACGCGCGCGCGATCGGGAAGGGCTTGAGCGTGCCGCGCTCGAAGCCTTCGCGCATCGCGTCGAGCTGCGCGGTGGAGGTGGTGCAGTCCATGGCGAGCGAGTCGATGCCCACGTAGGTGTGCATGCCCCGGTAGAACGCGAAGATGTCGAACGGCACGGCGCGGTCGTGCGTGGCAATGAAGATCTGCGTGGCGCCCTTGGCCATGGCCTTGTTGGCCGCCTCGAAGTAGGCGCTGCCCACGGTGTTGAAGACGATGTCCGCGCCGCGCCCGCCGCTGAGTTCGCGCGCGGTGGCGGCCACGTCGACGGCGGTGGCGTCGATCACGTCCACCGGCGCGCAGCTGAAGCCGGCGAACGGGCCGGCGCCGCGCTGCACCGCGATCACGCGCGCACCGGCCTGCGCCGCCAGTTGCACCGCGGCCTGGCCGACCTTGCCGTTGGCGCCCATCACCATCACGGTCTGGCCGGCCTGCGGCATGCCGCTGCGGCGAAAGCCTTCGTAGGCGGTGACGAAGGGGACGCCGACGGCGCCGGCCTCTTCCATGGAAAGGTTGGCCGGCATGGCGCGCAACGCCGCCACCGGCAGTTCAAGGAACCGGGCGTGCGAGCCGTCGCGCGTGATGCCGACGTCGCCGCCCGAGCCATACACCTGGCGCCCGATCCACTCGCCCGGGCCTTCGACCACGGTGCCCGCGAAGTCGCGCCCCGGGGTGCGCGGCCACACCGCCTGCGGCATGATGCCCAGGCTGGCCTTGGCGTCGCTGGGGTTGACGGCCGCAGCGCCCACGCGCACCAGCGCGTGGCCCGCTGCCGGTGTGCGCCGGGGGCTGTCCACCAGCGTGATCTGCAGGCTGTCGATGCCGGCGGCCTTCTGCAGCAGGCGCAGGGCCTGGCCGTTGTCGGCGGATGCCGGCGTCGCGCCGGCGTTGTCGAGAATGCGTGCGTTCAAGGCGTCTCCCTTTGCTTTCATGGTTGTGGCAGTGCCAGCATCGTTCGCGCTTCCCGCGCGCTGGCGATGCTGCCGCCCATGCTTTGAATGATGTCGCGCGCGCGGGCCACCAGTTGCGCGTTGCTTTCGGCGAGCACGCCCTTGTCGAGGTAGATGTTGTCTTCCATGCCCACGCGAACGTGGCCGCCCGCGAGCCAGGCCTGGGCGACGATGGGGAATTCCATGCGGCCGATGCCGAAGGCGGTCCAGATGGCGCCGGGCGGCAGCATGTCGCGCGCGTAGAGCACCGTGGCGGGCGAGGGCGCGAAGCCGTACTTCACGCCCAGCACGAAGGTCCACATGCCTGGGCCGTCGATGCTGCCATCGGCGATGAGGTCGAGCGCGAGGTGGATGTCGCCCGAATCGAAGATCTCCAGCTCGGGCTTGACACCTGCGGCGCGGATGGTGGCGGCCATGCGGCGCACGTTGCGCGGCGTGTTGATGACCACGTCCGGCCCCGAGTTCATGGTGTTGAAGTCGAGCGAGCACACGTCGGGCTTGATGAGCGCGATGTGTTCGACGCGCTTGTCGGGCGGCAGCAGCGTGGTGCCGGGCGCGTACACCTTGGGGTCGTCCTCGCCGGGCACGAAGCGGCCGCCCGGGCCGGTGGTGAGGTTGATGATGAGCTCGCGGTTCTCGCGGCGGATGCGGTCGACCACGTCGCGGTACAGCTCCACCTCCATCGAGGGCTTGCCGGTCGCGGGGTCGCGCACGTGGATGTGCACCTGGCCCGCGCCCGCCTCGGCGGCGGCCAGGCATTCGCGCGCGATGTGCTCGGGCGTGACCGGCAGGTGCGGCGTGTGCTCCGGTTTGACCAGGTTGCCGGTGACCGCACAGGTGATCAGCGTTTTCTGTGAAAGCGGGTTGAAGAGGCTCATGGGATGGCGAGGAAAAGGTCAGAGATGGCGGCCGCCGTCCACCACGATGCGCGTGCCGGTGACGAAGCGCAGGGTGGTGGCGAGTGCCTCGATGGTGGCGGCGACGTCGTCGGGCTGGCCGACGCGGCCCAGCGGCGTGGTGGCGGCGGTCTTCGCGTTGAACTCGCTGCCGCGGCCGGGCACGAAGGTGGATTCCACCGCGCCGGGCGACACGGACACCACGCGCACCGCCGGTGCGAGTGCCTTGGCCAGGGCATCGCCCACCACGTCCAGGCCGGCCTTGGCCGCCACGTAGGCGAGGTTGCTGCCCACGCCGGTGAAGCCCGCGATGGAGGACACGTTGGCAATCAGGCCGTCGCCGCTGGCCTTGAGCAGCGGCGCGAAGGCGCGGATGGTGGCGAACACGCCGCGAAAGTTCGCCTGCATCAGGCGGTCGATCAGGTCGTCGTCCAGCGCGTCGAGGTCGGCCGCCGGCACGGCCTTGGTGAAGCCCGCGCTGTTGACGAGGATGTCGCAGCGCTGCCAGCGTTGCGCCACTTCGGCCGCGGCGGCTTTCAACGAGGCGCTGTCGATGATGTCGGCGCGCACGGCGCCGTGGGCCTGCTTGCCCGGCAGGGCGGCGGCGTGTTCGGCGGCCGCAGCGGCGTCGCTCCGGTGCAGCAGCACGCAGGTGGCGCCCAGGTGGGCCAGGCGGCGCGCCGTGGCCAGGCCGATGGCGCCCGTGCCGCCGGCGATGACGGCGACCTTGCCGTCGAGTCGTGTCTGAGGTTCAAAAGCCATGGTGTTGAAGGAGTGGAAGGTCAGGGAATGGGGGCCTTGGGGAACACGGTCTCGCCGGGTTCCAGCGTGAAGTCGTGGCGCAGGGTGGCCTGCGTGCCGTCGGCGTTGAGCTGGAAGCGGCCAACCAGTGGCTTCGTGACGCCGAACACCGGGTCGCTTTCCAGGTTCTCGTCGGTGTCCGCGAACACCTGGGACACGCGCACCTTGAAGCCGGGCTTGCTGATCATGAAATGCAGGTGGGCCGGGCGGTTCGGGTGGCGCAGCTGGGCGCGCAGCAGGTCGCCGCAGGGGCCGTCCGTGGGCACCGGGTAGCCCGCGGGCACCACGCTGCGCAGGAAGTAGCGGCCCTGCGCGTCGGCGGTGAAATGCCCGCGCAGGTTCATGTCGGGCTGACCGTCGTCCTGGTTCTCGTACAGGCCCACGGGCGAGGCCTGCCACACGTCCACCACCGCGCCGGGCACCGGCTGGCCGAGCTGGTCGCGCACGGTGCCGCTCACTTCCAGCGGCACGCCGGGCGTGCCGGCGCGCGCAATGCTTTCGCCGGTCTCGCAGGCGGGCGAGCGCTCGCGCCAGAACGGGCCGAGCAGCGCGGTCAGCGATTCACCACCGGTGGCGTCGTCGCCCGGGTTGTTGAGCAGCGCCACCAGGGTGGACACGCCCAGCGTGTCGGCGAGCAGCACGACTTCGTTCTTTTTCTCGCCGGTGGCCTGGCCGATGGCGACGAGAAAGTTCAGCGCGTGTTCGAACTCGGCCTCGGTCAGGCGCACTTCCTGCACGAAAGCGTGCAGGTGCCGGGTGAGCGCGGCCATGACTTCGCGCAGGCGCGGATCGGGGGTGCGCTCCATGGCCGCCAGCGCCACGGGCAGCACGGATTCGGGGGATGAGATCAGTTTCACGGTCGTTTTCTCGGCGATGGCAAGGATTTTGCTGAAGTGCAAACGTTTGCGTATTCTCGTCCCCATATTGGGGCATGCTATTCGGGTTTGCACCAAATTTTACCTGTTGATGTTTGAAAACAATAGCGTCAGAATCCTAGCAAACGTTTGCAGAGATTTTACTCAAGTGTCTGAAAATCAACGCGCCCCCACCGCTCCGGAGCCTGCCGGCCCCGTCACCATCCGCGACGTGGCCCGCGCGGCCGGGGTGCACCTGTCCACCGTTTCGCGTGCGCTGGACCCGCGCCGCCGCTCCGCGGTCAGCGCCGAGGTGCTGGAAGCGGTCGAGCAGGCCGCGCGCCGCCTCGGCTACCGGCCGAACCGCGCGGCGTCCGCCCTGCGCACCGGCCGCACCTACACCATCGGCGTGCTGGTGCCCGACATCACCAACCCGGTGTTCCCGCCCATCCTGCAGGGCATCGAAGCCTGCGCCGCCGCGCGCGGCTGGTTCGTGATGCTGGCCAACGTGTCGGGCAGCGCCATGGCCCGGCCCATCGTCGAGCGCATGCTGGCGCAGCAGGTCGACGGCATCGTGCTCGCCACCGCCTCGCGCGAAGACCCGCTGGTGGACTTCATCGTGGGCGCCGGCCTGCACGCGGTGATGGTCAACCGTGCCGACGAATCGGGTCGCCTGCCTTCCGTGGTGAGCGACGACCGGCTGGCCATGAAGCTCGCCGTGGACCACGTGGTGCAGACCGGCTGCCAGCGCATTGCCCACCTGGCGGGCCCGCAGAGCCTGCCCACCGGCGTGGGCCGCCTGCAGGGTTTCGAACAGGCCCTGCGCGACTGCCACCTGGAGAGCGCTGGCGTGGTGGCGTGCGAGGCCTACAGCCGCGAGGCGGGCCGCGTGGCCATGGCCCGCCTGCTCGCGCAGGGCGCCGTGCCACCCGAGGCGGTGGTCTGTTCCAACGACCTTGTGGCGCTCGGTGCCTACGACGCGCTGCACGCCGCCGGCCTGAGCGTGCCCGGCGACGTGGCCATCACCGGCCACAACGACATGCCCCTGGTGGACATGGTCCACCCTTCGCTCACCACCATCCGCCTGCCGCACCGCGAGCTGGGCTGGCGGGCCGCGCAACTGCTGTTCGACGGGCTCGATGGCCGGCAGATGTCGGCCGCCACCGTCGTGCTGCGGCCGGAACTGGTGGTGCGCAATTCCACCCGCCCCGTGCCGGCCCAGGCCGCCTGAAACGGATTTCCCTTTCCCTCCGACCCGCGAAACCCATGACCCGAATCCTCATCAAGAACACCTGCATCCTGTCCATGGACCCCGACGTTGGCGACTTCGACGACGCCGACATCCTCATCGAGAACGACAAGATCGTGGCCGTCGGCCCGAACCTCCAGGCCGACGGCGCCGAGGTGATCGACGGCAAGGGCCGCATCGTCACGCCGGGGCTGGTCAACGCCCACATCCACACCTGGGAATTCCAGTTGCGTGGCATCGGTTCCGACTGGGTCGGCAGCCGCGATTACCACGCCAACATGCACAAGAACCTGGCCACCAAGTACGGCGTGCGCGATGTGTACCTGGGCAACCTGCTGGGTTCCCTGAACCAGTTGCGCAACGGCACCACCACGGTGGTGGACTGGTGCCACATCCTGCGCGACGCCGAAATGACGGATGTGGCCATCGACGGCCTCGAAGAAGCCGGCATCCGCGCCGTCTTCGCCCGCGGCACCGTCAAACCCCCCGAGCGCCCCGGCGAAGTCCCGTACCACAAGAAGCCCTTCCCCCGCGAAGAGATCCACCGCCTGCGCACCGGCCGGCTGTCCTCCGACGACGGCCTCGTCACCCTCGCCATGGCCATCCTCGGCCCCGACTGGGGCGAGTACGACGTCGCCGCCCACGACATCCGCCTGGCCCGCGAGTACGGCCTCATCAACTCCGCCCACACCTACGGCCGCAAGGGCAAGCGCGTCGTCGAGGATGGCTACCCCCGCCTCGCCAGGGAAGGCCTGCTCGGCCCCGACCACAACATCGGCCACGGCAACTGCTTCGACGACGAGGAGCTCAAGATCGTCCTGGACGCGGGCTGCACCATCACCGCCACCAACCTCACCGAGATGCTCAACTACGAGCAGCCCGCCATGCTCGGGCGCCTGGTCAAGCACGGCGCCACGCCGTCCCTGGGCACCGACTGCGACCCGTACTTCAACAGCTCGATGCTGGCGGTCACGCGCCACGCCTTCCTGCACCAGCGCGAGCTGGACAACCGCAGCCTGTGGCACGAGGGCCAGTGGCCGGCGAAGACGCAGCACTCCACGCTCACGCGCGACGCGATCTACTGGGCCACGATGGGCGGGGCCAAGGCCTTCGGGCTGGACAAGCGGATCGGCTCGATCACGCCGGGCAAGCAGGCGGACCTGGTGATGTTCGACTGCCGGGGCATGAACATCTTCCCGGCGCTGCCCGGGGGCAACCCGGCGCACATCGTGGTGATGTATGCCGAGACGTCGGACATCGAGAACGTGATGGTCGCGGGCAAGTTCGTCAAGCGCAACGGCCAGCTCACGTTCGACGAGAAGAAGCTGGCGAAGCTGAGCGAGGAACTCATGGCATCGCGCATGCGCATGTTCGAAGAGGGCAATTACCAATCCCGGCCTGTCGAGCGCGGGCCCCAACCGGAGAAGTTCTTCCTATGAAACGCAACACCTTCACGGCCGCGCTGCTGGCGCTGGCTTCGCTGGGCGTGCTCGGCACGACCGCCCAGGCGCAGACCGCTGCGCCCGCCTGGCCCACCAAGCCGGTGCGCATCATCCACGGCTTCACCTCCGGCGGGCCGGTGGACAACCTGGCGCGCCTCATCGCCGCGCAGTTCGGCGAGCGTTTCGGCCAGCAGGCCGTGGTGGAGGGCAAGCCAGGGGCGGGCGGCACCATCGGCGCGAACTACGTGGCCAAGGCCGAGCCCGATGGCTACACGCTGTTCCTCATGGCCTCGGGCCACTCGGCCGCGCCGGGGCTGTACAAGTCGCTGCCGTTCGACCCGGTGAACGACTTCACCATGATCTCGATGGTGGCGCGCAGCCCGTTCGCGATCATCGCCAACCCCAACGCCTCCTTCAAGACAGTGCAGGAGCTGGTGCAGCAGGCGAAGGCCTCGCCCGGCAAGATCGACTACGGCACGGGCGGGCAGGGCAGTGGCATGCACCTGGCGGGCGTGCTGTTCCAGTCGCGTGCGGACGTGAAGCTGACCCATGTGCCCTACAAGGGCGGCAGCGCGCCCGCGATGGCGGTGGTGGCGGGCGAAGTGCCGCTGCTGTTCACCTCGCTGGCCGGCATGGCGGCGCACATCGAGAACGGCAAGGTGCGGCCGCTGGCGGTGACCTCGAAGAGCCGCTTCGCGCTGTTCCCGAACATCCCGAGCGTGTCCGAGACCGTGCTGCCCGATTTCGACGTGAGCGCCTGGTACGCGCTGGCCGGTCCGAAGGGGCTGCCGGCACCCATCGTCGCGCAGCTCAACGAGATGGTGCAGGCCACGCTGTCCAGGCCCAACATCATCGAGACCCTGCGGCTCCAGGCCGCCGACCCGTGGGCCACCTCGGCGCGCGAGGCGCAGACCTTCCTGGGCGTCGACGTGGCGCGCTGGACCAAAGTGATCAGGGACGAAAAGATCGAAGTGCAGAACTGAACGACCACCCCCGCCGCAAGCCCGCGAGCGACGGGCAGCGGCTCCACCCCAGGAGACAACCCCATGACATCCCGTTCCCGCTTCGCCCGCCGCGGGCTGCTGTCGGCAGCCCTGTGCACCGGCCTGCTGGCCTCTTTCGCGGCCAGCCCGGTGCTGGCCCAGGACTGGCCGCGCCAGCCCATCAAGGTGGTGCTCGGCTTCCCGCCCGGCGGCGGCGTGGACGCCACCGCGCGGCTGGTGGCACAGCAGCTGTCAGAAGCGCTGGGCGGGCACCCGGTGGTGGTGGACAACCGACCCGGTGCCGGCGGCACCCTGGCCGCGAACGCCGTGGCCAAGGCCGAACCCGATGGCCACACGCTGTTCCTCATGGCCTCGGGCCACAGCATCTCGCCGGCGCTGTACAAGACGCTGCCGTACGACTCGGTGAACGACTTCACCATGGTCAGCATGACCACGCGCTTCCCGTTCGGCGTGGCCGTGGGCGCGGCGTCACCGATCCGCACGGTGGGCGAACTGGTGAAGCAGGCGAAGGACAAGCCGGGCACCGTGACCATGGGCAACGCCGGCGTCGGCACCGGCATGCACCTCGCCGCCGTGCTGCTCCAGAGCCGCGAACACATCAAGTTCATCGACGTGGCCTACAAGGGCGGCAGCCTGGCGCCGACCGCGGCGGCCAGCGGCGAGATCGCCGCCGTGCTGGACAACCTGGCCGGCATGGACCCGCTCATCCAGGGCAACCGCCTGCGCCTGCTGGCGGTGACCGGCCCACAGCGCTGGGCCTCCTACCCCGACGTGCCGACGCTGGCCGAGACCGTGTCGCCCGGTTTCGACGTGACGGGCTGGACCGCGCTGGCCGGCCCGAAGAACATGCCGGCGCCCGTGGTGGCCCGCCTCTCGCGCGAGATGACGAAGATCATGGCCAAGCCCGATGTGGTCGAGCGCCTGCGCAAACTCGGCCTGGGCGCTGTCAGCAGCGAACCGGCCGAAGCGCAGAAGGTGCTGGCCACCGAAGTGGCGCGCTGGCAGAAGCTGGTGACGGACGAGAAGATCGAAGTGCAGAACTAGCCCGCAGCCCGTGGCAAGATCGGCGGCGGCCCACCGGTGGTGGGCCGCTTTTCTTTTTCTGGAGACACGCGCGTGATGACACCGGAGATCGCCTTGCTGGTGGTGGGTGCGGCGGTGGCCGGCTTCGTGCAGGGGCTCTCGGGCTTCGCCTTCGGCATGGTCGCCATGTCGTTCTGGGTCTGGGGCATCGAACCGCGCGTGGCCGCCGTGATGGCGGTGTTCGGCTCGCTCACCGGCCAGGTGGTGGCGGTGGTGAGCAGCCGCCGGCCGTTCCGGCTGCAGGCGCTCGCACCGTTTCTCGCGGGTGGCGTGCTCGGCATCCCGCTGGGCATCGCTGTCCTGCCGCACCTGAACCCCGATCTGTTCCGCCTCGTGCTCGGCAGCGTGCTGGTGGTGTGGTGCCCGCTGATGCTGCTGTCCTCGCGCCTGCCCCGGGTGACGCGTGGCGGCCGCCTGGCCGATGGCGTGGCGGGCCTGGCCGGTGGGTTCATGGGCGGCATCGGCGGCTTCACCGGCGTGGTGCCCACGCTGTGGTGCACGCTGCGCGGCATGGCGAAGGACGAACAGCGCGCCATCATCCAGAACTTCAACCTCGCGGCCCTGGCCTTCACCATGCTGGGCTACCTGGTGTCGGGCGCGGTCACGCGCGACATGTGGCCCCTGCTGCCGATCGTGGCCGTGGCGCTGCTGGTGCCAGTGCTGCTGGGCTCGCGCCTGTATGTGGGCCTGAGCGAGGCGGCGTTCCGGCAGGTGGTGCTGACGCTGCTCAGCCTCTCGGGCCTGGCCATGCTGGTGGCCGCCGTGCCACGGCTGATCGGCGCGCCATGATCTCGTCCCAGTTCATCCAGCGCGTGAGCCTGCGGCGCGACACCGTCGAGAGCTTCGACCACTACCCCTTCCACCTGCCGGCGGTGCGCTCGCTCGACCAGCTGGAGATGCACCCGCGCGTCACCTTCTTCATCGGCGAGAACGGGTCGGGCAAGTCCACCCTGCTCGAGGCCATCGCCGTCGCACTGGGCTTCAACGCCGAAGGCGGCAGCAGAAACTTCAGTTTCAGCACGCGCCGTTCGCATTCCGTGCTGCACGGGCACCTGCGCATTGCCCGGGGTTTCCGGCGGCCGCGCACCGGCTTCTTCCTGCGCGCCGAGAGCTTCTTCAACGTGGCCACGGAAATCGAGAACCTCGACGCCGAGCCCGGGCCGGGCGCGCCCATCCTGCCGTCGTACGGCGGGCGCTCGCTGCACGAGCAGTCGCACGGCGAGTCGTTCCTCGCGCTGCTGACGCAACGCTTCACGGGACAGGGCCTGTACATCCTGGACGAACCGGAGGCCGCGCTCTCGCCGCAGCGCCAGCTCGCCGTGCTCGCGCGCATCCACGAGCTGGTGCGCGACGGTTCGCAGTTCCTCATCGCCACCCACTCGCCGCTGCTCATGGCCTACCCGGACGCCTGCATCTACCAGTGCGGCGTGGAGGGCGTGGTGCCGGTGGCCTATGACGACACGGAACACGTGCGCGTGACGCGGGACTTCCTGGCGAACCCTGCGCGCATGCTGCAGGGTCTGCTGGCGCCCTGAACAAGGATCTTGTTGCAATTGTTTCCACCGCGCCGTGGCGGTTCAGACTTGTCCTACACGCGGTGGGTCCCGCCGGCGGGAGCATGCTTTCATGCGGTTTCCGCAAGGGGATGGTCATGTGGCGCGATCTGCTGATGTACGGGGTGTTGCCCCTGTGGGTGCTGGGAGGTCTGGCGGAGGGCTGGTGCCACCGCCGGACGCACTTCAGCACGCCCGCGCGCGGCCGCGAAACGCTGTACCACCTCACGCTGCTCGCGCAGATGGGCATCGGCGGCCTTGCCGCGCTCTGGCTCGAGATCAACCTTGCCACGCTGGTGCTGCTGCTCGGTCTTTTCCTGCTCCACGAGGCGACACGCTGGCTGGACATGGGGCACACCCGCGGCACGCGCGAACTGCAGGACGGTGAGCGCATGGCCTACAGCTTCCTGGAGCTGCTGCCCCTGTTCATCGTGCTGTGCCTGATCGCCCTGTTCGGTTCGCAGGCCGGCGGCTGGATGGACGCCAGCGCCTGGCAACTGCGCTGGAAGGACGACCCCCTGCCGCCCGGTTATGTGCTCACGCTGTGCACGGTGATCGGCCTGGCCCACATCGTCCCCCGGCTGGAAGACGCGGTGCGGCACTGGCGCTCCAACAGGCCGCCAACGCCGCACACACGGCTGCGCTGAAGCCGCTCAGGCCCGCCACTGGCGCACCGCCAGCGCCGCGAGCGCGGTGCCGGTGGACAGGGCGCCCACGGCCAGCCACCCCCACTGCGCCAGCAACAGGCTGCCCAGGGCCGCGCCGAGGGCCATGCCGCTGAACATCGAGACGAACAGCACCGCGTTCAGGCGGCCACGCGCGCCGGGGTCGATGCCGTAGATCAGCGTCTGGTGCGCGATCAGCGAGGCCTGGAAGCCGAGGTCGAAACCGATCACGCCCGCCACCAGCCACGCCATCTGCACCTCGCGCGGCAGCCACGGAGTGAGCGCCATGGCGGCGAAAGAAATGGCGGCGATGACCGCCCCCAGCTGCGTGATGGCGTGGGCGCCGTGGCGGTCGGCCAGGCGCCCGAGCACCGGTGCGGCCAGCGCGGCCGCCGCGCCCGCCAGGCCGAACGCGCCGGCCACTGCCGAGCCCAGGTGGAAGGGCGCGCCATGCAGCCAGACCGCCAGCGTGGACCACACGGCACTGAAGCCCACCCCCAGCAACGCCTGCGCGAACGCGGCGCGGCGCAGCGCCGGGTGGTTGCGCCACAGCTGCAGCAGCGAACCCAGCAGCGCGCCATAGGGCAACTGTGTGGTGGGCGCGAAGCGCGGCAGGAAGCGCCAGAGCGCGATGCCGAGCACGGCCGTGGCCAGCGCCACGCCGAGAAAGGTGGCGCGCCAGCCCACGTGTTCGGCCGCGAAGCCGCTCACCACGCGCGACAGCAGGATGCCCAGCAACAGGCCCGTCATCACCGTGCCGACCACACGGCCGCGCTGGGCCTCGGGCGCCAGCGTGGCGGCGGCGGGCACGATGTCCTGCGCGAAACTGGCCGCCACGCCCATGGCCAGGCTGGCCACCAGCAGCGGCGTCACCGAAGGCGAGAGCGCGGCCGCCGCGAGGCTGGCGACGAGCAGCGCCACCTTGATGAGGATGAGCGTGCGGCGGTCGTGCCGATCGCCCAGCGGCGCGGTGAACAGGATGCCGAGCGCATAACCCAGCTGCGTGAGCGTGGGCACCAGCCCCAGCGTCTGGGTGCTGGCGCCGGTGTCGGTGGCCAAAACGCCCAGCATGGGCTGGCTGTAATAGATCGAGGCCGCCCCCAGGCCGGCGCCGGTGGCCAGCACGAGCACGGTGCGGTTGGAGAGCCCGCCCGGCGCGAGAGAGGGGTCGGAAATATTCGGAGCGCGGATAAGTGACATGGCGAATGCCCGGTGTGAATGGCAATGGGGGGAGTCTGTCACTGAGGCGCGGCGATCGGTAGTGGCCCGGTGAGCACTTCAGATATACGATTGGCGAATGAATTCGCGCACCAGAAAGCCCCAGCCCATGCCCACCGCGCCCGAAGCCGCCGGCGACCGGCTGGAGCTGATGCAGACGTTCGTGCGCATCGTCGAGGCGGGCAGCCTCTCGGGCGCGGCGCTGCAGCTCAACACCACCCAGCCCACCGTCAGCCGGCGCCTGCAGGCGCTGGAACGCCTGCTCGGCCTGCGCCTGCTGCAGCGTTCCACCCGCGCCATGCGCCTCACGGAAGACGGTGAACGCTGCTTCGAACGCGCGAAGGCCCTGCTGGAGAACTGGGCCTCTTTCGAGGCCGACCTGCGCGGCGTGGGTGATGAACCCCAGGGCAGCCTGCGCGTGCTGGCACCGCATGCCTTCGGGCAGGAGCAGTTCGTGGGGCCGCTCTCGGTCTTCCTGCAGGACCATCCGCAGGTGAACGTGGAATGGCTGCTGCGCGACGACGTGCACGACCTCATCGGCGAGGGCGTCGACTGCGCGCTGCAGGTGGGCGAGGTGCGCGACCCCGCCGTGGTGGCCATCAAGCTGGGGGACGTGCCGCGCATCGTGGTGGCGTCGCCCGCCGTGCTGCACGGCGGGCCGGTGCCGGTGCACGCCCGCGAGCTCGAGGCCCTGCCGTGGCTGGCGCTGCGCACCTACTACCGCAACGAGGTCCTGCTCACGCACGCCACCAGCGGCGAGGCGCACCGTTTCGCCATCCGGCCCCGGCTCAGCACGGACAGCCTCTACGTCACGCGCAACGTGGCGCTCACCGGGCTGGGGGTGGGCATCGTCTCGGCGTGGATGGTGGCGGGCGACCTGGCCGCCGGGCGGCTGGTGCGGCTGGCGCCTGAATGGGAGGCACCTTCGTTGCCGCTGTACCTGATCTACCCCTACGCGCGCTTCTACCCGGCGCGCCTGAGGCGCTTCGTGGCCGCGATGCGCGACGCCGCGCCGCAGGTGCTGCAGGGCGCGGCGGTCAGCCGCCGATGAACATCTGCGTGGCCAGCCGCATGAGCGCGGCCACGGGGGCGTCCAGCATCGGCAGGGTGAAGGCAATGCCCACCAGGCCGGCCGAGAGCGTGAGCGGGAAGCCGATGGCGAAGGCGTTCATCTGCGGCGCGATGCGCGAGACGAAGCCCAGCACGATGTTGATGAAGATCAGCATGCCGATCATGGGCAGGGCGATCCACAGGCCGTAGCGGAACACCACCGCGCCCAGCTCGTGCAGCTGCATGCGGTTGATGGATTCGAAGGCGCTGCCGCCGATGGGGAAGGTGTTGAAGCTGGCGACGACGGCCTGCAGCAGCATCAGGTGGCCACCCATGACCACGAACAGCAGCATGGTGGTGTTGCCGAAGAAGCGGCCCACTGTGCTCGATTGCGAGTTGGTCGAGGGGTCGAAGAAGCCGGCGAAGTTCAGGCCCATCTGCAGGCCGATGAGTTCGCCCGCAAGCTCGACGGAGGCGAACACGATGCGCACCGCCAGGCCGATGGCGATGCCCACCACCACCTGCTGCATCACCACGCTGAAGGCCTGCGGATCGGTGAGGGCCACCACCGGCTGCTCGGGCAGGCCGGCCTGGGCGCACAGCGCCACCAGCATCGCCAGCCCCACGCGCGTGCGCATGGGCACCGAGCGCGAGGAAAAGATGGGCGCGGAGGAGAACACCGCGAGGATGCGCAGGAACGGCCAGAACACCGGCGAAACCAGCGCCATGATCTGCGCTTCGGTGAAGGTGGGCATGGGCCTGCCGCTCGCGCGATCAGATGGCGAAATTGGGGATCGACATGATGGTGTTGCGGATGAACTCCACCATCGTGGTCATCATCCACGGGCCGGCGATCGCGAACACCGCGATGGCCGCGATCAGCTTGGGCACGAAGGCCAGCGTGGCTTCGTGGATCTGCGTGATGGCCTGGAACAGGCTGACCAGCAGGCCCACGCCAAGCACCACGGCGAGCACTGGCGCGGCGACCATGAGCAGCATGAACAGCGCGTTCTGCGCCATCGTGAGAGCGGCTTGGGGATCCATGGTTTTCCTAAGTGGCGAAGCTGGCGGCGAGGGAACCGAGGAGCAGGTTCCAGCCGTCGGCCAGCACGAACAGCATCAGCTTGAACGGCAGTGCCACCAGCACGGGCGACAGCATCATCATGCCCAGCGACATCAGCACACTGGCGACGACCATGTCGATCACCAGGAACGGGATGAAGATCATGAAACCGATCTGGAACGCCGTCTTGAGCTCGCTGGTGACGAAGGCGGGCACGAGCACGCGGAACGGTGCGTTCTCGGCGGTCACGTCGTTCGGCAGCTTGGCGAGGCGGGCGAAGAGTTCGAAGTCGGACTGGCGGGTCTGCTTGAGCATGAAGCCGCGCATGGGGGCCTGCCCGCGTTCGAGCGCCTGGTCGAAGGTGATGGCGTTGCGCGAGTAGGGCTCATAGGCCTCGGCGTAGACGCGGTCCAGCGTGGGGCCCATGACGAACAGCGTGAGGAACAGCGAGAGGCCGACGATCACCTGGTTGGGCGGAGCCGACTGCGTGCCCAGGGCCTGGCGCAGCAGCGAGAGCACGATCACGATGCGGGTGAAGCCCGTCATGAGCAGCAGCACGGCCGGCAGGAAGGACAGCGCGGTGAAGAACAGCAGGGTCTGGATCGGCACCGAGTAGCTGTTGCCACCCGCGCCCTGGCCCACCATCAGCGGCAGGCTGGGGCCGGCCGCGGCGGGCGCGCCTTGCGCCCACACATTGGTTGCTACGAACAGCACCAGAAAAGCCAGCACAGTCTGGAGCAGACCCCGCTGTCCAGAGGTGCCGCGGAACCGGCTTTGCCGGGCCGCTGGCGCCGCCCCCTCGAGGGGGACACGCGCAGCGTGGCGGGGGTGTGTCCGTTCAGCGCGGCGCATGGGGGCCTTTGAGCGGTTGGGTCAGTTGGGCCAGGCGCGCAGCGAAGCTGGAGGCGGGCGTGACGATGGGCTGGCCTGCATCCGGCAGGCCCGCGGGCAACTTCATGTGGTGCAGCGCGTTCACGCTGCCTTGCGAGACACCGAGCACCAGGCAGACGGCGTCATCGCCCTGGCCGACCTGCACGGTCACCACGCGCTGCTGCGGGCCCAGCGAGAGGCTGGAGAGCACCTGCATGGGAGGGCCGCTGTGGCCCACCGCGCCAGGCAGGCGGCGGCGCGCCCACTTCAAGGCGAAGGCCATGCCCACCATCAAGGCGAGCAGAAGCAGCGCGGGCATCGCGTTTTGCAGCATGTCGGACTCGGAAAAAAGGGGAATCAGGTGCGGCTGACGCGGCGCATGCGTTCGGACGGGGTCACGATGTCCGTCAACCGGATGCCGAACTTGTCGTTCACCACCACCACCTCGCCCTGGGCGATCAGGTAGCCGTTGATGAGCACGTCCATCGGCTCGCCGGCCAGCGCGTCGAGTTCCACGATGGAGCCCTGCGCGAGCTGCAGGATGTACTTGATCGGAACGCGGGTGCGACCCAGTTCCACCGAGAGCTGGACGGGAATGTCCAGCACCATCTGGATGTCCTGCATCGGGTTCGCGCCCGATGCCGCAGGAGCGGTGTTGGCCTCGAATTCGGGCGCACTGTCGGCGACCGTTTCGGTGGTGGCCTGTTCTTCCAGGGCCTGGGCCCATTCGTCGGCAACAGCAGCGTCGTTCATGGTGTTGGTGGTCTCAGTTGACATAGGAATCTCCCAACCAGTGCAAATCGGTACCGCGCAGGTTGCGTTCCACGCGCAGCGCGTACTTTCCCTTGTGGGTGCCGTACTGGCATTCGAAGACGGGCACGCCGTCCACATGGGCCTTGATCGAAGGGTTGCGATCGAGCTCGATGAAGTCGCCGATCTGCATCGCCAGCAGCTGCTCCACCGTGGCCTCGGTCTGGGCCAGCTCGGCGACCATGGTCACCTCGGCGGCCTGGATCTCGTGGCTCAGCAGCTTGACCCAGCGGCGGTCGACCTCGATGGCGTCGCCCTGGACGGCGGAATACAGCACGTCGCGGATCGGCTCCAGCGTGGCGTAGGGCATGCAGATGTGCAGCGAACCCGAGATATCGCCGATCTCCAGCGTGAAGCTGGTGGAGACGACGATCTCGCTCGGCGTGGCGATGGTGGCGAACTGGGGCTGCATCTCCGAGCGCTGGTAGGCCAGCTCGATCGGGTACACGCCGCGCCAGGCCTTCTTGTATTCCTCGGCCACCACCTCGACCAGGCGGTTGATCACGCGCTGCTCGGTGGGCGAGAAGTCGCGCCCTTCGATGCGGGTGTGGAACTTGCCGTTGCCGCCGAACAGGCTGTCGATCACGCCGAACAGCAGCGTGGGTTCGCACACCACCAGGCCGTTGCCGCGCAGCGGGCGGATGGCCATGATGTTGAAGTTGGTCGGCACCACCAGCTCGCGCAGGAAGGCGCTGTATTTCTGCACCTGCACCGCGCCGACCGAGATCTCGGGGCTGCGGCGGATGAAGTTGAACAGGCCCAGGCGCAGGTTGCGCGAGAAGCGTTCGTTCACGATCTCCATGGTGGGCATGCGCCCACGCACGATGCGTTCCTGGCTCGAGAGGTTGTAGTCGCGCACACCACCGGTCTGCACTTCCTCTTTCGCGAGCTTCTGGCTTTCGCCGGTGACGCCTTCCAGAAGGGCGTCGATTTCTTCCTGGGACAGAAACGAATCGGCCATGGCGTGTCGGTTCCGTTTTATTGAACGATGAAGCTGGAGAACAGCACGGCCTGCACCGGGTTGGGCGCGGCCTTCGATTTCCTCTTGCGCGGCGCGTCGTGGCCTTCGGCGTCGGCGGCTTCGGGCACGGCGTAGCCCATCTCGCGGGAGATCGTGGCGATGATGTCGGTGGCCAGTTTTTCCTTGCCCTTGATGCCCAGCATCTCGTCGGCGGTGCGCTGCGAGATCAGCATCAGCACGTTGCTGCGGATGCTCGGCAGGAAGGCCTTGACGGCGGTCTCGGTGGCGGCGTCCTGCAGCTGCAGCGTCAGGCCGACCTGGACGAAACGGTTGCCACCGGGATCGGCCAGGTTGATGACCATGTTCTCCAGCGGGAGGAAGGTGGGCGGCGTCTTGGGCTTGCTGTGTTCGACGGCGGGGGCGTGGTCATCGTCCTCGTAGTCGTCCTCGGCGGTGTTCTTCTTCAGGATGAACAGGGCGGCAGCGGCGCCGGCGATCGCGAGCACGACCACGCCCAGCACGATGAACAGCAGTTTCTTGCTCTTCTTCTTGGGCGCTTCGGGGGCGGCAGCGGTGGCGGTGGCGGCGGCAGCGGACATGTTCTTCCTTCAACGTTTTCCACCGGCCATGCCGTGTGGGGTTGAAAGAATTATTGGTCGCCACCCCCCCGGGCGTTCGCGAGATAAGCGCCGGAAAAGGCGCTTATTCCGGATCGATCAGGCGAAGACGTCCAGAGGGCGGCTGCCGTCTGTGCGGGGTTGCCGTGCCGCTGGTGCGGCGGTTTCGGCCGCTGGTCCGCTGCGGCCGACGGATTCGATGTTGCGCACCGTGGGCCGGGCGCCCGAGCCATCGCTGTGCGCCTGGCCCTGCGAGCCCACGGACACACTGCCCAGCTGGATGCCGCTGCGCTGCAGCAGGTCGGCCAGCGACTCGCCCGCGCTCTCGCGCAGCGTGGCACGGGCCTCGGCGTTGTCGGTCTGGAAAGCCACCTGCACTTCCTGGCCCTTCACCGAGAGCTGGATGTCGATGGCGTCGGCACCGCCTTCGCCCACGCGCAGGCTGGCGTGGCGCAGGTGCTGGGTGCCCCAGTGGCTCACGGTCGGGCCTTCGGCCTCGGCGCCGGCTTCGGCGTGGGGCTGGCCGTCGCCGTTGCCCTGGTCGGCCGAGGTGTGGGAAGACGAGGTATCGCCGCCGCTGCTGTCGCCGGCGGATGTGCCGGCGGCGGCGGTCAGGCCACCGTCCTGCACGGGGCCGCTGGCGGCTGTGGCGCCCAGGCCCGAGAGGCCACCTGGTGCGAACTCGCGCGAGCCCACGGCGGCGGCGGGGCTGGCGCCGGCTTCGGCCACGCCGGTGAGGCCCAGGCGCTCGTTCAGTGCCACGGTGGCGCGCACCTGCGCGAACTGCGCGCTGTGCTGTTGTTGCAGGGCCTCGGTGCTGGACACCGCGCCGCGCTGCCAGACCATGGCGGGGCCGGCGGCGGTGGAGGCATTGGAATCGGCTGCGCGCGCGGCGGTGGCCGTGACCGTGGCGCCGGCCGCGTTCGGGTTCAAGGGGCTGAAGGCCGGGCGCGAGGCCACGGCGGCGCGGGCCTGTGCGGCGGCGGTGGGCGCGGCGGGTTCGTCCACGCGGGTCATGCCGGTGATGTCGACCCCGGCTTCCTTCGGCGAGCCTTCGGCTGCTGCCGGTGTGGCGGGGGTGGGCGATGCCGTGGCGGTGGTGCCCGTGGCCGGGGTGGCCGAAGCGGGCTGCAGCGAAGGCGTGGCCCAGGCCAGCAGCGCGGCCAGCGGGTTCTTGCTGGCATCACCCTGCTGCGCGTCGTCCTGCGCGGTGTCGGTGGCTTCGCCCTCGGCGGGCGCGGCGGCCGCTGCCAGGTGGGTGTCGCTCACCAGGCTCAGCAGGCTGGCGAACAGGTCGGTGTCGGCCGGCTTCTCGTGGCGCGCGTTGTGGCCCTGTTGCGCGGCCTTGGACGAGGCTTCGGCAGGCTTGGGAGCGTGGGTGCTGGCGTGCGTCGTGGTCATGTCGTGGGCGTCTTCAGTTGCGGGCCTGTGCCTGCGCCAGGGCGTGGCGCAGGTGGATGGACAGGGCCATCTCGTCGGTCTGTTTCTGTTCCTGGCGTTGCACCTTCTGCAGGATCGCCTGTTGCTTGCGGTCGGTGAACTTGCGCAGGCCCATGAGGTCGCGCTCGGTCACGTGCACCTGCTCCTGCGCGGTGTCGATCAGGCGCTGGCGGTCGGCCAGCACACCGCGCTGGAACTCCACCGCGTGGTAGATCTTGTGCATGAATTCGCGGTGGTGCATCAGCATGGCGGTGTCCACGCCGTTGGCACTGCGCGTCACCCAGCGTGACTCGGCCTCCAGCGCGTACGCCTGCAGCTGGTCCATCTGGTCCTGCGCGATCTTGAGTTCGCGCTTCATCTGGGCGACCACGCCCAGGGCCTCGTCCCGGCGCTTCTCGGCGAGTTCAACCACCTTGTGAAGGGTCTGCAGCTGGGTCATGCGTCATACGGGTTGTGGTGGGGGCGGGTCTGGTGCGCGGTGGCGCCAGGCTTGTCCTTGCCTTCCTGCAGGGCGGCCTGCATCTGCTGCAGGCTGTCGGGCAGGGTGGCGGCCTCGTGCATGTCCTGCATCAGGAAGCGCTGCAGGGCGGGGTAGAGCACGATGGCGCGGTCGGTCTCGGGGTCGCTGCCGGCCACGTAGGCGCCGAGCTGGATCAGGTCGCGGCTCT
>VFQQ010001753.1_pt1 | contig 28286 bp, 38 predicted proteins | sample 3512341 | NCBI WGS metagenome assembly VFQQ01 (sample SAMN10412373, study PRJNA504923) | tailings metagenome | isolation source: Relicate 2 Philex TSF1 revegetated site | place: Philippines: Tuba, Benguet | collected 2017-08-29
CTGCTGCTGCTGCTGCTGCTGCTGCTGCTGCTGCTGCTGCTGCTGCTGCTGCTGCATTCGTGGCTGCTGGTCCTGCTGCTGTGCTGCCGCCCGCACCCGCTGAGGCGCTGGCGGGGCCGGAAGACCAGCTGGCGCCAGCCGTGCAGGCGGAGTCACTGCTCCACTGCCCTCTGCTACTATGGGTAGCACCGCAGGGAAGCCCAGCTGGGGAGGCGGCGGCAGCGGCTGCCACAGCTGCGGCATGTCCACCGGCATGGGCACGCCAGGGAGCCATGCCGCTCTGCCGCAGGGGCCTGCTGCCTCCCCTGCCGCTGCTGTGCAGCGCGGCATAAGCGCTGCATGCTGCTGCCGGTGCTGGTGCTGGTGCGGCTGCCGCGGTGGCTCTGACTCTCCGCCGCAGCCGGGGGCTGGCGGCGAGCGCTCTGCACCGCTGGACTGTGCGGTATCACTGACCTCTAGCTCATGGCGAGTGGAATGCCCCGCCTGGCAATGGCTTGGCGGCGTGGAAGGCTCGTCACAGGCCAGTGGGGGCACCCAGGAGGGCTGGCTCTGACCGGCGGAGCAGTCGCTGCAGGTGGGCAGCAGGCCAAGCTCACGGGCCACGACCAGCATCTGCTGCATCTGTGAGGGGAGAGGAATGGAGGAGGCATCGATTGAGCGGTTCTGCGGGTGGAAGGTACTACACTGCCCTGTAGTGCACTGCCTTGGCGCTTGACTGGCTCCGGGGCCCACAACCAGTTGCAAGGCGGTGGGCGGTGCTGGCGGCAGCAGGCGACAGCGAGTGTCCTCAGTCACTGGCTCTATGTTATCGCTCATGCAGCTGTTAACAGCGCTGCGCAGCTGCACATCATATCTCATACTGCAGCAGCCGCTGCTGCAGCTCACCTGCTCATCAGCCTCCTCTGTTGTCCACCCCTGCCACTGCTCCACTCGGTTGGATGCCAGCTGCAGCTGCAGGGCAGGGAAGCGAGGGCACACTGCTGGATGCAGGGATGCACAGGGTGGCAAGGGCCAGCTGCGGGCCGCAAGTATCAGAGATGCCCCAACCTCAGCTTCAAACTATCAATGTCCGTGTCAGATGCGCTGCACTCCGAGTCTTACCTGCTTTTTAGGTGGCGGCGGCGGCGGCGGCGGCGGATCGCTGGCCTGGAGCTCAGGCGCACCCTGCTGCATCGGCTCAGGGCTGCCATAGCTGCGCAGTGGCGTGGCACGCGACTCCTGTGCCCGCGGCTCGTGCAGGCCTGGTGCCTGTGCTGCCAAAGGGCCGCCGCCGCCGCCCTGCGGGGGCACCCACCGCTGCATCGGCCAGCCGGGTGCCAGGAAGGCCTGATGCACGGGCAGCTCTGCTGAGGGTATGGCGGCTGGCAGCGGCGGCGGGCTCCCTCCAGAGGTCAGGCTGCCAGCTGTGGGTCGACCACCCGGCGGCGGCGGGGCGCTGCAGCCCCCAGCCTGCGCCGGGTGCTGGGCAGCGAAAGGCGAGGGGGGTGAATTCCCCGGCCAGGCGGCGGCGCCGCTTGGTCCATTATGCCGCGCGGCTGCCGCCTCAAAGGGGCTGTGCACCCAGCCGCTGTGCTGCCGCTGTGCAGGGGCCGAGGAGCCTTGCATGCTGCACTTGAGGCGTGCTGCAGTCTGCTGCCGGTGCGGCGCAGGCAGGCGATGGGGGCGTTTCTGACCGCTCACCTCCCAGCCGGGCTGTTGTGGCTTGGCTGCCTGCTGCTGCCACGGCTGCCGCTGGCCTTCAGTGCAAGCGGTCTGCTGGGGAATACAAATGGAGGGGAAGGCAAGGCGTGGGGAGGGGGCCTAGCGGTTCAGGCAGGGCATGGCAAGCATGGAGGTCGCCAGGTCAGCACGCTGCGGGCGGCACTGGGCGCAAGCGGCGGACATGCGGGCGGGAGGCACCAGGTGGGAAGCGGGCAGCAGCAACCGGCAACGTGCCCACCTTAAGGCGGCATCCACGACCGGCCACTTCATCCATCTGTCGTGGGAATGTGCTGCCCTGCGAGATTGACAGGGGCTTGAGGGATTCGGTCAGTAAAGCACCAGGCTGGCACCAGGCGCCCGACCGGTGCCGCCAGCCTCCCGTAGCTACCCCCTCAGAACACTCCAAGACGCCGCCAGGGGGCGGCGCTGCGCATCCCCACCGCTTCCATCAGCATAAGAGGCGCCAGTGAGCGATGCAGCGGTTGCCTGGGCGGGGTTCCTGGCCCGTGCGCAGGACCTGGCCACGGGTGCCTCACTTGCGGCGGCGAGCTTCCGGCAATCGCAGCGATGGGTGGTCACAGCGGGAGATTGGTAGAAGGCGCGCAGAGCGACGGTGACGGTGAAAAGGGCCCGCTGCTGCCGCTGGCGCCGCTCGCCACACTGCACTGCTGGAGCGGGCCTAAATTGCGGTTGTCAGACTAGAGGCGAGGCCGGCAAGCAGCAGGCGGGCTTTGAGCCGGCACGTGCATGAGCGCCAGCGCGCCGCCACTTTCTCGTCGCCGCCGCACTGCCGACAAGATCGCCAGGCCCTGCTCGCCAGGGTCGTGCATAACGCCACTGCTGCCCTGCGGGTGTGTTGTTCCAACACATTCAAGCCCGTTCAGCGGCCCTTTGCGGCCGGTAGGCACGGCAGCGTGGCGTTACAGCCAGGGGTGCAAACAAGCCGCTGGCGGACGACAAGGGCGAGTGCAGTGCTGGTCACGTGGCATGCGAGGGAAAAAATGGAGGCGAGGAGGCGGTTCTTGGTGGTCGGTTCGTTTAGCTACTATATGTATCAAAGCACGCGGTGGAAAGACATCAATTGTGCATCGGCAGTGTTGGGCGGCACCCGAGTGCCGTTTCCTGCTGCCAATTCTGGCACCGGCGGCAGCAGCGTGGTGAAGCTTCGGGCTGCAGCATCGGGCTGCTGCAACCAATTCGCATGTGGGAGGCGAGCATTAGCATGCATGGCCAGCAAGTGAGGTTGAGCCATGCACTCCGAGCAGCGGGGCTTGCCTAGCCCCTCCAGCGTATGTTGGAGAGCACCTGCCCGTGCTCAGCTGCGCACGCCCTTGTGTTGTGTGCCGCCTCAGCGGGTACGCTGCGTGGCCTTGAACTCGTAGAAGTCGGCGCATTTGCCGCTGCGAGGGGGGAAAAGAGCGGGGAGGCAGGGGGGACAGAAAAAGTTGCTGAGCAAGCGGTTGGGTCCGGTACACAGCCACGGCTGGAGAGCGGCAAGCTGCCGCATGCAAAGGGCGCGCCTCAAGAGCAACCCCACCGAAATGCATTGGGTGCTACCAGCAGCATTGCCGAGGAGTGGGCCCTCTTGCCGCTGCTGATGCTCTGCCCTCCATCATGCCCAACGCCGCTGGGCTTAGCCTGCCCAGGCACAGCCCACCCCAGCCCGCTGCACTCACCAAGCCTTGATGCAGTGGCCTGGCCGGTCCTTGCTGCCAATCATGTAGACTGGGTTCTTCTGCAGCAGTTGGCAGGAGAAGGAAAGTGAGGGAGCGGCTGGTTAGTCAGCTGCAAGCATGGGCTGAGCGCAGTGCACAGTGCACGGCTGCCCGCAGCCACCGCCGCTGCCCTAGGCCACCCACCCATTACAGCTGCCCGCAGCAGCCTTCACCCCAGCCCTGCCACACCAGCGACTTCTGCAGCTGCCACCAGCCTGATTTCTGCCTAGCAATTCCTGCCGCTGCTGGCTGCCACCTGCCTTGCCAACCGCCCGCTGCTGCTGCACAGCCACCCCATGCTGCACCCCACCCGTGCTCCACGGCTGCCCCCGCCGCCCACCCACCCACCCACCCTCTCACCTCGCACTCGCCGTTGCCCGCCCACGACTCGCACATGCCGTCCTTGTCCTGGCAATCGGGGTAGTTCTGGTCCACCTGCAATCAGCATTGATGCGAAACCCATGTATGGATGGAGGGATCAGAGTGCAGAATGACTCCAGAGCGCCCAAGCACCGCAGCGCCGCTCTGCTGCCTTGCAGCTGCGTCACGCGGCGGTTGAACTCACACTGCTACTGTGCATCAAGAAACCAGCACTTGAGGGATCAGCATTGTGCCACAGTCAGCTCCAGCACTGCTCCTGCTGGTGTGCTGTAGTATGTGCACCTGTCCCAGCCTCCCAACACCACTTCCATCTCGGCACCACCCCACCTGCGGCTTCTGCAGGATGTTCTGGGGCGTCTCGCCGCCGGTCGCATAGTGGCCCACGTGCACCCTGCAGTGAGGAATGCGAGCGTATGTCAGAGGGTCAGCACTGTGTGCTGGCAATAACAGCCTTACGAGCATGCCTGAGCATCCGCGGCGGCCGGCGACAGCAGCAACGGTGCGTGCAGCGGCAGCGCTTGCCGGGAGCAAGCATTGCACCTTAAAAACAGCAAAAAGGGGAGAATCGCGGAAATTACCACTTTGGTGCAGAATATTTGACGCCTTTAATAACAGGGCTGTACAGGAAAAAGGCACAGAACAGTCGAATGCCGTCAGCGGGTCACTTGGGAGGGCGGTGGGCACCAGCGGCGCAGATGCGGGCACGCACAGGTCACACCAGGCATGCCCCGCATGCAGGCAAGGGATCGATAGGATGTTGTTTGCATGGAAGATCAGATATTACAGCTGCCCTTTCTCACCACGCCGTGTGCAGCGACTTGCGCTCAAGCTCGCCTACAAGGGGGGCGGGATGACAGGGCTGGCTAGGGCAAGGTTTATCACGCAGCTGCTTGTTCGCAAGTGACAACCCCCAATTCTGCCATTGCTCTTTCTTGGCAATGCCTGCACTTCAAGCAAACACCCACCGTTGGGCTTGATGGAGTGGAACAGCACGGCGTTGCCCTTCTTGGGCTTGGCCGCAAGCACCTGCGGGCGGGTGTATGTTGCACAATTTTTCAAGCAATTCAGGTTGGCAGCCACAACGAAATCTGTGCTGGTCGGCTGGGGAGCGGGAGGTTTCGTGGCAAGCACTCGGGGCTGTGTATACAGCCGATTGCAACGGCATTTTAACAGCAAGGTCAGAGCGCACCTTGCGGGCGCAGTCGCTGAACTCCGGACCGTTGTCGCCGCCGGGCTGCATAGCACATGTCAGGGGGCAGGAGAACAGCACGACTGAGCGGCAGCATCAGCATCAACATCAGCAGCAGCAGCAGCAGCGCCTCGCGAGCGCCCAATTCAGCTCAACCCAGCCAGTTCAGTTGCTCCTCTCAATCTGCAAATCATGGGTTGCACCCACCGCCGGGATGTTGGGGAATGTCGTCTCGCCGCCCTCCTCGACGTCGTTGAGGTACGTCAGCACCTGCAGGGGTGACAAATGATGAGCAGTGACAAGCGGGGTGGGTTGTGTTGGGGCTGGCAGGACATGCAGGCCTGAACAGCTGCTGGTTAGCGGCGCCCCACCCATCGTGCGGGCATGCATGCTGCACATCGGCAGGTGCAGCGGCCAAACACATGCCCGTCACATGAGTAAATCAGGGCACGCTGCACGCAAAAGAACAATCTAACGACCAAACAAGCAGCAGTGACTCGCCGTGAGGTAGCGGTTGCCGCCGTTGGCGGTCCCTTCCTTGTGGAAAAAGTAGTCCTGCAAGGATGATGGTGGTTTCAGGTCCGTCGGCAGCGAGCAACAAGGATTTTGCACACCAGGGCAATTCCATCTGCGTTTTCTTCCTATCAATATAATATGACACTCACGTAGTGCCCCTCATACTCCTCGCCCACGTCATAGCGCAGCACCTGCAGGTAGTTAAAAAACGAACTGGCACATTACCTCCACTCAGCTGCCAAGTTCGAAGGTTACATTCTGCTTGCCGTAGCGCAGCACCTGCAGCCGAGTGGAAGAAATTGTTGGCATGTTTCCTGGCCATCTCCTTGGCGCATCCCGCTCTTAATCAGGGCTGCAGCCTCTCAGGGTGCAGCAGCCCGCCAGGAAGCAATGCACACATGCGGCAAGCAAAAACAGCTCTGCGCAGCCAGCTTTCTTGCGTTCTCATGATCTCAGCAGCTGCACACCTGCAGCCCCTCGCCGTTTCCGGCCGGCATCAGCGTCCACTTGGCGATCTGCACGTCGGATGAAGACGCAGGGGTTTGATTACCCGACCCATGCATTGCAAGACCGCAGAGAAGCACCAAAGGAGGCGCAAACAGAGCGGTGTGCGCTCGGCCGCTTGCTCCACTAAATGGGACGCGTACTGCAACAACATTATCAGCGGCAGCAGCGCACCCGCTCCTCGATGTTGGCAAAGCATGCCGTGCATATGGGGTATTGCGCCTGCAAAGCAAGCCTGCTTCAACTTGTTACTGACGCAAAGCAACCGCACCCGCTCCTCGATGTTGGCAATGACGGCGTCGTGGCCGCGCCGCAGGAACGTGCCCTTGCTGGTGCGCACTTTGTCCACCTTGTGCTTGCCCGTCTGCGTCTCCACCACGCTGCAATTGCAAGGCAGAGCGAGGGCAGCGCAGGGCGGCAAGGCAGTCACAGCGCAGCAGCAGCAGCAGCAGCAGCAGCAGCGACAGCAGGGCTGCAGCCGGCGTGCAACATGCGCGCACATTGGTGCTGAAAGCCGCCCTCTCATCCCCTGGATTGTTTCGTGTTCCCTACTTCGCACCCGGAGCGCTGCATCGTCGGCTCAGCAAGCTTGATGATGTGGTCGCCTGCAGGCAGCAATATCAGAAGAAAAACCGGATGGATGCACGCACAAACTTGGGACAGATGCAGCGCGCATGCAGCAGCCGGCCGATGAGAATCATCCCGCAGCTGTGCAGCCCGTTCCATTCTCGCTCACACTCTTCGTCGGTCAGGAAGTTTTCGTAGAGGAAAATGCGAGCCTCGGCGTCCCTGCAACCAAGCCAATGGCAGGGCAGCGGGTGCGCATCAGTGCACAAACCCGCGGCGGCGGCACGGCAAGCTGCGGAGGCTGGCCGCGAGAGGGGAGCAAACCGCATGTGCATGGCAATGCAGGACTGGCGACAGAGCAGCCAGCAGCAGCACGTTGGTTAAGTGCTGCTTGCAGGCAGGGGACATGCAGCATGCGCCTGGCCCGGGGGCATGCAGTGGCAGCTCCAGCGGCAACAAACTCATGAGCACAGGACCACAGTGCCTTGCACAGCCGCCCTGCCCAGGCCCCTGCGCCCCCAACTAAAACTCACAGCACTTTGATGCGCGGCGAGCGGGCAGGGTCGCACTCCTGGCTGTTGTCAGCTGCAGCTGGCGCGCTGCACGTCGCATTGCTCCACGCGGCCTGCTGCACTGCTGCAGCACCTGCAAGAGCGGCGGCAGCGGCGGCGGCGGGGCTCAGGCGCAGCCATGCGCTCTCTGATCGCTTGGCCGGGCATGGCGGCGCCCCAAGCACCGCCAGCGGGGTCCCGGAAGGGGAACAGCGGCACTTAAAGCGGGGGCAGCGAGCTTGCACTTGCCGGGCTCCTGCGTCAGCGTTTGGCGGTAGTACCGATCCATCAGCGCGGCCTGGATCGCCAGCAGCGCGGCCGTGAGGGCGAAGCCGCGCAGCCCCATCGCGGTACGTTCCTTTCTGGGGTTGCAGAGTGCTTGGGCGCTCCTGCGCTGCTAGTCGTGTGATTTAAAGCAAGTTGAGCCGTCCTAGGAGCCCGCCGCGTTGGGCTACGTGCCTGAGCAGGCCTGTCGCGAGATGGCGGCAGCTGCCGCGGATGCCAGCAACGCCACGTGGCCTGATGTTTAGGGTCTTGCTGGTTGACGGATGCACACTGGCACAATGGATTTAGAGAGCAGCCGCAGCCTCTGAAGGGTCAGTCGCCGGCATGCACCGCCGCGCACCCCCTTCCCACAACCGCCGCTGGCGTGCCGGCACGCCAGGCACTGCGGGGCGGGGAACATAGCCGCATGTTGCACCCGCCCTGCTGAACGGCACTCACTCCTGCAATACCTCAGCATGCTATTATGGCCCTGAACATACACATGGGCTCATGCAAGTCTCGCATTGGCTGGGCAGGCTGGCCAGGCAGGCTGGCCATGCGAGGGCAAGTCGGTTGAGCAGGGGAGCGGCGGCAGAGTGGGAGCGCGGTCTGGCACGGTCCACGCGACTGCCTGAGCATCCGATCGGCAAACTGTTGAGGCAGCTGTGCATGGTGTCATCAGGAAAGTGGGCTGGGGCAGAACATGCAGCTGCACCTCGATCAAACTTGCACGGCGCCAGCGCTCTGTCGGGGGCGTGAGCTGGCGGCGGCCGCCACTCACACCCTGTAGCGTGCTCGGCGATCGCACTGTGCCGTGCGCTTCGAGACGGCGCTCTCTGGCAGTGCTGCGTGCGCTGCAGCGGGGTTGTTGGCGGCAGGCTTGTTGTGAGCAGGCGCTGCGCGCAGCAGCAGCGCCGCTCGCAGCTGGCAACGAGCCAGCAGCAGTGCCTTGGCTGATCGCGGCCCTCGGCAATGTGGAACCAGGCCTTCGGCAGCCTGCAGCAGTTTGGGCAGCAGATAGCGGCCAAGGCGCAGGAGCTGGCGGACGAAGTGGGGCTGGATGAGGGCCTGGTGAGCTGCGGGCGCCTGGAGTGGGCTGGACGAGCGCCTGGTCTCCGTCCCGCCGCCGCCGCTCGTGCCGCCGCTGCCCGGTGCTCTTGGCCATTCGAAGCTGCCCAGGCTGTGGCCAAAAAAGTAAACCGCGCACTTGCCTCCTCCCACACTGCAGAACCAGCTGCTGCAGGCCCCGCAGGTGAGCACCCACAAGTCGGGAAGCATTTGGTTGTGCAGCAATTCGTGTTGCGCCCTCCCTCCTGCACCTCGCCCGTCCCAGCCCCGCCCATCGCAAGCCTGCTGCTCAACAAACCAGCAGCCGCCGCTGTCCATCAACCGGCTCTGTCTGCTGCGCCACGCGCACTATGCAGGAGGGCGATGATGTGCAATTTGATGCTGATGGCCTGCCGGTGGACGGCCCAGCCCGCGCCACACCGCGCAGCGGCAGGAGCGCCCGCGCCGGCCTTGGCAGCAGCTTGGGCGGCAGTGCCGATGCGCTTGCGGCTGCTGCACCGACTGCCGCCGGCGGGGACTTGGAGGCAGAGAACCGCCTGCTGCGCAGCCGGCTGCAGGCTGTGGAGTCAGTAAGTATACAGGCTGAGTGCAGATGCAGTGTGTGGAGAGCAGCACGAGCCTTGGCTGATGGCTGGTTGCAGGAAGCAGGATGCCCATGCGCCTTGAGTGCAAGCGCCCAGCGATTGGTGCTTGATTGCTTCGATTGCTGGGCGGCAGCCCGCCCGCCTCTGTGCCACCCTGCTCCCTGCTCTCAGGCGGCAGCTGATGCGCTGGGCGATTTGCAAGCTTTGCAAGCAATGCCATCCGCCTGACCCTCTGCCACTCGCCTGCGTTCCATGGCCGCAGGCGGCTGCGGACGCCCTGGACGAGCTGGAGGACTACAATGTCCAACTGCAGGCAGTGCCATGAACACACAACACCGGCGTTATCTGCCCTTCTTCCCTCCCTCAGGCGGCCGCCGATGCGGTGGGCGAGCTAGAGGACTACAAGGACCAGCTGTCGGCGGCCCTGTCAGCCAAGTCGCTTGCTGAGAAGGAGGTGCAGGTACATGCTCTCGGCATTGATCAGTGTGTGTGTACTTGCAAGCATGTTCTAAGGGACAGCCGGGCCAGCACGCGCTGCGCGCCTGTTGTGCCTGCTGTTGGCCTGCTCACTCTGCTACCTGCATGGCCGACGTCATCGCTGCTCTGCTCACCGCCCCTCCTGCTATTCCAAACTCTCTGCCACGCCACAGCGCGCCACCAACCAGCTGACGAAGCTGCGGCAGCAGCACAAGGCGCTGCGGGAGAGCGCTGAGCAGCAGCAGGCAGAGGGTGGCGGTCAGGCCAGTGACCCTGCTGCAGCGGCTGAAATTGAGGCAGAAGCAGAGAGTCTTCGCCAGCAGGTGGCTGCCCTGCAGGAGCAGCTGAGTGCAGCGCAGCAGGAGGCAGCTGCAGCACAGCAGCAGGCTGCGGCAGCAGCGGCAGCAGCGGCCGAGGCGGCGGCGGCGTTGCACCCGCCGCTGGCTGCCGAAGCATCTGTGGATGGCCAGCCAGCTGGCGAGGGCAGCGCAGCCGCTGCGGCTGAGGAGCTGGCTGCGCTGAAGCTGAAGCTCGCCAAAGCAAAAAAGCAGTTCCAGCTGCTGAAGAAGCAGGCGGCGGATGCTGGGGAAGCTCGAGAGGCGGCGCTTGCAGAGGCGGCGGCCCTGCGGCAGCAGCTGGAGGCGCAGCAGCGGCATGCTTCCACGGTGGTTGCAGAGGTGGCCGCCGCTGGCGGCTATGCAGGCGGCGCTGAGGCGGCAGAGGCGGCGGCAGTTGCTGTGTTGGAGGCAGATGAGCTCAGGCAGGCCCTGGCTGAGGCTGAGCAGCGGCTGGAGCAGGCAGATGCGGCTCACAAGGCGGCCGAAGCGGAAGCAGCTGCGGCGCGTCAGGCGACCGCGGCTGAGTTGCAGGCCACCCAGCAGGCTGCAGCTGCACAGGCAGCAGCGGCTCGGGAGGCGGCAGACGCCGAAGCTGCCAGCCGTGCGGCAGCAGCAGCGGAGCAGGCTGCAGCTGCGGCAGAGGAAGCAGCCGGCCTGCGGCAGCAGCTTGAGGAGCAAGCTGCGGCACTGCTGGAAGCGCAGGCCGCACAGGATCAGGCTGAGGCCGACCTTGTTGCCGCAGCAGCTGAGGCTGAGGAGCTCCGAAGCCAGCTGGAGGGCAGTAGTGAGGGTGCGGCTGCAGCCCTTGCGGCGGCCGAGCAGCACGGCGCCGAGCTGTCTGCGCAAGTTGAGACGCTGACGCAGCGGCTGGTGGAAGCAGAGGCGGCTCGAGAGGCGGCGGCTGCTGAGGCGGCAGCGGCGGCTGCACAGCAAGCCCAGGAGTGGGAGCAGCGGCTTGAAGAGCAGCAGGCCCAGGCAGTGGCTGTGCAGCAGCAAGCCAGTGAGGCTGCAGAGGCTGCAGCTGCAGCGGCTTCCGCTGAGCTGGCGACAGCGCAGCAAGAGGCGGAGCAGCGGGCAGAACAGCTGCAGGCCGAGCTTGCAGCAGCTCAGCAAGAGGCAGAGCAAAGGGCGGAGCAGCTGCAAGCTGAGCTGGCGGCAGCCCAGCAAGATGCAAAGCAGGCACAAGCCGAGCTTGCGGCAGCACAGCAAGAGGCAGCCAACCTGCAGCAGCAGCTTGAGGCGGCTGCAGCGGCCGGCAGCGAGGCTGCGGTGGATGCTGCTGCTCTGGTGGCCGCCCGCCAAGCTGCTGAGGAGGCTCGGGTGGCGGCGGAGCGGCAGCGGGAAGCGGCCGCGGCAGCCCAGGCTGCTGCAGAGGAGGCTCGGCGTGAGACCGCTGCGCTTCAGGCCCAAGTGGCGGAGGCGGCTGCAGCTGCGGAAGGCGCTAAGGACCAGCAGGGCTCGCTGCACAGCCAGCTGGAGCAGCAGCAGGCACAGATGGAGGCTCAGCTGGCTGAGCTATCTGAGCTTCAGCAGACACTGCAGGCACAGCAGGGTGAGGTGGATGCACTGCGAGAGCAGCTGCAGGCGGCACAGGCGGCGGCGGGGGCTGCCGGGCAGCAGGCGGGGCAGCAGGAGGGTGAGCTTGCGGCTGTGAGGGAGCAGCTTGCCGCTGCACAGGAGCGGCTCGCGGCGGCTGAGGCAGGCCAGGGGGCTGCTGAGCTGGCGGCAGAGGAAGTGCGGGCCCAGCTGGCTACAGCTCGGGAGCAGCTGGCTGCAGCAGCAGAGGCAGCAGACGGAGGCAGCGCCGCAGCGGCGGAGCAGCTGCAGCAGTTGCGGCAGGCGCTTGAGGAGGCTCAGGCGGCAGCTGCTGCAGCCAGCGCCACAGCAGAGGAGGCACGTGCAGCAGCTGAGCGTGCGAATGAGGATGCCGCAGACCAGCGGGCGGCGGCAGACCAGCAGGCAGAGCAGCATGCTCAGCAGGCGGAGCAGCACGCTGCTGAGCTGGCAGACCTTCAAGCCCAGCTGGCGGCTGCCGAGGCAGTAGCGACTGCGGCAGCCGTGGCAGCAGGCGGCGCTGACGAGGCTGCGGCCGCGCTGCAGCAGGCGGAGCAGCGAGCTGCTGAGCTGGCGCAGCAGGTGCAGCAGGCGGAGCAGCGGGCACAGCAGGCACAGCAGCAGGCTGCTGAGCTGGAGCGCCAGTTGGCCGGCAAGGACGCTGAGCTGGAAGCTCTCCGGGACGGCGCCAAAGCGGGTGGGTCACATTGTTGGCCTTTGCACTTTATGGCATGCTCGGTGGGCCAGGTCGGCTTTGGTGCAAACTCCACAGCGAGCCCACATGTGCTCATTGAGCCTCTTCTGTGTGCTGCCTGCCTGTTTAGTTTCAAGCTTAAGCTTGAAACCCCGTTGCCTGCACCCCTGCCCGCCATCCATTTCAGAGGCCAGCCTGGCGTCCGGTGCGGTGCGTGAGGCGCAACAGCGTGCCGGTGCCGCTGAGGCAGCCGCACAGGCGCTGCAGCTGCAGCTGGCTGCCGCTGCTGAGTCTGCCCAGGCGGCTCGAGAGGACAGTGATAGCTTAAGGCAGCGGTGTGCGGCGGCTGAGGCGGCGGCAGCGGCGGCCAGTGCCCGAGAGGAGGAAGCCAAAGACGCCCTGGCGGCAGCACAGCGGCAGCTGGAGCAGCAGAAGGAGGCGGCAGCAGAGGCCGCCGCTGTGGCGGAGCAGCGCTTGCAACAGCAGCTTGCCGCGGCAGCAGCGGCGGCAGCAGCTGAGGCTGAGGCGCTGCAGAGCCAGCTGGCGGGCAGCAGCAAGGGCGCGGCTGCAGCCCTTGCGGCGGCCGAGCAGCATGGCGCCGAGCTGTCTGCGCAAGTTGAAGCTCTGACGCTGCGGCTGGCGGAAGCAGAGGCAGCTTGCGAGGCGGCAGCTGCCGAGGCGGCAGCGGCTGCTGCGCCGCAGCAGGCTCAGCTGCAGCAGCGGTGCTCTGAGCTGGAAACTCGGCTGCAGGAGGCAGAGGCGGCGGCAGCGGCGGCGCGGCAGCAAGTTGCGGAGCTGCAGCAGCAGGCTGAGGAGCGGCAGAAGCGCTTCCTGCTGGTGCAGGTGGGCGCACTGTGGTGATGGCTTTGAGTGTTGCAGCGCTGGGGAGGCTGGGCGGCGCCGCTGGTGTGGCGGGGTGCTCGGCCGGGGTACAGTTAGCAGGCACGTGCAGCCTCAGCATGCCCAGCATCGTAGCCTGCTTTCATGTGCTCCTCTTGCTCTGCGAATCGAGGCGCTCGCCCTCTTTGCTCCCGCAGAACGGCTTCAAAAAGAAGGAGCAGGATTTCGGGGAGCAGCTGGCCAGCATGCAGGCGGCCGCCACGGCAGCACAAGCAGCCGCTGCCGAGGCTGCAGCCCGCTGCGGCGCAGCAGAAGCAGCCGCTGAAGCGGCCCGTCAGGAGGCAGCAGCAGCCAGTGCGCAGTTGGGAGATGTGACCGCCGCCCGGCAGGCTGCTGAGGAGGCTGCTGCTGCAGCGCAAGCGCAGGTGGCGCAGCAGGCGGGGCAGCTGGCGGCAGCTGAAGCGGCGCTGGATGCGGCGCGCGCTGCGCATGCTGAGGCCGCCGAGGCGGCGGCAGCGGCGGCGGCGGCGGCACAGAAGCAGCTGCAAGAGGAGCTGGCTGCTGCGCAGGCCGCAGCGCAGGCGGCAGCCAGTGGGGTGGAGCAGGAGCTCAGTGCAGCCAGGTGCGTTGCTGGATTGGGGTTGGAGTTGCACTGAGCGCGGGGTGGGAAGGGAAGTTGCTCTACGGGGCAGCACAAAGGGCCAGGGCTGGGCGCCGCCCGTGTGTATTCCCACTGCCCATCTCCCTCTGCCTGCCCGACTTGCCAGGACAGGACTGCCCTGCCTGTCAGCAATCAAGTGCTTGAACTGCCCCCCCCCCCCCCCCCCCCCCCCCCCCCCCCCCCCCCCCCCCCCCCCCCCACCCCACCCCCCTTCCGCAGGGCACGCCTGGCCGACCTGCAGGCGAGGGCCGAGGCGGCAGAGGCAGCCAAAATCGAGCTGTCGCTGAAGGTGCGGTGTCTGGCCAGCAGCCCTGCCTCAACCTGGTGGCTGAAGGGCCAGCCCCTAATTGACCCAACTGGCGCTAGTATTGATAGGGTCTGCTTCAAGGAGGCTGGCAGATGTGCACATGTGCACCCTCTCATGCTGAAGGTGCACCTGTCTGTCCCTCCTGTCTGTCCCCTCCAGGTCGCCGAACTGGCGGCGGCCGCCGCGGAGCAGCAGGCCGACATCGACGCAGCGCCCAGCGGTCGGCGCGGCGGCGGCGGCAGTGCCGACAGCGGCAGCGAGGCGACGGGAGGAGGGGATGGGGAGGGAGGTTCGCTGCTGCAGCGGGCAGAAGGTGCAGAGCTGGCGGCGGCGGCGGCGGGGCGGCGCGCGGCGGCGGCCGAGGCCGAAGTGGACAAGTTGAAGGTGGGGCTGCTGTTGTATTTTTGTGCTCTTAGGTTTGGATGTTCATCAGCTCGGCCCACCTGCACAAGCAGTTGGCGCTAGAGGGCACCGCGTGTACTGTGATGCACGCTGTGCTTTGGCACATTCCGCTCGGGGAGGAGCCACAACCGAGCCCATCGCAAAGGAGTCCACCCCTTGGGCATTCCTCCCTGTCCAGGTGTCCCTGGCGGATACGGAGAAGCGGGCCAAGGAGCTGTCCTTCCAAGTCAAAATGCTGGCAGACGTGGCAGGCAGCCCAGGTGTGTCCGTATGCACTGACCGGTGGGGCTTGTGACCGACTGCACCCGTATGGTCGGCTTGCAGGCACCCTGCTCACCGCTGAAGCACACAACCTTCCATGACAGCCTGCCTGCAAACCACCGACGGCGTCCCGGCTTGCTTGCTGGGCAACCAACCTCGCACACATCGTCCCGGCTTGCTGGGCAAACCACCTATGCACCCAGACCCACAGACTCTCACCCACCCACACCCACCCATGTAGTCCCGGGCACATGCGCTCACCATGTGACCCTACCACACCTGCCACCTTCCCTTCTCCCTGCAGCCGGCAAGCTGGGAGCTGAGGGCGGCGCAGCGGCAGGCGCTGTGGTGCGTGCCGGCAGCGGGGTGGTCAGCGGCGCGGCCCGAATGCTCGACCTGTTCGGCTGCGCAATCTCATACGACCGCAAGGCCGGGCGGTAGCTGCACTGCTGTACCAGAACTTCCTCCCTGCTTTGGCACCATACCTATCTTTCGACATGCAGTGGTGACGTGAGCTTGCTGCAGAGCGGCTGCGCCGCCCCGTATTGCACAGCAGCAGCATGCTTGCAGCGCAGTGTAATGACGCGCACCGCAGCACCCGCTAGCTGCTGCAAGTCTGGGAGCTGCCGGCGTTTGGTCACGGGCTGCTGCACTAAGGCCTTGCAGGCAACGTGCCAGACCTGGCTGTGCAGGGCTCAGGCTGCGCTGGGTGTGCTTGCAGTGGGACCTCGGACCTGAATCCACAAAGGGCAGCGGCGTTTCAGACTGGCCAGTTTGACTTTGAGTGTCGGTCGGGCACTGGTCCGCCTCGCCTTGGCCGGCACAGCCGGCGGCCACCGTTGCCGGCAGTTTGCGGTTTGGTGCCCACAGTTTGCCCGTGGAGCACCCTGCTGCACTGCACCAAGCTTCTTACCGTCATTTTCAGGGATATTGAAATTGCACAGAGTTTGAACGGCACACCCCTGCCCGTTCGAAAGACCAGCGACGGCGAACGGGGGACTTGGAGGCGCGAGCGGCGGCGGCGGCGGCGATGAGAACGCCCTCCCGCTACGGTGCAGTCCAGTCGTCCTCCACTCCTATTGATGTGGGCGTTGTGAAGAGCGAATGGAGCCGCAGACAGCCCCAGTACCGTTTCAGGGCGCCCGCCTCAAAGGCTCTTCAAGCTGCTGAATGCATGGCCGGAGAGATGGAACTGGCTTAAGGTGTTCCACCCATTCCCACAATCAGTTCAAGTGCCCCACCACGGCCCCTGCAGCAGCAGCGAGCGACCGGCGGTGTGCTGGGCCGATATGTGCGACGCTGAGGTGCTGCGGGCGGCGTCCAACATCCCACGGAGACTGCTTGAAGCATATGAGCTGCGCAGCGAGCTGGTCAGGTGACTGCCGGGGCGGCGCGGCGGTAGTGGCTGAGTGAGCGGGCGGCTTGGGCAGCCGCTATTCGCATTCCGCTGGACCGCTGAGACCCACGAGCAGCCCCTGGGGATTAAAGCGGCCGAGGAGGCCTCTGGAGCGACCAGGGCGGCCGCTTGCGGTGGGAGGTTTCGGGACCGTCCCCGCTCAGGTCGGCCGCACGCCGCTTCATCTTCCGGCTTCCCTGCCGCCCATCCTCTGCAGCCGGCTGCACACCAGCCTGCCTCCCGCCGCGCTTCAAGCCATCCAGCAGCGGCTGGCAGTCCAGCACACAAAGCAGTCCCCAACGCACAGCCAGCCCACTCGCGATGGCGACCCGCGCAAGGCCGCCGCCCCACCAACCACCCCAGTGCCCGGGTGAGGCCCGCAGCATTGTCAACAGCCTGGCAGCCTGGTGTGCCGGCCCGCTTAGTGTTCCTGTGAATGCACTGCTTGCATGCAAGCAACTGCAACGTCGGCGCGTAATGCCATGCTCAGCATGCCCCTCCCTCTCCTGGCGTGCAGGCTGGAGCTGCCGCTCCTGCGCTTGGACAGCAGCAGCGACGTGCCGGACGCGGTGTGCCAGCCAGGGATGCAGCCCGTGACGCCACGTGGGCTGTGCAAGCCACTGGGCAGCCACGCAAGCGAGCAGGACGATACCTTCTGCAAGCGCGCAGCGGGCCCCGCCACCGCAAGCGCCAGCGCGCCTGCCGCCGCCAGCCGCCTGCCGCTCGCGGTCAGCCTGCAGCTGGCGCTGCTGCCCCTGCTGCTGGCGGGCTTTGCCGCTGTGATCGGCCCACCAGTCAAGGGCACCCTACTGGGTTCGTCCTCGCTGGCTGCCGCCCGCTCCTGGTGGATCGCTTGCTCATGCAGCGGCACGCTGCTGCTGCTGTGCACGCACCCCGCATACGCCAGGTTGGGCTGGCGCGTTGGAGCGCTCATCGACCTGCTGTGGCTCGCGCTGCGCGGAGGTGCGGCGTCCTGCACAGGCTGCCTGCTTGCCTGCCTGCCAGCTTGCATTGCCGCAACAGGCTGTTGCCTGGCTGCGCCGGGCGCCCAGCCGTCCGCCCTGCCATCACTGCTGCTGCCGTGCTGCACGATGATGCGTGTGGCATGCTTCAGATGCCGCCTGCCGTGCACAGCGAGTCCCCACATGCATTCAATTGCGCTCCAACCTCCCCCCGCCCTCTGCCTTTCCTCCTTGCTGCAGCCAGGAGCCACAGCCTGCTCCTGTTTACTCAGGGCGCAGCTGCGCTGCTGGCATGCCGCCTGCTGCTGGCTGGCTGTGCCATAGCTGCTCGGCGCCAGACCGCCGCTGCTGCCAAGTCGCCCATAGCCCACATCCCTGATCTGCACATGCACCAGTGGCGCAAGGCGTGAGGCCTGCTAGCTGCCGCTGCCATCCCCCAGCCATCTCCCTCGTGGACAGCCCACTGGTGATCGCCAGTCACCCAGGCATGTACTAATTCTCCTGCCTGATCCGTGCCCATTTTCCTCCCTCTCTTCCTCCTGGGAACCCTTTGCTGTCCTTGAGTCCTTTAATCAGAATTTTATAGCGCTGAATGACACTGCTTTGATGTCCCATCCGTGCCTTCCTTTTTGCGCAAGCCCAACGCTCTTTGCCGCCACCACCACGGCGCTTGCGCACCAAACGGCCACGCGTGCACCTGCACACGTGCGCACCACACAATTACACGCATTCCCTCTTCCAGCTGACTAATGCCCCGTCGTGCAACTGAGTATGCGCTTCTGAGCACTTCACACTTGTCTGGTTTCCCATTGTGTGCCCCTGCATAATCTGCCTTCCGCGGCACGGGCCACACCCTCATTTTCTGAGGGTGGCTGCCCCGTCCGCCCAACGCTGATTTCGCCCCTTCCATTGCCGTGTGTTCCGTGTGCCACGCCACCACATCATGACACGTCTTTGCAACTACCGCAGCCTCCCAATGCAACACGAGTGCCCTCTTTCATTGCCTGACGCCCCTGTACTACCTCCTGACGCCCCACATGCATGCCCCTCTCTTGCCTAATTAATTTCGCCCTCTGCCTTCCTAGACTATGGCCCTCATCTAGCCAGCGCGAGAGCTCTCTCTTCCCCTTTTCCCTTCCACCATCCCTCCTGCATTTGCGTGCGCGAGCGCCGACGAGCCTGAGCGATGCCCCGCAGATGCCTAGCTGCAGACTAATATTTGTAGATCACAATGCCCCTTTGTAACTATCTAGCCATGAGTCGTTTGAGCAGTGCATCCAGGGGGCCTTACCAGGCCGGCTGGCGGTCGGAGGCGGCGACGCATGCATGCGCTGCCGCAGGCTGCGGCAGCGGCGGCGGCAGCGGCTGCAGGCCCAGGGCCGATCGCCCTGCATCTCCAATCCACCAATTCGATCTGGCTGTGCCCGTGGTCGCCTCAGGCCCCTGGAATGGCTGCCTTGTCAGTGGTGGCCCTGGGCGGGCAGGCTGCCGCAGTGCGCGGCGCGCCTGTGGGGCGGTCGGCGCAGGCCAAGTGCACCACCAAGCCGCGGGTGCGCCGCCGCGGCAATAAACCCTGCCCTAGCTGCCCTCCACCGCTCGGCCTCCGCCCTGGCTGCGGCGCTGGCCTGCATATTGCCCGTAGCCACATCCAGACCGTTGACCCAACTCGATGCCGCCCCAGCCGCCCGCTCTCCGCGGTGCCCCGAGTTGACCGCCGCCGCCGCCGCCATTGCCGCCTCCACTGCCGCCTGCAGGTGCTGCGCGTGCGGGCCGCGGCAGCAGCGGAGCAGGAGGCCGCAGAGACTGGCAACTTTGCGGAGGAGTTCACTCGTGAAATCGTCGATGAGGAGAAGAAGTGAGCGGGGCTGCACGGCGGCGGGTGCTGCCTGTGGGGCTGCCTGTGGGGCGAGCAGCAGTGCCAGCGGCTGGGCACACTTTTGCGTGCTTGCAGCAGGCACCCCCCTCCATGCCTGCACCCGCACTGGTGCAACCTGGAACCACTCACTCTGCTCCCTGATGCAGGTACATCCTGCAGACGTATGCCCGCCCCGACATTGTGTTCACCCACGGCGAGGGCGCCCGCATGTACGATGCTTACGGCAAGGAGTACCTGGATTTCGCAGCCGGCATTGCCGTGAATGCGCTGGGTGAGCCCGCTGCTGCTTTGTGGGTGCTACCTGCATGTGGGTGCTGCTGTGTGATGCTTATGGCAAGGATCACCTGGACTTTGCGGCCGGCATTGCTGTGAATGCACTGGATGAGGCAGCTGCTGCTTGTGGGTTGCCACCCATGTGTGAAAAGACGCGCTGGGTGGGGGTGCTGTTGCTGCATTGAGTGCTGCTGATGCTGCTGCCACAGCACTGCCTACCAGAGCCTCTGAGCTAGCAGCCGCTTCGTTTTCCGTGGCACAGCTGCGATTCAATCGCTGGCTGTTCCGACCACCGTCTTTGCAGGCCATTGCGGCGCTTGGTGGCCGGAGTTTGTGAACCAGCAGTGACCATGTCTCCCCTCATGTTACAGTGCCTCACATGCCTGTCCGTTTGGCTCAACTGTGCAGGCCACGGCGACGCTCGGTGGCAGGAGGCGGTGACGGAGCAGGCGGCCACGCTGTCGCACGTCTCAAACCTGTTCCACACCGTGCCTCAGGTGAGTGCCTTGTTTGTGATGTGCGGATGCCGCAAGAATGCCTGGATCTTGCGCTGCTGCTGCCTCGGCTGCGATTGCAAGCACTCTAGAGCGCAGTGGCCGGCCTCTCTCGCACTCAAGACCATGGGAAGCGCATGTCTGAATTGCCGAGCAGCTTGTGGCAAGCAGCTGTGGCGACTGTGTTTTGAAGCTGTTGCATCGCTTTCCACATGCTCAACTCCCTTGCCCGGCTGCCCCTGCAGGTCAAGCTGGCCAAGCGGCTAGTGGAGAGCAGCTGTGTTGCTGTTGCATCGCTTGCTCATGTGCATTACCTTTCCTTTCCTTGCAACATCTGCAGGTCAAGCTGGCCAAGCGGCTGGTGGAGAGCAGCTTTGCGGACCGGGTGTTTTATGCCAACACCGGCACAGAGGCCAACGAGGCCGCCATCAAGTTTGCCCGCAAGCACGCCAAAGTGCAGGGTGAGCACGGCAAACTGTTGGTCTATGCACAGCAGCACAGTAGTGACATGCACTGTGTCACGCCTGGCTGCTGAGAGCGGGGCTATGCACGTTTGCGCGCACATTCGTCAGTGTGGCAGCGCATTAGCTGTTGATCTGGCGCTGCTGCGGAGCGAGGCGGCGCCAGCGCTGCTGCGGAGCCAGGCGGACGCCCACCCTGGAGAACGAGCGCTAGCGGGACACCGGAGCACCAGCTTTTCCTTTACCTCATTGGTGCTTCACCTGCTCCCCCTGCTCCACTCCATCGCAGCCGGCCTGGACCGTAATCGCAGAGACGGCACAGAACCGCGCACCGCCTCTTTCGTCCGTCACACTGTTTCACCTTCGCACCCCTCCCCCAACTCTGCTCCATCGCAGCCGGCCTGGACCCGTACAACGCGGAGATGGCAGAGAACTGCGCCACCGAGATTGTGTCCTTCACCGGCTCCTTCCACGGCCGCACCATGGGCTCGCTGGCACTCACCTACAAGGCAAGCAAGCGCTGTGGAGGTGGTTTTGTTCGGCTGTTTCAAGGGCTGCTTCTTCCACCGGCTCCTTCCGCGGCCGCACCATGGGCTCGCTCGCGCTGACGTACAAGGCAAGCATGGCTTCGATTGGGCTGCCTGCTTTGGGGTATGTGTGCGGCCTTTGGCCCCTCACTGTGGAAGCTCGAAGCAGCCAGAGTGAAGACCTGCTTGAGCTCTATCGTGACTTCCTTTGGAAGCCGTTACAAACTGACCAACTGAACCTGTTGCTATGTTTGGGGCCGCAGGACCAGTACCGAACGCCCTTCATGCCGGTCATGCCCGGCAACGTGATGGTGCCGTACATGTGAGCCGCTGGTGGGCCCTTGTTTGCTAGTCAAAAACAAGTCGAGGCATTGGCTCATTGGAGCTATGTTTGTAAGACCTGCGGCTGGTGGGCCCTTGCCGATGCACCCGGGTTGTATGTTGATGCACCTGGAAAAGAAACGAAACGTGATGGTGCCATACATGTGAGCCGCTGGCTGGATTTTGCTGATGCACCCGGGTTGGTGGGCCTTTGTGTGTGGACCCCGTGGTGTGGAGTGCGGCAGCATGCCTGCATGAGCAGAAATTGCCAGGCCCCTTAGGCTGCATGGCCTGAGCTGTCTGGCCCCTAGAGTTTGGCATGTTTACACCACACCTTTTCCACTCGGCTTGCAGGGACCTGGAGGCGGCGGCAGCGGTCATCAAGAAGGGCAAGACTTGCGCGGTGTTTGTGGAGCCCATCCAGGGAGAGGGCGGCATCAACCCCGGTCAGTGTGTGATGTGTGATCTATTTTGGCCCTGTGCTTGCGGCCCATTTGCCTGTAACTTTGCAAGGTGTATCTGCCCCCCTTGTCTGCCGCACTCATCTGCTGCGCATCATGGTGAATAACCCTGCTTCTCCTCGCTTTTGTCCATCCTGCAGCCAGCCGGGAGTTCATGCAGGGGCTGCGCCGCCCCTGCCGCATGGCTTCTCACATTTGTTTGCTATGCTGAGCACCACCGTCCCCCACCCACGCCTGTGTTGCAGCTGATGTGTGTCATGACGCACCTCTGCTGCCCTCCCCTGCCCATTGTTTGTTGCAGCCAGCCGGGAGTTCATGCAGGGGCTGCGCCGGCTGTGCGACGAGGCGGGCGCGCTGCTGGTGTTTGACGAAGTGCAGGTGCAGCTTTACTTGGCATTTGTCGGTGACCAGTTTTGAACAGTTGTCCGTGGTTGTGCTGCTGTGGTTGTGCTGCTAGTGTTTGATGAAGTGCAGGTGAGAAGTCTGCGATCGATACGACTCTCTCTGCAGCTGGGCTGGCACTGGGTTGTTGCATTTGGGGGACTGTGCCAGCCATTGTGATGCTTGCCACTGGGCTTTGGGCTGGTACAGCTTGACAAGGTGCAGGCGGCGAAGCAGGCACTGCATCTGCCCTCTGTGGGGCGGCTCCCGCCACATGTCGGCCAGCCACCGAGCGCCCTCCCTGTCATTCCCCCACCGTCCGCCCCCCTGCGCAGGTTGGGCTGGGCCGCACCGGCAAGCTGTGGGGTCATGAGCACCTGGGCGTGGAGCCCGACATGATGACGCTGGCCAAGCCGCTTGCTGGTCAGTTCCATCTTGGTTGGGCGGCACCTACTTTAGTCAGTTGTTGAGGGTGGCTGCTGCTGCTGCTGCGCTCACTGCCATGGGCCCCTGAACCCTCCTCCCCTGGCCGTTCCGTCTGCCCCCAGGCGGCCTGCCCATCGGCGCGGTGCTGCTGAAGGAGCACGTTGCCACTTTGCCCGCCCGCGGCTGCCTTTGCATTCAACTTCTAACCTGTCCTTCCTGAATCGCGACTGTTCATATCCACAGGCGGCCTGCCCATTGGTGCGGTGCTGCTCAAGGAGCACGTTGCGGCAGTCATGGCTCCCGGCGACCACGGATCCACATTTGCTGGCAACCCGCTGGTCTGCCACGCCGCCTGCACCGTCTTTGACATCATTTCTGACCCTGGTGGGTGGATTTTGGGACAGTGAGGTGTGCCTGCATAGCCACTGCTGAGGGCTGCTAGCCGCCCAGGCACAGCGGTTGGCGCCGTTGCGACCAAAGGGAGGGAACCGGGGTTGGCAGGGTGCACGATGACAGCAACCATCCTCGCCACTTTGACATGCTTCCCTTGCCTGTGCAGAGCTCCTCGCGGCGGCTGTGCGCAAGGGCAAGCTGCTGCAGGCTGCACCATGAAAAAATGCTTTTGCTCCTCAACCCATTTCGTGGCAGAGTTCCTGGCGGCGGTTGAGCGCAAGGGCGAGCTGCTGCGGGCGGGGCTGCGGCAAGCGCTGGCCGGCAACCCGCACGTCAAGGTGGGGGAAGATTTTGCATAGAGGCCGCTCTGTTTGTCTTTCAGCTAGCCAGGCTTCGTGGGGTGCGTGATGTGTGAAGCAGGGTGCACTGCGACAAGCGCTGGCGGGCAACCCGCACGTCAAGGTGGGGGGTGGTTCGGAAGGCAGGCAATTCGTTTGCTACGAATCAAGCTGGCTGTGCACAATGGGTGTGTGCTTGATGTGTGCATCCTGTACCTGATGCTCACCGCAACTCCACTGCCTGCTTGCTGCACAGGCTGCCGGCCTGCCTGCTGAAAAACACCCTCCTATTGTGCATCGCCCCCGCAGGAGGTGCGGGGCCTGGGCCTCATCTGCGGCATCCAGCTAGACCAGGTGGGGTTAAATAGCAGCGTGGGTGTTTTTTGCCTGGGTTGGCTGTGAGCTGTGTGTGTGTGTGGGAAGCACGCAGCTGCGGTGTGTCCGCGCTGCAGCTCTGCACCGACCACACATTGGGCTGGCTGAACACACATAACCTGCATGCAAGCATCCATGCTCCAGGCAGCACTGCACGCACCTCTTGCCTAGCTAGCTGGCTTTGCAAGCCCCGAACCGCCCAGCCCAAACTCCCCTCCGTGCCGCCCATCTCTCTGCTCCATTCCGCAGATGGCTGGTCCGCTTGTGGCGGCTGCTCGAGACCGCGGCATCATCGTGATCACGGCCGGCAAGGGCGACATTGTGCGGCTGGTGCCGCCCCTCATCGTTAGGTGCGCCTGTCTGCGCGGCTGCTGTGCTGGGTGCTATGCGGGTGCCGCCCCCTCATCTTTACATGCGGCTGCAAGGTTGCTGAGCTGGTGAGCTGCTGCAAGTAGGGCCAGGGCCAGCTGTATGTGCACCAGTCAGTTTGCAGATGCTAACAAGCGATGGGCCATGTGCGGTGCACCCCCTGCTGTGTGCGTGATGCTGACCCGCTTTGTGTCTGTGCCACCCAACCGCCCTGTTCCAGCGAGGAGGAGATTGAGCGGTGCTGCCAAGTGCTGGGAGAGGTGGCCAAGGTGACGCTCAACTGAGCCATCACAGTGCCCAGTCTGGCTCCAACAGCCAACCGCTCTGGCGCCAACAGCCTGCGACAGCTGCTGGCCTGCTGGACACTCGCGGCTTTTTGTCGAGGCGCTCGGCGCATCGGCGGCAGGCCGGCAGGAGCGGCGGCAGTGGCGGCAGGCTGAATGCGGCTGGACGTGCAGCATGATGACAGCTGCCCTCAGCATTTGGTGTTCTTCTTCTGGAAGCATTGTTCCCATCCTTGTACAATAGCTCAAGCCATTCAGTTTGCAACACACAGCCAGGCCAGCAGGGAGCAATGGGCTGGGTATCTGTACGCCACAGTCCTTCCGTCCAACTGCCAAATGGTGCCATCCAGTGCTTGACATCATGTCGAGTCGTTCCAAAAAGTAGCAGGTTGCAAGTCAGCATGCACAAAGCAGGGGCAGGCAGCATGCATCAAGGGGATGAATGCAAGCGCAGACGTTGGGCGGGCACAGCACCAGCGCGCGGCATGAGACTATCAGGCGGGCCGGCATTCAAGCTTGTGCTGGGGCCAATGGCTGACCTGGCAGCCACGGCTACAATAAAGGGCCTGGCGGCAGCGGGCGCAGGCGCGCAGGCCAACAGCTCCCTTCCCGCAGCCGGCGCACTTGCTGATGCTCTCAACTGCCTGCCACTGCTGCACCACTGCTGCGTGAAAGTGCTCAGCCTGCTCAGCCTGCATGTTGATGGCAGCCTGCGGTGAACTTGCAGCCCCGCTCTCCAGGGCTGCCAGCCTGGAGCGCAGCATGGGCAGCGTTGCGGTGGCTGACAGGTGTATTTTAAGCAACCCTGTCACCCAGGACTTGGGCAGCAGCTGCCGGCAGGTGTGCAACGCAGGTCCCAACTGGCTGAAATCGTCCATCACAGCCCTGAGGATGCCTGCCTCGCAAGGGACAGACCCGACCAGCAGCACTGCAGCTGATGCGCAGCGCACAACCCAGTAGGGGCTGCGCTGCTGCTGTGCCATTTCAAGTGCACGGCGCAGCGGCAGCAGGCAATCCAGAGTCAGCTGGCGCAGAGGCGCCGCAACCGCTGCCGTCGCCACTGCCTTTAGGCTGCTGGGATCTAGCTGCAGCCAGGCATCCATTGCTGCCTGCAGCATCGCCTTAGCGGCCACCGCTGTGCGTCGCTGAGCATCTGTGGCTGCCGGCCCTGGTTCCATTGAATGGAAGGCCATCCTGTGGCCCAACTCAACCAGGCCGGCGTGGCAGGCACACTCCAGCTGTTGCCAAGTGAGAGGTGGCTGCTGCTGCCCCTCTGGCTGCTCGGCTGACAGCTGCTCCAGCTGGCGGCGGATGGCTGCGCGTGCAGTGGAGCTGGCCAGCAGAGCGGGCAGTGTGCTGGTGATGCGAGCCTCGTCCTCTGCTGGCATGCTGCCCCCACTGGTAAGCTTGGTGTACCAAAGCAGCAAGGTGGCAAGCTCATGGAACCCTCCAGGCGCGAGGGCCGCCTACCAAGCAGCCGTATAGCTGCTCTGATGAGGACCAGGGTCGGGGTCGAGCACAGCAAGCTCCGGGCACATGTAGTCCGCTTGAACCACCTTTAGCTTCGCGTGCATCACCCTGCACAGCACACAAGCAGTCCCTGAACCTCAGCGGCAATAGAGAACAGTTTGTTGAGGCAGAAAGACGGCATTCCCTGGCCCATCAAACAAGCATTAAGCCACACCTACGGACTGTGGCGGGGTCGCCCGTCGGCAGCGCCGGTCGGAGCTCGCCGCCGCACTGGTGCAGCGGCAGCAGCTCGCAGGCCTGCCTGCCCAGCTCCACGGACGTGATGAAGGCCTGCACCTCGGGGCTGCGCTCGGCTGGGGGCACTGCCTGCGCCCTGGCCAGCCGGCGCCGCAGGAAGGCTGCCCCAGGCTGCTCGGCAGCAGCCATGACGGTGTGCTGGGGTGCTGGCGTGTGCTGAGCTGATCCACAGCTGGTCAACAGGTTGAATGGCAGCAGCTGGCTCCATTTTCCCTCGGCATGAGAAGGCTACCCTCCATGCCTCTCTCGCTGCCCATGCCCTCCTCCCTCCCCTGCCATTTCAGTGACCAGCACTGTGTGCAGGCAGCAGGCAGCAGGGCCCACAGCAGCAGGCGCATCCCAGCCCTCCCAGCCTCGCTTCCGCTGGTGAGGAGGCCCTCAGGTCGGCTCCCCAGCAGTTGGGCTGCACTACATGCCGCCCTGCAGCCTTGGACGGCGCCAGGGAGCATGCCGCTGCCACTGCCGCTGCTCCACCACTCACAGCCGCCTTCCTCCACCATGCAGCCCTAGCGCAGGGCTCGAGCGGCCAGGGCTCCTGCTGCCCGCATCCCCGCCTTGGTGCGCCAGCTGCGCAGCAGCAGCCGCGTGGCGCAGCTGCAGGCCGCCAAGGCACTGTCTGCGGCTTCCAAAAATGGTGGCGAGGCAGCGGCCGAGGCGCTTGTGGCGGCAGGAGGCATCCCGCCTCTGCTCAGACTGCTCAGCTGCGGCAGTGAGGCAGTCCAGCAGGAAGCTCTTTGGGCACTGTATCACCTGGCTGCGGCGCACGTTAGCGGCCGGTCAGCCATCATTGCAGCCGGCGGCGTGCCTGCTTTGGTCCAGCTCCTTGAGCCCGAGAGCGGCACACCACCCAACACTCTGCGGGTGGTCCCATTGGTGCTGGCCAAGCTTGCCTTGGGGACTGGGCCGGACCCCCGGCCAGCCTTCCTGGCAGCAGGCGGCGTGCCAGCGCTCATAGAGCTGCTCAGCCACAGCAATGCAGATGTGCAGAAGGCAGCCATGACCTCGATCCAATACATGCTGGACTTTAGAAGCTCCGCCTCAGTGTCGGCTTTCTTGGCTGCCGGCGTGCTGCAGCCGCTCACACAGTGCCTGCTGACCAGCGCTGACGAGGGGTTGCTGTTCCATGCAGCGGCAGCCTTGACTAGCTTGACCAGTAGCGAGAGCAGCGGCGGCGGCGGCGGCCAAGCGGCGACGGCGGCAGCGATGCTGCTAGCAGAGGCTGGTGCTATCCCGCGCCTCATGCAACTTGTTGGTGCAGCTGACCACAATCTGAGGCTGGCAGCAGGGGGAGCCCTGCACTCCATTGCAGAGCAGCTGGTGGGGCGGCAGGAGCAGCCAGGCACGGGGTTGCAGGCAGCGTTGGATGCAGCAGGCGGGCCAGCAGCTGCCTCCCGCCTGCTCTGCGCCGAAATGGAGGTGGTGCAGGCGGCAGGCGTCGAACTGGTTTGCTTGTTGGTGCGCTGCAACCCCGGCGCAATAGCTGGCTGTGTGGCAGCTGGTGCAGTGCCAGCGCTGCAGCAGCTGCTCAGCACAGGAGAGGCTGACCTGCCAGATAAGGCTGCCAGAGCGTTGCGCAGCTTGGCCACTGCTTCAGCCGAAGCGCGCCTGGCCTTGCAGCAGGCTGATGCAGGTGGTGCAGCTCCGCCGGCTGATGTTTTGCCGGCTGTTGTGGAACAGCAGGGCTCACCTGCAGTGCCTCTCAGGTGCGCTGCATGCCCCGCTTTGGCACCAAAGTTGCTTAGTAAGCTTGGGAAAATGGGGAGGATTGCAACCCCTGCTTGGCACGTCACTGAACAACCGGTCCTGCTGATAAAAACCATCGACTGTTGCAGTGATACCACACCCTCTGGTGAGGCCAGTGGCTTACTGGCTTCAGCTCAACCATTGCAAGCCAGCACCCAGCACTGCTCGGTCGCTCCTGCACAGCCGCAGCCCTCCCAGCGACCGCGCCGCATGTGCGCAGCAGAAGGCGGCGGCGCCACCCGCGGCCTGCGCCGCTGCGGCGGCTGCGGCAGTGTGCGCTACTGCAGTGAGGCCTGCAGCCGGGCGCACTGGCGGGCGCACAAGGCCGAGTGCCGGCGCTTGCAGGCTGCCGCCAAGGCCGGTGGCGACGGCGGTGGGCAGGCCTGATACCTGCGCCTGTCTTCAAAGAAAATGCAGCCCAAGCTCAGCATGCTCTGATGAGCGCATGCCCACCATGATGCAGCTCTGCCCGGAGCGCTTGCTCCTTTTCTGACTCAGATCACCTATGCTTGAGCCACGCACCATTTTGATTTTCCAGCTCCCCAAATCCACCCTGCTTGCTGCCCCAAGAGGTGCCTTCGGCTGTAATATGCAACTGTGCACATTGATTCTGCTGCGTTCTCATAAGCTGTGGCTACCATTACTGCAGCATCTGGCGCTCTTCAGTCGGCTGAGACAGCAGTGAGGCAAGGCAAATGAGCAGGGCAGAAGCTGGGCAGGCACATAGGGCGCCATGCGCCGCCGCCCGCAGCTCGGCTGGTGCTGAGGTACCACATGGCTGGCTGTGAAGCTGTAGCAGGACGAGAGTCTGACTGACTGACTGACTGAGGTTACAGAGGCTGGGCCTGGTCCACAGGCTTGCTGG
>VFQQ010001754.1_pt1 | contig 28263 bp, 25 predicted proteins | sample 3512341 | NCBI WGS metagenome assembly VFQQ01 (sample SAMN10412373, study PRJNA504923) | tailings metagenome | isolation source: Relicate 2 Philex TSF1 revegetated site | place: Philippines: Tuba, Benguet | collected 2017-08-29
CCGGCGCTGGCGCAGGCGGATGTCGGCCTGGCCATGAATATCGGCACGGCGGCGGCCCGCGAGGCCGGCAACATGGTCGATCTCGACAGCAACCCGACCAAGCTGATCGAGGTGGTGATGATCGGCAAGCAGCTGCTGATGAGCCGCGGCTCGCTGACGACCTTCAGTCTTGCCAATGACGTGGCGAAGTATTTCGCCATCATCCCGGCGCTGTTCGCGGCAACCTATCCGCAGCTCGGTGCGCTCAATGTCATGCAGCTCAGTTCGCCGCAGAGCGCCATTCTCTCGGCGGTGATCTTCAACGCGCTGATCATCATCGCCCTGATCCCGCTGGCGCTGAAAGGCGTGCGCTACCGGCCGCTGCCGGCCGTCACGCTGCTGCGCCGCAATCTGGTGATCTACGGTCTGGGTGGTGTCGTGTTGCCCTTCTTCGGCATCAAGGCCATCGACCTGGCCGTGGCCGCACTGGGTCTTGCTTAATTAGGTCTCGCCCAAGGAGAATCATTATGCTCAGTCAACTTCGTCCCGCCCTGGTCCTGCTGGTGCTGATCACTGCCATCACCGGATTCCTGTATCCGCTTGCAGTGACCGGCATAGGGCAGGGTCTGTTTCCACGTCAGGCCGGCGGCAGCCTGATCGAAAGCGACGGCAAGGTGGTCGGCTCGGCGCTGATCGCACAGGGCTTCTCGTCACCGCAATATTTCCTGTCGCGGCCGTCCGCCGCCGGCAAGGATGGCTACGACGCCTCGGCTTCCAGCGGCTCGAATCTCGCGCCGACGGCGAAGGCGCTGGTGGAGCGAACTGCAGGTGATGTCGAGGCATACAAGGGCCGGGATGGGGCAACGGCTGTCCCCGTGGATGCGGTCACCACGTCCGGCAGCGGCCTGGACCCGCATATCTCGCCGGCCAATGCGGCGCGGCAGATTCCCCGCGTGGCAGAGGCGCGTGGAATGCCGATGGCCGATGTCAGGACTCTGGTCGATCAGCATACCCAGCAGGCGGGAATCTTCGGTGCGCCTGGCGTCAATGTGCTGACGCTGAACCTCGCCTTGGATAAGATCAAACCGGTGGCCAAATGAGGCGCGTTATCTTGAGGCTGCCCACTTTGAGGTGCGATGTCCGAAGATCGCTCTGATCGCGACAACAGACCGTCGCCGGATGCCTTGCTGCAGACGGCCGCGCAGGAAAAGCGCGGCCGTCTGAACGTCTTTCTGGGTGCTGCGCCCGGCGTCGGCAAGACCTATGCGATGCTGGAGACCGCCCATGCCCGGCAGCGCGAGGGTGTGGATGTGGTCGTCGGCGTGGTCGAGACCCATGGCCGCGAGGAAACGGCATTCCTGCTGCGTGGTCTGGAGCAACTCCCGCAGCGCCGTGTGGCCTATCGCGATCATGTCTTCAACGAGCTGGATCTCGATGAAGTCCTGAAGCGCCGGCCACAGCTGGTGCTGATCGACGAACTGGCCCATACCAATGTGCCGGGCAGCCGTCACGACAAGCGGTATCAGGATATCGAGGAAATCCGCGCGGCGGGAATCGATGTCTATACCGCGCTGAATATCCAGCATCTGGAGAGCCTGAACGATGTGGTGGCGCAGATCACCCGTGTGAAGGTGCGCGAGACCGTGCCCGACAGCGTGCTGGCGCAGGCCGACAGTATCGAAGTCGTCGATCTTGCACCCGAAGAGCTGATCAAGCGGCTGAAGGAAGGCAAGGTTTATGTCCCCGATCAGGCCGCGCGGGCCGTGCATCATTTCTTCGCGCCGGGCAATCTGACGGCCCTGCGCGAACTGGCGTTGCGCAAGGCGGCCGATCAGGTCGACAGTCAGATGCTGTCATATATGCAAAGCCATGCGATTGCAGGACCATGGCCGACGCGGGACCGCATCATGGCTTGCATCAGTCCCAGTCCGCTGATGCCGCGGTTAGTCCGCACGGCACGGCGGATCGCCGAGCGGCGGCGGGCGCCGTGGATCGCGCTCTATATCGAGACGCCGGCGCATGACCGGCTGTCCGATGCCGAGAAAACGCAGATCAACCGAGCGCTGACGCTGGCCGAGGAATTCGGTGCGGAGGTCGTCACCGTGGCCGGCAGCAATGTGCCGGGCGAGATCATCCGACAGGCCCGCCAGCGCAACGTGACCGAAATCGTCGTCGCCCGCAGCCATCGCTCGCGGCTGGTCAACCGCCTGCGCGGCACGCTGACGGATCGTCTGGTCGAGTTGGGCGATGGCATCAACATCCATGTGATCACCGGTGCATCCGACGCGGAGTCGTGGTTCGAGGTCATGCGGGATCGCCTCGCCGGCATCAGTCTGGCCGGGCTCGTTCCGGCTGCCGCGATAGCTCTTGGCACGACAGGGCTGGTGAAGTTGGTGGAACGCTGGCTGCCCGACTCAAGCATACCGCTGCTGATTCTCGTCGGCGTGCTGTTCAGTTCCCTGCGCTACGGTCATTCGGCGGCGGTGCTGAGTTCGGTGGTCGCCGTGCTGGGCTACAATTTCCTGTTCCTGCAGCCGCTCTATACCTTCACGATTGCGAATGCCGAAAACATCTACACCTTCTTCGTCTTCCTCGCCGTTGCCCTGATCACCAGCACCCTGACGGCGCGGATCAGGGCGCAGGCGGAGGCGGCGCGCATTCGCGAGGCCCGTACGGCCTCGCTCTATGATTTCAGCCGCATGGTGACGGGCGCGGCGGCGGAAGACGACATTCTCTGGGCCGTCGTTCATCATGTGGCTGCCATCAGCAAGGCGCAGTCCCTGGTGCTCATACCGGACCGGATCAGCAAAGAAGGGGGCCAGCTCGCCATTCGTGCCGCCTATCCGCCGGAAGACCAGATCGACGACAAGGCGAAGATCGCTGCCGATTGGGCCTGGGAGAAGGGCGAGCCGGCCGGACGCGGCACCGGCACGCTGCCGTCATCGGACTGGCTGTTCCTGCCGCTGCGGACGGCCGAGCGCAAGCTGGGTGCCTTGGGCATCCGCTTCCCGGACGAGCGGCCAGCCTTGGGCCCGGATGAGCGCCGGCTGCTGGACGCACTGGCCGGGCAGGCGGCTTTGGCCATCGAGCGCAGCCTGCTCAACCGCGATGTCGAGGAAGCCCGCGTCTCGGCCGAGACCGAGAAGCTGCGCTCGGCCCTATTGTCGTCGATCAGCCACGATCTGCGCACGCCACTGGCCTCGATCATCGGCGGTGTCTCCAGCCTGATGAATTTCGGCCGGCAGATCGATGCGCAGGGTAGGGATGAACTTTTGCAAACCGTGCGCGACGAAGCCGAACGGCTGAACCGTTTCGTCGGCAACCTGCTCGACATGACGCGGATCGAGGCCGGGGCCATGCAGCCCAAGCTCGACTGGACCGATCCGGAAGAGATCGTCGCCACGGCGGTGAAACGCGCGGCCCCACTGACGCAAGGCCATGACATCCGCATCGAGATCGATCCGGCCATGCCGCTGCTGCGGGTGGATTACATCTTGATCGAGCAAGTGCTGATCAACCTGCTGGACAATGCGGCCAAGTATTCGCCCAAGGGCTCGGCTATCGATCTGCGGCTGCGCCACGACGACCGCCATGTGATCCTGACCGTGACAGATTCCGGCTCCGGCATCCCGCATGCCGAGCTTGAGCAGGTCTTCGATATGTTCTATCGCGTGAAGGCAGGCGACCGGCAGGTCGCCGGTACAGGTCTGGGCCTGTCGATTTGTCGTAGCATCCTTAAAGCGCATGGCGGCGAGATTCGTGCCCAGAGCCCGGTGGCCGATGGAAAAGGGACAAGGATGACCGTGACCCTGCCGCTGGAAGAGCAGCCAGCGATGCCTGCGGAAGAGAAGACGACCCATGGCTGACGGCGCGAAGATACTGGTGATCGACGACGAGCCGCAGATCAGGCGGTACCTCCGGGTCAGTCTGGAGGCGCACGGCTTCGGAATCGTCGAAGCCGCCAGCGGCCAGGAGGGGCTTCGGCTCGCGGCACTGGAAAAACCCGATCTGATCGTGCTCGATCTCGGCCTGCCCGACATGGACGGCCAGGCAGTGATCGCGCGATTGCGCGAATGGATTGCCACGCCCGTGGTGGTGCTGTCGGTGCGCGCCGACGAGACCGACAAGATCGCGGCGCTGGATGCCGGGGCCGACGATTACGTGACAAAACCCTTCGGCACCGGCGAGTTGCTGGCGCGCATCCGTGCGGCGCTCCGCCATACCGTGGGCGCGAGTGCCGGTACGCCGGTCTTCACGACTGGCGATCTGAAGGTCGATCTGGAAAAGCGCCAGGTTTTCCTGAAGGGCGAACCGGTGAAGCTGTCGCCCAAGGAATACGACCTGCTGAAGCTGCTGGTGCAGCATGCCGGCAAGGTACTGACCCACCAGTTCATCCTGCGAGAAGTCTGGGGCCCAGCCCATGAGAGTGACGTCCAATACCTGCGGGTCTTCGCCCGGCAGCTGCGGCAGAAAATCGAGGCGGATTCCGCACAGCCGCAGTTGCTCCTCACCGAGCCAGGGGTGGGTTACAGGCTCGCGGGTTAAGCTCGGCTAGCGCTGCGTTAAGCTTGAATATAGTAACGCGCAGCTGCGTTTATGACGATTGAAGTTTAGCGGCTTCTCGTAGGGTCATTTGGCGCCAGTTTTCCGAGAGCGAAGCTGCCCTAATCGCGGTTGTTGTCCGGTCAGGCGTGGGTGAGGCAGACGGGATTCTGAGCAATCATGTTTTGCAGGCTATAGCGTTGGCGCGCTGACGCACGGTTTCGCCGAGCACAGGTAATGAGCCGGATACCGGATTTCATGCGACGCCGAAATCGGTCTTGCTCATGAATTCACGTTCTTCTTCTGGCGTTTCAGAGCCGCAGCTTGTGCCTGTATCGCACGAACCTGTTCGGCCGCCGCATCCAGAAAGCCCTGAGCGAGGTCTGTGTCGTTCATAAGGCGCGACAGCGTCACGGCCCCGACCATGGTGGACAAGATGGCCATGGCTCTGCTCTTGAGGCGTTTGTCATCCGTTTCCGCCATCGCGCGTTGAAGCACGACGAGACGGTCTTTGATCCCCGCTTCAAAGGATGCCTTGACGTCGCTGCCCTGCCGCGCGGCATCCGCGCCGAGGGCCACGATCGGGCAGCCGTCCATCGTCTCGTCGCGGTGCTCCGTGCTGAGGAAGATGGCTGCAATGGCGCCGAGCGGATCCTCGGGACTTGCGATCATGGCATCCGACCATCGACGGGAGGCGCTGTCCAGTGCCCGCTCGGAGGCCTGGACCGCCAGGTCTTCCTTGGATTCGAACTGCTTGTAAAAAGCCCCTTGGGTGAGCCCGGCACTCTTCATCAGGTCCTTGAGCCCGATGCCGTCGAAGCCCCGCTCCCGGAACAGGCGGCTTGCGACGTTGATCACAGATTGGCGATTTTCCGCCGCCTGGGTGCGACTGACCCGCATATCCGGTCTCCTTTTAGATTGCAGTCGAAATCTATAATCCATATAGAAGTCGAACGCAATCTAACGGCGAGGCAGCCAATATGAAACTCAAATCTGTCGTCCTGGTCGGGGGCGTCCTGATCGCAGTGTCGGGCGGCACCGTATGGGCTGTACTGGCCGTCCGCGCACCGGCTTCCGCAGTGGGCGACGCCAGGCAGGACCCGCCGATTGTCCGGCTGGCAACCGCTGCGCCTGTCGCCGTGTCGGAGCGCAGCTTCACCGGCATCGTGGGTGCAAGAGTGCAGGGCAATCTCGGCTTCCGGGTTCCCGGCAAGATCGAGAAGCGGTTCGTGGATGTCGGCCAGCAGGTGAAAGCCGGGCAGCCGCTGATGCGACTGGACGAAACCGATCTTCGTCTCGCGCTTACCGCCAAGCGCAATGCCGCCGCTGCCGCGCGTGCGTCTGTTACGCAGTTGAGTGCGGACGAAAAACGCTATGCAGCTCTGCTCGACAAGGGCTGGGCCTCCAACCAGCGCTACGACCAGGCCAAGGCCGCGGCGGATACCGCGAAGGCGCAGCTTGCCGCCGCTGAAGCCGAAGCGCGGGTCGCCGAGAACGAAGCGACCTATTCGCTGCTGGTGGCGGATGCGGATGGAACGGTGGTGGAAACGCTGGGCGAGCCGGGGCAAGTGGTCTCAGCGGGCCAGATCGTCGTCCGGCTGGCCCAGTCGGGTCCCCGCGAAGCGGTGGTCGCGCTGCCCGAAACCATCCGGCCCGCAGTTGGCTCGGATGCCGAAGCCAGTGTGTATGGCGGCAACGGGCGCCGCTATGCTGCACGTTTGCGCCAGCTATCGGATGCTGCCGACCCACAGACCCGCACTTACGAAGCCCGGTATGTACTGGAGGGTGATGCCGCAGCGGCATCGCTCGGCGCAACGGTCACCATCTGGGTCAGAAGCCAAGCCGGCCAGCCGGAAGTCCAGGTTCCGCTGGGCGCGTTGCTCGATGACGGCCGCAAGACCGGCGTGTGGGTTCTGGATCGCATCGCCTCGACCGTGCATTTCCGGCCGGTCAAACTTGATCGTGTCGCCAGCGAGATCGCGGTGATCTCCGGTGTCGAGTCCGGCGAAACGGTTGTCGCCCTCGGTGCGCATCTCCTGCACGAGGGCGCCCAGGTCAGGACGGCCTCTGAAAGCCGGAGCAACTGATGAGCCTCAATCTTTCCGCGCTTGCCGTCCGCGAGCGGGCGGTTACCCTCTTCTTCATCCTGCTGCTGGCCGCCAGCGGCGCCTATGCGTTCTTCAAGCTCGGCCGCGCGGAAGATCCCAGTTTCACCATCAAGAACCTGACGGTCACGACGGCATGGCCAGGCGCCACCGCGCGCGAGATGCAGGATCTCGTCGCTGAACCATTGGAAAAGCGGCTGCAGGAGCTGGCCTGGTACGACCGGGTGGAGACGACCACACAGCCCGGCTACGCGTATATGATCCTCACGCTGAAGGACAGCACGCCGCCCTCCGCCGTCCAGGAGGAATTCTACCAAGCCCGCAAGAAGCTTGGCGATGAAGCACGGAAATTGCCCACTGGCGTGCTCGGCCCCTTCGTCAATGACGAATACGCGGATGTGAGCTTCGCCCTCTATGCCCTGAAGGCCAAGGGCATGCCGATGCGGGAACTGGTCAGGCAGGCCGAGATCATCCGCCAGGACGTACTGCATGTGCCGGGCGTCAAGAAGATCAACATTCTCGGCGAACGTCCCGAGCAGATATTCGTCGATTTCTCTTTCGCCAGGCTGGCGACGCTTGGTGTTGCGGCCCAGGATATTGTGGCCGCATTGCAGCGCCAGAATACCGTGACGCCGGCGGGCTCCATCGACACCCGAGGACCGCAGGTCTTTATCCGGATCGACGGCGCCTATGACACGATCCAGGGCATCGCCGATACGCCGATCGTGGCTTCGGGCCGCACGCTGAAACTCTCCGACGTTGCCGACGTGCGTCGCGGCTACGAGGATCCTCCCGGTTTTGTCATCCGGCACCAGGGCGAGCCGACCATCATGCTTGCGGTGGTCATGCAGGAGGGATGGGATGGCCTCGCGCTCGGCAAGGCGCTGAATGACAAGGCCGCCGCCATCGCGCCGACGCTGCCGCTCGGGATGACGCTCGACAAGGTGAGCGATCAGGCCGTTAACATCGCCTCAGCCGTCGACGAATTCATGATCAAGTTCGCCATGGCGCTCGGTGTGGTGCTGCTGGTCTGTCTGATCAGCCTGGGCTGGCGCGTCGGCCTTGTCGTGGCGGCGGCGGTGCCCCTGACGCTGGCGGTCGTCTTCCTGATCATGCTGGAAACCGGCCGGTTCTTCGATCGTATCACGCTGGGCGCCCTCATCCTGGCGCTCGGCCTTCTGGTCGACGATGCCATCATCGCCATCGAGGTGATGGTGGTGAAAATGGAAGAGGGCATGGACCGCATCAGGGCGGCGGCCTATGCCTGGAGCCACACGGCCGCGCCGATGCTCTCGGGAACGCTTGTGACAGTAGCCGGATTTCTCCCGGTGGGATTCGCGCCGTCGACGGCCGGGGAATACGCCGGCAACATATTCTGGGTGGTGGGATTTGCTCTGATTGTCTCGTGGATCGTGGCCGTGGTGTTCACGCCCTATCTCGGTGTGACGATGCTGCCGGCGATCAAGCCTGTTGAAGGCGGGCACCAAGCCATTTATGCCACGCCGATGTACCAGCGGCTGCGGCAGCTGATCAGTTTCTCGGTTCGTCACAAGTTCCTGACCTGCGGTATCGTCGGCCTTGCCTTCATGCTGTCCGGCCTCGGCATGGGTGCCGTCAAACAGCAGTTCTTCCCGACCTCCGACCGCCCCGAAGTGCTGGTGGAAGTCCGGCTGCCGCCGGGCAGCAGCATCGAAATGACGACGGGTGCGGTAGAGAAGGTTGAAGACTGGCTGCAGCGCCAGCCGGAGGCCAAGATCGTCACGAGCTATATCGGGCAGGGTGCGCCGCGTTTCTTCCTGGCCATGTCGCCGGAACTTCCTGATCCTGCTTTCGCCAAGATCGTCGTGCTGACGCCGGATGCTGAGGCCCGCGAGGATCTCAAACACCGGCTTCGCGAGGCGGCATCGCAGGGTCTTGTGCCCGAGGCTTTTCTGCGCGTGACCCAGCTGGTGTTCGGTCCGCCCTCGCCCTTCCCGGTCGAGTTCCGGGTCATGGGACCTGATTCCGCGAAGGTATCGGCCATCTCGGAACAGGCTCTCGAGATCATGCGCGGTGTTTCGGATGTGCGGCAGGCAAACCGCGATTGGGGCAATCGCGCACCGGTTCTCCGCTTCACCCCGGATCAGGATCGCCTGAGTCTCATCGGCCTTTCTCCGGCCGAAGTGAGCCAGCAGCTACAATTCCTGCTCAGCGGTATCGCTGTGACGCAGGTTCGTGAGAATATTCGCAATGTGACCATCGTGGCGCGGAGCGCCGGCGAGCAGCGTCTGGACCCGACCCGCCTGACGGATTTCTCGCTGATGGGCCGTTCCGGCCGCCAGCTTCCGCTCGATCAGATCGGACAGTCGGAAATCCGTATGGAAGAACCGATCCTGAAACGCCGGGATCGTGTGCCTGTGATCACGGTCCGCTCGGATATCAACGAGGCGACCCAGCCACCTGAAGTCTCGAAGCAGGTCCTGCAGGCGCTTCAACCCTTGATCGCCTCTCTTCCGGCGGGTTACCGGATCGAAATGGCTGGATCAATCGAGGAGGCGGCAAAAGCCAACGACGCCTTGGCCAAGATCTTTCCGGCCATGATCGCGGCTACGCTCATTGTGATCATGCTGCAAGTGCGCTCCTTCTCCATGATGACCATGGTCATGCTGACAGCGCCGCTTGGCCTTGTCGGCGTGGTTCCCATGCTGCTGGCGTTCAATCAGCCGTTCGGCTTCAACGCCATCCTTGGTCTGATTGGTCTGGCCGGCATCCTGATGCGCAACACGCTGATTCTGACCGAACAGATCAAGGAGAACCGCGGCGCCGGCCTCGACGACTATCACGCCGTCATCGAAGCTACCGTGCAGCGCACGCGGCCGGTGATCCTCACTGCGCTTGCCGCGGTGCTGGCTTTCGTGCCCCTGACGCATTCCGTCTTCTGGGGCTCGATGGCTTACACGTTAATCGGCGGTACCGCGGTCGGCACGGTGCTGATCCTACTGTTCCTGCCGGCGCTCTATGCCGCATGGTTCCGGATCAAGATCCCTGGCGACACTCCATAGGATGCCGGCCGCGATTTCCACCATTGGCCTATCCCGCGCCCAGGCCATCGCCAGGCCCAGGCCATCCCCCTCCATCCACAACACGGAGCTCAGCATCATGGATGACGTCATCATCATTGGCGGCAGCTTTGCCGGTCTCGCCGCCGCGCTGCAGCTCGGCCGGGCCCGCCGCAAGGTCACCGTTGTAGATACGGGGCTGCCGCGCAACCGCTTCGCCGGCCATTCGCATGGCCTGCTCGGCCACGATCACAAGCCGCCGCTGAACATCTTGTCTGAAGCGCGGCAGCAGCTGGCGCGCTATCCCACGATCAGGCTGGTCAGCGCACAGGCCGACAGCGTCTCCGGCGCCATCGACGATTTCTCCATCCGCACTATCGGTGGCGAAAATTTTAAGGCGCGCCGCCTGATCCTGAGCTATGGCATCGCCGACCAGATGCCGGATATTCCGGGCTTTGCCGAAGGCTGGGGCAACTCCATCGTGCCCTGCCCCTATTGTGACGGCTTTGAAGTCGCCGGCCAGCATTGGGGCCTCGTCTGGTCCGGCCGGCAGTCGCAGAATCAGGCCAGGCTGTTCCACGACTGGACCGAGCGGTTGACGGTCTTCGCCGATGGTCATGACATTCCGCCCGAGATCCGGGCCGATCTGGCGCGCCGCAACATTCCTGTCGTCGAGGGCCGGATCACCGGGATCGCCCCTCACGGCGTCCATAACGCCACTCTCAAGCTCGATGCCGGCCCCGATGTCGCGGTCGACATCCTGTTCGCGCATCCACGCACCAAGCCCTCCGTCAGCCTGCATGAATCACTGGGTCTCGCCACACTCGATACGCCGACTGGCATCGCCCTCAAGGTCGATGAGCGCCGCGAGACCAGCATGCCCGGCATCTACGCCGCCGGCGACCTCGCCAACCCCGGAATGCCTTCGGTCACCACGGCATCCTGGCAAGGCGCGATGGCGGGCATCTTCGCCCAACAGTCGATGGTGGTTTGAAAGCACAGATTGGAGGATGAGCATGGTCGTCGAACCGGACAATGCGGGTGTGCGTTTCCCCCCACCCTTCATCTATCTGGGAGCGATGCTGTTGGGGCTGGCAGCGGAGCGGTTCGTCATCCTGCGCTCTTTCGGTATCGACTGGCAGTTGCTGGTCGCAGTAGGCGCGCTGCTGTTCGTTGCCGGCGCTGCGGTGATGCTTGCGGCGGCGGGGCTATTCCGGCGGCTGGGCATCAACGTTCCGCCGTCGCGGCCAACGACTCTTATCGCAACGACCGGTCCTTATCGGTGGACCCGCAATCCCATGTATCTCGGCATGGCGCTCATCTATGCCGGGCTAGCGATCGGCTTCGACGGGCCGATCGCCTTCGCCTTGCTCCCGTTGGTACTGATCACGATCCAGACGCAGGTGATCGCCCGCGAGGAACGCTATCTCGAAGCAAAGTTCGGTGACGACTACCGTCGCTACAAGGCCCAGGTTCGCCGCTGGCTTTGACTATTCCGCCGCTGCCCCCTGCAGGGCCTTTGGATAAGCCGGCACCGGCTTCCGGAAGTCATGCTTCACGCGACAGCTGGCTTTGAATTGACGAAATCTGGGCAGCCTAAGAGTCACCCCCTAAAATTTTGGGCAAAGTTTCTGTCATGTGGTGAATTTGTCATGGCGCACCCGGAAAGCTGCTGCTTCCCGCCACCGAAGCGCTAAAAATGCGAGCTGATCGATGCCCGCGGCCAGAGTAGCGCTTGCGGTAGAAACAAACGTTCGTTAGTATCAAAGCAAGATCACGGCGGGAGGAACAATGGAAAACCGGGTAAGGCGCGGCCTTTCATGGCTTTTTCGGCTTGAGGTCTTCATGGCCTGCACATCGCTGATGCTGGTCGTTGCCGCGCTGCTGGCCGATGTGGTCGCGCGTGAAATCGGCGGGGACGGCATTTTCGGCGCGCAGCGCTTTGCGGTCTTCGCCAATTCCGTCGGGGGTCTGCTGGGCTTTGCCATTGTCGTCCATACCGGTGGCCATCTGCGTGTAGGCGTGGTCGACAAGCTTATCCCCGAGAAATGGGAATCTCTGGTCATCCGGTTCTGCGACCTGATTTCCGCAGCGCTCTGCATCCTGCTGGGATACCTAGCGGTCATCTTCGTGCGGAGCACCTACGATCTCGGTGACACCGAACCGGTCTTCGACATCAAAATCTGGCCAATTCAGGTGGTGCTGCCGTATCTCTTCGGCGCCTCGGCGTTGCGGTACCTCTGCTACGCGGCGTTTCCCGCGATCCGTCCCGAAGACAAAGAAATCGAGCAATAGCGAGCTGCACCGGCTCAGACACAAACGCGGGGGCGTAGCGTGACGACTGGACTGATCCTGGCAGGCATCATTGTTGCCCTGATCCTGCTTCGCCAAAACATTATCCTGACGCTCGCCATCGCCGTCGCGTTCATCCACGCTTACATGGCGAAGAGCAAACCGGAATTCCTGATTCAGGATATCTGGTTCACGGTTGATCGCGAGGTTCTGCTTTCCATCCCGATGTTCATCGTCGCCGGCATGGTGATGGCACGCGGCTCCATCGCGGCGCGGCTGACGCGCATCATGGCAGCCCTGACACCGAATATTCCCGGCGGCCTGGGCATTGCGACGGTGTTATCGCTGGCCGGATTCTCAGCTATTTCCGGATCGTCGGTCGTCACCATGATGGCGATCGGCAGCATCATGTATCCGGCGCTGCTGAAAGCCGGCTATTCGAAGAAATTCTCGCTTGGCCTTCTGTGTTCCGGCGGCACGCTCGGCATCATCATCCCGCCCAGCATCCTGATGATCGTCTACGGTATCATGACCGAAGTCTCGATCACCGACCTCTTCCTGGCTGGATGGGGACCGGGTCTGCTGCTGACCGCCAGCCTCAGCTTCTACTCGTATATCGTCAACCGGAACATGGCGACGAAGGCCATCGACATGACCGAGCTGGCCACCGCCTTGCGCGAGGGCACGGCCGCGCTGCTCATGCCGGTCATCCTGCTCGGCGGCATCTACAGTGGCTATTTCACGGTTACGGAATCGGCCGCGCTCGCCGTGGCCTATGCGCTGCTCATCGAGTTTTTCATTCACCGTGAACTGAAGGCGAAGGATTTCGGCAATATTCTGTTAGAGACGATCAAGCTGCTGGGCAGTCTGCTGCCGCTGGTCGCCATCGCCGGCAGCCTCAACACCATCCTGGACTACGCCGGCGTGCCCGCGGCGCTGGTCAATTTCATGCAGGGCTATGTTGTCGACAAGTGGAGCATGCTGCTCGTCGTCAACGTGCTCCTCCTGCTCGCCGGCGCCCTGATGGATGAAGTCTCGGCCATCGTGGTACTGGCGCCGCTGTTGCATCCGCTCGGCATGGCATATGGTTTCGATCCCATCCATTTCGGGATCATCACCATCGTGAACCTGCAGATCGGCTATGTCGCGCCGCCGGTGGCGATCAATCTCATCGTCGCCATGGTGGTGTTCAAGGAACAGTTCGGCTTCATCTGCCGGTCTGTCATTCCCTTCGTCGGGATCATGCTCGCGGTCCTTCTGGTGACAGCGGTCTTCCCGCAGATCTCGCTGATGTTCCTGGGTAGATGACGGTGCGCTGATCAGTTGGCGCGCCGTCTCCTTGCCGAGGCGTATCAGGCCGTCTGGTTCTGATGCCGGAACATGTAGCGGCGCGCTTCGTCGTCGAAGCTCGGCTTGAACTTGAATTTTTCCTTCAGGCCGAGCGCGCGCACAGCGGCATCGCGTGCATTGATCTGATCCACAAGTCGCGTCACATGCGGAAATTTCGCCGGGGCGGCATCGCCCATGACGTAGTCCATCATTCGGGCCCAGCCCCAGGCCGCCATATCGACAAATGAGTAGCGGTCACCGACCAGGAATTCGTTCGCGGCCAAGTGATCGTCCAGCACCTTGTAATGACGTTCAGCCTCGAACTGGTAGCGGTTGGATGCATAGGTCGAGGCGTCATTGGCAAAGTGGCGGAAATGCACGGACTGACCGCTGTAAGGTCCGATGCCGGTGGCGACGAACATCAGCCAGGACAGCATCTGGCCACGATGCCGGCTCTCCGGCATGAACAGGCCGTGTTTCTCGGCGAGATACAGAAGGATCGCGTTGCTGTCGAAGACGATGGTGCCACCGTCATCGATCACCGGCACCTTGGCATTGGGATTGAGTTTCATGAATTCTGGATCGAACTGCGCACCGCTCTTGGTGTCGACGGGAACGGGTTCGTAGAGAAGTCCTGTCTCTTCCAGGAACAGGGCCACTTTGGTCGGGTTCGGAGAACCGTTGAAATAGAACTTCAGCATCGTTTCCTCCTGTGTTGTCTGGTGGTGCAGCAGCAAAAAAAAGAGCCTCCGCAGCGACTGCGGAGGCTCGTGGAAGTCCGGGGAATGAAGAGCTTCAGCTCTTCTGTTTCTTGAATTCTGCCTTACCCGTCTCGATGGCCTTGTACAATTCCATCGCGCCCGGGCCGAGCTTGTCGACGAAGGCATCGACATGGGGCTTCACCAGGCCCTGCCACGAAGCCTTCTGGGCATCGTTCAGCTCGTAAACCTTGCCGTTCTTGGAGATGAAGTCCTTCATCTTGGCCTTCTCGTCGGCGAACCAGCGGTCGCGCACCGCATTCGAGTCAGGCAGGCTCGCCTGGATCTTCTGGCGGGTGGCGGCGTCAAGCTTGTCCCAGGCGCCTTTGTTCACGAAGTAAAGCCAGGGGTGATGCAGGTGCTGGGTGACGACGAAATTCGGCGCCGACTGCGCGCCGGGTGTGGTCATGTAGAACGAGAAGGGCAGATCGCCGGCCACCACCAGGTTCTGCTCCAGGCCGGGCCAGAGTTCGCTGATCGGCAGGGTGACGCCGTTGGTGTGCAGTGCCGACCAGAACATCTTCGAGGCCGCGGCCGGCGACACGCGCGCCTTCAGGCCTTTCAGCGAAGCCGGGTCGCTGCAGTTGATCTTGCAGAAGACGCCGTTGTAACCCGCCTCATGCACGGCGAGCAGGATGAGCCCCTTTTCCTCGAACTGCTTGGCCAGAACCGGGAAGGCATATTTGTCGGTGACGAAACGGCGCTGCGCATCCGAGTCCCAGATATTGGGAACGCTCATGACGGTCGCATTCGGAACGGCAACGCTGGAGCCGAAGGCCGAGGTACCGCCCATTTCCAGGCGTCCGCGAACCACCTGGCTGACCATTTCCTGTTCGTTGCCGACAAACTGGCGTTCGACCACGACCTTGCCGCCGGAAGACTTGGTGATGGCTGCCGCGAATTCATCATCAAGCGTCGCGCCGAAGGCGGGATGCTGCATCAGCGTCGCCAGCTTCCAGTTTTCCTGGGCGGTCGCTGCATGAACCGTGAATACCGAGATCGCGGCACCTACCGCGAGTGCGGCCACACTACGGCCGATCGAGAAATGCATGATGTCCTCCCTGGATGTGTTTTTTTACATCTGGTCAGGTTCAGCGGACCAAGCCCGCATCCACGAGATCAGATAAGAACGAACATTTGTTAGTATCCATAAATCTCGAGGCTATGCAATCGCCTTTTTCGTCAGTATCGGCCTGTTACGCGGGGCGCCAGGGCTTCTCCGGTCCGTAGACCAGGACTTCGCGGACGGGCAGGAAAACCGGCGGCAAATCATACGCCCGGCTGGCATAGGCGCGGTAGGCGGCGGCGCGGGCCGCGGCGTCTGCGAACCAGGCTTCGATCAGCAGGTCGTAGCTGAATGCACCCTTGCTGAAGCCCAAAGCGCTGGCCGTGCCCAGATCCAGATGATGCGCCATGACGCGGCTGGCCTCGCGCAGATCGTCCCGTCGGAAAGCACCCGACGCGATCAGCAGCAGCGCTTTCGACCCTGTGGCCGGGCCATCCTGCATGATGTCTTCCCAGCCGAGCAGGGAGACGGTATTGGCGATGTCGAACAGGTAGCGCTCGTCATCCTGCACGTTGGCGTAGTCGGGATGATGGAAAAAGCCTTTGGTGTAGTCGCTCCGGGGTGTCTGGCTGGTCATGGTGACGCCGTCGAACAGCGGCTCCGCCTGATCCGGCAGCGGTTCGACATGATTCTGAAGATAGCGCGTGGCGAACTGGCGAAATCCCGCCTGCGAAGAGGCGAGCGGGCCGTGGGTAAACTCGTAATGCTCGCTGAAAGCCGCGCGCGAGAGCGCCGGATTGCGCCGTAACAGGGAATGGCGACGGTAGATCTTCTGTCCGCTGGTGGGGATCGACATGGAATCCTGCCTCCTGACGCGCTTATAGACTTATATAAAAACAACTGTTAGTTAGTTAACGATCCAGACCGCAATCGGTCAAGGTTTATCGAACGTGAGGGTCAGCTTTGCCGTACATCGCTTTATTCCGGCTGGGGGGCACGACCGATTCGAGGGCTGCAGCCAGGTCGGGTTTGTGCACAGAACTGGTCGAGGATGTCTTCCGCCGGGCTGCCGGACCGTCCATAGCCGTGATCATGACCGGCATCGACGAACCGCGAGAGATGAAGCTCTATCGCGAGGGCGATGATTTCTCGCCGCCATTTGATCTCGCCATCAAGGCCGACTATGCGAGCGACGATACCTTCCTCGCGAATCTCGGTGCTTTAGGCGCTCAGGACCGGTTCGCCGGCTTTGGCGGATTCAAAACCGAGGAAACACTGAAGAAGGGCGGGGAGCATATATCGGCGGCCGGAGAGATGCCCGGCGTCCATATGCTGCATCCGTTGCACTTCCACGACGATCTGCCGCGGTCGGCATTGCTGCGCAGCTGGCGCGATGTGCATGGCGATCTGGCGCCGCATGCCCATGCCGGGGCAACCTATTATGCCCAGCAACTCACGTTAACGCGGCTGGGATCACCCGAATTGGATTACGGCGGTTTCTCCGAGTTTCATTTTCCCAGCATGTCCGCGTTGGTCGAGCGCTATTTCGCATCGGACGAGGCGAGAAAAGCTGTGCGTCACGACATCCGGCATTTCATCAAGGGCGTTCCGCCGCGTATGTTTGCCACGGCCTGTCGTTACACCAGACAGGACTGAAAAATGCGCGATAATGCTGGATCGGCGGCAGTTGGCCGGAAACAAACGATAGTTCGTGGCCTTACTTTCGGGCGGTCTTCTTTGCGGCAACGACCTCGGTCTTGTGCAGCATGTTGAGCACGAGATCGACATAGCGATCCTGCAATTCCGGAATGGTCAGCTCACCTTTCGGGTCATACCAGTTCGGAATCGAATTCAGCATGCCGAGGATGGCGAAGGTGGTGATCTTCGCATCCGTGACGTCGAAGATCCGTTCGTCCATGCCGGCGAGAACGATGCTGCGCAGGATCAATTCATAGCGTTTGCGCAGATCGATCATCACCTTGAGATTGTCGGGCTCCAGGCTGCGCAGTTCCATATTGCCGATGAAAACCTCGGCCTTGCGCGAGGTGTGGAATTCAATGTGGTGTTTGACGAAGGTGGTGAGTCGGGGCAGCGTTCCACGCTGCGGCAGAACTTTTTGCTCGGCGCTGACAACCAGGTCTTCCTGGATGCTTTTCAGCAGCATGAAAAGCAGGTCCTGTTTGCTCTTGATGTGGTTGTAAAGCGAACCGGCCTGGAGACCGACATGTTCGGCGAGCAGACGCAGGCTGATGCCGTGATAGCCGTGCTGGGAAATCAGCTCGATCGCCGCCCGTCGCAAGGCGCGCTGAGTCGTCTGCCCGTTTGATCCTGCAATTCGCATCTGACTGTGTGTTCCCCGGTTCGAAAAAATGTATAGGCAGAACCCTGCCACCCGATCAATGAAGATCGCCCGCGCACTACCTTAAGTCGCTGCAGGACGGCACCGGGCTGCGAATCAACGCATTGACAGTATGCGTATTCTATCGATACAAACAAACATTAGTATATTTCTTTTTTATGCGGCCGCGGTGAACCGGACGGCCGGCGCTGACTGTCAGGAGAGGAACGGTACGGAATGAGCAAAGCAGCGAAAGCCTTCATCGTTGGGGCTTACGAACACCCGACGCGCAAGGCTGACACCAAATCGCTGGCCGAACTGCATGCGGATGTAGCGATCGGCGCCCTGCGGGATGCCGGCCTTACCCTCGCTGACGTGGATGGCTTCTTCTGCGACACCGAGGCACCCGGTCTCGGCCCTCTCTCGATGGCCGAATACATCGGCCTGAATCGCCTGCGCTATATGGACAATTCAGATCCCGGCGGTTCGGCTTACCTGTTGCATGTCGGCCATGCGATGGAAGCCATCGCCAACGGCAAATGCAGTGTCGCCCTGATCACGCTGGCCGGGCGGCCCCGCGCCGCCGGCCTGCGCGCCGATCCGGCACCGGACTGGAGCCTGCCTGAGCTGCCGTTCGAATTCCCCTACGGCTCCATCGTGCTGAACCAGTATGCCATGTGCGCCATGCGCCATATGCACGACTACGGCACCACCAGCGAACAGCTCGCCTGGATCAAGGTGGCGGCATCGCATCATGCGCAGCACAACCCGAATGCCATGCTCAAGGACGTTGTCACGGTCGATGATGTGCTGAAATCGCCGATGATCGCCGATCCGCTGCATCGTCTCGATTGCTGCGTGGTCAGCGATGGCGGCGGCGCGCTCGTTGTTGTCAGTCCCGAAATCGCCAAAACGCTGAAGCGGCCGATGATCGCGGTGCGCGGCGCGGGCGAAGCCATCAAGCATCATCAGGGCGGCCAGGTCGACCTGACCTATACCTCGACCGTCCAGTCCGGCCAGCAGGCTTTCGCGGCCGCGGGCGTGACGCCGAAGGACATCAAATACGCTTCGATCTACGACAGCTTCACCATCACCGTGCTGATGCAGCTGGAGGATCTCGGCTTCTGCGAAAAGGGCAAGGGCGGTGCCTTTGTCGCCGACGGCAACCTGATTTCAGGCGTCGGCAAGCTGCCGGTGAATACCGATGGCGGCGGCCTGTGCAACAACCATCCCGCCAATCGTGGCGGCATGACCAAGGTGATCGAAGCCGTGCGCCAGCTGCGCGGTGAAGCCCATCCGGCCGTGCAGGTGAAGAATTGCGACCTGGCACTGGCCCAGGGCATGGGCGGCTGGCTGGGCAGCCGCCATGCCAGCGGAACCCTGATTCTGGAGAGGATTTGATATGACCGAGCGCGTTCTGCCCGCACCTGCCATCACGCCGGAAGCCAAGGCCTTCTGGGATGGCACCGAGCGCGGCGAGTTTCTGGTGAAGTGCTGCGAGAGCTGCGGCAAGTCGCATTTCTATCCGCGGCCGCATTGCCCGCATTGCATGAGTGACAAGACCAGCTGGAAGAAAGTGTCCGGCAAGGGGAAAATCTATTCCTACAGCGTCATGCGCCGTGCGCCGGAACCCTTCGCCATTGCGTATGTGACGCTGGAGGAAGGTCTGACGGTGCTGACCAATCTGGTCGATGTCGATCTCGATGCGATCAGGATCGGTCAGGCTGTCCAGGTTGCCTTCGCCAAATCGAAAGATGGCCCGCAGGTGCCAGTGTTCAAGCCGGTTTGAGGCGACTGAGGCGGGTTAAAAGCCCGCCTCTTTTTTATCTAAGGACCAGACTGCCGCGATCCAGCACCACTGCATCGCGGCCTTCCGCGACACAGCGGAAGGCGATCCGGTCAGTTTCATGCCACATGTCGGTGCGCAGGCTTTCACCCGGGAAGAACGGCGCTGAGAAGCGCATCTCGATATGCCGGATACGGCTCGCATCGCCGTCACAGGCCATGCGCGTCAGGGCATAGCTTGCCATCCCGAAGATGCAAAGCCCATGCAGGATGGGGCGGTCGAAACCTGCCGATTCCGCAAAACTCTGGTCGATATGCAGCGGGTTCATGTCGCCGCTCAGGCGGTAGATTGCCGCCTGGTTCAGCACTGTCGGGCTGATCATGACCTTGTCCGGCGCACGATCGGGCACCGGATGCATCGGCGGCACCGGCCCGGGCTGACCGCCGAAGCCGCCATTGCCGCGGGCGAACACGCTCGACAGGTTGGTGGCGATATGCGCGCCGGTGGCGATATCGAACAGCTGCGTCTCGGCCAGCACGATGGCGCCTTTGCCGGCGCCCTTGTCGAAAATGTCCTTGATGGTGAAGCGTGAGCGGATGCGACCGCTGACCGGTAGAGGCTGATGTAGCGTGATCCGCTGCTCGCCATGCACCACTTTGGTCAGATCGAGTTCGATATCCTCCAGCCAGGTGTCTTCCCAGGCGACCACAGTGGTCTGGCTCGGGATGGCCTGCAGGCCTTTCTCATAGAGGTAGCGGATTGCATGCGGATCGTCCTTCACCAGGCCGACTCCCACACCCAGCGCATAAAGCATGGTGTCGGTCTGGCTGTAGGAAAATTCCCGTTCGGGAAACTGGTGCGAGATGGCGTTGTCGTAGGTGAACATTCGTAACTCTCAGAGCCAGTCGGGCGCGGTCTCGAGGACCGTGGTGTCGTTCGAAGCCACAATCGGCAGCCAATGCTCGATGCGTTTCATCTCGTGCCGGAAGAAATATCGGCAGGCCGCCAGCTTACCGCGCATGAAGGAGTCGGTATCGCCCGTGCAGCCGGCATCCAGTGCACGCTGGGCGGCGACCGCCTGACGCAGCCACATCCACCCCACCACCAGATGCCCATACATATCGAGGTAGCTGGAGGAGTTGACCAGATACTCTCCCATCCTGCCCGGTACGGCATGCCCGAAATGCGCGTGGGTCGCCTCGAAGATGCGGTCGCGGTCGTTGCCCAGCTGCACGGCAAATTCGGCAAGTTCGGGCGCCGCGGCTTCGGCGATATCGGCCTGCATCCGCCGTCCCAGCAGTTCCAGGCCCGCGGCATCCTTCATGCGTAATTTGCGGCCGACGAAATCGATCGCCTGGATGCCGTTGGTGCCTTCATGGATGAGGTTGAGGCGATTGTCCCGATAATACTGCTCCTCCGGGAAGTCGCGGGTATAGCCGTAACCACCCAGCACCTGGATCGCCAGCTTGTTGGCTTCCAGGCAGTATTCGCTCGGCCAGGCCTTCACGATAGGCGTGAGCATTTCCAGCAGCAGCGAGGCTTCTTCACGCGTTGTCGTGTCACTGGCGGATCGTTCCTCATCCACCAGATAGGCGGCATACAAGCCGAGCGCGAGCGCGCCTTCGACATAGGCTTTCTGCTGCAGCAGCATGCGGCGTACGTCGCCATGCTGGATGATCGGCACCGGCGGCGACAGCGGGTCCTTGTTGTCCGGCAGACGGCCCTGCGGGCGCTGCTTGGCGTATTCCAGGCTATGCAGGTAACCCGCGTAACCCAGCATGGTAGCGCCGAGGCCGACCGAGATGCGCGCCTCGTTCATCATCACGAACATGTATTCCAGGCCGTGATGCGGCTCGCCGAGCAGATAGGCAGTGCAATCGTCATTGTCGCCAAAGCTCAGCAGCGTATTCACCGCCCCGCGATAGCCCATCTTGTGGTTCAGGCCGATGACGCGCACGTCGTTGCGCTTGGCTGGCCTGCCGTCCGGGCCGATGTCGAATTTCGGCACGATGAACAGCGAGATACCCCTGGTGCCGGCCGGTGCGCCGTCGATCCGGGCCAACACCAGATGCACGATATTTTCGGAAAGCTCGTGATCGCCCGCCGAGATCCACATCTTGCTGCCTTTGAGGCGATAGGTGCCATCGGCTTGCAATGTGGCGCGCGTGCGGATGTCGGCCAGACCCGAACCGGCCTGCGGTTCGCTCAGGCACATTGTGCCCAGGAAGCGGCCATCCAGCATGGGCCGGAGGAATTTCGACTTCTGCACATCCGAGCCGAAGGCGCGGATCACGTTGCCGGCGGATACAGTGAGGAAATAGTAGATCGAGGCGCCGATATTGGCGGCCTGGAAGAAGGCATAGGCCGCCTGCGTTACCGAGACGGGAAGCTGTTGCCCGCCTTCATCGGCTGGCGCATGCGCCGACATGAAGCCTGCCTCGGTAAAGGCACCGATGGCAGCCTTAAGTTCGGGCAGAGTATGGACGACACCGTTCTCGAGCGACGGTTCGTTCAGGTCGGATTTGCGGTAGAATGTCTGGAAGTGGCTCGCGGCGATCGTTTCGGCCGTATCCAGGACGGCATTGAAGATTTCCCGGTCCAGGTCCGCATAGAGCGGTCGGGCCGTCAGCTTGTCGACCCCGAGCACATGGAAGAGATTGAAATCGACATCCGTGCGGCTGAGTGTTTTGCCGGCGTTTTCCGCAGCCATACTATTCCCTGTAGCTCCATTGACTCGCAGTCGGGCCGAATATAAACTAACAAGCGTTCGTAAGTAAATATCAGAAGGGCGCGATGCCCCCGACCGAAAAACAGATGGCCGTGGCGCTGCCGACATTGCCCGTGGATGCTATGTCCCGGCCGAAAACGGCATGGCCGGCGCAGTCCCGCTACCAGATTCAGCAGGAAACCCATTTCGACGGCCGCGTGCTGAACTGTTTCCGGCCGCGGCCTGAATCCGCTTACGGCATATTCGCGTCCGCCGCCCGCAAACATCCCGATGCCGAAGCTCTGGTTGGCGACGGTCAGCGCCTGACCTTCCGCGAGCTGGCGGAAGCAGCGGGTATCGTGGCGGCGCGCCTGAAGGATCTCGGCGTGCGGCCCGGCATGCGGGTGGCGATGTATCTGGCGAACCGCATCGAATTCGTATCCGTCTATCTTGGCATCCTGCGCCTCGGCGCTGTCGCAGTGCCGATGGATGTGCGCCTGAAGAAGCCGGAAATCGCGCATGTAGTGAATCATTCCGGCACACGCATCCTGCTGCATGAAGCGACTTTGTCGAATGAGTTGCCGAATCAACAGGACGTGCCGGCCCTCGCGGCATTTGTCTCGGTGTCCGATGCCGGCATTCTCTGGCCCGAGGGCCAGCCCGGCGTGGCACCGCCCGAGCATCAGGTGGCGGATGCGGAATCGCTGGCGACGCTGCTGTATACCTCCGGCACCACTGGCCTGCCGAAGGGCGCGATGCTGACGCATCTGAATTTCGCGCATTCGGTGATCCATTTCGAACTGATCCTGGGGCTCAGCCAGGGCAGGGAGCGGACGCTGCTGGTGGTGCCTGCCAGCCATGTGACCGGCCTGCTCGCCATCATGTCTTTCCTGTGGGTGGGCGGCGCGGTCATCATGTCGCGCGCCTTCAAGGCGCCGGCATTCCTCAAGCTGGCGGCCGACGAACGCATCACGCACACGGTCATGGTGCCGGCCATGTATAACCTGTGCCTGCTGCAGCCGGATTTCTCGGCCTATGATCTCAGCGGCTGGCGGTTGGGACATTTCGGCGGCTCGCCGATGCCGATGGCCACCATCCAGGATCTCGCCGACCGACTGCCGCAGCTGCGGCTGGTCGACGGTTACGGCGCCACGGAGTGCTGCTCGCCGGTGGCCCTGTCGCCGCCCGACATGCCGAGAGACAAACGCGCAGCCATCGGCCTGCCGGTGCATTGCGCCGAAATCAGGATCGTCGGGCCAGATGGCCGTGAGTTGCCGGTGGGTGAAACCGGCGAGATCTGGATCCGCGGTCCGATGATCGTGCCGGGTTATCTGGATAATCCGGACGCAAACAAAGCCAACTTCACCGACGGCTTCTGGCATTCCGGCGATATCGGCAAGCTCGACGAAGACGGATATCTCTATATCTCGGATCGCATCAAGGATGTGATCAACCGTGGCGGTTACAAGATTTATAGCGTCGAGGTGGAAGGTGTGCTGAACCGGCATCCCGATGTGCTGGAAAGCGCCGTGGTCGCCAAACCCTGCCCGGTGCTGGGCGAGCGCGTCCATGCCTTCGTGACGGCCAAGCGGGAAGGCCTGACTGCAGAGAAGCTGTTCGAATATTGCGCGACCCGGCTGGCCGATTACAAACAGCCGGAAACCTACACGGTCCTCGACACGCCATTGCCGCGTAATTCGGGCGGCAAGGTTCTCAAGCGCGACCTGCGCAACACCTTAAACCTTGCCGAAGCCGGCAACTGATCCCTGGGAGTTCCGACGATGACGATTCGCTTTGATGACCGCGTGGCGATTGTGACCGGCGCGGGCACCGGCCTTGGCCGCAGCCATGCCCTGATGCTCGCCTCGCGTGGCGCCAGCGTGGTGGTGAACGATCTCGGTGGCTCGCTGAACGGCCAGGGTCAGTCCAGCAGCGCTGCCGATACTGTGGTTGCCGAAATCAAGGCGATGGGCGGCAAGGCGGTGGCGAATTACGATTCGGTAGCCGATGCTGCCGGGGCGGAGAAAATCGTCGCGTCTGCGGTGGACGCATTCGGCCGCCTCGACATCCTGGTCAACAATGCCGGCATCCTGCGCGACAAGACGCTGGCGAAGATGGATCCGGCCGACTATGAGGCTGTCACCCGCGTGCATCTGTTCGGCTCGGCCTTCTGCACGCGCGCGGCGCTGCCGGCGATGCAGAAGAACAACTACGGCCGCATCATCATGACGACGTCGAATGCCGGCCTGTTTGGCAATTTCGGCCAGTCGAACTATGGCGCCGCCAAAGCCGCCGTGATCGGCCTGATGAATGTGGTCCGCATCGAGGCGGCCAAATACGGCATCCAGGTCAATACCATCGCGCCGATGGCCGCTACCCGCATGACCGAGAATGTCATGCCTGCCGAGATGCTGCCGCTGTTCAAGCCGGAATTCGTTTCGGCGGCCGTGGCCTATCTGGCCAGCGAGCAATGCAATGTCTCCGGCCATACCATTTCCGCTTCGGCCGGTTACGTCGCCCGCGTCCAGGTCATGAGCAGCCCCGGCGTCTTCTTCGATACCAACCAGGATCTGACGCCCGAGATGGTGGCCGAACAATGGGCCAAGATCACCGATATGTCCAAGCCGCAGGGCTTCGACAGTGCCGGCGCCGAGATGGAATACATCGCCAAGCAGACGATGGCGCGGCTGAAGAAGTCGGCCTGATCATGCCCGGCCCGGCCCGGTTTTCCGACAAGGTCGTTGTGGTGAGCGGCGGCGGCGGCGGCATCGGCCGCGCCGCCGCCATCGGCTTTGCCAGGGAGGGCGCGACCGTGGCCGTACTGGATATCAACGCGGCGGCGGCGCAGGAAACCAGGGTCGAAATCGAACACGCGGGTGGACAGGCTCTGGCGCTGTCGGCAGACATGAGCAGCGAAGCAGCGGTGAATGACGCGATCGACAGCGTCGTGCGGGAATGCGGCCGCATCGATTGCGCCTTCAACAATGCGGGCATGCGCGGCGCCCGCGTCGATATCGCCGACATGACGACCGACGAGTGGCGCCGGGTGATGGACCTGAATGTCACCGGCGTCTTTCTGGCGGCGCGCGCCGAGATGCGGGCGATGCGGCAGCGCAAATGCGGCAGCATCGTCAATATCGCCTCCATTTTCGGCGCGGTGACCGCGCCGGGCGCTGCGCATTACACCGCCTCCAAGCATGCGATCATCGGCCTGACCAAGACGCTGGCGCTGGAAGCGGTTCGCGATGGAATCCGGGTCAATGCTGTGGCGCCGGGCGGCGTGGATACGCCGCTGATGGCCGCCCTGGAAGGCAGCCGGGAAGCGGCAGAGGAACGCTATAAAGCGTCCTGTCCGATGGGCCGTCTGGCGCGTCCTGAGGAAATCGCCGAATCTGTCCTGTGGCTGGCATCGGATGCAGCATCCTTTGTTGTCGGCCACACACTGGTGGTGGATGGTGGCTATACGCTGCTTTGAGTTCGGGGCGCGATTGCCTTGAATACTGGGGAAACACAATGAGCCGTCTGTTTGAGCCTTTCACTCTGCGTGGCGTCGAGTTTCGCAATCGCGTCGTGGTTTCGCCGATGTGCCAGTATTCGTCGGTCGATGGCCTGGCGACCAGCTGGCATATGGTTCATCTTGGCTCGCGCGCGATCGGCGGAGCGGGCCTGGTGATTGCAGAGGCGACGGGCGTGTCTGCGGAGGGCCGCATCACGCCGGGCGATCTCGGCCTGTGGAGCCAGGCACATGCTGACGCCTTGAAGCCGATTGTCGATTTCATCCACGAGCATGGCGCGAAGGCTGGTGTTCAGCTGGGTCATGCCGGCCGTAAGGGCGCGCGGTTCAAGCCCTGGGAGGGCAATGGCCCGCTGACGGACGGCAGCGCATGGCCTTTGCCGGCGCCGAGCGCCCTGTCTTTCGACAAGGACTGGCAGGTTCCCTACGAGATGACCAAGGCGCAGTTGCAGGAGATGACGGCGCTGTTCGTCAAATCCACCAAACTTGCCGTCGATGCGGGTTTCGACGTAGTGGAATTGCATATGGCGCATGGCTATCTGCTGCATGAATTCCTGTCGCCGTTGTCGAACACGCGCAAGGATGAATACGGCGGCGATCTCGCCGGTCGCGCGAAGTGGCCGCTGGAGGTCACCCGGGCCGTACGCGCTGCGCTGGGCAGCGAGAAAGCATTGTTTGTTCGTATCTCGGCCATCGATTGGGTGGAGGGCGGCCTCGATATCGAACAGTCGGTGCAACTGGCCAGATGGTTCAGGGAGGCTGGCGCGGATCTGATCGATGCCTCGACCGGCGCTGTCGTGCCCGGCGAGAAAACCCCGATCGGCCCCGGTTATCAGGTCCCCTGCGCGCGACGCATCCGCGCGGAAGCCGGCATCGCCACCGGTGCGGTTGGCCTGATCACCGATGCGGCGCAGGCCGAACAGATCGTCGCGCTGGGCGATGCGGATCTCGTCTTCCTGGCGCGCGCCATGCTGCGCAATCCCTACTGGGCTAATCACGCCGCGGAAGACCTCGGGGCGGAGCCGAACTGGCCGATCCAGTACAAGCGCGCCGTCGCGCGCCGCAAAACGCCGTGGTGATGTAACCGGCATCCATCGCGGTAACAGGCTTTACGTACAAACAAACGTACGTTAGTATTTTGCTCCATCCGATGCGTGACTGGAGCGGCCGATGATTGTCGAAGAGCGTAATTACACCCTGAAACCCGGCAAAGCCGGAGAGTTCATGGCGCTCTACCAGCAGCGTGGCCTGGACATCCAGACACGCATACTGGGCAACCTGGTCGGCTATTTCCTCTCCGAAATCGGCGAGCTGAACGTTGCCGTGCATATGTGGGGTTACGACAGCCTCGAAGAGCGCACGCGACGCCGGGCGTTGCTGCTGCAGGAAGAGCAATGGCGTGACTATGTCGCCGCCGTGACTCCGCTGATCGACAAAATGACCAACAGGATTCTGGTGCCGACGGCTTTCTCGCCTATCCGGTGACAACGAAAAAAGGGCGTAAGGCCTAAAACGAAACGGGATGGAAACGATGAGTGCTGAATCACCCAGTGCGCCATTTCCAGACAGGTCGGTTGTTGTCACCGGCGGCAGCAGCGGCATCGGGCTTGAAACGGCCCGGCGTTTTCATGCGTCTGGTGCAGCTGTCTGGATTTTCGATGTCAATCCGCCGCCGAAGGACACGGATTCATCCATTGCCTATGTCCAGTGTGACATGGGCGATGAAAAGTCGATTCGTGCTGCCGTTGCGCAATCCATCGGCACCAAGCCGCTACATACTCTGATCAATGCGGCCGGAATCATCCGTCGCGGCAATCTCGAAGAAGCCTCGCTCGCCGACTGGGATTTGATGCTGAAGGTGAATCTGACCGGCATGTTCCAGCTCTCGTCGGTACTGTTCAAGAATCTCAAGGCTGCCGGCGACGCCGCTATCGTGAACATTGCTTCGATCGCGGCTTTCGTGCCGCAAACCGGCGCGATTGCCTATGGGCCGTCAAAGGCAGCAGTCGTCTCGCTGACCAAGCAGCTTGCCGTGGAATGGGGCCGATATGGCATCCGCGTCAACGCGATCTGTCCTGGCATGATCCGCACGGCCATGACCGAGCCATTCTACAATCCGGAAACCATCAAGATCCGGAACAGGAAAACCGCGCTCGGGCGTGTCGGCATGCCGGAAGACATCGCCAAGGTTGTGTTGTTCCTCGCAGGCGATGACGCCGGTTACATCACCGGCGAAGCCATCGTCGTGGATGGCGGTTTCACCGCCACCGGTCTCCACCTTCTGCTGCAATAACGTTATCGCTACAGACAACACCGGATTTCAGAACATGGCTGAGTTGCATCTTCCCAAAATCGTCGAGCATCCCAAAGGCACGACCTATGTGTTCGATTCCGCGACCCATGTGGAAGCTTTCGTGGCCGCGAAAAAGCCCAAGCCTGGCGCGATCGTCGTCGCCGCTTCCTATGCCGGCGTACTCTGCGCGCGCATGGTGATGTCGGCGCAGCCGATGGCGGCCATCGGATTGGACTGCGCAATCGGCAAGGATGGCGCCGGCATTGCAGGCCTGTGGTACTACGAAGCGCTGAATGTCGCGGCGGCAGCGGTGGATACCAAAACCGCCGAAATGGGGAATGGCGCCGACCAGTACGAGAATGGCATTCTCAGCCGCGTCAATGATCAGGCGCAGCGCTTGGGGCTTGCGCCGGGCATGACGGTGAAGGAAGCCGTTGAAGCCATCCTGACAAAGTCCAGGGCGCCCAAGGAATTCGACACGACACGCCGCCTTGTGGTCCATACCAACGAAGAGGGCCGGAGTATCGTCTGTACGGACTCGATTGCCTTTGCCTTGCCTGAAGACAAGGACCGCAA
>VFQQ010001755.1_pt1 | contig 28246 bp, 43 predicted proteins | sample 3512341 | NCBI WGS metagenome assembly VFQQ01 (sample SAMN10412373, study PRJNA504923) | tailings metagenome | isolation source: Relicate 2 Philex TSF1 revegetated site | place: Philippines: Tuba, Benguet | collected 2017-08-29
AGGACCACAGGCGGGGGCGGGGAGTAAATGACGGCAGGCGGAGGAGGCGGCGGCGAGTAGACAAACAGAGGGGGAGACTCGGCCGGAGGCGGTGGCGCATCCACCGGCAGGGGCGGAGACTGCAGGAGGGAGGAGGGGCAGGATACAGACAAGATTTGGCCTAAATTTCTCACACAAGCAGGCAACCCTTCAACGGATACATGCCTCTGCCTCTCAGCAATAGAGACCCCGGTTTTCCGAGCGAGCAGCCAGCAGCGGCAAGGGCATTTATGATCCAGGCACTGTACATGTTTGATGTTTCATGCGCTTACCGGCGGGGAGGCGATGGGGCATGCTTCGCAAACCGGCAGGGGCAGCGTGCCTGCGCCGCCGCCGCTCTGCAGTAAGATGACACGGCAGCAAAGGCAGACATGGCAAGTGAGTGGATGCTTACGTGCTTAGCCCAAGCTGCCCCAGCCGCAGCAGCCGAGCTCACTTCCGCAGCCACCCCTGGGCAGCCCAGCCCAGACCCACCCGTGCCGCAACACACCTGGGTCCAGCCATAGCAGCCGGGCGCGCCCAGCGTGCACGGCGTGAGCGCTGAATCGTTGCTGAGCGCCACCGTGCCAGATCCCGAGTTGCACGCGGGGTAGCCCGCCACGTTGGCTGTGTAGTACCTGCCAAGCATGTGGGGGAGAGGAAGCTGTGAGTGTGCAAGGTTGCAGCCGCAGGCGGCCGGCAAATTGCAAGCTCGATGTATACACATGCGGCGCCACACGTGCCCTCCCACTGGCGACTGTTCAGCCAGCTGCCGCTCGGCCTTACCAGTAGGAGGTAGAGATGGGCGCTGTGGCAGGATCGGGCTGCGTGGCCCCAGGCTCAACCAGGGTCCAGTTGGTGCGGCACTCATACCTACAAGTTTGCCATGTGGATGGCCAGTGATGTGTCTCAAGGCGGGCCCGCAGATTTGAGGGGCAGCTGCAGCGCAGGCTACCTGGTGCCAGCGGCACAAGTTGGGAGACGGCAAACCACACCAATGCCGGCACACCAATTTGGACAACAGCATGCCACAGCAAATGCGGGCAGTACAGTCGCCGCCTGCCAAGCGAAGGGCAGCTGCGCTCAGCAAAGCATCATGCAGCGAGGCTCACAGGGTGGTGTCTGTTGGTGACAGCCGCAGTCCGGGGCACTCCTCTGGGGTTGCGCCTTCAGCCACGGGGCGAGTGTAGATGAAAGCTGCTTCCACTGGCACGTCGCACTCGTTCACAAATTGCACCACTTGCGCAGCTCCATTCCCGGGCCAGCTGAGGAGCAGCAGCGCCGCCAGCAGCAAGGTGGCGAGCCGCATGGCTGGTGTGCCTGGCGAGTTGTGGACAGAAGGTTAGATTTGGGGACGCTGCAGGCTGGCGAGGGTGGGTGAAGAGCATGGGCACTGCAGGCAGGCAGCTGCAGGCGGCGGCGGCGGCGGCGACTGCTGCTCACCTGCGTCGGGCAGGCACCGCCGCTGCAATAAGCCAACTGTGATGCGCTTGTGGTTTGTGTTAGTGCGGAGGAGCGGCGGCCGCTCTTGGGGCCGGCAGGGAAGGCGAGGACGGGAGCGCTCGCGGGATCGGCCGGCACTCTGTGTGCAGTAAATTGGTCGCGTACAGAGTCGCGGAAGGCGAGTGTCGCTTGCTGTAGCGCGTTCATGGGCGGGAGGCCGCGTGCTGCCTGCTGTGGCTCTCCCACTTGGCCGAGCGCGTTTCTCCCCCGCACAGATATGCGAATATCATTTATAGGCGCTGAGCTACCCAAGGGCTCAGCCGCAGGCTCGGGCAGCAACCCAGGCCGGCCTCGGCGGCGTTGCAGAACAGCGGCGGCCACCTGGATGGGCCCTCACGCAGCCAACTATTCAGCTTTTACACGCAGCAAGCATTATTGAGACGGCCGCTTCACACGTTTTCACGCATCCTAGCAAAACAATACTCAGGGTTCCATCTACATCTACACGTCGCTAACAGAGCATGCATTCACGGGGGCGCCACCGACCGGGCCATCCTTGATCAGCCCTGCAGAAAAGCGGGGCCGCTCGCCGGCGCAGCCACGCCCAGGGGCGTGCGCTTTTTCTTGCTGCCACCGCGAGCCACAGCAGAACCAGAGGCAGCCGCCACGTTGGCGCTGTCGTTCTCAGCCGCCTCGCCCCCCGCCGCAGCGCTAAACTTGCACTCCAGTGCGGCAGGGCCGTCGGCCGCTGCCGCCTTGCTGGCCTTTGCAGGGCTGCGGCGGGCGGCGGAGCCGCGCACTGCGGATCCACGGGGGCCCACGGCGGGGGAAAGGTCACCAACCACTGCAATGGGTTGCAAGTGCGCAAGGGAGCAGCATTAGCGTCGGGTGGTTGCTCTTGTGTCAAGTGCGTTTGCGAGCCACCTAACAGCACACAGCCGACACCTTTTGTCTCAAACCAGGTAGCCCCCAGTGCACAGTGCATGTCGGCATCTTAGTAGAGCTGGCTGGCGACCCATGTGCAGTACTATCAATGGAACACAGCTCCCCAAACATGTTCATACAACGAGCTGCACCTAACAAGTGCTGCTTAGCACCCACCAGAGTCTGCATCGTAGTACAGCTGGCTGGCAGGTGTTAGCGCGAGGTCGCTCGCAGCACCGGTGCTGGGCAGCAGCAGGGGCGAGCCGCCTGTGAGCAGGCGCTTGAGGGACAGCAGCTCCGCCTCCAGCTGGAAAAGCAGGCCAGGAGAGACGAGCAAGATACTGTCAGGCAGCACATCCGCGGTTGGGCAGCGCAGCCACCTGCAATGACCCCAATACAGAGCAACCAGCAGCTGCTTTGCAGCAACAACAACCTAAGAATTGCTCAGCACACCTGGGAGATGCGCTGCGCCTGCCCGGTCACCACGCCCTCCAAAGCAGCCACCTGCTTGGTCTGCACTGCCAGGCAGGCCCGCAGGCCAGCTGCCTCTGCTGCTGATGGACTCCCGGCAGCGCCAGCAGGCGGCGCGGGGCGGCGGGGCCTGCTGGCAGGCGGTGCTGCCGCCTCCTCATCGTCTGAGCAGCAGTCCGGCAGCGGGAAGGAGGCTGCAGCAGTGGAGAAGGAAGGGCAGGGCAGGTGATATGAGTATGGCTCCGTTTTGCCGGCATCTCTGAGCAGCAGTCCAGTACTGGATGCAGCCATTGCGGGACACAACCCACTTCCACCACCAGCCAAGGCAAGCAGACCAGAACATGCACGCACCAATCTTGGCGGCAGTGCGCTCTCCCGCCAGCGGGCGCAGACTGCGCAGCATGTTGGGCAGGGAGGCTCCTGCCGCCGGAGCACCCAGCTGCAGGCTGGTGCCAGCGATAGGGGCCGGCAGGGAGGCTGGCAGCATGCTGGGATGAGCGGGGGTGGCTGCCGCTCCGTCCAGAGCGAGCGGACCCTCAGCAGCCACAGCTGCCGCCAGAGCGAGGGAGGCAGAGCGCATGCCTGCCACGCTGTCGGCCAGCTGCGAATGCTCCTGCGGGGCAAACAGATGCAAAGCATGCATAAGAACCGCAGTGAAGGGCACTTCCAGACTGACTACATGAAACATGTTGCTTGCCAGCACAGCACACTGTCACAATTGATATCACTGCCTCTGGCCTGGCAGCAGGGGTGCTATGCTGCAGTGCCAAGCGCAGCTTGCCTGCCGGAACGCAGCCACGCTGCCGTGCAGGGTCTCATGTGCGCCCTGCAGTTGGTCCACCTGCAGACAGCATACATGGGTGAAGGATTGAGCACGTGTCTCAAATTGCTGCAGCTGCAGCCAGCTGGCAGGAGCACAAGGGCAGCCAGCCTCTCCCATGCATGCAGACTGCTAACGACTCAACCCTAACACCCTACCGGCGAGCCCACCTGCGCCTTCAGGCCAGCAAGCGCCTCCACACTGGTGGCGGCTGCATGGCCCTGCTGTGCCTGCTGCGCCTGCACCGACGCCAGCTCAGCACCCAGCGCCTCTGCCCGGCGCTGTGCGTCAGCGGCAGCAGTGACCAGCTGCTGCTCCAGCTCGCAGGCTCGGCGGTCCGCCTCTGCAGCCACCACATCGCTGCGAGCGGCTGCTGCAGCCAGGCCATCGGCACGCCGCTGCTCCTCGGCAGCGAGCTGCTGCTCCAGAGGCTGCAGGGCGCTCCGCACCAGGGCGGCCGCCGCTTCGCTCGTGATGCCCTGTGGGTTGAAGGACAGGCACCATCAAGCTCAGCCTAAGAGAGCGAGAGTCACAAGCAACGGTCGACACAGACAGTGCGCGCGGAGCACAGAAAGCCGTGCTTGTTGTGGTTCCCTCAGCAGCTGCATAGTACATACCAGGGGCATCCAACCGCAAAAGCCAGAGCGCCCCACCTGCTCCGCCCGCTCCTGCGCCACCTCCAGCTGGAGCTGCAGCGCTTGCAGCACCTCGCCCTGCCGCTGCACCTCCTCTGCCGCCGCAGCCTTCTGTGCCCCCGCCTCCAGCGCAGCCAGGCACTCTGCTGCCTGCGCCGCACACACCGCCAGTGCAGCCAGCTCCTTCTGCATGCCCGCCGCCCGCTCCTCAGCGTCTGCCTGGTTGGCTGCCGCCGCATCTGCGGCAGCATCCAGCCTGGCGCTGAGCTGGCTGGACAGCTCAGCCAGCGCCTCGCTGCTGGACAGCTGTGCCACCGTGGCGTCCAGGCCGTTGATGCGCTGAGCCAGCTGGGCTGTTGCCTCGCTAGCAGCCGCCGCCTGCTGCTCCAGCTCCGCACGCAGGGACTCCTCTGCCGCCTGCTGCATCACTGCTGCCGCCGCAGCCTGCTCAGCGCCCTCATCACGCAGGGCGGCCAGGCGCTCCTCCATGCCAGCTTGCGCAGCCGCCCGCTGCTCTGAGGCAGCCGCCTGAGCTGCCGCCAGCGCCGCCTCAGCAGCCGCCGCCTGGTCTGCCACAGCGGCCAGCAGCTCGTGGCGCAGCGCCTGCTGAGCCTCGCCAGCCTGGCCCACGGCTGCCTCCATCGCCGCCAGCTGTCCTGCCACCTGCTTGGCTGCCTCCTTCTGAGCCACCGCCTGCTTGTGTGCGCCTGCCAGCGCCTTTTGATGGACGGCCAGCTGCTCTGCCTGTGCCACGGTCAGCTTGGCCACCGAGGCAGCGAGCTCCTCCTTCAGGGCCTGCGATGGAAGAGGGCAGCAGGGGAACCGGAGCTAAGCCATGCGGGAGGCGGGAACACTTGAGGAGCAGGGGGCACACGTGGTCACCGCAGCAGATTGGTGTGCATCAAGCACGCAGCCCGCCCTTGCCCCGCCGGCCAGCCTTGGTGCTCATGGTACGACCACGAGGCTGCGCCATCCACCCCCAACACCGAACGCACCTGCAGCTGCTGGGCCTGCTCTGCGCCCGCCCATGCCGCCCGCTCGCCGGCCGCCTCTGCTGCCGCCTCAGCAGCCGCGACACGCTCCTGCAGCGCCGCCACTGCCGCCGCCTGTTCAGCGGCTGCGCCGCTGTGGGCGTCCTCCAGGGCAGTCAGGCCCTTGTTCAGCTCAGCGTACTGGCCCCGCACTGCTGCTGTGTGCCGCTCCAGCTGCTCAGCCTGCTGCTGCAGCTGAGCACGCACGTCTGCCAGGCCATCAGCCGCCGCTGCAGCTGCCTCCGCCGCGCCGCGCTGCAGCTGGTCGCAGCGTGCCTGCAGCTCAGCCAGCGCAGTGGCAGGCGCCCGCTCGCTCAGCTCTGCCTGCAGCGCTGCAGCAGCCGCCTGGCTGCCCTCGCCAGCCGCTGCCATGGCATGCAGCGCCGCCTGCAGGGCTGCCATGTCAGCTGCCAGCCCAGCCAGCCGCCGCTCGCTGGCCTCCGCTGCCTGCTTGCCGCTGGCGGCCAAGCCGTCCAGCGCCTCTGCTGACGCCAGCTTGGCCACCGCCTGCTGCAGCGCCGCCAGGCCCTCTGTGGCTGCCTGCGCCTTTGCCGCTGCTGCCTCCACCTCATCCACCAGCAGCCCATGGCTTTCCATCCTCAGCACCTGATCTATCAGGCCATCTGTCCCTGCTATTTCGCGCTGCAGCTCCGGCAGGGCGTCCTCCAGCACCTGCTTCAGGCTGTTCTGCAGCTGCGCCAGCTGTTCCGCTTGCTGCTGCGCCGTGCGCTCCAGCTGAGACATATCGCGGCTCAGCTGCCCCACCTCATCCTGGCGGAGCTCGTCATCCAGCTCAAGCCCTTCAAGCCTGACCTCGGCAGCTGCCGCCCACTGCTGCACCTCCTCCAGGGCGCGCGCTGCCACCTGCTGGGCCTCTGCTGCCTTCTCCGCTGCCTGCTCTGCCTGCTCTGCCGCCTCCGCCGCCTGCCGCTCCGCATCCCCCTGCCCGTCACGCAGCCGATCCACCAGTTCCTCCAGCTCTCCTAGCTCAGCCTTGGTTGCCACCGACTGCTGCAGCTCAGCCAGCGCGGCAGCCGTCGCCTCGCTGTGCGCCGAGGCTGCCTCCTCCACCTCACTAACCCTGCTGAGCAGGTCTCCCACCTCGCCCTCCAGCTCAGCAACACTGTCGCTGACCTGCTCCGCCGCCGTAGCCGCCGCCTGTTGCTCCTGCTGCAGCGCTGCCACGCTGGCGGCCAGGCTGGCCCGCTCTTCTGCCGCCGCCGCGCTCGCCTGCTGCAGGGCTGTGATGGCTTCGTCTGTACACGAGGCGGCAGCTGCAGCTGCTGCAGCCTCAGCTGCCACTCCAGACAGCTGCTCGGCGAGCGAGGTGGTGCTAAGCCGCAGCTCAGCCACTCCCCCGCCCAGGCCGTCCACCTCCGCTGCCACCGCTGCCTGCACCTGCTGCAGCTCTGCTACAGTGGACACCAGGCTGCCCTGCTCCTCTGCCACGATTGCAGCTGCCTGCTCCAGCCGGGCAACCGCCTCTGTGGCGGTGGCCAGCTTGGCTGCGGTGCCCGCCTGCGAGATGGGAAAGGGAGCGCTAGTGAATCAGCCAGGCACCTAAAATCCTGCGCCTTCGGGCATGAGTAATGTGTAGCCTCGACGTTTGCAGCTTTGCAGATTCCATGCATCAGTGAGACACCCCAACTTCTAGCCCGAACCATCGCTCAAGTTGCAAACACCCAGTCCCACCTGCTCCTCCTCCAGAGCCTCCAGCGCTTCAGCCAGCTCCTTGCCCTCGGCCTGCTGGGCAGCAGCAGCCTGCTCCAGACGCTCAAGAGCCTCTGCCGCCTCCCTGCTGCCGCTATCCGCCTCATCCTGTCGCTGCCGCAACGCCGCCACTTCCGCCGCTAGCTCTGCGTGGCGGCCCGCCGCAGCCGCCTCCGCTGCCTCGCCCGCCGCAGCTGTGGTGGCCAGCTGTGCGCTTGCAGCCTTCTGGTCGGCTGCAACCGCTGCCAGGCGCTGCTGCAGCGGCTCAAGCTCCTCAGCCTTGAAAGCCAGCAGACCGGCAGTAGAGCGCTGCGCCTCTGCCTCAGCAGCCGCCAGCCGGGTGAGCAGCAGGGCATCGTCATAAGCGCCTGGTGCCGAAGCGAGGCTGGCACGCAGCTCTGCGATTGCCGCCTGCTGTGCCGCCAACACCTGCTGCAGCTCTTCCACAGCAGCTGCCGGTGCCAGCTCAGCCAGCTGCTGTGCCTGCTGTGCCTGGGCTGCCGCCAGGTGTGACATGGCCTCTTCCAGAGCTGCTGCCGCACTGGCCCGGGCAGCCTCGACGGCCGCTTCGGTGCTGCTGCGGGCTTCCTCAATGGCCGCTGCGGTGCTGCTGCGCACCTCTGCAATGGCTGCATCGGTGCTGCTGCGGGCCGCCTCGACAGCAGCATCAACGCTGCTCTGCACCTCTGCAATGGCTGCAGCATTGCTCTGAGCCATCTCAGCCGCTGCTGCTGCACTGGCCTGAGCCTCCTGCACAGCCGCAGCCGACACGAGGCCGCCCAGCTGCTCCGCCTGCTGGCTGGCAGCTGTCTCCAGCTTGGCAACAGCTGCCTCCAGCTGCGCCGCCCGCCCTGCCAGGTCAGCGCCTGCCAGCTCTTGCAGCTGAGCACCTGCCTCCGCCTGCCGCCGCTCCAGCACCCGAAGGTCAGCTGCAAGCTGAAAAGCCTGCTCAGCAGCAGAGGTGCTGCGCTCCTGCGCCTCAGCTGCCGCGGCCTGCATCCGTGCCTGCAGCGGGTGTTTGGGAAGGCAGCGGGTGCAAGGTAAGGCATAGCAGGTACTGGTCGATACATGCAAGCTGACAGGCTGGAAGCCACTTCAAAGTCAGCTCCCACTCCCACCTGCTACCCACGTGCTTGCATGGGGGCTGCTCCTGCCCAGCCAGGCTGCTGAAATCAGAAGAATTTTACTGCCGCATATCACCTCCTTCTCACCTCCAGAGCGGCTAGCTGGCGGCCGAGGTCCGCGCCATCCAGGCACTGCTCCAGCGAGTCCAGGCTCAGCTGCAGGCTGCGCACCTGCAGGCCAGATGGATGAGAAAGAGCGTTCACAACCCAGGAGTGCAGTTTCACACAGAAGCTGGCCAAGCAAGACATGGCAGCTGCGGCCCAAAACTACAGTGTGCAGGCCAGCGCACATCCACAGTCTGCGGCCCAGTCTTCCCGCCCAACACATCTACGCTCCTCACCTGCTGCTCCAGGGCCGCCGCGGCATCTGCCGCGCCTGCCGCCTGCTGCTGCGCCTCAGAGGAGCTGCTCGTGGCTGCTGCCACCTCGCTCTGCAGCGCCCGCAGCTGGCGGGAGAAGGCATCAAAGTGGGCCTCCAGCGACTCCACATCGCTGATGGTCTGCAGAGTGACAAGTAATTGAGCGAGTACTTTTGAAGCGATCGTGGTGTGTGGACAGGCATCTGCACAGGCTCAACTCTTTGCAGAAATACAACTGTCCCCTGCACAGCTGCGGTGCTGGCTGTTCATAGGGGCATACCCACCTTCTTGGAAGCTGCCAGAGCGGACTGCACATCCTTGCGCAGGTCCAGCACAGCGGTGGACTTGATGCCACCGGCCTCCAGCTTGTCAAGTTTGGCCTCCAGCAGCTGCAGGGGTATAGCAGGTGACAAACAGCTTTCAAAAGGCAGCTTCCGCAGTATGGCAGGCGGCAGGCAGATTTCAGGCAGCACAGGATAGGCAGGGCAGGCAGCAGACAGCTTTCAAGCAGCTGCATACACGGGGCAGGCAGCAGGATCCCAGAGGCACATTGCTGCATGATATGCATACACTGCTCGCCTGCACTGCGTCCACCAGCAGCGACACATCGTGCTTGACCGCCCGCTCGGTGACAGGGGCAGCCGGCTCGCGCTCATTCTGCTCCACCCGCTGCACCAGTGCCACCAGAGAGCCCTCCAAAGAAGCACACTGCGCCATCAGGCCGGCCAGCTGCTCGCCGCCAGGTTGCACACCGCCCAGCCGCGTCCTGCAGGGTTGGCGCGGCAGACAAAGAATGGCTCTTTGCTCAAACCTGTGCGCAGTTGTCCTGACGCTGGCTTAGAGCAGGGGCAGTGCAAGAAACGAGGCACTGCTCGCAAGACTGTCTGGAGATGCAGGCATCACAAGCAGAGAAGAGCCTGCAGGGCGGAATTCCCCAAGCCGGCTCACTTGAGCACCTCCACATCCTGCTGCAGCATCTCCAGCACCATAGCCATCTGCTGGCTGCAAGTAGCACGGAAGGTCACCGGGCGGTTGGAGCATGCACTGGCCCGTTCAACCTTCGTACTGTGCAAGTAAACTTGCTGGGCTGGATAAAGGACACCCGAACCCCACAGTTCCAGACTCCAAAATATGCAGCGCACCTGGCCACATCCAGGGTGGCGCGGTAGTGCGCCATGGACTCGCCCACCTCCCGCAGTGCCGCCATCTCCCCCGCGTTTGCCTGCAGGGCGCGCTCTACCTCAGCAAACCTGCGGGGCAGCGAGAGAGGGTTGGGATGGAATGGAGGCATGCAGAAAGCCACATGTGCCTGCAGGGCGCGCTCCAACTCAGCAAACCTGCGGGGAAGAGAGGGGGTGGAGGCATGCAGATGCAAGCTGGGACTTGGGCGGGCAGGCACGCATGCTGCAATTTGCCGGCCCAAAAGTGTGCGCATGGAGCAGGCAACAGCAATGCAATGCGGCCTCTCTGGTGCAGCGCTGGAGCGGCAGCAAGCCAACAATGCCTTTGCAGTGTAAGAGCCGATCTGCACAGAGTCAAGGCCCCAGCACAGGCGGCACCCACCTGCGCTCCACTTCGGCATCGCCCAGGGTCAAGCGCATGGCGCCAGACGGGGTGCTGTCAGGAACCTCGCTAATGCGGATCTACACTTGATTAGTAGGGGTGCAGATGTGTTGAAAAGCAGGTGGTCGACATAAGGAAGCTGCGACTGCCCACGTGCTGGCAATGCCGCACCACCGTTGCAAACCAACAACGCCCCTCCCAGATGTCAAAGTGCGCACCAGTGCGCGGTTGCCTTGCGGCGATGTGGCGGGCGGGGTGCGCGCGCCCTGCTCGGCCTTGTTGCGCTGCGATGCAGAACAGGCGAAGGTTCAGATAAGTTGGAACACATCAGAAAGGGGCCCATACAGCCCATACAGCCCAGCCCTTGCCCTCCCAGCAGCAGGCACTGCATCACGCACCAGCATCAGGCTGCCAATTTCCGCCAGAGCATCCGCGCCGTCGGCCACCGCTGGGTTGCCTGCAGGGTACATGCACAACAGAGCTTGCGTTGCAGTGGGTCGATAGGCAGAACAAGGTCGGCCGAGAGGGATCTTTGCAGCCGCAGCGCACCAGCAGTGCTGCCGCCAGCCTTGGCGGGCGCAGCGCACCAGCCTGCCACCTCTCACAAAGCCAACCAGCACCCACCTCGAAGGTCGCAGGCCAGCAGCGTGGTGTTGTGGTTACGCAGCGCGCTGGCTAGGTACGTTGCGCCTTGTCCTGCGGCACAGGGGGCACACGGGCGAGCGGCAGCGGCGGCCGGTGGGCGGGCGGGAGAGCAGCGGGCTCATAAGAGCGGTGCACGCCCAGGCGTGCAGCGGCTGGGGAAACTCCCGGCCGCAGCCTGCCAGTGGCTCCATTGCCACGCGCTCAGGCAACAGGGGCGCTGGCGGCCTAGGCTTTAGACCGAGCGGCGCACTGGAAGGGACTTGCCAAGGATGCCGTTGTCACGCAGGTCGAGCGACTCCAGCGATGAGTTGAACGCGATGGCACGGGCCAGCTGCTCCGCCGCATCGTTGTCCAGGCCGCAGCTGCGCAGCTTCAGGCCGCGCAAAACTTCGCTTTCCTGGATCAGCGGCACCAGGTCGGCCACCTAGCGAGCGGCGCAGGGGGTGGGCGAAGGGAGGGCGAAGGGCGGCGGTGAGCGGTGGAGCGGCGGCGGGCGACACACCTGCGGCGAGGCGGCCTACACGCCGCCTGGCGCAGCAAACAGCCCTCCAGCGACCCGTAGCGCGCTGGGTTTGAATCAGGGGCCACAGCGAGCTGGCGCGGGCTGGCCGCACCTGCTTGGGCGTCAGCCGGCCGCTGTAGGCCACGCTGCCGCTCTGCGGCAGGGGCTGCGTGCCATTGAGCAGCTCGAGGAGGTCCTCAAAGCTCTGCGCCACTTGTGGCGCGCCCATTGCGGCTGGAGCGCCGCCTGTGGCAGCTCAAAATGTGTCAGACGCGGTGTATGGAATGTCTCAAACTTGCCAAAAGCTCCAGCTGCCCCCGTCTGCCCTCACTTCTGGCGCTCACTCATGGCGCTCATGCCGCACTGTAAGCGCCAAACGCCCCGATCGCGCTGCATCCCACATCTTCACGATGTTGCCAGTGTCGTCAGGCCCCGCGGGGCCGCGCTCCCTTGGGCGCAAGACGGGCAGCACCGCCTCCCTCCGGCGGCTGACACGGCGGGTTGGGGGACCTCTGGGAGTGGTGAGGATTGAGTAGAGAGGTCTCCGGCGGCCCGCAACTGGCTCCACAGTCCAGACTGCCCAGCCGTGTTGTTTGTTGCACCTCTGAGCCGCTGGGACGCCCATGCCTAGCATCAGCACTACCGCCAGACGCAATCGGCAGCGGAGCCTTGTGCGCTGCTCACTACCGGTTGCAGCTGCCGCCGCTGCCGGCCGCCGCCGCCAGCCCTCAGCCGCCTCCGTCCTCCCTCTCTTCAGGGCCTGGTGCTTCTGCTCCTCATCGCGGCCACAGCGCTCCTGCTGCACACAGCCCTGTCAGACCACGAGGTGCGGCAGCCAGCAGGGTTGTGGGGCAGCTGTTGCAAGCTTACCTGCCGATTTCAAGCCAGCCTTGCCATGTCGCCCCCGCCGTGCCGAGGCGTAGCACACCACCCACCTGCGCAACCCCTCCTTCTGACTTTGAATGCTGTCACAGGACCCAGGCCTGCATGTGGTGGAGGCCGATGGCAGCGGCGGTGGCGGCGCAGCCCGCACCCAGCTGCTGGAGCAGCCGGGCGATCAGCAGCACATCTTTGGAGCCGAGGCAGACGTGAAGGGTGGGCAGCAAGGTGGCGGCAGTAAACAAGACGGCGATGCCGCCCTGTTTGGAGGCGCCGATGAAGCCAAGGCGGGTGCTGCCGGCGAGCAGCAGCAAGAAGGGGCGGAGGAGGCAGAGCAGGGCGGGCATCCGGCACACACAGGGCAGCAGCAGGAGCAGCAGCCGGAACAGCAGCAGCAGCAGCAGCAGGGGGGCGCACGCAGCCCTTCCAAGTTTGCGCAAGCGCTGCAACGGCAGCGCGAGGAGGCTGCGGCGCAGCAGGCCGGCGGGAACAGGCGGGCGCGGCAGCCGGTACCCACCAGCTTCCCTGAGCAGCCGGAGCCGCCTGTAGTGGAGCTTAGCCCAGAGGAAGTGTCCAGGTCTGACTGCAGCTATGCAACACCCGAGTGGTTGTGGCGGGCACAGCATGGCGTCTGGCAGCGGCATGGCAATGCCCGCCCGTGCTGAGCACATTGCTGTCTTGAACCCTGCTGTTGTGTGCAGGCGGCGGGACGCAATCAAGCAGGCCATGGCGCACGCCTTGCTGTTGCCATTTTCAACTCCTGTGCTGAGCATATTGCCATGCATGCTGTGCCATTCTGTGCAGGCGGCGCGAGGCAATCAAGCAGGCCATGGTGCACGCCTGGGGCGGCTACGAGAAGTATGCCTGGGGCTACGATGAGCTGTGCCCGCTGAACCAAAAGGGTGAGCTTGAATTTCACTGCTGGGTAGTCTCCACCCCTTGCAGAGCATGCGATTCTTAACATCTAGCTGCTGCGCCGTTTCGTGCACTGCCACTGCCTGCCTGGCTGCTCTTTTGCTGAGCACATGGCTGTTGTTGTGCGCGGTTTGCTTGCCGTGCCGCGCCTGCGTCACTCCCCTTCTGCCTTTGCTTTCGCTGCCCTCGCAGGCAAGAATGACTTTGGAGGCCTGGGGGCCACCATCATTGACAGCCTGGACACGCTGCACATGATGGGTGGGTGGCCGGTCTGAGGGGCTGCTTTTGAGGCTTCTTCAGCTAAGATAAACAGCCTGGACACGCTGCACATGATGGGTGAGTGGCCGGTCTGGGGGGCTGCTTGTGAGGCTGATTCAACTGAGATAAACAGCCAGGAGAGTCGCGGACGGATTTAGCATGGTCTGACGGGTAGCTCTCCCTGGGGGACGGTCTGGGTGGCTGCACATAATGGGTGGGTGACATGCAAGCACACGTCGCAGCACCATGAACGGGCCGGAGTTAACCCGACTGCTTGCTGTTCTTGCTCCCCCACTCAGCCACACCTAAGGGTCCCTTCCTCAACTTGCCTCAGGCCTGCATGAGGAGTACAACCGGCTGCTCGACTGCTCACCTCTGTGATCCAGTGGTGTGTTTCATTTCCACCCTTCGAATCAAGCGTTGTCGTCTTGCCATTTGCCTGCCGCAGGCCTGCATGAGGAGTATAACCGGGCAGCGGAGTGGGTGCGCACCCAGATGCCGCTGGACTCCGACTTTGATGCCTCAGGTGAGCATGTATACTGAGAGCAAACCTGGATGCCTTTGCATCATTTTTGCATCATTGGCAGTGGTCAGGGTACGCTGGTACGCTGCCAGAAACAATGCTTTACGTGCTCCCTGTGTTGCCAGTTTTGCTCGCTGACGGTCCTGACTGCGGGCCTGCGCTGCAGTTATTCAATGGCTGTGCTGCTCCATTCATGGCGGTGCTGCTCCAACTCCTCCACCTGCTCGCAGTGTTTGAGACCATCATTCGCGTGGTGGGCGGCATGCTGAGCGCGCACGACCTGACCGGGGACCCCGTCATGCTCAAACGGTGCGAAACAAGCAAGCAAGCAGGGAGCAGCCGAAGCAAAGTGGCGTGCCGGGCATGTGCTCTTTCCCTATGACGGTGCACCGCCATCTCCCCTGATGTCGCACCACCGTCCTGAGCCATCTGTCCGCGGAATGTCGCACCACCGTTCTGAGCCGCTTGTCCACGGATGAACCGCCACCTGCAGGGCCCAGGAGGTGGCCGACCGGCTGCTGCCAGCATACAACACGCCCACTGGTGGGTTCGCAGCGTGTTGACAGGATGGGATGGCTGTGGTGGCTGATCAAAAGTGCAGGGTCGGGCTGGACGGGCGGTGGGAGCAGGCGGCCGGCAGAGCAGCCTTGCTTGCTTTGTGGTTGCAGCAAGCATACCATGGTAGCAGCAAGTACACTCTTCCTTGCCGCCCTGCTGCTGTTGCGCAGGCATCCCGCTCAACATCCTCAACCTGAAGACGCTGGCGGCCAAGAACCCCACCTGGAACCAAAAGTGAGCAGCGTCCTCTCTTTCCTATTTAAGCATCTGACAGCAAGCTCGAGCTTAGTGTTGAGTCGCATGCATTGAGCCTTGAGTTTGAAATGCTGCACCACATTGTTGCATCGGATGCCCTGCTGTGTTCTTTTCCCCGACAGCCTTGCCATGTATCTTCCATCCTGAATGCTACCTGCTGCAGGGCCTCCACCCTGGCCGAGTTTGGCACGCACCAGCTGGAGTTCTGGCGGCTCAGCCAGCGCACCGGCAACGCCACGTATGCGCAGCTGGCGGAGGCAACCATTCGCCACCTGAACAAGCTCGCGCCCAACCAGGTCAGGCGGCCTGGCAAAGAGTATACAGCACGCATTGTTGGGGCACACATTTGGGTGGGGGTAGTGAGCGCTGGTGGGCACACATGCTACCTCTGTCCTGCCTAGTGCTCCGGCAACTTCGCCACCCAAGAACAACCAGCCTTCAGATGCTTATCAGGTCATATTTTATTTCTCTTGCGCAGGGCCTGATGCCGCTCTTCATCTCGCCGCGCTCCGGCAACTTCACGGCTCGCCGCGTGTCGTTCGGCGCCCTGGGCGACTCGTACTACGAGGTGCGGCGTTGTTTGTCTGGCTCGTGGATTGCTCACAAGTGGTGAACACCTGTTATATCATGTGTGCAAGCACTTGCAACGCAAGGGCCTGTTGGCTATCGCACCCTATGCACTCTATTGCTCCTGCCAACCGCTCTGCCCTGTACTGCCTACCGCTGCAGTACCTGCTGAAGATGTGGATCATCAAGGGCAAGACTGACGACATGTATCGCTCCATGTGGGAGCAGGTGAGCTCGCAAGCGCAGCTGTGAACTTTGCAGTGGAGTGAGGCTTGGCTTGCTGCCGGTTGCACGCTGGCTCTTCATGTGTTCACTGCCAATGCATCAATGGCCATTATGTGTTCACTGATAACACGCAATTGGGCAAATCATTGCAGGCGATGGACGAGATGATCGACAAGCTGGTGTTTGTGTCGAAGGACAACCTCACCTACATCGCCGAGTTTGAGCGGTGCGCTATTTGCCCATGCACCTGCAAGCTAAGCCGCGCACCCCAAAGCCACACCTGCCTGTGCCGGACACGACGGTGCTGGGCATGCATTGTGTCAACTTGCCTGCAGCCACAACCTTCGCTGCTGTGCGCCCCTGTCAAGTTGCAACACCCTGGCCTTCGATATTTTGTTGCAGGTACGGCCTCAAGCACAAGTACGACCACCTCGTGTGCTTCGTGCCCGGCATGCTGGCGCTCGGCGCGCACAGCGGGGCGGTAACAGGGGCCAAAGCGGAGCGGTGAGTCATAGGCTGCGACTTGTGCTGCTAAGGGGCTTTTCCATGCACAGCGGGTCTGCGGCGCCAACTTTCAGTGACGCGCAGCAGGCAGAGGCAGTTGGCCAGCAAAGAAGGAACAAGCTGCTATCCCCTCTGCGCCCTAAATAATCGTTGCTCCTGCGCAGGTATGTGTCTGTGGCGGGCGACCTCACGCACACTTGCTGGCAGATGTACCACCGCATGCCGTCTGGTGAGAGGATCTGTTGTTGCTGTTTGTTTGGTTCAAATGTGTCAGTAGGGACAACTCCTGCTGATGTACCACCGCATGCCGTCGGGTCAGTCTCAGAAACCCTGGTGTTTACGTGTGGACTGCCCCTCTTCTGATTGCACGCTTGTGGCAGCCCCTGCTGGCAGATGCTCCACCACCTGCGCTCAACTGAGCTATGTTCCTCTTGCATCTGTCTTCAGGCCTCTCACCAGAGTACGTCACTTTCGCGGCGGGCGGCATGCGGCCAGGCGCCTCTTACAACCTGCTGCGGCCAGAAGCCCTGGAGGCCATGTGGTGCGCATTGTTCTTGTTCGGCTGCGTTTTGCGTCGAGCGGATAGCATTGGATTGTATTTGATGATGGCCTGGTGCCCTACTGCTGGGCGCATGTTTCGTGGTGATAATTGCCGCATTCGTGCTGGAGTAGAGCGCTCATGTTGGTTTCTACTGCTTCGCGCCGTCTTTCAGGTATATGGCAGTCTCCGCACCTGGGGCTGGGTTGCAATAATCTCTTGACCGCAACACTGCCACACCACCCCACTACCCCATGCAGGTACATGTGGCGGCTGACCCACGACTGGCGGTACCGCACCTGGGGCTGGGAGGTGTTCCAGGCCTTTGAGCGCCACTGCAAGGTGGGGAGGGGTGCGTTTTGCTACTGTGAATGCTGCTGTGAAGGGGTGTGCATGGCCGCTGCAGCTGACTGCTGACTTGCAGACCTGCTGCGGTGAATTCCGAGCTTATGCTTTCCCTGCTGCAGGCGGAGGCGGGCTATGCGGGCCTGAAGGACGTACGGCTGGCAGAACCAATCAAGGACGACACGATGCAGAGCTTCTTCCTGGCAGAAACGCTCAAGTACCTGTGGCTGCTGTTCAGGTGGGCTGAGCTTGTTATGGCTATTGTCTAATGCTGGCTGGATTCCGAAGTTGGGGTGACCAGGGCTTGTTGTTTGCAGAAATGGTCATGTACATGTTGCCTGTGCTGGGTGTGTGTTGCTCAAGCTGGCATTGGGCGGCGGTGGTTGGCGGTGCGCCTGTCGGCACCCTCCCCTGTAGGTTCCCGTGTTGCGTATTGAGGCCTGCTGCAATGGTGCCCTGCGTTTCCAGAATGCACGTTGCTACGCATGACTGACCCCAACCTCCATCCGCTCATTGTGTGTGCAGCGACGATGCTGCTTTTAACATGGACGAATGGGTGCTCAATACAGAGGCCCACCCGCTGCGAGTGTCACAGCCGTCAGTGCAGCAGGCAGCGCCCGATGCGGCGGCAGCGGAAGCGGCAAGGAAAAAGTGGTGGTGGCCGCCGGCTGCGGGGCAGGGCCAGGGCGGCGCGCAGGCGGCGGTGCAGCAGCAGCGGCGGAGAGCAGGCCAGTGAGCCTGAGCGCAGGCTGCGGTCGGTGGCCTTCCTAGAATCAAATCAGTCAGCCTGTGCCACTTGTGGGCAGTCTGCACACCTGAACATGTGGCTTGAGTGCACGTGATTCCCCCAGCACTGTCCGGCACACCAATTTTGCAGCACTGAATGTGAGTTTGCACTGCCACGGGGTCTCAGCGCGCTATCCCAGGGCGAGAGCAGATCAGTGGTGCAGGCTGATTGCGCCATTAGCCGGCGAAACGCAGCAACCAGTACAGGCGGTGCAAGGGTGTCTGAGCAGCTGAGACAAGTTACATACAAATGGTCAGGCCAGTCAGTTCAGTAAGCTGTGCAACGGTCGGGAGTTCAGTCCTGTGTGTGCATGCAGTGAATAGTGGCATCAGCACGCCTCCTCGATTGTGCACCGCAGCTGCCACTGCTGGGTGCACAGCCTTGAGGGATGCTGCGACGCAAAGGAGGCGGCCGCCTCCCCAGCGCTGCTGTCATGCAGCTGTGAGCGTGCCGGGGGGCAGGCGTTTTGCTGCCCCGCTTCAGCGCTTGCCGAGCTTCAGATTGAGCACGGCTGCAAGGTCAAGGGCCAGTGAGGGGATATAAACATGCTTGGGCAAGGGCCAAGGTGCAGGTACAGGCTGGGCACATGCATGCGCTTACCACGTACCGAATCCAGCTGACTAAACCACTCACTCTTGTACACCGTGCGCAGCTGCTCCTTGTCCAAAGTTTCCAGGGTGCTCAGGATGAGCTGCTTCAGCTGCATACACGCCAGAGTAAACGAGAAACGATAGTCGTCTCAGTACAACTACAAGCGCGCTCGGCACCCTGAAGCGAGAACAACAACCCACGCACGGAATCCAATGTGTGACTCACCGCCTCCTTGTTCATCGACTCAGTGTCCAGTTCCACAAATCATTAACCAAAGCTACACAAAAAAGCAAGTACATAAACCAGTCTGTGACTCACCGCCTCCTTGTTCATTGACTTGGTGTCCTCGGCTGCGGCAGGAGCGGCAGTGTTGAATGGTGTTAAACAAAGGCACTCCCAAACAGACGAAACCCTCATCAGGCGGCAGCAGCAGCAGGCCCATCCCATTGTAGTCGAACGCGCATATGTCGACCCGGGTTGTAGCACAGCACAGCACAGCACAGCGTGCTGCCCGCCCACCTGCCACCACCGCTGCCTTGCCCTTCTTGCTGGGCCGAGCCGCCTCCTCCTGCTGCTGCTGCAAGCCGCCCGCCGCTTCTTTGCGCTTGCCAGATGCGCTGCCGCTTGCCCCACCCTTGTGGCTGCTTGCCGGCGCCGCCGCCGCAGCGGCGGCAGCCCGGCCGCCTCCTGAGGCCTTGGCCGGTGATGCCACTGCTGCCGCTGGCTCCTCTTTCACCAGCCAGCCGTTGATGTCATCGTCAGAAAAGAAGTACTGCACAGCAGGGGAAAGGCAAAAGAAGTGTGGCACGATGACCCACAGTGAAAGAGCCCGCCACCTCTGTCCATCTCAGGATGGCTGGACGTTTGTGCATTATTGACGCAAGCTGCAGCCAACACCCTGAATCAAAGTCCCTACCTTGCTGTTGTCGCCGCTGTCAGGGAAGGTCACAAAGTGCTGCAGAAAGGGGGGAGGGGGTGGGCAATTGGACATGGCTGGGGGATTGCCGTGCACAGCAGCGCAGCCCACCGAGGCGCCGATGCGCAGCAGCAGGCACCCAGCAGCTGCTGCTCTAGTCATGGCCAGCAGCAGCAGCAGCAGAGGCGCATTTGCATGCAGCTGGGTGCAGCGAGGCGGCAGCAGCGCTGACGCAGCCGCTGGTTTTTGCGGCACCGAGCTTCCAGGCTATGTTCACGCAGTGAGACAGTGAGCAAGTTAAGTCACACGAGCTGTTCACTTAAATAGCTCACGTGCTTCGCGTCCTTCTTCTTTCCCACCAGGCCTGCGGGGCTTGAGCGAGGTGGGCAAGCCAGTAGTTGGGTCTCAACAGCGCAAGGTTGCAGGGGCAAAGGTTATAGGAGCCGGGCCGCAGAGGGAGCCACAGACAAGAGGCCCAAGCAACTGTTCAGTGCGTTTCATTCCTGCAGGCGTGTGCCGGCCACCCCGGGCCCCAGCCGCCTCACCCGCCCAGCCTTTCTGCCCCTTGGGCAGCGGGAAGTCGGGCCACAGGGAGGGGGGCGCCAGCACCTGCCTGCCGGCCAGCTTGTCTTCTTTCTTGGGCGGCATTTGTGTGAGCTACTGCAGCAAGCGGCCGGCGGCGGCGGGCGGTGACCAGCGGCGGCAGCAGGCGGAAGGGCGGCGCGCTGCGCAACGGCTTGCGGAGCGATCTGTCGTCACGCAGCTGGACCGCAACGCCTTTGCCGCACCTGCAGCTGCTAAAGTTCTCGCGCGGCCGTTCCCTGCACGCGGTACGTCCCTGCGGCTCCCGACAAGCTCAGGCGCGTGCTGATGAGACGATGAAGCGTCGATCAAACCTCCCGCGCCCCGCCGCCTTTGTTGTTTGAGCGCGCCGCCTGTTGCCGTGCCCACTGCCCCAGCGTGCTCTTGTGCCTCCTGCTTGCTTGTGCACCTTTCTCTGCTGTCTGGCCTTTGCAGACCTTCCAGACCAGATCTCAAGTTGTTCACATCTGGAGCTGGCATCAAGCCTGAGAACCGCACACTGAGGCAGGCACATGCTGGACGGAACAGCCGCCGTGCTGCCTGTTAGGGCCAAACAGCAGCCGCCTCCGTCGGCAGCCCTGCCAGCAGCGCATTGACCGATCTATGCTGGTTTGTTTCTGCTGCAGCCCCGACACATCAAATGCACGACTCCATGCAGCTCCGCCTGCTTGTTCACTGCGGCAGCCGGCCAGCATTGATTGACGGCTCCATGGAGCTCCGCCAGCTGTCCGCAAGCTCCTCGGCCAAGAAGTGAAACGAATATCAGGACACCTGCGCAGGCATGAGGTGTGGCGCTTGCTATTGTCAGTTCGAGAGTGGGGCAACATGATTGCATCCGTCACTGCCGCTGGCGCCAGTTGTGCTGAGGTGCTCGCACGCGGTAAAGTGTGCTACGACACGCACCATGGCCCCCAAGCTACAACCTTTACACCAACCCGCCTGCGCCACAATTGATCACATCACCTAGCAACCCGCCAAGAGCAGCTCAAGCCCTGCCCAGCCATTACTACACAACGTCCAGCCTCCTCGCATACCACGTCAAGCAGCAACCGTCCACCCAACCCCACAAAAGTTTTGCTTTCCTCCTCTGTGTCGGACTTTCGGCATGCCGCTGCCAGCCAGGCTGCTTTCGTGCAGCAGCTGCACCCGGGGCAGCAGCAGCAGCGGCGAGCAGCTCGCACGGTGCCGGAGTTTGGGCCAGGCCCCCTTCCCCCGGCGTCGCGCTCGCGTCGCCTTCCGTGATTCCACACCACAAGCGAGCGGACCGCAATATGCCCAGCATGACCCCGCAGCGCCCCACGTCCCCAGCAGGTTCACAAGCAGAGGGTTTCTGCTTTTCTCCCAAACCTACCCATCAACGACTTGGCCCGTCCAAGGGGCGCCGGAGCGCTGGCGCACCGCCCACCCCCAAATCTGCACAATCTGGTAGCTTTGCGGCTCTCTCTGGCACAGCGCGGGCACTTTCCGGGAGTGATGGCTCTCGTAGCTTGCGCCAAAGGGGCTTTGGGCGCGCCCAGGCGGGCCGCCCTGGGGCGCGGGCTGCAGCAGGCGGTGAGCCATCCAACTTGTGTTATGGCGCTGGGAGGCGCCATGTGGCCTCACTGAAAGGGGTTGCGCCCGCCCTCGCCCCTTCTGCAGGTTTTTTGCCCCCGCCGCTGCGCCATCCCGCGCCCCTTCCGCAATCCCACGCCGCACGCCAACGGGCCGCAGGATGCCCACCATGACCCCGCGTCGCCCCACGCCCCCAAGCAGCCGCCTCCCACGGGCGGCGCCGGCGGCGGGTCGCCAACGCCGTCACCGGGGCCGGCCACGGTGAGACCCTGGTTTCATATGGTGCTGCTTGCCGGTGGATCGCACCTGCAGCTGCGCCTGTAGCAGCTGACACAGATGCTCAAGCCAGCTATGTGGCCAGCTATGTGCTATGCCCGTGGCTCAATGCGCTGACGGGGTGGCACGCGCCACTGTGGCAGCACAGCACATCCCATGCATGCTGCCACCCTGGCCCTACAGAACCCCTCTGCTTTGAGCTCCACCCTGGGTGACCCTCGTTGCATTACGCCGCTCCCGCAGGACTGGACGCCACTGCTGACGCTCTTTCTGAGCGGGATAGTGGCTGTAGGCGGGGCAACCTGGCTGCTGTCGCACAGCATCGGCAGCTTGGAGGCGCGCCAGACGGCCACGGAGGCGCGGCTGATGGGCGTGGAGGCGCGGCTGGATCGGCTCGACCAGAAGCTGGACCAGAAGTTCAACCAGCTGGACCAGAAGCTGGACCAGAAGTTTGACCAGCTGCTGCAGCTGCTGGTGCAGCGCAAACAGCAGTGAGGCGGCGCGCCCCACCTGCCGCACCTGGCATGTCAGCCTCTGCATTGTTTGTACAACACCCTGTCACCCCGTTCTTGATGCACTTGCTACCTTTCTGCCTGCCCTCTGCATGCCTGATGTCTGCCATGCCTGTTTCATTGCCTGCCTGTTGTACTGCCTGCCTACATTGTCGGCCTGCCTTCTGCGGCCTGCCTACCCTTCCCCTAGCCCAACTTAGCCTCAGCATCTGCTGATGCAATTGCATGCGTGCTGAAAACATGATGCATCCGGCAAGCAGGCAGCAGGCTAGTGGCAGGAGGGCACACCTGGCGCGCAACCGCTGCATTGCGCCGCATAACAGCCGACCAGCGGGAGAGCAGCGGGCCAATCAAACAGAGTTGTGCCAGGGCGCAGGCAGGTGCAGAAGCGCACTGGCAGCAGGCAGCTGGCAGCTGCTTGCTGCACCACTTTGTTGCCGCAAGCGATGCGTGCCGCCGGCGGGTGTGGGGCTCTGATGCCTGCAGTCGTAAACATGCATTACATGCTTGCTTGGCCTGGCGGCATCTCCATGACAGTGCCGGTCATGACATGGCAAGGCCTGCCGCCACTGCCGGCCGCCGGTTCGCTGCTGCCTTGCTGGACGGGTCAGCCGCCGGCCGCCGATACACTGCTGCCTTAGGTTCCCACTGCGGCACCCGAGCCAGCGCTGCATTGACTGCTCCATGCAGCTGCTCCAGCTTGTTCACTGCGGCAGCCTGGCAAGCACCGCATTGACTGCTCCATGCAGCTCCGCCAGCTGTTCCGCAAGCTCCTCTGCCAAGAAGTGGAAGGAGTACCAGGACACCTGCGCAGAGCATTGGGATGCAGAACGCTGGGAATGGAATGGAAATGGGCGGCCGCCAACCACTGTTGGCCAAACGAAGTGGAACAGATACCAGGGCACCTGCGCAGGAGAGGCGGGGGAGGGAGAGGGTGCGATGGCCACTGCAGCCGCCGCGGTTTCCAGGCCATGCTTGCTCCCACCCAGCCTCTGCTCTGCACACAGCACCGAGCAGCAGCCTTCCACCAACAACCCACCTGCGCCAAGTGTGTCCGGGAACACATCACCAGCCAAGCAGCCACTTTCCACCAACCCACCTGTGCCAAATGGCCCTCCTCTGTGTCGGGGAACAGCATGAGCGGCATGCCACTGCCCACCACGCTGCTGTCCCGCAGCAGCTGCACTCGCGACAGCAGCGGCGAGGCGGCTCGGGCCGTGACGGAACCAGGGCCAGGGCCAGGGTTGCCGTTTGGCCCTGCCTCTGAGCCTGGGCCGGGGCTGGGAGTCGTGCGCCCCAGGGCAACTGCCGCTGCCAGACCGGAGCCAGGGCTCATTTGACTAGGCCCGGGGCTGGGGCTAGCTCCCCCCGAGGGAGGGCGGGGCGGGCGGAAGGCCGGCGACGGCACACGCGCTGTGCCACGCTCCGCTTGCTGCGCTGACCCTGCTGCACCTGCTGGCCCTGCTGTGCCTGCTGCGTCGTTGCCACCTGGCGACAGCGCAGGCAGGTCCTCAAGTGCGGCCGACAGCCCGCGGCGGTGGCTCGAAGAGGCAACCAGGGAAGCGGCTCGAAGCGGGCTGGGGCCTGCTGACACTCGCTGGCTGCTTGCTTCGCTTCCTGCTTCGCTAGCTGCATCTGCATCTTGGGCAAAAGATGCCGCTGCTGCTGCTGCCGCCGCCGCTGTTGAGGAGGATGCTGCGCCTCTGCCCAAAGCGCCGCTGCTTAGGCGTCTGAGCCAGCCAGTCAGAGCGCCCTGCCCCTCCACCCCCGCCGCCTGCTCTGCTGCAGGTTGCTGTGCCGCCTCGGCGCCGCTGGGTTGGCTATCGAAGGCCCCTGCCGCCTGGCTGCCGCTGCCCTGCCCGGCTGCAGCGCTAGTCTGAGGCCCTCCACCCGCCGATTCCAGCTGCCCGGCTTGGAGACCCTCAAGCTGCTGCTGCTGCTGCTGCTGCTGCTGCTGCTGCCCCTCTGCTGCAGGCTGCTGGGCAGCCACTGGCTGCTGCAGCACCGCGTCCAGCAGCAGGGCCCAGCTCTTGCGAGCAGCAGAGCGGTTCCTGCGGGACCAGGCAAGCCAGGTGGAGGGTGAGAAATGTCAGCATTGTACCGGAGGCGGAAATGAAGGGCCCAGCTCTTGCGTGCTGCTGAGCGATTCCTGCAAGATCAAGCAAGCAGGTGGCGAGTGTGCCCAGCTTCAGCGCTTGCACCCATGAGATTTGCACCCAAGCAGCGCACGCAAGGGCACCTCTGCTAACGGGTGCCTGCCACTCAAGCAGCCAACGGCTGCCCCCGCAGACATCGCTTCAAGGCCCTGAGACTGTGTGCAGCATTTGCCACCACCTGAAGCGGCGCATGGCACGGATGACAGCACCACAAGGCACAGGTCTCGCGAGATGAGTTACCCCAGGCACAAAGCTGAGCGCACTTCACTCTGAGCGTAAATTATGTAGGGCAGATTAGCACTTGCCTGAAGCGGCGCATGGCACGGATGACCTGCCTCCGGTGCTCGTCGCTCAGTTGCACCTGCAATCGTATGACAGTGCGAGAAGATGTGAACCTTGTCCTTGTGGCTTGCGCTCCCTTGCACTCCTTCAGAGTGATACGGCGCATCCCAGAACCAACAGAAGCGCGCCGCGGCAGAGCAGTGCACATGCGCACAGCCTTGCCGCAATTCAGGGCTGCATTACACCCAGCCTCACCGTGGCTAGCACTCCAGCCGAATAGCGGTGGTCATAAAGCAATCAGGAACTGCACGTACACAGCCTTGCAGCATTTCAGAGCAAATTAATGCAGCTTAGAACACTCACCATGGCCAGCACTCCAGCCGAGTAGCGAGCCAGGCCAGCACTGCCGGCCTCGGCCTCAAAGGGAAAGGCGTCCAGCAGCTCCTGTACAACAGACAATGGAGGGGGGAAGCTGCAGTTGGGCAAAATATGCAGGCCAGAGTAGCGAGCAAGGCCAGCACTGCCGGTGCTTCCTGCAAAGGGAAAGGCATGCAGCAGCTCCTGTGCAACACGTTGGAATGACGATGCGCAAAGGTGTAACAAGTAACGTAAACAAGTAACAAGTTGGGCAGAATGCGTGGACAAGGAAAAGGCATCCAGCAGCTCCTGTGCAAGGAAGGATGGCACGTGGCAAGACGAATGGCTTGCAAACCGTAAGGAAAGGCATGCAAATGCTGAGAGCCTGCAGGCACGCCCTGATCGAGCCTGGCCCCTTCAGGTAGCGAAGGCGGGAGGCAACATTTCGCATATGTCCGGCCGGCTGCAGCAAAGGCGGAGCCGCCACTAAGCACACCAGGATGGCTGTGCTAGCCTCATACGCCAGCAAGAGCAGCAGTCATTTGCTTTTGTGCAAACCAGAAGCCGTCACTAAGCACACCAGATGGCTGCGCTGGCGCCTTCAGCCAGGGAGGACGGCAGCCAGTTGCTGCTGTGCAAACCTGCTGTGCAAAACAGAAGCCGCCACAGCAAGGCACACCTGAATGGCTGCGCTGGCGCCTTCGGCCAGAGAGGGCAGCAGCCCTTCAGCAAGGCCACTTGCGGCGACGCAAACCAGAAGCCTCGAAAGCAAGGCGCACCTGGATGGCTGCGCTGGCGCGTTTGTCCAGAGAGGACGGCAGTCCTGACAAGCAAGGCCACTTGCGGTGGCACAAAGATGAGCAACCAAAGCAAAGCGCACCTGGATGGCTGCGCTGGCGCCTTCGGCCAGGGAGGGCAGCAGTCCTTCTGGGAAGAGGGGGCCCAGCGCCTCCCGCAGCTGCCGGTCAAAGCCGCCTTGGAATGTGAACAGAGCAGAGTTGAGCAGGCGGGCCACGCGCCTGCATGGGCCATTGGGGGGGGATTGCAGGCTGGTGTGAGCAGGAGCAGGACGTGCAAGGGACACCTTGGAAGGTGGACAGAGCAGAGTTGAGCAGTGCGTGTGCCCACAGGCCCACAGCCGCAATCCAAAGAGCTGAGCAATGCGTGCGCAACTAGACATCCTGACATATTTGCACCTGCCGGCTACAGGGGCACCAAAGACGGCCGCAAACAGCCTAATCCTAATTGCACAACTGATTGCGCTGAGCCGCACCGGATGCCCACCGCCATTCGGTCCAGCTCGGCCCAGGGCAGGTGGCGCGCCTGCCGCCCCGGCCACCACACGCCTGAAATGATGTCGGGAAACGGCCGGCGAGCTTGTGCATTGGTTTGCAGGGCCATCTGATCGATTTCGAAAGATGCAGGCACGTGGAGCTGCACACGCTGTATTCAAGCTTGCAAAGGTGCCACAAGCACATCCATGGAAGCATGAAGGCCACGCAAGCTTGCAACGAGTGTTCTCACCCATGCACCGGCAGGAAGGGCCGGCCCCACAGAGCCCATCCTTGCAGGACGGCAATTTTAGCTTGCAACAAACACCTACTATACAGCCACACACCCGGCAGCAGGAAGGGGCGGCCGCCCAGGTTGGCCACAAAGAGCTCGTTCTTTGCAAGCCCCAGCTGCTCGCTCAACTTGTCCAGCAGCTGATAGAGCTCGGTCAAAGCCTGCACAGGGAGGAAGTTAGGAACAGCTCACTTGGTGAACAACGGGGCATAACATAGACCCAGCTGCTCGGTCTGCTTGTCCAGCTGCTGGTACAGCTCGGTCAAAGCCTGCAGAGTAATGAAAATCAAGGAGCTAGCTTGATAAGAAATGGGTCAAAACATGAACCCAGCTGCTCGCTCTGCTTGTCCAGCAGCTGGTACAGCTCGGTCTACGCAGGCAAGAGGAGGGACGTAAATGTGTATAAACAACATGCTTGACACACGAGCTGGTTTCTTCTTGCTAAGGTAAGTGCTAACGGTCCAGCGCTCCTTTACAACGCAAAGCTTGATTGGCCCCGCCCCCAAGCCCTAGGCCCCCGCCCCACCTTCTCAGACTTGAGCAGGTGAGCTTCCTCCTCGCTGCCGCCGCCGCCACCGCTTGCCTCCCCTTCCCCCTCTATCTCCTCAGTAGCGCCCGTTTCATCCAGCCAAGGACTGCTGCTGCTCCGTCGCACAGCCGAGGCAGAGGCGGCGGCAGCCGGCGCCTGCCCCTGCCCAGCCTCAAGCGCTGCCAGGTCAGCTGCCACTGCTGCAGCTGCGCCGCCCGTGCTGCTGCCGCGAGCACTGCCCGTCGCTCGGCTGCTACTGGGCTCGCCACCGGCTTCTTGTGTCCCGGGCAGCAGCGGCTGCAGCAGCGAAGCGTCCTGCAAGGCGGTCCCGCTGAGCCGCCGCCGCGCTTTGCTCTTGCTGCTGGCCGCCGAGGCAGCAAACCGAGGCTGCTGCGCCTGCTGCTGCGCCTGCTGCGCCTGCTGTGGCGCATCTTGTTTTGTATCCTCCTGCTGCAGGTACGCTCCCCATGCCACGCTGTTCACCTCTCGCAGCTTCTTGAGTGCATCCCGCAGCCTGCAAAGGCAGCAGGCAGTGACAGCGCGGTGGGCGCAGGCAGGCGAAACGTTGCCAGCGCAGCGGCAGCAAAGCCATGCAGCAGCCTGGCACGCGACGCCAGCTAGAGGGGCTGCAGCAGTGCCAGCAGCACAGGCGCAGGGCTGTGGGCACAGCAGTGATGGCAGCAGCAGCGGCGGCGGAACAGTGCAACCGCTGCCCCGCAAGACACCCGGCTTTTCCTTACGTGTACAGGGCTTCGATGCTGGCTGACTTTGGGAGGATGAGAACTGACATCAGCAGCATGACTGCCACTCCGGTGGCCAGCCCTCCAATGCGTGTGATGGCCACCGCGCGGGGATCTGCCTCCGGTGGGGTAACGGGGAGCGAACAGGGTGAGTGTGGGTGCTTGCAAGCAGCAAGCCAGCCTCGCACACTCAAACAAACACCAGCAAAGAGGTGCAGTGGTAGCACGGAACTGGTCTGGTCGACACCCCAACCAACCTCTCCCTTGCTGGGCCGAGAAGGACACCAGCAGGAAGGCAATGACAAAGAGGCGGGCCTGCAGATGGGGAATGGAGTGGTCCAGTGATGATAAACCACCATAGCACTGCCAGACAGCATGCACAGCATTGGAAAGAAATGCTGGCACGTGTTGGTCAACAAATTGTTCAACTGAGCCGAGGCGCCCCTCGAGTGATGCACGCACCGACAAATCGAGGCCAAAGCGCTGGCCTGCCAGCACGCTCAGCGCAGCGCACACGGCTGCCACCGCTGCGATGAAAAGATCGTCCGTCTCTGTGTCTTGCTGCAAAAGGGGGGGGGGGGGGGGGGGG
>VFQQ010001757.1_pt1 | contig 28222 bp, 19 predicted proteins | sample 3512341 | NCBI WGS metagenome assembly VFQQ01 (sample SAMN10412373, study PRJNA504923) | tailings metagenome | isolation source: Relicate 2 Philex TSF1 revegetated site | place: Philippines: Tuba, Benguet | collected 2017-08-29
CCGCCGTTGCCGAAGAAAAACTTAACCCACTGTCCGGGATAGGTTGACCACTACATCTTCAAGCTACTCAATTCAGCGGCCGAAAGCGACAACATCACTGAGGCTGTCACGCTTATCTTCTGATTCGCCAGCGATTCAGCCGTTCGGTCCAGGCCAGCAGTCGTGCGGATCTGTGCTGTTGCCGCCAGGCCTCAGCGACACGTCTCAGCGCTTGAGCCTGGGTAGGACTAAGCTGGACTGTGTCGCCCAGCTTGCGCAAGCCCAGCTTGTACTTCATCGCCACAACGAATCCGGCGAGTGTTTCGCTCGCTTGGGCACTGACGATGGTGACGCCGAGAATTCGATCCTCACCCTGTTGGGTGAGCACTTTGACGAACCCCTGCTTTGCACCTTCGACCACCGCCCCCGGCAACGTCGCCATATCCAGGCGGGTCACCTCGTACTCCAGTTTCAGCTCTCGCGCCTTTTGCTCGGTCAGGCCCACCGACGCTATCTCCGGCGAGGTGAAGACGGCGCGGGGCAATACCCGCTCGCTCACCACGAACCGTTTCAGCCCACCAAATAGCGCATTCACCGCGGCATACCAGGCTTGGTGCTCTGCGACATGCGGGGCCCCGCACGGCCCGGCGACACTTCCTACTGCGTAAATGTTCGGGTAACAGGTGGCCAGATACTCATCCACTTCCAACGTAACATCGTCACAGCATTGCAGTTTCAGTTCGTCCAGCCCCAGCCCTTCGACATCAGCGTAATTGCCGGTCATCAGCAACAGCCGATCGAACGGCAGCGACACAACACCATTCTCACCACCCTGGCAAACCAGCCGGCGTTCGCCCGCATGCGACTCGACCCGCTGTGCCTTCAAGCCAAGCTGAATGTCCACGCCGTCAGCGGCAAGTGCGGCGGCCAGTAGCTTTCCGGCATCGGCATCCTCCTGCTCGAGCAGGCGCGCATCTTCGCTGACCAAGGAGACCCTGGATCCGAGGCGTTGAAAGAGCTGAGCGAATTCGCAGGCCCCTGCCCCGCTGCCGAGCACCAGCAGCCGGTCAGGGCGCTCACGCAACTGCAACAGCGTGTCGCAGGTCAGCGGCTCAATGTCATCGAGGCCAGAGATCGGTGGGAGCCAAGGTCGGCTGCCCGTAGCAATGATCACCGCGCGGGTGGTCAGCGTGCGGCCTTCCACCTCGACCGTCCAGGGCGAGCTGAGTCGGCCCTCGCCTTCGACCACCTCGACGCCGAGCCGCGAACAATCTTCGGACAAGGTGTCGTGGCGGGCGGATTCTGTCAGTTGGCGAACCTGCGTCATCAGCTCGGCGAACTCCTCGGCCGGGGGCTGCCTGTCGCGCCTCACATGAAGTTCGTTCACCAAGCGCCGCAGCGCCTTGGTCGGCACACCGCCCTCATGCATGGCCACACCACCGAGGCGCTCCCGTTCGACCAGGCAGACCCGCGCCTTGTACGAGGCGGCAATACGCGCCGTGGCCAGCCCACCGCTACCGCCACCGATCACTACAAGGTTGTAGTCGAAGCGCTTTGGTTTGCTCCACCCGCTATAGACCTTGCGCGCCTTGTAGTAGGCCAACAGGCGCGTCGCGATGATCGGGAACACCGCCAGCAACACCAGGGTGCTGATGATGCTCGGCGAGAGGATGTCGGACACCGAGCGCAGAGTGACGAGCTTTTCGCCGGCATTCACGTAGATGGCATGGCCGGGAAGCATTCCCAGCTGCGTGGTCCACCAGAAGGTCCACATGTTGATTCGGGTAAGACCCAGGGCCGGGTTCAGCAGCACGAACGGCACTATCGGAATCAACCTCAAGGAGACGAGGTAGAACGTGCCGTCGCGTGTCAGGCCCTTGTTGATTCCGGCGATCTGTTTACCGAATCGCTTCTGGACCCAGTCACGCAGCATGAAGCGGCTGATGAGCATCGCCACCAGTGCACCGACATTCGAGGCAAATGAAACCAGCAGCGTCCCTTCTATCAAGCCGAACAGCGCGCCGGCGAGCAGTGTCAGCACCACAGTACCTGGAAACGAAAACGCGGTCAGCGCGGCGTAGATGGCGAAAAAAACCCCGGCGGCCCACCAGGGATGATCCTGGACTTTCGCCTTCAACGCGCCGCTGTGCGACTTGATCGATTCGAGAGTGAGGTATTCGCCGAGATCGAAGATGAAAAAACACGCTACCGCGGTGACCAGCAGAGCCAAGATGATCCAGCGGCTAGCTTTCATCCGAACACAACCCTGGTTAGCCATGAGACGGGCCGGAGCAAGAGCCTGGCAAAGTCGGTGGTGAGATTAGCGCAAGGCATTGGTGGGTTAATTCTCCGGTAACGCTTAGTTGGAGCGACGGGGCGAGCCGACGTTCCAGTGAATTAGGGGGGGGCGCAAGGTTGACGAAAGGGCGAGCCGGCACTCGTCCGATCAACATGCGTAGGCGTTCACCTGAACTGGGCGAGATTCAGAGCGCTCGATCAGGACGTACGGAGCCCATCGCGAGAATGTGGAAACCCCTCGGGCGCTCCTCTGTCACAACTTGTGAGCTCCGGATGGATCGTGCCGGACGTTCACGGGGCAACCTGCTGACGGAACCTTCACTGTCAGCCTCCCCCTTCGCCGCTGCATTGGTTGCAGCAACCGACACATACGGAATCTTAGAGATCACGTCGTCGCGTTTTCAGCGGCGACAAATTCAACCGCCACTTCGCAGCGAACGGAAAGCACGATGATGGAAGACCGCGCCAACGATCACTCGACCCGCGCCGCCTGTATACGGGCGAGTGGCGCATGAGCCTCGATACCCTGTCCCGCGACAGTTGGCTGCGTCTGACAAGCGAGACACCGCTGCAGTCGATGCTACAACCGCACAGTGAGCCGGCTGCACTGATCGCCAACCTGAGCTGGTGGATGATCGGCACCTTCACGGTGGTGTTCCTAGTGGTCATGTTGCTCGCCGGTGTCGCTCTGTGGCGAGGCATGCGCGCCAGAGCAAGTCTGAGCGAACGAGCCAGCCGCAATCTGGTGCTGCTTGGCGGCGTGGTGGTGCCCTCGTTCATCCTGCTGGCGCTGGTGATCGCCAGCATCCTGGTCGGCCAGGCCAGCTCCGGCGAACAGGGCGACGCCGAGCTGACCGCGGAGGTCATCGGTCACCGCTGGTGGTGGGAAATCCGCTATCGCGATCGCGACGACAATCTGCTCGCGGTGGCTGCCAACGAGCTGCACCTGCCGGCCGGCGAAACGGTGCGCTTGGTACTCAAGGCCAGCGACGTGATCCACAGCTTCTGGGCGCCGAACCTGGATGGCAAGACCGACATGATCCCAGGCATGACCAATGAACGCTGGCTGCGCATCGACCGCCCAGGTGTCTACCGCGGTCAATGCGCCGAGTTCTGCGGCGACCAGCACGCGTTGATGGCGGTGCGCATCGAGGTGCAGGCGCAACCGGCATTTCGCGACTGGTTGCAGCGCCAGGGCGAGCCGGCCGTAGCGGCTGCGCTGGCCATGGATGACGCACGACGGATATTTCGCGAACGCGGCTGCGCCGATTGCCACACCATCCGCGGGACCAGTGCGGGCGGCCAGAGCGGCCCCGACCTGACCCACCTGGCTTCGCGCCAGACGCTGGCCGCCGCCACCCTGCCGAACAACCGCGGGCACCTCGGCGGCTGGATTACCGACCCGCAGAGCAACAAGCCCGGCGTACTGATGCCGGCTACCCGTCTGCAACCCGCGGAGCTGCGGGCCCTGCTCGACTACCTCCAGGCACTGGAATAGGAGCCGATGGCCATGACAGCCCTGCTGGACGCACGCGAACGGCAACAACTCGACGACACCTGGCGCTCGCCTAGCGGGCTGGCCGGCTGGTTCATGCAGGTCAACCAGCGCAAGATCGGCCTGCGCTTCATCGTCACTGCCTTCATTTTCTTCCTGCTGGCCGGGGTGCTGGCGCTGCTGATGCGCCTGCAACTGGTGAGCCCGGAAAACGGCCTGCTCGATCCGACGCTGTACAACCAACTGTTCACCGTGCACGGCACTACCATGATGTTCTTCTTCGCCGTGCCGGCCATGGAAGGTTTCGGCATTTACCTGGTGCCGCTGATGCTCGGTACTCGTGACATGGCTTTCCCGCGACTGAATGCCTTCGGCTATTACGTCTACCTGATCGCAGGCATCGCTTTCTTCCTCACCCTGTTCCTCGGCATGGCTCCAGATGACGGCTGGTTCAGCTACGTGCCACTGGCCGGCAAGACTTATTCGCCGGACCAGGGCTCCGATGTCTGGACCACCGTGATCACCTTCATCGAGGTTTCCGCGCTGGCAGCGGCCGTGGAGCTGATCGTCACCATCCTCAAACTACGGGCGCCGGGCATGACTCTCAGCCGTATGCCGCTGTTCGTCTGGGCGATCCTGGTGATGTCGTTCATGATCGTCTTTGCCATGCCTTCGGTGATCGTCGCCAGCGTACTGCTGGCGCTGGATCGCACCTTCGACACGCTGTTCTTCGTCTCCGACGCCGGCGGCCAGCCGCTGCTCTGGCAGCACCTGTTCTGGTTCTTCGGCCATCCGGAGGTGTACATCATCCTGGTGCCGGCGCTGGGCATGATCTCGGCGATCCTCACCACCTTCTGCCGCCGCCCGGTGTACGGCTATACCGCGGCGGTGCTGTCGCTGGTGGGGATCGGTTTCATCTCATTCGGCCTGTGGGTGCACCACATGTTCACCACCGGGCTGCCGCAGCTGAGCCTGGATTTCTTCACCGCGGCGAGCATGATGATCGCCATACCCAGCGGGGTGCTGATCTTCTGCTGGATCGCCACCCTGTGGGGTGCACGAATCCGCCTAGCAACACCGATGCTGTTCATCCTCGGTTTTTTTGCGATCTTCGTACTCGGTGGCCTGACGGGGGTGATGGTGGCCTCGGTGCCCTTCGATCGTCAGGTGCACGACAGCTACTTCGTGGTCGCACATTTCCATTATGTGCTGATCGGTGGTGCCGTGTTCCCGCTGTTTGGCGCGCTCTACTACTGGTACCCCAAGCTGTTCGGTCGGCTGCTGTCGGAGCGCCTGGGGCGCTGGAGCTGCGCGCTGATGTTTATCGGCCTGCATCTGACCTTCTTCCCCATGCACCAACTGGGCTTCGACGGCATGCCGCGTCGGGTCTACACCTACCTGGCCGAGATGGGCTGGGGGCCGCTGAATCTGCTGGCCACGGTGGGCGCCTTCGTCTTCGCTGGCGGCGTGCTGCTGACCCTGATCAACACGCTACGCGCGCGCATCCATGGTCCCGCAGCTGGCCCCAATCCCTGGGGCGCCGAGAGCCTGGAATGGGCGGCCGACTCGCCGCCGGCCAACTACAACTTCCCACGCATCCCGGTGGTGCAAAGCCGTCAACCGCTATGGCGCGACGGTGATCCCGAACAGTTACAGACCCTCGGCGAAATGGGCCATGTCATCGGCCTGCGCGCCGACCGCCGCGAAGTGGTCGCCACCAGTGTGGTGGACGCCGAGCCGCAGACCGTGGTGGTCCTGCCGGAGCCGTCGATCTGGCCGGCGCTACTGGCGGTGGCAGTAGCCACAGGCTTCATCGGTTTCATGTTCTCGCCGTGGTTCTTTGTGTTCGGCTTCTTCTTCAGCTTTTTCATGATCGTCGGCTGGCTCTGGCCACGTCGGCCCTGGCGGGAGGATTGAGCGATGCCCAAGGTGATCGACGTCAGTGGCTTGTCGCGTTTTCAGGAGGGCAGCGAAGCGCCTTTATGGTGGGGCGTGACGATGTTGATCCTGATCGAGGCAACGGTAGTGGCCAGCTTCATTGCCAGCTACTTCTATCTGCGCCTGTACCAGACGCAGTGGCCTCCGGCTGGAGTGGCGCCGCCCGAGCTACTATGGCCAACGCTGAGCCTGGTCATGCTGCTGGCCAGCTGCGTCAGCATGTGGTGGGCTGGCCAGAAGCTCAAGCAGGACCGGCGCAACTCGTTCACCCTGGGCGTGGCCATCAGCGTGCTGCTGGCGAGCCTCGTGCTGTTGTCGCGCTGGCAACAGTTTCACGCGTTCGACGTACGCTGGGACAGCAGCCCCTACGGTTCTATCCTCTGGACCATCTCGGGCTTTCATTTCATCCATGTGGTTTCGGCGGTCATCGGTACCGGCGTCGTGGTACTGCTCGGCCTGCGTGGCTTCTTCACCCGTCAGCGGCAGATCGCAGCGGTGGTGGACACTCTCTATTGGTACTTCGTCGGCCTGGTCTGGATCCCGCTGTATCTGGTCCTGTATTGGGTACCACGCTGGTTATGAGGAGCCCGAACATGCCCGCTGATCCGTCCAAGCGACCCACGACGCTGCGACTGGCCGTCGGTTGGTTCGCCGCTCCGCTGGCCTGGGCGCTGCACTTGGCTCTTGTCTACGCCTTGGCTGGCTGGGACTGCCGCCATCCGCTGCCACTCGCTCTCTATGCGGCCAGCCTGCTATGCCTGAGCGTGGCGCTTGGCGGCACCTGGGTAGCTTGGCGCAATGTCCAGGTGGCGCGTTCGCCAGGTTCAGTACGGTATTTTCTCGGTTGCAGCGGCTGCCTGCTGGGGCTGCTATTCGCCGCGACGATCATCATGCAGAGCCTGCCTTTCCTGCTGGTTGAGGGGTGCGGTCGATGACCTGGCTGATGATGCTCGCCCTGCTGTGGATAGTGCCTTCGGCCTGGGGCCATGCGCCTGCCGCGCAAACACCGGACGAGATAAATCTGTTCGCCTTCGACCCCTGGTCATGGTCACTGCTGATCGGTAGCGCGCTGCTCTACATACGCGGGCTGAGACGCCTACGCCAACGCAGCGGAAAAATAGGCCGGTCACGTGACCTGCTGCTGTTCTGCGCCGGCTGGGCGTCCCTGGCTATCGCCTTGGGACCGCCGCTGGATCCACTGGGTGGCTACCTGTTCTCCGCCCATATGCTGCAGCATGAAATACTGATTCTGATCAGCGCACCGCTTTTGGTTCTCAGCCGCCCCGGCGGCCTGCTGCTATGGGGCCTGCCGGCCAGCGGCCGCGAAGGTTTCAAGCGCTTGCGCCGGCAACGCTGGTTGCGCGCGACCTGGGATGGGCTGACCTCCGCCCAGGGTGCCTGGCTGTTGCACGCAGCGGTGCTCTGGGGCTGGCACCTGCCGGCGCTGTTCGATGCCAGCGTGCGCAACGACGCAGTGCATGCACTGCAGCACAGCAGTTTTTTCCTGTCTGCCCTGTTGTTCTGGTGGGCATTGCTGCAGCGCCGCCAGGCCGGCGCGGTGCTTTATCTGTTCACCACCGCGGTGCACAGCAGCCTGCTCGGGGCCCTGCTGAGCTTCTCGCCAACGGTGTGGTATTCGCCTTACCTGGAAACCACCCGTTTTTTCGGACTTGACCCGGTGGACGATCAACGCCTCGGTGGGCTAATCATGTGGATTCCCGCAGGCCTGGTATTCCTCGCCGCCGGCCTGCTGCTGACAGCCCGCTGCCTGCGCGAGCCGCCGCTCACGGAGGAGTCGAGATGAGCCGCCTGGCCACGATGCTCCTGCCTTTATTGCTCGCAGCGTGCGAGCCGATGGCAGAGAACAAGCAGCCACCCTATTCCGGCAACCCCGAGCGCGGCCGCGAACTGACGCATGCCTACGGTTGCGGCAGCTGTCACCGCATTCCCCACGTGCCGGGCGCAAACGGCCGGGTCGGGCCGAGCCTGGAGCAGATCGCCCGGCGCGGCTACATCGCCGGCCTACTGCCAAACTACGAAGAACAAATGGTGCGCTGGCTGCAAAGACCGCAAGCAGTCGACCCGCATACCGCCATGCCGGACGTCGGTCTGAGCGCCGACGAGGCGCGGGATATCGCCGCCTTTCTTCATCAGCTGGATTGAACGCTCATGAACGAACTCTCCTCGCTGCTTATCCGTCATTGGCTACTGGCCGCCGCCACTCTGCTTGCAGTGATGCTGATCGGCGCTGTCGCCTTCGTGCATCTCGGGGTCTATAACGTGGCGGCTACCGGGCAGCACACCGGACCGGTGTATTGGCTGACCGACACCGTGATGCGCCATTCCATTTCCCGCCGAGGCAAAGACATAACTGCTCCGGTGCTGGATGACCCGGCGCGCATAGGGCGCGGCCTTACGCTATACATCGCCCACTGCGAGCAATGCCACGGGGGGCCCGGTGTCGCTCCGCAGTCGTTCGCCCTGGGGCTGACGCCGATACCGGCGAATCTGGTGGAAACTTCCCGTCGCTGGCCACCTGGCGACATCTTCTGGACCGCCAAGTACGGCATCAAGATGACCGGCATGCCCGCCTGGAAATACCGCCTGGATGACGAACAGCTGTGGGATCTGGTGGCGTTCATCGAGCAACTGGCGCAGCTGGCCCCGACCGATTACCGGGCGCGCCGCGAAGCGGTGAAGCAGCATCACGCCAGTGCGGAGGCTCACCCATGAATCTGCGCGCTCTGATCTTGCTAACCGCGCTAACACTCGCCGGCTGCAATGATGCGCGCTTGCTGGCCGTACCCGGTATGGGGGTCGGCTATGCTGAAGATGGGCGTGGAGCCTTTCAGCAGCACGGCTGCACCAGTTGCCACGTCATCCCCGGCGTGGTTGGCGCCGATACCCATGTTGGCCCCCCGCTGAGCGACCTTTCCGAGCGAAAGTATCTTGCCGGCGTGCTGCCTAATACACCTGCCAACCTGGTGCGATGGCTGCGCGACCCGCAAACGATCGCACCCGGCTCGGCGATGCCCGACCTGGGAGTGAGTACCCAGGTGGCGCTGGATATGGCGGCATATTTATATGGCTCAACCGCGCCGTCTGCAGCGTCCATAAAGGCGCGTTAAGGGCGTCGCGCTTAGGCCGTGAACGATCACCGAGGCGCAGATCAACAGACTACCGAGCTGCCAGACCAATGGCTCGCCGCTGCGTTCGCTGGCCAGCAACGCGTAAAGCAGCGCAGCGATGCCGATCGGGCCGAACCAACCTGCGAATAGCAGGTCGCGACGCAACCGCAACGCCGGTAGCAGCGGTCGCAGCACCAACAGGGCCGGCAGCCGGCGCAGCAGTAGCACCGCCACCACCAGCGCGACAGCCGGCCAGCCCAGGGCCAGCCATTGGCCCCAAGGCAGCAAAACACCGAGCAGCATGAAGATCGGCAGGGTGAAAAATTGGTCCATCGCGGCTTGTACCCGCTCCTCTTCCGCCCGCTCCTTGCCGCCAACCATCCTGTCGAATGCCAGCCCGGCGACGAACACCGCTACTACGCCGTCGGTATGCAGCAGCTCCGCTGCGGCCAGTGCTAGCAGAGACAGCGCCACCGTGTAGCTCATGAACGAAGGTCGTTCTATGAAGTGCCTTCCCTCGGCCAGTCGCAGCAGCCGGCCGGCCAGCCAACCGAGCAACAGGCCGAACAGCACGGCACCGCCGATCTCACAAAACACCACCATCACCAGCCACTGCCGGCCAGCCTCGAGCGGAGGCAGGCCAAGCAACAGCAACGGCAACATTACCAGTGGCAGAGCCAACCCGTCGTTCAGACCCGACTCGGCAGAGATCAGGTGGCGAAGAGGTTCATCCAGATCACGCTCGGCTATCTCGCCAGTGACGATAGAGGTGGCCACTATGGGGTCGGTGGGACAGACCACGGCGCCGATCAGCAGCGCCAGCAAAGGCGAGAGATCGAACAGCCAATACGCCGGCAGCGCTGCACACAGGCACATAAGTGGCAGAACCAATCCCACCAGTACCAACAGCGAGCGCCAGTGCTTCGCTACATAACCGGCCGGCAGGCGCAGCGCCACGCTCATCAGACCTATCGCCAAACTCAACTGGGCCGCCTTTTCCAGCAACAACTGAGGGTGCCCCCAGCCATCCGGCTGTAACAGGCCGAGCAACTGCGGACCAAGCACTACGCCACCCAGCAGAGCGAGAAAGGGCGCCGCCAGGCCGTAACGCTTCAGCGGGCGCGACAGCAGCCCTAGCAGCAGGATGATGGCCGTCGCAGCCATGAGTCCCAGGTAGAGCTGTTGCATCGCTGCCTCCCTTTCGGCGCGAGGGCGCGGGTGCGCCGCAGACTCGCAGCAGAACCCGGACAGAAAAGCGATCTGCCTCTATCTTGAGCATGGTGTTGCATCCCCGCTCGGTTCACCCGGCATCCGCGCAACCGTTCGCCTGACTGACCAAGCTGCTCCTCGATGTACTGCGGTGAACCCAGGCAGGCAAAAGTCCCTGCCTCTCGCTCATTCGCGAGGTTCAGACGTAGGAGATAACGTCGGCTATCCCACTCGCGGTATCAGGCAGCCATCTGGCTGCACTGCTCGGCACAGTGCATACAGGCCTTGGAGCATTGCTGGCAATGCTCAGCCTCGTGCTTGGCACATTCTTCCCCGCATTGCCTGCAAATGTCTGCACAGACCTTGCAAAGCGCATGCGCCGAGTCGCTGCCGCTAGCCATCAGCGATGCGGCGAGCCGACAGATCTCTGAGCATTCGCGGTCCAGACGTATGCAGCGCGCCATCATCTGCACCTGTGACTCCTCCAGACAGGCGCTGAAGCAGTAGTCGCAGGCTACTGCACAGTCCAGGCAGGCCTTGATGCAGGATTCGAAACGAGCGTTATGCATGATCGTTCTCCAATTAAAAACTGGCTGATACATTCGCGCAGCCAAGAGCGCTAGCGCGAGACGATGTCTGCAGTGGACTAAGGTCAACGGAATAGGGTTCAGGCAGTTTTCCCGGCAGCGCGTGCGGCATTCCAACGGCCAGCCACTGCCTGGAAAATCGAACTCATCAGAGATCGCCGGAACAGCGCCGCCATCCTTGGCGACCAAGAGGGAGACACCATCGACTGGCGGATTTCAGATCGAAGCCGCCGGATCGAGATCAGAAAAGTGCTCTACCAACCGGAGGCCGCCGGTGATTTCCATCTGTAACTGCGCCTTGAGCTCTGCCTTCAGGACTAGGGCCGTGACAACAGGAACGTCTGTTAAAGCGTTCAGCCGCTGGCCGGAGGCTCGCAATGTCAGCAGAAACCAAGCCCCTTCCATTGAACAAGTACGGAAGATAGCTAGCCAGCATCAGGCTCGATAGCAGCAAAAATCCCGGTGGCGGAAAAAGTGGCACGAAAATCTAAGGCACCACAAAACCACTAGACATAAAAAAATCCAGTCACTGCTAAGTGACTGGATTTTCTAGGGTTTTTTGGTCGGGACGGAGTGATTCGAACACTCGACCCCTTGCACCCCATGCCGGAGGTCGACATCATAAAGCATTGATTTTACTGGTGTAATTTTGAGCGCTCGCTGCAGCTAATGCTCTACATTGCCCGACGATTATCAACGATTTCCCGCAAAAGTCCCTGCCCGCGTTAAAGTCATCATCACAAGTAACGTAAGTTAGAGCCCCTACCCCACTTTGTATTTCTGGAACGAGTGACACGCTACTTCTCGAGCTTCATAAAACTCTCAGAAAAAAACGTTCTCGATGCCATCGCAAATAATATTGGTGCTCCGAAGCCAGCCAGCGCAGAGCCATTCCCTGATGAATTCCAAGCTTATCCAAATCGTCTTGAGCAAAGCCAGCGCTGACCAGCAGACGCCCGGTATCGTCAAAGCTAATTAAAAAACGGTCGAATAAAGCATCTAGGTTGGCCGATAGCAGGAAGCCATTGAAGGCATCCAACCGTTCGGCATCATCTTTGCAATCCGCCCAGGGTTTGGCATGACTGGCTCGAAGTGCCTCGGTCACGGCGACTCCGGTCACTGCACAAGCCCCACCCCAGTAGTCCAGCAAGGCATCGCGATAACGATCCTGCCCTACGCGCTGGCGCACCATCCGTTCAACCTCTGTACCCCTGTTCTCAGCAGGCACGTCCGCCAGTACCTGTGCGACGGCTGCGTGATAATCCCGCACGGCCTGATTGGGCAATGCCTGTGACAGATTGGCCGCACGGCGCAGCAATGTCGCCAGTTCGGCCAGAGTGGGCACGCGGAAGACCCCATCGGCCACAGCCCAGAGCTTGAAGCTGCGCAACAACTCCGGCACCAGCGCAGGCGAGGCCGGCTGTAAGCGCACCTCAAAGCCGCCGACCATCGGCACCACTGTCGCACTGCTTCGGTGGCGTGCCGAAGCCAGTGTCACGGCATCACCAACCGCTGGCAGCACATGCTCGAAGCCATTGTCATGGCCGGCTTTCTCGATGAGTGCGCGCTGCAGAGGATTCACTGCGACACTCACGCCAACGACGCCGGATCTGCACCCAGGCGCCTACGAAGAAGAAGGCCATCCTCGCTATCGGATGAAAGTCTGAGACGCTCAAAAGGCTTGAAAGCCTCAGTGGGTTCGGTGGATGTGGTGACGATGTACTGGAACGAATCACTTCCACTCGATGCGACATGCCCAAGTAGAGACCATAGTATGGCCTCGCTCATTTCCGCCTCACGAGGTGAGTCATGGAGAAGGAATCCAGGATGGAAGCTTTCCTCCCTCGTGCTGTCTAGCAAGCAAGCGATATCTCCAGCCAGAATTTCCAGAACCTTGAAAGTTGTTGAATGCATCGGCCCCATCTGAAAGGGATGATTGCGGTGCTTATCCTCATCGTTGAAAACGCCCCACCGGAAAGAGGGTAACGATTTGGCAACAGTCTGCATGGAGTCGCTGATGACCCGGCGACGCCCCTTCACTGCATCTCGTTCTTTCTCAAGCTGTATTTGAAGTTGTTCATGGCGGCGCTGGGTCGCTTCAAGCTTGCGCTCCACTGCTTCGATGTCGGTCGACTGTAATTTGCCAGATGCGACACTTTCGTAGTGTTCGTAGTCTTCTATGGCCTCGCTGAGAAGCTGATCCGCAGACAAGGACTGTGCGTATCTCGAATCCAGTTCGGTATTCTGTCGGTCGATTGCTGCCAGTTGTGCGGCGATAGGCGCCACCTCGACTTCCAATTCATTCAGTCGGCTACGCAGGGGCGGCAGTTCGCTTTCAAGAGACTCTTTGGAGCGTTGATGCAGGGCTATGCGCTGCTTCCGGTCAATTTGCGTCTGTTCGATGCGCTCGATCACATAGCTGCAATCCTTGAGCAGGCGGTTTCCTGCATCACAGCGTGTTGGTAGCCGTTGTTGCAATGACGAAGCTTCGTTTTGCAACTCTTCTACTCGCTGGATATCGCCAGCAATCAATGCCTCCACTTGCTCAATCTCGTTGGCGAGAAGATCCATGACGCTTTTTAGTGGTGCTCGCCTTTCCACCCATGCTTGATGATCTGCTGCAAGACCTTGTCGTTCAGTCTCGATTGCCTGCAATTCCTGCTGATAGGCGTCATGCCGTTGCTTGGCGATGCCGATCAGGTTTGGATGCTCAAGCAGACCATCCTGCCGGAACGGAGTAGAGGCGGAGACATTGAGGCGACGAGTCAATTGGCGGCGCACGTGTTTCAGCAAGCGAGCGGGTTCCTCACGCAGTGCTTGCAGCTGTGATTTTTGATCCTCCATCGCCTTGGCGGCGCTATCCAGGTCGCGCAGTGTCGTAGCGTCGTGCAGCAGGCCCAGCACGATCTGCATGAGGGCCGCAGGGGACTTCGCTGGCAGGCTGAATCTGACTCCATCCGCTCGCCACTGGTAATAGTTGTGGTAGCGCGCGTTCTGGTCACGAGAGCACCAGGCCAGAATCTGGTGCCACTCGATGGATTGCTTCGATGTTGGCAGTTCCTGAATGGGCAGGATGTCGACCAGATGCTGGCGTAGAGCGGCTTGATAGGCAGTGAACTCGTTTTCGGCATCATTGGCCGCCAATTGCCGCCAGTCGGCGGTTCGCGATGCCCGGTAGTGTTTCTGGTGAAGCCACGGTTTGAGGACAGTCCAGGTTTCACCACCTACATGCACACGGGCGGCGACCGCACCTTCCTTTACCTCGCGACTTTGCAGCAATTCGTCGCGCAAGGTCGAACCATCTGACCAGAGAGGATCGTCCAGTACGAAGCGCAACAACTGACAGAATGCTGTTTTGCCGACGCCGTGCCCAGCGCTGCCCGTTCCCGGCGGCGACACAATCAGGTTGAGCCCACGCCGCAAGGGAATCTCACGCAAAGGTTGCTGGGCAGTCAGAGAATCCAGCAGCCACAGCGTTTCCACCCAGAGGCGTGGCCTGGCATGGCTTGTCGTTGGAATGGCTGCGTTATCCATCGGCGTCTATCTCCGTTTGCGTAGTTCGTCGGACTGCACATTCGATGCTGCACCTGCCAGAGCTTCTGCCAGGGTGGCCTCATGTTGGCGATGAGCTTCAATCAAGGCATGAGCCAACGATTGGGTGCGATGGTCACCAATAATGTTGACCAGTGCTTCAGGGTTGCGAACAGACAGTGATGCGGTCACGGCAACACCTAACAGAGCGCGAAGCCAACTGCAAATATGCGCCCAACGTTCCGTGTTTACCGGTGCCAGCCAATCATGCAACCACTCTGCATGCAGAGTGCCTTCTGGCAACCGCGCTCCAAGAATGCGTCGCAAGCGATTTTCGTCACAGGCTCCGGCATGCACGAGTACGTCGCATATCAGGCCAGCCAGCCAATCCTCAGCCTCGGAAGCAGGCGTGCCGCCTTCGGCATAGATTGGAAGCGGCGCGGTACGTCGCGCTGGTTTGACGGCGGGAATGGTGACTGGCGGCTGTTCTTCCAACGCATCCCACGCCTCCAGCACTAGCCTTTGGGTGCGATATTCGCCGAACTCCCGCAGCTCCTTGTTCTTGAGCACGCGGAAGGTTTCACTGGGGTAGTCTTCGCCCAGCACGTCGGCGGGGTCGAGTATGTAGCGCAGTTCTTCCTCGGTGAGACCGTAGAGTTTGGCGTAGTAGGCGTCTAGTTCAGCGCGCAGGATGGCGCGGCGGTCGGAGTCGAAGGCGAAGGGTGGGCCGTTGTACCCCAAGTCCTGCGCCCAGCCGGCTAGATCGTGGGCGGTATAAGTCAGTTCCAACACTCGTGGGACGATGAAGGCGAGGTCGCCATCATTGTATTTGTTGGGCGAGAACACTGGTATCTGCCTGATCGTAAATAGTGTCAACGATGTACCGCCGACTTTTTGCCGAACAACGAAATCGCAAGTAAGACTGTTAATGTTTGCGAGTAACGCGGCCACCTTTTCGGGAGCCGCCATCGGAAACATTAACAAGTACTTGTGTCCAACGGCCGCTCTGGGAATGACGCTTGAAATCAACGTTCTATAGTCCGTTGCTCTACAAATGTCGCGCCATCCAAGGAGCCATCCATTTCGCCATTTCATGTTGTCCAAGCGAGAATCAAGCTCTCCAGCCTTCACCCAGTATCGCGGATTAATTGAAACGTCCGAATCCTCCTTCTCGGTCTCGGTTAATTCGCGACTATCACCGCCCGCTACGTAGGTAGCCCACCGGTGATCAAACTGGTGGATCATCTTTGCTTCATAGAGCGGAACAACATCTGGCCCTGCTCGATCACGAAACAGATGGCTGTCCTCGGCCATATGAAAAAGTCTTGTATGGAAGGACAATCGCCAGGGGTTTCCACCCTCTTGGCTCTCATTTATCAGCACCGGTGCGGCGCGGTAGAGCTTCTTGGTCAGTTCCGCATCACGCTCGCTGCGAAATACCGGGCAGGTGAGTGTATTGGGATTGATAAGGCGGAATTCGTCGGGCGTGAGAGTGAAGCAGCGGCGCGGGTCGGCAAGCTGGCTGACTTGGCTGGCGAAGCAGACGAATTCGGCCTGTTCTGCCGCCCCCAGAGTCAGCAGGCAGAACTTGTAGCTGCGATGCACGGAGGGGAATACCGCCTCGCGGTTCTCGATGTCGTACAGGCTAACCAGCCGCCGGTTCTGGGTGATATGGCCGAAATAAGCCTTGGTGCTGTCGTCCGTGGCGATGCCGGTGGGCACGATAAACCCAGCGCGGCCGCTGTCGGCATGAATTTGCAGGATAGTTTCGGCAAATAGCGCGTAGGTGTTCACATCGCCCACGCCGGTAAGCGGATAGCGGCCACCGTCGTCGCCTTTGACGTGAGCGAAAAGACTGGCGGCTTCCGCCGTGCGACGGGCGCTGATGAATTCCCTATACAGGCGTTGCTCGGCTGCGTCCTCGTGCGTTTCATGGGCCAGTTCGGGATAGAGGTGGCGCGCCAGCATGCCTTCGCTTAGCCACTGGATGCGTTGGGCGCGTTCGGCCTTGTTTCGGGCTTCCGCCACATCACGGTGACGGGTGGCGAAGAATTCTTCCTCTTGCAGCTTGATGCGTTCCCACGGCGGGTTGCCCAGCACGCAGTCGAAACCGCCTTGCGCGAACACTTGCGGAAAGGCCAGCGGCCAATGGAACACGCGGGCTTCTTGGCAGGCTTGCCGGGCGGCTGCCAGTGCGGGCTGCTGGTTGGCAGGCAGTTCGCCGCCTTGCAGGATCAGGTAGAGGGTGGCCGTAGTGGGGATTACCTGGGTGTCGCCTTCGGTTTTGGGCAGCAGGTAGGCGCCAAGCATCAGGTCGGCGGCCTGGGCAAGCCGGCCGGTGCGGGCGCTGCGCAAGTAACGCTCGTAGGCTTGCGCTTTGGTGGCGATCTGTTCAGTACTCTCTTCGGGCAAAGCCTCCAGCGCGCGCAATGCGGCAAGACCGTTGTCATGTCGCTGCACGAGCTCGGTCTGGCCGAAAGCGTGCGCGGTGCGCTTTTTCTCTAGGTCTTTGAGGGCGGCGGCATTGGTCTTGGCCAATGCCTTGCACACGTCTTTGTCGTCGCCGCTGAGGGGCTTGAAGGCATCTTTGGCGATGCCTTGTTCCAGCACGTGCAGATCAGTCAGGCCCAGCAGGGCGTCGCCGACTTGCAGATGGTGGTCGAGAAAACCCAGCGGTCGGCCTTCTTCAAAACCTTCCAGCCACAGAGCCATACGCGCTAGCTCGATGGCCATGGGGTTGCGGTCCACGCCGTAGATGCAGCGGGCTACCACTTCGCGCAAGGCATGGCGGTAGTCCTGTGGCTGGATGGCGCCTTCCTGTCCGCCTTCGAGGCTGCGCAACTGAGCCAGTTTTTCCGCTAGTCGGCGGGCGGCGGCTAGCAGGAAATGGCCGCTGCCGCAGGCAGGGTCAATGACGCGGATGGCCAGCAGTGCTGCGGTGGGATTTCCTAGGTTGGCGGCTAGACGCTGTTCGATGACCGGCTCCAGCGCGCTCTTGATCAGCTCCTGCACCAGGCTGTCGGGGGTGTAGTAGCTGCCACTTTTCTTCCGGTCGTTGCCTTTAGCGGCGCCTTGTTCCGGCTCAAAGAAGGCAAAAGTGCGTGCTGGTAAATCAACTTCGGGCACCAGCTCCAGCAGGCTTTCGTAGACGCTGCCCAGCTCTTCCGGCCCCATGTTGCGGTAGTCTACCGGGGTCAGGCTACTGCCTTTTCCCTGGGCCACCACCGCCCAGCGCAGGTGTTGCAGGGCCGCGAGCAGGTGAGCGTTATCTAGGCTGGCGATATCCAGATCGGGGCATTGCTCGGGGGCAAACAAGCCGCCCAATGCAGGCAGAGCCAGGCGTGGCTCGCCCTGGGCCAGGCCGCGAAAGACGATGCGTATGGCTTGCCATTGATCGTCATGCCGGGTGCGGGCACGGCGCTTGAGGCAGAGCTCGCGCAGGCGGGCCAGAGCGTAGCCTTCGGCATAGGAGCGGCGGGCAGCCAGGGCATCCGGACTATCGTCCTGCGGATGCAGCACGCCACGCTCTTCCACGGTGAAGACGAAGATAAGCCGGTAGATCAGGCGCAACAATTGCTGGAAGTACGCGTCCTTGCTCAGAGCGCCATTATCCAGCGCGGTGCGCAGGGACTGGTTGGCGGGGTGTTGCAGGAAGCCCGTGCCGAAGGTCAACAGGGCTTGTTCGACGCCATTGCGCAGGCCATCGCGCACGCGGGTGCCTTCCTGCTGGCCTTCGTTACGCCATTGTTCCCAGATGCAGGTGCCCTCCCCCCCGGCCCCTCTCCCGGTGGGCGGGGGGAGTAACTGCGGCGCGCGACTGGCGTGCAGTAAGCGCCAAACGTTGGCGAATTCGGCATAGCGCTGGCCACTCAGCAGGTCAGCCAGATCGACTTCGAGAAAGCTGGGGCGAGTGAGCGAGGCGGCGTCGCGTAGCAGGCGCAGTTGTTTGCCGTTGCTGACGATGCCCCATTGCAACGGTTCGCTGGCGTTGAGCAATTCCTGCATGGCCTGAAACGGGGCCTTCTTGCGGCTACTGCCGCCCTGCACGGCAAACCGTGCATCGGCCTCGTCCAGCCCCAGGGTGTGCGGGGCGACCAGCACGGGGAAGTGGCCGGCCTTAAGGCTGACCGGGTAGTGCAGTTCGCCCACCGGCTGCGCTTGCGCAGGTTGCAGGGAGGTGTAGCCGAAGGCGTGACGCAGCAGTTCGTCAATGAAGGCGGTGGTGAGCTGCATGGCATCGAGGTCGGCGCGTTCCATCTGCGCGGCAAAGTGCTGCCACTGGGCGCAGGCGATCTGGAAGGCGCGGCTGTATTCGTCCTTGAGCTTGACGCCCTTTGGGGTGCCATAGTCGGCCTCAAACTGTGCGCTGGCGCGGCCATGGGCGGCCTTCTCCAGTTGGTCGGGCAGGAACAGTCCGCCTTCAAGCTTGAGGGTAGGCAGGTTCAGCGTGGCCTGGGTTTTGCGGGTGCGTTTCATGGTTGTTCTTCTCTAGGCCCAGGCTTATAGCGAGTCAGGCAGCAGTACGTACACACCCATCAAATCGACGGGCAGACAGGGGCTGACGCTGTATTGGCCTACGTCGCGGGTGGCCTCGCGCACACGTTGGTGGTCGGCCAGCAGGGCATCGGCCCGCTGCTGGGCCAGCACTTGCAGTTGCTGTGGGTGCGCGGCGAGGAAGTCGAGCGCGATGCGTACTTCGCGTTGCACGGCTTCCGTAGGCAAGTTGCCGCTGGGCGTGCATTCGAGCAGGCGGCTCACGCTGTCGTCGGCCAACCACTGCGGAGCGTTGCGGCCCTGCACGGCCAGGGCAACGGTTTCCTCGGCCATCATCTGGAAGGGTTCGCGGCGACGCACGTAGCTGAGCTGGTGGCGAAGGCGCAGCAGGTAGAGGGTGGTGACGACGTCGACGTCTTCGGTCAGGGTGGCGGCGCAGCGGGCAGCCAGTGGATTTTCGCCCTCGAGCGCACCTTCCAGCAGGTGCTGGGCCAGCAGGCCCACCAGTGGGTGGCTACGGTGCAGTTCACTAAAATCGATTGGCTGGGGCGCGATGATGCCTTCATCGGCCAGGCGTTGGCGCAGGGCTTCGGGTAGGTGCTGTGGCAGGAAGCGTGCGGTCTGCTTGCGGCCAGCTTCCAGCGGCGCGCCCAGACGCACGCAGGCGCTCTGCAGGAAGCGCTGCACGTCGGCCTGGGTGCCCAGGGCTTGCTGCTGTTTTTGCCACTCGGGCAACACTTCGTCGGGTTTGATGCGGCGCTGAGCGAACACGGTGCGGTTGGCCTTGGCTTTTTCCAGGGCGTCTTGCCATTGCGCTTGCAGTGGCTGTAGTTCGACGTTGGCATCGGCAAATAGATCAGGCGTGTAGGGTGCTGCCATTCGCTCGCGGCCCATCAGGGCGGCCTTGACTAGCGCCTGGTTGATGCGGGCCTCGTCTTCGGGTAGCGGAACCAGCACACCCAGCTCCTTCTGGATGGCTTCGCCCTTCTTGAGGATGACGTTGAGCACAAAGCCATCCACCGGGTTGTCCTGGCCGTAGAGCATGGTGCAGCGCACCTCTTCGGCATGCTGGCCGAAACGATCGACACGGCCTTCGCGTTGCTCGTGACGGGTAGGGTTCCAGGCCAGGTCGTAGTGGACGACGGCGGTGAACAGGTGCTGCAGGTTGATGCCTTCGGAGAGGCAGTCGGTGGCAACCAGGATGCGCTGCTCGGCATCTTCCATATCATCCACACGCTCGCGGCGTTCTTCGGGCGTGAGCTCGCCGGTCACGGCCTCGATGGAGGCCTTGGGAAAGGCGGCCTTGAGATGCTCGGCTACGTAATGGGCGGTGGCGACGTAGCGACAGAACACCACGGGGTGGTAACCGTCTTTTACCAGCGGGACGATGTGCTGAATGAGCGCAGCCAGTTTGGGATCTCCGGCCTTGCCGGACAGGCGTTGCGCTTCAGCGATCAGGGTTTGCAAGCGCGGCGCGGCGTCCTGAACCAAGGCGGGCGGCTCCAGATCGTTGCTGGAGAGGTCGTCCGCCTCGCCGTCGTGCAGACGTTCGTCGCCAAGGAGATTGTCGTCGGGCAGCGTGCCTTCCAGCCGCGTGGTCAGGGCTTTGACCGCGGCGGCGGGAGACGAGGCCACGCAGCGCAGCAAGGCGAGGGTGGCGTACCAGATGAGGCGGGCGCCGCCCTGCTGTTGCTGCTGTTCGATGGTTTCGGCCAGTTCGCGGCAGTAATCCTGCACCGCGTCGAAAAACGCGCCCCATTCGCCGCTGAGCTGGTAGGTAAGCTCGGTTTTCATGCGGCGGGGAAAACCGCGTCCGTCGTTGGTTTCGGCCTGCCATTCGGCGATGTCCTTGCGGCGGCGCTGGACGAAGTGGCGGGCCAGTTCCTGGCGCAATGGGTCGGCTGTGGTCATGCGGCCTTGCAAGGCGGCAAAGCGCGGGTCGAGCAGCGACAGCAGGTTGTAGAAGGCGGCTTCGTCGCCAGAGTGTGGTGTGGCAGTGAGCAGTATCAGGTGGCGTTGCTCATCTTTCGCCAAGCGTTGTAGCAGTTCGAAACGCAGCTGCTTGCCAGCACCGCTACTGGTGCAGGTGTGGGCCTCGTCGACGATGATGCACTCAGGAGCGGTTGCCAGGAATTGTTCGCGGTGGCTCTCGCTCTTGATGTAATCCAGGCTGACGACGACTACGGGGTGGTAATCGAACAGGCGCAGACCATGCGGCAGCTCGCGCTCGATGCGGGGGGCGGAAGCTGAAGTCAACGCCACAGCCTGAAGGTTGAAGCGGGTTTCCAGCTCGCTTTGCCATTGCTCGACCAGATGCGGCGGACAGAGGATGGCCAGGCGGGCGATTTCACCGCGATCCATCAGTTCGCGGGCGATCAGGCCGGCCTCGATGGTCTTGCCGATACCCACGTCGTCGGCGATCAGCAGGCGCACGGTGGACAGGCGCAGCGCCATCAGCAGCGGCACGAGCTGGTAGCCGCGCGGCTCCACGGCAATATTGCCGAAGGAGCGGAACGGGCCGGCTCCGGCGCGCAGGGTCAGACGCAGGGCGTCGCGTAACAACAGTGCGGCGGCGTGGTTGCCTGCACGCACGGGGTCGGGCCAGGCAAAGGTGGCAGGCTCAACGGGGTGCAGTTCCAGTTCGGGAACCAGTGCAATGCTTTCGTCATCAGCGCCACTCAATGGACGCAGGCGCAGCCAGTCGCGGCGAGAATCGCTTTGCACCACCCATTCGCGGCCACGGGCACGCACCAGGTTGCCGGGCAGGAAGTCGTGTTCGAGGGTTGTCATGCACCTTTATTCCTTGGAACCGAACACATCGGCGTGCGCGGCAAATTGTTGTGACCAGCGTGAAGCGTCCGAAAAATCGAGCATCTGCCAGCCTTTGTCCTGCAATACGCTGGTGGTCTGCTCATCCACCTTGGACAGGAACACCAGGGCACGAGATGCCTTGTATTGGGCGGCGGCGATGGCTGCGCCGTTGTTGACGGGCACGCTGAGTACATCAGGTTGCATTGCGCCTGCCTGCCGGAGCGCGGTCAGCCAGGCATCAAGCGGCTCGTCGGCTGATGCACCAGAGGCCGCAGCGGTCGGGCTGTCCATCGGGGGCTGTACCTGGGCGTTGGCCAGCGCCACCAGCAACTTGAGCACATCGGCGTTGCGGCGGTTGATGTGCTCGTGGTCTGGTTGGTTGAAGTAGGACAGCAGGCACTGGTAGCAGCCGGCTTCGCACTGATGATTGCCAAGCTCATCGCTGCGTTCCAGTGACGGCAGGTCGTCCAGAGCCCAGACGCGGTTAAGCGGGGCGCGATAGTGGATCAGTTGCAGGGCCTTGTCTGCCACAAGGGCCAGATCGGCGGGGTTGTTTGCCAGGCGGGTGAGGACGCCGGCACCGCCTTCGGCGGCTTCATAGAACAGCAGGGCGCGACGCTCGTCGGATTTCGGCAGAGGCTCGGCCACCAGTTCGGATTCCTCGATCTGGAAGGTCATTTCGATGCCGCGCTTGAGCGCTGCCTGCAGCGTGGCCATGGCCTCCAGCGATAACGCTTGCAGAGGCGCGAGAATCAACAAATTACGGTGGTCCTCGACGAAGGGAACAATGCGCTGATTGGGCACTTTCTCCATCAAGGCATCGTCGCTGCCCTTGTCGTCTTCCGCATCCGGTGCATCCTGCTTGCTCCAAGTACCGGTGATGGGGTTGATGTAGAAGCCTAGTTGCTCCTTGTCCTTGCGCCTGCGCCAGCCACGGTTGATACGCCAGATTTGTGCGGCGGGGGCATAGGTGAGTTCGCCCAGCAGCTCGTCGCTCTGCCGGATCACGGCTTTCTGCTGCTGAATCCGGCCATCGGGGCCGGGCAGGAAACGGTAGGTGGTTTGCAGCTCGAAGCCCTGACGCTGGCGTTCCTCGTCGTTAATGGAGATGCGCTCGGTGGCCACGGTCTCCACGGTTTCGATGCGATAGAGCTCGCGCACCCAATCGTGCTCGGTGAGCAAGGCGTCGCAGTTTTCACAACGGTTGACCAGTGGCTGTTCGCCGCCAGGTTCACCGAGATGACCGTAGCCACACTGGCTGCATACCAGCGAGGCGATAGTGGCCAGTTGGCTGTTACCGGAAATGTGGTCGGTATTACCGACGTTGAGCTTGGCGCGCACCACACGATACATACGGCCCTGGTGGTAGATGAGGCTGCGTGGGCCAAACTCGGACAGGGCCAGAAAGCGCGGCCGACTGACCATGCTGCCTTCGTCGTCTTTGCCATTGGCAGTCTGACCGCCACGGGCGGGAATCCAGGCCATCAGCGGCAGACGCGGGAAGTTGTAGCCGGGCAGGAACCCCTGGCTGGCCAGGTAGCGATAGGTGTAGAAGTCGTTGTTCTGACCGTTGCCGGACTTGAGCAACACAGCGTACTGGCGTGCGGCATCGCCATAGCGACGCTGGGCATTCTGACGCTCCGTGTGCGAGGCGGTGTGGCTCTTGACGATACGGTCGGCCATGTCCATCTGCTGGCGGGTGGCATCGAACAGCACGCGCCAGCGTTCCAGTGCCCCGGAGAATGCCTGTGCGGCATTGTCGATGACCTGGCGCACATAGTCTTGGGTGAACCAGGCGCTGCCTTCGAGCTCGCCCGCGAGCTGGTCGATGACCCGCCCGGCACTTACCAATGCCCGCTGCTGGACGGCAGGTGAGCGTAGCGCTTCGTGCAAGTGCTGTTTCAGTGGTTTGCCGGACTGATCGAGATCCAGCATGGGCGCGATGCTGTCGTCCAGTGGCACCTGGGTACTGGCCAGCCAGACCGCCTGCAGATGGCTGTCGATCAGGTCGCGATTAGTCAGGTCTAGGGTCGGCGCACGCACCACTCCGTGCACCATCTGCTCGGCATTGTGGAAGAACCACTGATCATGCGGGCTGAGCGCCGCGCAATAGGTGATGACCAACGCCTGCTGGCCAGAGCGACCGGCTCGGCCGCTACGCTGAGCGTAGTTGGCGGGAGTCGGCGGCACGTTGCGCAGGTACACAGTGTTGAGCGCGGAGATGTCAACGCCCAGCTCCATGGTGGGCGAACAGAACATCACCGGCAGACGCTCCAGAGGCGCTTCGTGAGCCGGGTTCTGCGCCCAGTCCTGCCTATCCTTTTCGGTGTAGCGGAAGCGCTGTTCCAGCAGTTGCCGGCGTGGCGCATCCACCTGGGCCGTGTGTTCCTGGGCCTCAAAGTCGAACAGCGGATGCGAGGGCTGTTGCAGCAGGTCGGCAATGCCGAGGTACAGGGCGCGGAAATACTGATTGATGCGGCTGCTGTCAGTTTGCGGCTGATCGGCAATCAGGCACCAGTCCAGGGCTGCTGCGTTCAAGCGCCAACCGGCGAGTTGGGCATCGATGGGGTGGCGCTGCACGTAGCCGTAGTGCTTGGCGGACTCCAGCAGTGCTTCGATCAACTCGGCCCATTCGGCATCCTTCCAGTGCGCGACTTCGCTGGCGCAGTTGCTGTCGCGCCAAAAGGCGGCGGTCTTGATTTGCCGCAGCAGACGGGAGCGCGGGCCGCCCGTCACTAGATCGGTACGCGGCTTGCCCCGGTATTCCGGACGCTTACCGAGGATGAGGTAGCGGCCGGTATCGAGCTTTTCGTCGGGGGCGAAGGCCCAGCGTTCATTCAGGTAGGTGTGGGCGCTGGTGCGTGCCTTGTCCTGCTCGACTGGATCGAGGTAACGACTTTCCAGGCACAGGTGGCGGCGCAGGGTGTCGAACAGCAATTCGTACAGAACTGTCCGTTGCGCAGTCGTCAATCCGGCCAGGATGCCGTTGGCAGCAAAGATGCTGGCGTCAGCGCAGAAGGTATCCAGATCACGATAACGAATCTGCAACAGGCCGAGCTGATCCAAATTTGGATTGTTGTAGCGCCAGCCGCGGCGCAAATCACGCAATAGACGGTAGGCGATGATGAAGCGCAAAGTACGTTGCGCTTCCTGCCGGGCTAGTCCCATGAGCTTGGGTGTGCGCAGATACTCCACCAGGGTCGCTTCATCGACCCCTTGAAAGCCGAGAGCTTTGAATACGCTTTCGGCCAGGTGTTCTTCATCGAGCTGACCGCCGCTGCCCTGCAGGGCACCGACCAAGCCGGCGCGCAGCGTCAGCAGGAAAATAAAGTCGTTGAAATGTCCCGCCTGCAGGGCGGCATCCTGGCGGTTGTCGGTGAAGCCGAGCAGCTTGCGCGGATCGGGCTGGCCTGGCGCAGGTACGGGAAGCACGAACAATTGCTGCAAGGCCGCCAGGGCAATCATGGTGGTGGCCGAGGAGCGGCCTTCGCCGGACAGGCTGGAGAGGCGGTTGGCATCCTTGCCGTGGGCTTCGTGTGTCGTGCCGCAGTTCAGGCAGAAGCGGAACTTACCGGGAATGAACCAAAATTCCGTCCCTGAGCCTGTTTTCCCTTTGGCATCGACAGTGACCATATAGGGAACGGCATTTTTGTAAGCTGGCTTGACCTTGGGTTCGCTGCGACTGAGGTCGATCCAGGTTTCCGGCAAGTCTTCGAGCAGGCCGCCGTATTGTTGTCCGGGCACCAGAGGGCACAAAAAGCCATAGCTGGCGTCGTCCTCTGCTGCGATGTCGTCGATTTCACGCGAGCTGAAGCTGACAGGTTGCTGTGAGTGCCAGACAGGCAAGTATTCCTGGCCGCAATCGCGGCAGAAGTGCGCGGGGTAAAGCAGCACATTTTCTTGCTGGCGACCCGGCGCGAAACGCTGGGCATCCAGCGTGACATGGCGCTTGCCGCGCGCTTCTAGGGTGGTGAGCACCTTGCCGGGACCGCTGATGAATTGGTGTAGCTTGAACGCGAATGGCGGTCTGCCCTGGGGCGTGCGTACGTCATGGGCCGCCACCAAAAAGCGCTGTAGCGCGGCACGAGCAGCTTCAGGCTGGCAACCCGCGTCTTCGGCAAGATGGCGGCTGGCCTCTTCCAACCTCATGGGCCGTGCTCGGCGGGGAGGCTCGTCGGCCGGCAGTTCGATACCTAGGTTCAACTCCACCCAGATGGATAGCGGATCGTTACGGAAGGCGTCGAAGTCGGCCCAGATATCTTGCTCGCGCGTAATGGCCGCCGGTAGCTCAGCGCGGATGGCGTTGACCTCCTTGAGCTGGTTGGTGACCCGCTCCAAGGTCTCGCCGATGACGTCCTGCTCGCTGATCTGGGTGCCAAAAAGCTTGCTGGCTACTTCGGCTACCACTCGGTTGCGATCGGCCTGACTACCTGAACTGGACATGGTGGCCGAAGTGCCGATGCAGACCAGTTGCCCGGCCTTTAGACGTTCGCGCAGGCGGCGCACCAGCAAGGCAACGTCTGCACCCTGACGGCCACGATAGGTGTGGAGTTCGTCCAGCACCAGAAACTCAAGTCCCTCGCAGTGCTCCACAACACGCCGGTCTACTTCGTCGAAGCGCGTGAGAATGTACTCCAGCATCATGAAGTTGGTCAGCAGGATATCGGGCGGGGCATCCGCGATAGCACTGCGTTCCGCCCTGCTTTCCTGGCCGGTGTAGCGCTTCACGGTAAAGGGGCGAAGCTCTGGCGCATAGCCATGCAGAAATTTGTCGAGCTCTTCCAGTTGGCTGTTGGCCAGGGCGTTCATCGGATAGATGACGATGGCCCTGGTGCGTGCTTTGCCGTCAGATTTCCTGGCCTTGAGAATACGGTCAATGATCGGAATGAAGAAGGACAGGGACTTCCCCGACCCCGTACCGGTAGTGACGACATAGCTTTGACGTCCCTGGCCTTTGGCCAAGGCTTCCATTTGGTGCTTGTAAAGATGCAGCGGTTGTGGCGAACCTTCGGTTTTCCCGACCTGGAAAATGTCTGCGCAGGCAGAATCCAGGATGCCCTGCTCCGCCAGTTGCTGCACTGTGCCCTGACGTTGGTAGTTCGGGTTGATCTGCACCAGCGGCTCAGGCCAGTAGCGGCCCTGCGCGTATTGATGTTCTATCTCGGCCTGGATATCGGGTGCGGCGATACGAACGAAGCTGCGCGAAAAGCTGCCATAGCGTTCGATGAGCTGGTTGCGGAATTGGAAAACGTTATCCATGAAGATTCCTTACTGATCCAACCGGTAGCCGGGAGCCAGATTTGCAGTGCGTACACCGTAACGCGCAAGCTGTTTTTTCAGCCGCAGTTGATACCCCGGAGCATGCAGACTGTGGTCGAGAGAGCAGTCCATACTCCACTTACGCAGAACGTAGCTGGAGGTGGCTGCCCGTAGATCAAGACGCAAGGCGTCACCAGACGCGCAATAGCCCATACGCATTATTTCAGGGTGAGTTTGGCTTGAATGAAGAATCAGATTGACCTCGAGAAAGCGCGACCATTGATCATCATTTGCCCTGGCGTGCCTAGCAAAGCGAATGGCACGATTTTTCGAAATGTCCTTTCGCTGCTGATGGAGCGGTAACAGACACGCTGTGCGACCCTCTGCTGAATGGCCCGCGTAATCTTGGCGAGAACCTCCGAGGTCGATCTAGACAAATTTTGCGACGTAAGAAAAGGCAGTGGGTGGTTATCGGTTGAAGTACTTGCATCAAGTGATACGACTGCAGACTGAATGCCAAAATGCTGTGTCAATTTGGCGCGACGAACTTTGCCAAGGAAGAGCAAACGCACCTCAACGTGACGGATCCGGGCCCGGTGTGACAGCATGATTTTTTCGAGCGCTACTTCGTCCATGGCGGCTCTTATTGACCTCTCGTAAGGCGATAAATCATAACATCATCACATCAAACTGATGCGGTGATGCGGTGATGCGAGCATCAAGCTGGCTGAATACTGCCGCCACTGAACTATCCTGCACAAACTGTTTGCCGCCGAGCCGGTCTGCTCGTCAGTAGTGCAACATCACGCTCTCAGATCCAAAAATCCTGACTACGCCATAGTAGGTTGCCATCCTGAAACCCTCGAGCTAGAGTGCGCCCGTCGTGGTAAATCCCACGGCCGGGAGTCGAAACCCGCTTTGTCTGAGGGCGCGGCAGCGTTCATAGCTGTGTAGCAGGTACCTTGTACCCCGCTACTGCATTTCTATGGCGGACCGTGCGGGGCAGGCTTTTGCCTGGCCGGTTCCCTCGGACGCCGGTATTTCGACCCCCGTACGGTTCGCCACCATTACCGAGTCGAAACGGTGTTGGTGGTTCCTCTCACTGTCCGAGGAGCATAAGGAATGCGCTACCCCTTTTTTACCCGAGAGCTCCGCCTTGGGCTTCAGGTCTTGCTGTTCACCTCTGATACGGAGGTGCGTCATGGCTGAGTTCGAATCCTGCGTTGTACCTTTTCCGCTGCAGCGAAGCCCGCTGCATGAATCCGAACGTTCTCCCCTACCCTCTGAAGCTGCAGCTGAACTGCGCGGTGTGATGCTCGGCAATCTGCTCGATCAACTGGCTGAACCTGAAGGCTTGCAGCCCGCGGATCTGCGCGTGCGTATCGCTGCTTATTCAGCGCTGGCTCTGCTCGATGAAATGGTCGTGCTCTATCGCCGCGCCCTCTCTGATGTTCGAGGAGGTGCCAGATGAGCAAGGGTGTGATGACCTACCT
>VFQQ010001758.1_pt1 | contig 28206 bp, 24 predicted proteins | sample 3512341 | NCBI WGS metagenome assembly VFQQ01 (sample SAMN10412373, study PRJNA504923) | tailings metagenome | isolation source: Relicate 2 Philex TSF1 revegetated site | place: Philippines: Tuba, Benguet | collected 2017-08-29
CTTTCGGCGACCAGTACAAGGCGACCGACTTTCTGGTCCCCGGCCCCGGCAAGCTGACCATGACCTTCACCGGCGCCGACGGCAAAGTGATCGAACACGAAGTGTTCGACTTCAAATCGTCCGGCGTCGCGATGGGCATGTACAACCTCGACAGCTCCATTGAGGAATTCGCGCGCACCAGCATGGTCTACGCGCTGAACCGCGGCTTCCCGCTGTACATGTCGACCAAGAACACGATCCTGAAAGCCTATGACGGCCGCTTCAAGGACATCTTCCAGGCCGTCTTCGACAAGGAATTCGCCGACAAGTACAAGGCCGCCGGCCTGACCTATGAGCACCGCCTGATCGACGACATGGTCGCGTCGGCCATGAAGTGGAGTGGCGGCTTCGTGTGGGCGTGCAAGAACTATGACGGCGACGTGCAGTCGGATTCGGTCGCGCAGGGTTTCGGCTCGCTGGGCCTGATGACCTCGGTGCTGATGACGCCGGACGGCAAGACCGTTCTGGCCGAAGCTGCGCACGGCACGGTGACGCGCCACTATCGCGCGCACCAGAAGGGCGAGAAGACCTCGACCAACTCGATCGCCTCGATCTTCGCCTGGACGCGCGGCCTGCAGCACCGCGCCAAGCTGGACAATAACGAGGCTCTGGCCGCGTTCGCGCAGAAGCTTGAAGACGTGACCATCGCCACCGTCGAGAACGGCTTCATGACCAAGGACCTCGCGGTTCTGGTCGGCCCTGACCAGTCGTGGCTGACGACCGAGGGCTTCCTCGACAAGGTCGCCGACAACATCAACGCCGCGGCCTGATCGGCGGTGCATGAGCTGAGAAGGCCCCGCGCGAGCGGGGCCTTTTTCTATGCGTGGCTGGTCTTGGCTCGTTCGCGTTCCAGCTCGATACGGGTTTCGATCTGATCCTCATCGAAGCCGAGGCCGTCGAGCACGTGGGCGGCGAGTTGCAGGCTGCCTTCCACCGCCTCCGGGATCACGTCATCGACGCCAAGATGGCGGAGATGATCGGCGTGCTTCCAGTCCTTGGCGCGGGCGAAGAGCTTGGCGTCCGGCCATTCGCTGCGCACGGCGCGGACCATGCGTTCGGCGAGCTGGGGATTGGAGAGCGTCACCACGAAAGCGGGCGACCGGTTGGCGCCGGCTTTCAGCAGCACTTCCTTGCGGGTGGCATCCCCGAAGAAGACCGGCGCGCCACCCTTGCGCGCGCGGGCGCATTCGTAAGGGTCGGCATCGAGCGCGATCCAGGGATAGTCCTCAGCATCCAGCACCTGCGCGATCATCTGACCGACGCGGCCATAGCCGCCGATGATGACCGGGCCGTCACGGTCTTCCGTCTGCAGGCGCGGGCGTTCGGCCTTGCGGCCTTCCAGCAGACTGCCGATGCGGCGACCGATCTCGTCCATGACCGATGTCAGCGCCATCGAGAGGACGACGGTGGCGATGAGGATCTGGTTGGTCGCGTTGTCGATGAGGCCGGAGGCCGCCGCAGCCGCAAGAAGGATGAGCGCAAACTCGCCGCCATGGGCGAGGAGGAAGGCGACCTGGATGCCGGTAGACGCCGGGATGCGGAAGAGCGCCGCGACCGCCACTAACACCAGCGTCTTGATGACGATGAGCGCGACAAGGGCCAGCAGGATCTGGCCGATATTCGCCCACACAAAAGCGATGTCGATGGACATGCCGACATAGACGAAGAAGAGACCGAGCAGCAGGCCCTTGAAAGGTTCGATGTCGGTTTCGACCTGATGCTTGAAGGCGCTTTCCGCCAGCATAACGCCCGCGATGAAAGCGCCGAGCGACGTGGGCAGGCCTGCATAGCCGGTGGCGACGGCGCTGCTCATCGCGACCAGCAGGACGACGGCGATGAAGAGTTCGTGGCTTTGCGTCCGCGCCGCCGCGCGCATGGCGAGCGGCACGACGAACCGCCCGGCCAGAAGCAGCAGGCTGACCGCGATGGCGCCGACCCAGAGCGTGTGGAGGATTTCACCCGTCATGTCTGCGGCGCTGGCCGCGCTGAGTGCGCCGACGAGGAAGAGGATGGGGACGACGGTGAGATCCTGCATCAGCAGGACGGCGAAGGCGGTTTGCCCTTCGGTCGTCGCGAAGCGGTGACGCGAGATGAGAAGCTGCATCGCGACGGCGGTAGAGGAAAGCGCGAGACCGAGGCCGGCGATGAGCGAGGCGCCGAAAGAGAGGCCCGTCGCGAACAGCGCGAGACCAAGCACCAGCGCCGTGAGAACGACCTGCGCGGAGCCTAAGCCGAAAACGAGACGGCGCAGGTGCCAGAGGCGCTTGAACGAAACGTCGAGGCCGATGGTGAAGAGAAGGAAGATGACGCCGATCTCGCCCAGTCCCTCGAACTCTTCCACATCGGCGATGGTGATGTAGCGGAGCCAGTCATAGGTGCCGACGAATTGGCCGAGGCCGTAGGGCCCGACCGCCATGCCGGCCAGCATGAAGCCGAGGACCGGATTGACCTTCAGCCGTTGCAGCAGCGGGACGCCGACACCGGCAGCCGCCAGAAAGACCATTGCGTCCTTGAATTGCCAGAGCGCGTCGGTTCCGGCGGCCATGTCAGATCATGCGGCCTGCGGGGTGGCGAGCGCGGCACGGATAGCGTCGAGCGCAGCGCCGGCCTTGGCGGGATCGGGGCCGCCGGCCTGCGCCATGTCGGGCCGTCCGCCACCGCCCTTGCCGCCGAGCTGTTCATTCGCGGCGCGCACCAGCGCCACCGCATCGTAGCGGGCGGTGAGATCGGGCGTGACGGCGACGACGATGGAGGCCTTGCCGCCGTCATCGGTGACGAAGGCGGCGATACCCGAGCCGAGCTTGGCGCGCGCTTCATCGGCCAGCGATTTCAGTTCCTTCGCGGGCACGCCCGAGACGGATTTGAGGATGACCTTCACATCGCCCAGCTGCTCGATCTCGTCGCCGCCGGATGCGGCGGGACCAGCGAGGGCGAGCTTCTTTTTCGTTTCAGCGAGTTCGCGTTCGAGGCGCTTGCGCTCCTCGGTGAGCGAGACGACGCGGTCGACGAGTTCGGCCGGCTGGCTCTTGAGGGCCGCAGCCGCGTCGCGGGCGATGGCGGCCTGCGTTTCCAGCCACAGACGCGCAGCTTCGCCAGTGAGCGCCTCGATGCGGCGGACGCCAGAGGCGACGGCGCTTTCGCCGATGATCTTGAAGAGCGCGATGTCGCCGAGCCGCGACACATGCGTGCCGCCGCAGAGTTCGACCGAGAAGGTCTTGCCCTTGGTATCGGCAGAGGACGGCATGGAGAGGACGCGGACTTCGTCGCCGTACTTCTCGCCGAAGAGCGCGAGCGCGCCAGCGGCGATGGCATCGTCCGGCGTCATCAGGCGCGTCTGCACCTGATTGTTCTCGCGGATGACGCGGTTCACCTCGGCCTCGATGGCGGCGAGCTCCTGCGGGGAGACGGCCTTGGGGTGACTGAAGTCGAAGCGCAGGCGGTCGGGCGCGACGAGCGAGCCCTTCTGCGTGACATGTTCGCCGAGCACGCGGCGCAGCGCCTCGTGCAGCAGATGGGTCGCCGAGTGGTTGGCGCGCGTGGTGCGGCGGCGGTCGGCGTCGATGGTGAGCGTGACCGTGTCGCCGACGGAGAGCTTACCGCTGGCGAGCTTGCCCATATGAACGTGGAGCGCGCCGAGCTTCTTCGCCGTGTCGGCGACGTTGAAGGTGGAGACGCCTTCGGTGATCGTGCCGGTGTCGCCCGTTTGGCCGCCGCTTTCGGCATAGAACGGCGTCTGGTTGACGATGACAGCGCCCTCATCGCCCGCTTCGAGCGATTGCACCTCGGCGCCGTTCTTCACCAGCGCGACGATCCGGCCCTGCGCCGTGTCGGCGTCATAACCGAGGAATTCGCTCGCGCCTTCGCGTTCGCGGATGCCGAACCAGACGGTTTCGGTCGCAGCCTCGCCGGAGCCGGCCCAGGCGGCGCGAGCTGCCGCCTTCTGCGCAGCCATCGCGGCATCGAAGCCGGCGAGATCGACGGTGAGGTTCTTGGCGCGGAGAGCGTCCTGCGTGAGATCGAGCGGGAAGCCGTAGGTGTCGTAGAGGCGGAAGGCGACATCGCCGGGGAGTTCGGACGAGCGCATCTCGCCGACCGCGTCGTCGAGAAGGCGCAAGCCCCGTTCCAGCGTCTGGCGGAAACGGATTTCCTCCAGCTTCAGCGTCTCGGTGATGAGGGCCTCGGCCCGGATCAGCTCGGCATAGGCAGCGCCCATCTGGGCCACCAATACCGGCACGAGGCGGTACATCAGCGGCTCTTTCGCGCCGAGCAGATGCGCGTGGCGCATAGCGCGGCGCATGATGCGGCGGAGGACATAGCCGCGGCCTTCGTTCGACGGCATCACGCCATCGGCGATGAGGAAGGACGAGGCGCGCAGGTGATCGGCGATCACGCGGTGGCTGGCGGCCTGGGGGCCGTCCGGCGCGACGCCGGTGAGCGAGGCGGAGGCTTCGATGAGCGCGCGGAAGAGATCGGTGTCGTAGTTCGACGTCTTGCCCTGGAGGACCGAGGCGATGCGCTCCAGACCCATGCCGGTGTCGATCGAGGGCTTGGGCAGGTTGATGCGATTGCCGGGGTCGAGCTGCTCGTACTGCATGAAGACGAGGTTCCAGAACTCGACGAAGCGGTCGCCGTCCTGGTCCGGGCTGCCCGGCGGGCCGCCGGCGACCTTGTCGCCATAGTCGTAGAAGATCTCCGAGCACGGGCCGCAGGGGCCGGTGTCGCCCATCGACCAGAAATTGTCGGAGGTCGGGATGCGGATGATCCGGTCGTCGCCGAAGCCGGCGATCTTGCGCCAGAGGGCGGCCGCGTCGTCGTCCTCGGAATAGACAGTGACGAGCAGCCGGTTTTTGTCGAGGCCGAACGTGCCGGAGACGAGATCCCAGGCGAGCTTGATCGCCTCTTCCTTGAAATAGTCGCCGAAAGAGAAATTCCCCAGCATTTCAAAGAAGGTGTGGTGCCGGGCGGTGTAGCCGACATTGTCGAGATCGTTGTGCTTGCCGCCGGCCCGGACGCATTTCTGCGAGGAGGTGGCGCGCAGCGAGGGCGGCGTTTCCGCGCCCGTAAAGATGTTCTTGAACGGCACCATGCCCGCGTTGACGAACATCAGCGTCGGGTCGTTGCGCGGCACGAGCGGGGCCGAGGGCACAATCTGGTGCCCGTTCTTCTGGAAATGGCCGAGAAAAGCGGCCCGGATGTCGGTGAGGCTGGCGGTCATGGCGCTTATCTAATGGGTGCGATGCTGCGGCGCAAAGTGGGGGTCGGGTATTCGTTTGTCAGTTTTGGGGGAGGGGTTGTTTCGGGGTTTCTCCCACCCCTCCCCTCCTCCTCCCCCCGCCAGAACGCAAAAGCCCCGGACGTTGCCGCCCGGGACCTTCGTGAAACCGCAGGGGTGATGCGGATTTATGCGTCGTCGTCGTCAGTTTCGGGGGTGCCTTCCAGCGCCTTGCCGACCTCGGACGCACCGGCCCGGATGGCGGCCTCGATACGTTGGGCCATGTCGGGGTTGTCCTTGAGGAACGACTTGGCGTTCTCGCGACCCTGGCCGATGCGCTGGCCGTCATAGGAGAACCAGGAGCCGGACTTCTCGACGATGTTCGCCTTGACGCCGAGATCGATGAGCTCGCCGATCTTGGAGATGCCCTCGCCATACATGATGTCGAATTCGACCTGGCGGAACGGCGGGGCGACCTTGTTCTTCACGACCTTCACGCGGGTCGTGTTGCCGACGACCTCTTCCCGGGCCTTGATCGCGCCGGTGCGGCGGATGTCGAGACGGACAGAGGCGTAGAACGTGAGCGCGTTGCCGCCCGTGGTGGTTTCCGGGCTGCCATACATCACGCCGATCTTCATGCGGATCTGGTTGATGAAGACGACGATGGTGTTCGACTTGGAGATCGAGGCGGTCAGCTTGCGCAGCGCCTGGCTCATGAGGCGGGCCTGGAGGCCGGGGAGCGAGTCGCCCATTTCGCCGTCGAGTTCGGCCTTGGGGGTCAGCGCCGCGACCGAGTCGATGACGAGGATGTCGACGGCGCCGGAGCGCACCAGCGTGTCGGCGATCTCAAGCGCCTGCTCGCCCGTGTCGGGCTGCGAGATGAGAAGGTCGTCCAGCTTCACGCCCAGCTTGCGGGCATAGCCGACATCGAGCGCGTGCTCGGCGTCGACGAAGGCGGCGATGCCGCCCTTCTTCTGGGCCTCGGCGACGACATGAAGCGCCAGCGTCGTCTTGCCGGAGGATTCCGGACCGTAGATTTCGATGATGCGGCCCTTGGGCAGGCCGCCAATGCCGAGCGCGATATCGAGGCTGAGCGAGCCGGTGGAGATGGCTTCGATCTCGACGGGCTTGTCGTTATTGCCCATGCGCATGATCGAGCCCTTGCCGAAGGCGCGGTCGATCTGCGCGAGCGCGGCCTCAAGGGCGCGCTTCTTCTCAGGGTCTTTGCGATCCATCTCAGGCTTCTCGGCGATGACTTGCAGGCGGGGTGCCATGGGCTTGCGATCCTTGTGACATGCAGGTTGGGGCATGAGCAACGAAGGGACTGTGCCTGCTTTGTTCCAGTTCCGCAAGTGTTCTTTTTTGTTCTCTGCGCGTTTCGGTAGGAATGGCGGAAATCCGGGCGCGCCTGACTCTACGGCACGCCCGGTTTCGGGTCTTACGGGAAGGCTGCGCCCGTCGCCGTAGCGATGGCCGTCCTGGCTTCGGCGATAGCCGATTCTGTCGTTCTGGTGCCGGCGGCGACCTCGTCGGCGAGGCCCATCAGGGTCGGCCCGGTGACCGAACCGTTCTCCGCCTCTTCGGCGACCGAGACGCCGTTGCCGAGCTTGATCGCGGCATCCCAGAAGCCGCGCACGGCCGCCCAGTAGTCCTTGGTCTTGCCCCAATAGGCATCGCCCTTCGCGAGCGGGAAGCCGGTGTCGCGGCGATAGGTGTTGATCACCGTCTCGTGGACGAAGGTGGTGAGCTTGCCGTCGCGGTTGGCCATCTTGGCGTTGTCCTGCTCGTGCACCCAGCCCTTGGGCGTGAGAGCGTGGCGGTTCACGCCGCGATAGCGGTCATAGACCGGGTCGCGCACAGCATCGCGGCGGGCGAGCGGACGCCAGGTCTCGTCGCTGGTCCAACGGACATCGCCGCCATCGTAGCGCCAGCGGCCGACACCGCCGTAACGCGGCGAGTCGTCGGTCTGCCACACGGTCTGCGACCAGGCGCCCCTGGCGTTGGCGACGGGCGTCAGCACCCACTTGCCGGGACCGGCATAGGTGAGGACGGTTTCCGGCTGGTAGGTCCAGTCCTGGCGCCAGTGCTTGATGATGAAGGTCTGGCCGTTGTCCATCTCCATCACCAGGATGTGCTGGAGCGCGATGTATGCGCCGGTGTCGGCGATGACGCGGACGATTTCGAAGCCACCGCTTTCCTTGGGCTTGATCGGCTCGTAATCCGGCACGAAAGCGGCGATTTCCCTGAAGTCGAACTTGACGTGGTAGTCGCCGGCCATCGCGAGGATCGCCTTACGGTCGGTCTGGAAGTCGCCATAGAGCGCGGTCGCGGCGGCGGCGGCCGTTGCAGCCGGAGCCGCCTCGCCCGCCTTCTGCATCGCGCAGCCGCCGAGCGCCAGCGTGAGCGCTGCAGCGATAAGGATAGGTTTCATCGATAGTCCCTCGAGCTGATGTTGTTCTGTCGGCTTAGAAATCGACGGTGAGCGAGACCGCGTAGTTGCGGCCGGGCTGCGTGAAGAGGTTCTTGAACGCCGTCGTCGTCGCGACGCCCTGGACGTCGGCCCACCACCAATAGGTCTCGTCGGTGAGGTTGAAGACGCCGCCGCGCAGCTTCACGCCGTCTGTGACCTCAACCCACGCCGTCAGGTCGAGCGTCGTGAACGAGGGCGGCAGGAAGATGGTGCACGGCGAGGACGGCGCGTTGACGCAAGCCGTCTCGCTGGTCCGCTTGCGGGCGACATAGACGGCCGCGAGCTGAGCGCCGAAGCGGCCTTCGCTGTCTTCCCAGTTGAGCGCCGCCGAGACCTTGAACGGATCGATCGTCGCGAGCGGCACCGGCGTCACGCCGGTCGTGTCGTCGCCGTCGGCATAGGAGAACGCGGCGATGGCACTGAAGCCGCTGCCCAGAGTGCCGGCAATGCGGCCTTCGATGCCTGAGATCTCGACACTGCCGATATTCACGTACTGGTAGACGGCAGGATCGGCTGGCGTGAACGAGCCGCTGACCACCTGCTGGCTGATGAAATCCTCGTACTGGCCGTAGAACGCCGTGAGGCTCAGCTGGAAACCGGGGACGACATAGCGGATGCCGCCTTCGATGGATTCGCTGGTTTCCGGCTTGAGATCAGGGTTCGGCAGCGACGTGTAGCCGAAGGCCGGATTGGAGAAGAAATTGTTCACCTGGCTCGGCGCCGGCGCCTTGAAGCCGGTGGCGAGGTTGGTGAAGAGGCTGATCTCGTCGCTGACCTTCCAGACGATGCCGAGCTTGGGCGACCAGTGGCTGTCGCTCATGCCGGTGACGTTCGGATCGGGGTAGAGCGGGTCGTTGCGGCGCGGATCGATTTCGAACCAGTCGAAACGCAGCGCCGGATACAGCGTCAGCGCGCCGTCGAGGAGCTTGATTTCGTCCTGCACATAGGCGCCGAGCAGCGTGTGGTCGGTGGTCGGGAAGGGCCGCGTCGGGAAGAAATCGGGCGGCGTCGGCGCGGGCGTACCGTTGCGGATCGAATCCTGATGCGTCCTGGAGAAATCGAGGCCGTAGACGAGATTGTGCGTGACGCTGCCGGTCGTGAACGCGCTCTGCAGCACCGTGCCGAAGCCCCAGACGCGGTTGTCGAAGGTGTTGTCGCGCGTGCGATCGGCGGCGGTATTGCGGTCTTCGAAGGTGAACTGGCGCGTCGTCGCGTCCTGGTAATAGATATTCGTATCGGCGCTGCGGATTGCGCCGGTGCCTTCGTAGCGGTGATCGAGCGTGATGCGGTCGCGTTCGGCGGTGTCGTTGGCCAGGAGCTGCAGCACCGACGTACTGCCCAGCGGCGGGACGGCGCGCGCGGTGATGACGTCCCAGCTCGTATCGCTGTCGAGGTGGTCGTAGGTCAGGCGGAAGCGGTGCTGGTCGTTCGTCCAGACGAGTTTCGCGAGGACCGAGTTGCTGGTGCCGTCTTCGGGGTTGGGCACGTCACGCGTGTTGTTGAGCGCGGCGTTGGAGCCCTTGTTCTCGGTCTCCTGCCAGTCGCGGTAGTTGTAGGCGACCATCGCCGACCAGGCATCGGCTTCGCCGGCGATGACGCCGCCGGTTGACCAGCTTTCATTGGCGCTGGCGTAGCCAACATGGCCCTGGAACCCGAAGGACTTGTCGCCTTTGAGGAAGTCGACCGGGTCTTTGGTCGCGAAAGAGACCGAACCTGCGAGGCCGTCGGAGCCGTAGAGCGCCGAGGCCGGGCCACGCACGATCTCAACGCTCTTCAGCAGGTCGAGATCGACGAAGTCGCCGCGGCCGACGATTTGCGGACCGAAGCCGTAGCCGTCCGGGATGCGGACGCCGTCGACCTGGATGAGGACGCGGTTGCCTTCAAGCCCGCGAATATTGAAGCCGGCATTGCCGTCACGGCCCGTGGAACCGAGCGCCGCGCCGAAGCGCGAGGGCTGCGCGCGCACCGAAACGCCGGGCTCGAAGCGGACGAGATCCTTGATGTCCTTGATCAGGCGATCCGCGACCTCTTCATCTGAGATGACCGTGACGGTGGCGGGGACGTCGTTGACGTCCTTGGCCGAGCGGGTGGCCGTGACGGTGACGGTCTCGTTGCTGGCGATCTCGGTTTCACCTGTCGTGTCCTGCGCAATGGCAGCCGGGATGACGAGGATGGCGGCCGAGGCAAGCAGCGCGCGGCGGAGCGGGTGGCGGATCATCTGGAACCCTAACGATATTGAGAGTCTTTCGCAGGTCGGTTCCCTATTCCTTCGATGACGGCGGCGTCAATCTTTTTTGCGAATGATTCTAAGAAACGATATCAAGGCGACCGGAAGGTCACATTTGGAGAGTCTGATGCGCTGTATTTTCGTGATTTTGGCCGCCGCCGGCCTGCTTGCCGCCAGCGCCGCCGCCCATTCGCCGTTCCTGCTGCCGAACTTTTTCAGCGCCGGGGCGCGCGACCATGTGACGGTGACGGGGGCGTTCACCGAGGCTTTCTTCGCCCCCGACGTGGCGATGAAGTCGGACGACTATCATGTGGTCGGCCCGGACGGCGTGAAGACGGCGCTGACACCGACCTATTTCAAGGATCTGGCGGTGCTGGAGGTGCCTCTGGCGGCGACCGGCACCTATCGCATCTCGACCGGCGCACGCGTCGGCCGCACCGCCAAAGCCTACGAAAAGGACGGCGTCTGGGAGTTTCTGGAGCCGGGCGCCGAGCCGCCCGCAGGCGTGACGGCGGTGGATATGGTGAGCCTCACCAGCGCCGATGTGCTGGTGACCAAGGGCAAGTCGAGCGGCGCGGCCCCTGCCCCGCGTGGCGAAGGACTGGAGCTGTTGCCCGCAACGGACGGTGCGCTGGCGGCCGGCGAAGCTTCGGTCTTCAAGTTGACGTTTCAGGGCGAGCCGGTGGCCGATCAGGCCGTGGCGCTGCACCGCGCGGGTGAAAGCTATAGCGGCATGGCGCCGACCGAGGTGAAGACCGAGGGCGACGGCACGGTGACGTTCACGCCGACGGAGCCGGGCGTCTATCTGGTGATGACGCGCTATCGCGTGGGGCCGGAGTCCGAGGGGGGACCGCATCGGTCGTTCACTGCGGCGCTGACCTTCGAAGTCGTCCCGTGAGGACGGGTTGACGAATATGACCGTATCGTCTAATTATGACTATATAGTCATTCTTAGACGATCCGGTCATGGAAGCCTCAAGCGCCAATCGCCACGAACGCCGCCGCGCCCGTAACCGGGATGCGATCCTCGTCGCCGCCGAGGCGCTGTTCGGCGAACGCGGGATCGAGGCGGTGTCGATCGACGAGATCGCGCTCGCCGCCGATCTCGCCAAGGGCACCGTCTACAATCACTTCGCCGACAAGGATGCGCTGGCCGCCGAGATCGCGGCGCAGGCGCGCGCCGATGGCGAGACGCGCGTCAACGAGATCAACGCAGGAATCGCCGACCCCATCCGCCGCACCATTCGCGGCGTCCTGGTCTTCGCGCATTTCGCCTGGGAGCGGCCCGAACGCGCCCGCGCCATGATGCGTCTGACGCCCGGCGCGGCCGACCCGCTGGCCCCTGTGAATGCCGGCGTGCGCGCCGATGTCGAACTGGGTCTTTCCAATGACGCCTTTCGTGGCGAGGCCGCGAGCGCGACCCTTCTGGTGATCGGCACCGCCTATACGCTGATCACCTATCTCGCGGGCGCGGGCCTGTCGCGCGAGGCGGCGATGGCGATGGGGCGTGATGTGACCGCGCGTGTTCTCAGGGGTCTCGGCGTGCCCGAGGCGCTGGCGCTTTCAACGGCCGCCGCAGAAGCGGCCGACATCTTCAAGGGAGATTGAAATGAGCATCATCCGCATCGCGGACATTGCCTATGTGCGCTTCAGTGCGCCCGATCTTGAGGCGATGGAGGTTTTCCTGATCGAGTTCGGCCTGACGCGCGCCAGCGCCGATGGCGAGACGCTGTATATGCGCGGCAACGGCACGAGCCCGTTCCTGCATGTGACGCATAAGGGCGAGGCGGGTTTCAAGGGTCTTGGTTTCCGGGCCGAGAGTGTCGCTGATCTGGAGAAACTGGCTGCGGCCGAAGGCGTGAGCGTTGGGTCAAGCGATGCGCCGGGCGGCGGGAAGATCGTGACGCTGACCGATCCCGACGGGTTCCGCGTCGATGTGATCGCGGGCGATACGCCGGTGGCGGCCATCGCCCTGCCCGTCCGCGAGGCCACCAATGACGGCCGTGCGACGCCGCGCACCAACGAGGTGAAGCGGGTGAAGGCCGGCCCGGCGCATGTAAAGCGCCTCGGCCACTGCGTGCTGAACGTCACCGACTTCCGCACCTCCGAGCGCTGGTACAAGGACCGCTTCGGGTTCATCACCTCTGACGAGATCACCATCGACGGCCTGCACGACAGCATCGGCGCGTTCATGCGCTGTGACCGGGGCGAGGAGCCGACCGATCACCACACGCTGTTCCTGGTGGGCGCAGGCGCGCCGAAGTTCAATCACGCCGCCTTCGAGGTCGCAGACTTCGACGACCTGATGGCCGGGCACCAGCACCTCAAAGACAAGAACCGTGCCCATGAATGGGGCATCGGCCGGCATATCCTGGGCAGCCAGATCTTCGACTACTGGCGCGACCCATGGGGCCACGCCGTGGAGCACTGGACCGACGGCGACCGCGTCAATGCGGCGTTCGGATCGAACAAGGTGGGACTCAGTGAACTGATCGGCACGCAGTGGGGCCCCGGCGCCCCGCCGACCATGGGCTGAGATCAAACAACAACGACAACGCCGCGCGTGCGGCGAGGGAGCAGACGAGATGAAGCTGGCGACATTCGATGCGGGCAACGGCCCGCGTATTGGCGTGGTGGTGGATGGCGGGATCGTCGATCTCGTGACGGTCAACCCGCGTCTTCCGACCACCATGCTGGCGCTGATCGCGGCGTGGGACGAGGTGAAGGGCGATGTGGCCGAGGCGGCGAAAGCTGCATCCCATCATGCGCTGGACGCCGTGACGCTGCTCGCGCCTGTGCCGCGCCCCGGCAAAGCGATGGCGATCGGCCTCAACTATGCCGACCACATCGCCGAGAGCGGCCAGGAGACGCCCAAGCACCAGATCTGGTTCGCCAAGGTGCCGACCTGCATCAACGCGCCCTATGCGGACGTCGAAATTCCCAAGACCTCGGGCTTCGTCGACTACGAAGCCGAGATGGTGGCGATCATCGGCAAAGGCGGGCGCAACATCTCCAAGGACGATGCCCCCGCCGCCGTGTTCGGCTATTGCGTGGGCAATGATGTGACGGCGCGCGACTGGCAGTTCAAGTCGCCGCAATGGAGCGTCGGCAAAAGCTTCGACACGCATGGGCCTATCGGCCCGTGGATCGTGACCTCGGACGAGGTCGGCGACCCGCATGCGCTGGACATTAAGGGCCTCGTCAACGGCGAGGTGCGCCAGCACTCCAACACCAAGAACCTCGTGTTCAACGTGTTCGACCAGCTCGCCGAGCTGAGCCAGGCGATGACGCTGGAGCCCGGCGACGTGATCTTCACCGGCACGCCGGGCGGCGTCGGCATCGCGATGAAGCCGGCCGTGAAGCTGAACGATGGCGACGTGGTGCGCGTCGAGATCGAGAAGCTCGGCCATATCGAAGCCACGATGAAGGCCAGCTAACAATGGCCACGACAGAGACCGGCGTGCTCATCGCCGGCATGGGGCCGGTGGGCGCGGCCCTCGCCGCCCTGCTCGCGCGCCAGGGCGTCCACGTCATCGCCTGCGAGCGTGAGACGGAGGTCTATCGCCTGCCCCGCGCGGCGCATTTCGATGCCGAGATCATGCGGCTGTTCCAGCAACTCGGCATCGCCGAGGCGATGCTGCCCTATAGCCGCCCCATCGGCGGCTATGACTTCATTAACGCCGATGGCGAGATGCTGATGCAGTTCGCGACGTCGGCGGAGACCTCGCAAGGTTGGGCCAGCGGCTATCTGTTTCACCAGCCCGCGCTGGAAGAGATGCTGCGCGAGAGCCTGAACGCCATGAAGGTCGAGACGCTGACCGGGTGGTCGCTGACCGGTTTCAGCGATGACGGCGATGGCGTGACCGCGACGCTGAGCAATGGACCCGAGACGCGCACCATTCGCGCGCAGTTCCTGGTCGGGTGCGACGGCGGCAACAGCTTCGTGCGCAAGACGCTGGGGATCGGGCTCGACGACTACGGCTTCGATGAGCCGTGGCTTGTGGTCGACACGCTGATGCCTGATGAGAGCCATCTGAAGCCGCACGGGGTGCAGCTGTGCGATCCGAGGCGTCCCGTCACCATCATGCCGATGTCGCCCGGCCGCCGCCGCTGGGAGTTCATGCTGCTGCCGCATGAGACGCCCGAAGAGATGATGGCGCCGGGCAAGGTGGAGGCGCTGATGGCGCCTTACATGGGGAAGGGCGAGGTCGAGATCGTGCGCCGCGCGGTCTATCGCTTCCATGGGCTCGTCGCGAAGGACTGGCGCAAGGGCCGCGTGCTGCTGGCGGGCGACAGCGCCCACCAGATGCCGCCCTTTGCCGGGCAGGGCATGTGCTCCGGCCTGCGCGATGCCGCGAACCTCGCCTGGAAGCTGGCGCTGGTGATGGACGGCAAAGCGGGCATGGGCTTGCTCGACACGTACCAGAAGGAACGCGAGCCGCATGTGCGCGGCTTCATCGAACTCGCCATCGCGATGGGCAAGGTCGTCTGCATGCAGGACGTCGAGGCCGCCAGGGCGCGCGATGCCGGGATGATCGCGGGCCACAAGTCCGGCGGCGCTGCGCCGCTGCCGCCGCCCCCGCCGATGATCGGCGGCGCATTGCACACATCGGCGCGCGCGGGCGAGCTGTCGCCGCAATACGCGCGCTTTGACGATGCGCGCGGCAATGGCGCGTGGCTGCTGCACAAAGGCGGCGCGGTGAATGCCGACGATCTTGAGACGGTGGACGTGAGCGGTCTGCCGCAGTGGGAAATCTGGCTGGGCGAGGCAGACGCCGCGCTGATCCGCCCTGATCGCTACGTCTTCGGCACCGGTTCGCCGGCCGACTTGATGGCCGCGTGGGCGGCGGCGGTCGCTGTGTAGTTTGACGCCCGGAGCGCATCAGGGCGTTTCTTGCGGCTGCTCTTTGGGCGTTTCAAAGAGCGTATCGAAATCCGGCGTCGCGCGCTCTTGGCATGCCTTCGCATCGGCGAGGGTCCGAGCCTCCGCCGCCGCGATCCTCGCCGCAGCAGCCGTATCGTAGAGCGTCATGCTGACGTTCGTGGCGGCGTAGCTCGCAGCATACCCCGTCAGGGGTCGTCCGGTCATCGCTTTGGCCGCGGCGGCGACATCCGCCATGTCGTATTTGTCTTCGCAGTGGAACATCGTCCTGCAGCTGCAGCGTCTCGTTTCGCTGTGAACGCCCATCCAGCCTTTCATTCGGAACATGCGTTCGGGTTGGACACCGATGACGCGTGATCCTTCGGTGAATGCGCTGACGACGACGGCGGCGACCTTGTCGGTCGAGATCACGTTCCAGTCGATCGCTTCATAGGAATCGAGCCAAAGCACAATCGACCTCCCCGTCTCAGGCAGGGTCACCGAAACGGAGGTATCGCGCGACCCGCTCTCATAAAGGCCGACATAGTAAAGGTCCGCATCACTGGCCCCGGCCCGTGCAAACTCGGCGGCGATCTCGGCGCGGGTCAGTACGGGGACGGGATCCTGAAGGGTGACTTTGAATTCGACCGTATGCCAGTTGTTGATGTACTCGACCTCGATGACATGCTCGCCGGCTGAAAATTCATGCCGGATCGATGCGCCGTCGCGCGCTTGGGTTCCAATCAGCTTGCCGTCGATGAAGATGCGCGATCTCGCCCAGCTCTGGCTGACGGCGATGTCCTTGATCGTGGCGGTATCGAACTTCAAACGCCCGACCCAGTAGCCGGCGAAATCGGGCGAGTCGATGCCATGGAACTCGTCCCAGGCATACTTGATCGCGATACTCGCGACCGTTTCCTTGAAGACGACGCGATACGGGTCGCGGCGGTCGATATAGATCGCGAGAAAACCCTGATCGGGTATCTGACCTGTGGGATTGAGCTGGGCGCCCCAGCCAACCGGCGGCTTGCCTTCAGCCGTTGCGCGCTGCGGACCGAGCAGCCCGACGAATACGAGAGCGACGACGCAACTCAAGGTCAGGAATCGAAACATCGCACCGCCCATTCTGGTCAACGACGGCAGCATCGCGGCGGAATGCGTCAAACGCGAGGCAGGTCACGCCGCAGCTGCAAAGAGCCGCTCAACCCGGCGCGCTCATCACGTCCTTCACCTTGGCGGCCAGTTCCTGCAAGGGGAACGGCTTGGAGAGGAAGTGGACGTCCTCGTCGGCTTCGGCCTGTTTGCGGAAGCTGTCTTCCGCGTAGCCGGACATGAAGATGACGCGCATGTCCTTGCGGATCGTGCGGGCGATCTTGGCCATCTCCGGCCCGTCCATGCCGGGCATGACGACGTCCGACACCATCAGGTGGATGCGCTTGTCGAAGGCGCGGATGATCTCCAGCGCCTCCTCGCCGCCCGAGGCCTTCAGCACCTCGTAGCCGCGCATTTCGAGCGCGCGCGCGGTGAGCGAGCGGACGCTGTCGTCGTCTTCCACCAGCAGGACGGTGCCGATGCCGGTGAGATCGCGCGCCGGCGCGTTCTTCGCGGCCTCGGCTTCCTTCTCCGCCTTCTCCTGTTCGGCGGAGGGGACGTAGCGCGGCAGGTAGATCTTGAACGTCGTGCCCTTGCCGAGCTCGCTGTCCGGGAACACGAACCCGCCCGACTGCTTCACGAAACCATAGACCGAGGCGAGGCCGAGGCCGGTGCCCTTGCCCGCTTCCTTGGTGGTGAAAAAGGGCTCGAAGATCTTCTGGACGTTCTCGGGCGAGATGCCCGTGCCGGTGTCGGCGACTTCGATCAGCACGTAATCGCCGGGGGTGAGGATCTGATAGCCCTGCTCGCGCGATTCCGCTTCGGTGATGTTGCGGGTGCGCATGGTGATCGTGCCGCCCTCGGGCATCGCGTCGCGCGCGTTGACGCCGAGATTGATGATCATGTTGTCGAAATGCGCGGTATCGACGCGCACCGGCCAGAGATCGCGGCCGAAATCGTGGGCGATGGCGATCTTCTCCGGCATCAGACGCTTGAGCATCTCGGTGATGTCGGCGAGGAGGTCGGTGACCGGCGAGACCTTGGGGGTGAGCGTCTGCTGGCGCGAGAACGAGAGCAGGTGGCGCACCAGCCGCGCGGCGCGGTTGCCGGAATTGCGGATCTGCATGAGGTCGGCGAAGGAGGGATCGCCCGCCTTGTGCCGCAGCAACAGCAGATCGGCGTAGCCGTTCATCGCGGTGAGGATGTTGTTGAAGTCGTGCGCGACGCCGCCCGCGAGCTTGCCCACGGCCTGCATCTTCTGCGCCTGCAGGAACTGAAGCTCGATCGACTTGAGGTTCGTCATGTCGATGACATGGACGGCGACGCGGCCGACGGTGCCATCGGCGGCGCGGATGGGCAGCGCGTGAAGCTGGCCGAGGCCGCCGGCCTTGAAGCGCACTTCGGCGGGCACGCCGGATTCGCCGGTCTCGGCGGCGGTTTCGATGGCCTTGGCGGCAAGGATGCGGTCGTCCTCGGCGATGAGGTCGGTCAGCTTCTCGCCCGCCAGCGCCTCAGCGCTTTCGGCCTGGGCGAATTTGGCGAAGGCGGCGTTGGCGCGGTCGATCGTGCCGTCGCCGGTGGCGAGCGCCATGGCGACTGGGCCGCCTTCGAAGAGATGGCTGAACGCCGCCTCCGGGCCGTAGCCGGGGGCGTGGACTTCGCCTTCCGGCACGATCTGGCGATCGGCGAGGACAACGACTTCACCGCTGGTTTCACGCTCGGAATGCGTGACGTCGGCCAGCGGATGGAAGCGCCAGAGGTTCAGGCGCTGGTCGGCGCGGCCGCGCGCCATGCTTTCGACCGACACGCGGCGCCAGTGGGCGGTGCCGTTTTCGGTGGTGCGGATATCGGCAGTGGCCGAGCCGCCTTCGCTGGAGACCCGTGACAGGCGGTAAAGCCGCGCGGCCTGGTCGGCATCAGGGCGGATGGCGAGTTCGGGCGGCAGGATATGCGAGGGCCCGCCGCACATCTCGCGATAGGAGAGATTGGCGAAGACGACCGTGCCGTCGGCGCGGGTGACGGCCAGCGGATCGGTGAAGCCTTCAAAGGCCGAGGCGAGCATCCGGGCGCGGCGGTCGCGCGCCCCGGCGCCGGGGCGGCGCATGGCGATGGCGGTGAGGACGCCGACGCCGACGACGGTGAGGCCGATCAGCAGCGCGAGGCCGGCGATGCCCGCTTCACGGTGATAGATCACGGCAAGAATGCCGGCAGCGAAGGAAATGCCGAGGCAGAAGGCGGACAGAATGAGCGCGGCGCGGCCGCCGGGATTGTCGTCACGGCGCGCGCGTATGGGCGCGTCCGGGGCGCCGGGCGCCGTTTCGTCGATCAGGAGATTCTGTTCCGCCGCCATTCGCCGTCCCTTGTGAACCCGCCAGGACTCAATCGATTCAGGCACGTTAAGGCCGCTAGTGTTGATTCATCGTTAGCCAAACGACTCCGGAATCTTAACGCCGTCAATTGGCCCGGCGCTTTTTCATGACGAAGCCGATGATCTGGGCGACCGCCTTGTAGTGTTCGACCGGAATTTCGGCATCGACATCGACCGCCGCGTAAAGCGCGCGGGCGAGAGGCGGGTTCTCGACGATGGGCACCTGGCTTTCCGTCGCCAGTTCGCGGATGCGCAGGGCCAGGGCATCCACGCCCTTCGCCACGCATTTGGGCGCGGTCATGGTGCCGGATTCGTATTTCAAAGCGACCGCGTAGTGGGTCGGGTTGGTGACGATCACGGTGGCCTTGGGCACTTCGGCCATCATGCGCTTGCGGCCGCGCTCCATGCGGACCTGCCGGATTTTCATTTTGACCAGCGGGTCGCCTTCAGACTGCTTCATTTCATCCCGGATGTCCTGCTTCGACATCCGCATCCGGCGCATGAAACTGAAGCGCTGCCAGAACCAGTCGATGGCCGCAAAAATGGCGACGACCGCGAGAACCGCGCCCAGCATCCGTGTGGTGAGTTCAAGGGCCGAGGCCCCGGCCATGCGCGGATCGGCGGCGACGAGGCTGACGATGGCGTTGCTGTCGGGCCAGACCGCCCAGACCGCCGCAGCCCCGGCGCAGATGACCTTGATGAGACCCTTGGCGAAATTGACCAGCGCCTCGCCGCCGAACAGGCGCTTCACGCCCTTGCCCGGCGAGAGCTTGGAAATGTCGAGCTTCAGCTTTTCGCCGGTGAGGACGAGCGGCGACTGGATGAGATTGCCGCCGATCGCGGCGACCAGCATCGCCGCAAACGGCACCGCGAGAATGAGGGCCAGCGCCCCGGCGACGGCCCAGGCAAGGCCGAGAATGCCGCCGCCCGAGGCGTCGAACTGGTCCGGGTGCGAGATGAAGCCGCCGAAACGGTCGATGAAGAGGCGTCCCGCCTCGCCGCCCCAGACGACGATGGCGAAGGTGGCGGCGGAGAGAGTCGCGAAGGTGACGACGTCCTGACTGCGGGGGAATTCGCCCTTCTCGCGGGCGTCCTGCAATCGTTTCTGGGTTGGATCTTCTGTCCTTTGACTTGGATCGTTCTCGTCGGCCATCGCCTACCTCGCAAAGGCCGAAAAGGCGTCCGCCCAACGGTCGAGAAAGATCTGCATCATCACGCCGACCAGGACCATCAACAGGCCGAAGCCCGCCATGATGGAGAGCGGCATGGCGATGAAAAAGACCTGAAACTGGGGCATCAGCTTCGAGACGACGCCGAGCCCGGCATAGAAGACGAGGCTGAGCACCAGGAATGGCGCGGTCAGCTCGATGCCCAGCAGGAAGCTGGACGAAACGAAGCGGACGACGAGCTCAAGGAAATCCGAAACCGGCGGCGCGATACCGGGCTGGAACAGCTCATACGAGCGGCCGATCGCGCCGAAGAGAAGCTGATGCGCGCCGGTGATGAAGATCATCACGATGCCGAGCGTCACCAGAAACGTCGAGACGATGGCGCCATGCGAGCCCTGGGTCGGATCGACATTGATGGCAAAGCCGAGGCCCGTCTGCATCGCGATGACGTTGCCCGCGACATTGAGAGAGGAGAGCAGCAGCCGCGCCGCCATGCCGATGGAAAGGCCGATCAGTCCCTCCACCGCGACGAGGAGGAACAGCCCGCCGCCATCCGACGGTAGTGGCGGCATCGCGGTGCCCAGCGGCCCCAGCATCACGAACGAGACGGCGAGCGCGAGGCCAAGGCGAAAGCGGGCCGAGACGAAGCCCTCGCCCACGCCCGGAAACACCATCAGCATCGCGCCGATCCGCGCGAAGATGAGGAGAAAGGCGAAGACCTGCTGCGGCAGGAACTGGTCGAGGATCGGGATGCCCGGCATCGCGCCCCGCTACGGGGTCGCCATGCGGGTGAAAAGCTCGGTCATATAGCCGCCGAGTTGCTGCGCCATGAAGGGCAGCATCAGCAGCAGCACCAGGAACACGGCCACGATCTTCGGCACGAAGACGATGGTCGCTTCCTGCACCTGGGTGAGCGCCTGAAGGATGCCGATGCCGGTGCCCACAGCGAGCGCGACCAGCATCACCGGCCCGGCCACCATCAGCAGAACCCAGATCGACTCGCGCGCGATGTCGAGGACTTCGGCGCCGGTCATGCCATCCGCCTCTTCACTGTCATCCTCGGGCGGCCCGCAGGGACGATCCGGGGATCCATGCCTGAGCGCTTGCAGAATTTGCGCCCGGCTTGGAATGGCCTCAGGCATGGGTCCCCGGGTTCGCTGCTGCGCAGCGCCCCGAGGATGACAAGTTTGGGAAAACGCGAAGCCATCAGACGGGCATCCGCATGATGTCCTGATAGGCCGAGATCATCCGGTCGCGCAGCGCGATGACCGTTTCCAGCGTCGTTTCGGCATTGGCGACGGCAGTGACGACATCGACCAGTTCGGCCTTGCCGGCGGCGCTGGCGGCCATGGCCTGTTCGCCGGCCTTGGTGGTCTGCATCGCGTCGTCGAGCGTGCTCGCGAGCGCGGCCGCAAAGCCGCCGCCCGTGCCGGTCTCGCCGGCGCCTTCCAGCCCCGTGGCTTTCGGGGCCTGCGAATAGGCGCGGAGCGCCGAGGCGATATCGATGGCCATCTATTATCCCCGGCGCAGCAGATCGAGCGTGCGCGACATCATGCTGCGCGCCGCATCGACCACGTTGAGATTGGCTTCATACGCCCGCTGCGCCTCGCGCATGTCGGTCATTTCGACCAGCGGGTTCACGTTGGGCAGCATGACATAGCCGCTGGCGTCGGCGGCCGGGTGGCCGGGATTGTACTGCATCTTGAAGTCGGACGGATCGCGCACCGTGCGGTTGACGCGGACGACGCTCGCGCCGGTCGCTTCGTCCACCGCTTCCTTGAAGGTCACGACCTGGCGGCGATAGGGCTGGCCGTTCGCGCCGGTCGCCGTGGAGGATGCGTTGGCGATGTTCTCCGCGATGACGCGCATGCGGTCCGACTGGACCTTCATGCCGCTCGCCGCGGTGGTCATCGACTTGGTGATGTCCATAGCCATTTGGAAAATATCCCCTTACCGCTGGCCGCCCGCCGCGAGGCGGATCATCGACAGCGCCTTGCGGTAGAGCTGCGTCACCGTCGCGTAGTCCATCTGCGTGGAGGAGACCTTCATCATCTGGTCTTCCAGCACGACCGAATTGCCGTTGGGCGTCGATTCCGCGTCCGGCATCGACTTCACGCGAAAGCCGCCCGCGCCGTTTCCGGCCGGGGTCGCGATATGCATCGGGTTCGTCGTGGTGAGGCCGGGGCCGCCCGTCTCGCCCGCCGCGATGGCGGCGAAATCCGGCGCTTCGACATCCTTCGCCCGGTAGCCCGGCGTGTTGGCGTTCGCCACGTTCTCGGCCAGCACCGTCTGGCGCGCCGACAGGAACGCCATGCGCTGGCGCATCGTCTCGAAAAGCGGAAGCTTGGTGATGTCCATCGCCGCCAAATCCAAGGAGCCGCATGGTTGACGCGGCTTTAACCGGCAGAATGTGCCGGGTGGGGTTAATGGGGCTTTAAGAGAGGTGAACGAGCCCCGCCGCGGGCGCGTTAATCGACCTTAACGCGGCATTAACCACGGTAAACGCAAACCTACCTGCGCGGCAGAAGGCCGCCCGGTATTCGCATGGACTTCGACGCCCTCATTCGCATGGCGGCCGCGCTCGGCGCGGTGCTGGGGCTTGTGCTGCTCGCCGCCTGGGCGATGCGCCGCTTCGGCTTTGCCGGCATCGCCAATCCCAAAGCGGGCGAGCCGCGCCGGCTGGCTGTGGTGGAGGCCCGCACGCTCGACGCCCGCCGCCAGCTCGTGCTGGTCCGCCGCGACGGGGTGGAGCACTTGCTGGTGCTCTCACCCAATGGCGAGACGGTCGTCGAACGCGGCATCGCGGCGCGGGAGAACGCGGCGTGAAGGCGTGGCTCGCTTTGATCTTCCCCCGCCTGCGGGGGAAGTGCCCCGAAGGGGCGAAGGGGGCCAGCACGGAGCCTGCCCCCTCCACCGCTGCGCGGTCCCCCTCCCCCGTAAACGGGGGAGGATCACTCTGGCCGCGCCGCCGGACCGTCGTCTTCGCGCTGGCCTCGCTGGCCTTCGGCATCACCACGACGGCCATCGCCCAGTCGGTGACGGTGGATCTCGGTGGCGGCGACGGGCTGACCGGCCGGATTGTGCAGCTCGTCCTGCTCGTCACGCTGTTGTCTGTGGCGCCGTCCATCCTGATCATGGCGACGAGCTTTGTGCGGATCGTCGTGGTGCTGTCGCTGCTGCGGACCGCCATCGGCCTGCAGCAGAGCCCGCCCAATACGGTGATCGTCAGCCTCGCGCTGTTCCTCACCGCCTTCATCATGGCGACGCCGCTGACGCAGGCATGGGAACAGGGCGTTCGCCCCATGCTCAACGACGAGCTGACGCTGGAAGAGGGCTTCCAGCGCACCGCCGCGCCGGTCGCCACCTTCATGCTGGCGCATACGCGGCAGGACGACCTCATCATGTTCTTCGACCTCGCCAAGCAGACGCCGCCGACCGACCCTGCCGCGACGCCGCTGACCGTGCTGGTTCCCGCCTTCATGATCTCGGAACTCCGCCGGGCCTTCGAGATCGGCTTCATGGTGTTCCTGCCCTTCCTCATCATCGACCTCGTCGTCGCATCGCTGCTGATGAGCATGGGCATGATGATGCTGCCGCCGGTGACGATCTCCCTGCCCTTCAAGCTGATCTTCTTCGTGCTGGTCGACGGCTGGCGCCTGATCGTCGGCAGCCTCGCCGGCAGTTACGGGATGTAGCGCGCCGTCGCGCCGCATGGACCGCGCGCGGGCCGCTCGCTAGCGTCCCACCCAGTTTCAAGGAGAACAGAGATGACGAAACGGATTTTCGCCGGGCTGGCGCTGGCCGCCGGTCTTGCGCTGACGCCGGCTGCGACGGCCGGCATGTATACCGACCAGCTGGGCGCCTGCCTGTCGACCAAGGCGACCACGGACGACCAGACCCTGCTGATGAAATGGCTGTTCTCGGCGATGACGCTGCATCCGGCGATCCAGTCCATGGGCTCGGTCACGCTCACGCCGGAAATCCGCGCCCAGACCGACGAGGCGATGGGCGGATTGTTCATTCGCCTGCTGACTGTCGATTGCCGCGCCGAATCCGTCGCGGCGATCAAGAACGAAGGCCCGCAGGCCCTGGCCGCCGCCTTCCAGAAGCTCGGTGAGATCGCAGGCGCGGGCCTGATGACCGCGCCGGAAGTCGCCGCCGGTATGTCGGGCGTCGAAGCCCATATCGATGCCGCAAAGCTCCAGGAGCTCGGCGCGGAAGCGGCGCAGTAATCAGCCGAAGAGGGCGGCGTACTGGTCGGGTTTGAACCCGACCAGCATGTCCTTTCCCGCGATCAGCACCGGGCGTTTGATCATGCCCGGCTGCGCCAGCATCAGCTTTACCGCCTTGGCCGCCGTGAGGTTCGCCTTGTCGGCGTCGGGAAGCGCGCGGAATGTCGTTCCGGCGCGGTTGAGGACGATTTCCCATCCGGCCCGCTTCACCCAGCCGTCCAGCGTCGCCTTGTCGATGCCGTCCTTGCGGTAGTCGTGGAAGGTGTGGGCGACCTTATGCTCGGTGAGCCAGGCGCGCGCCTTCTTCATCGTGTCGCAATTGGGGATGCCGTAGATCGTGACCGTGTTCGCCATGACGCGTCATTGGCACGATTCGCCGCAGCACCGGCACTTCTAAGGCGGTGACGCCCGGCCTATGGTCCGGCGCACAAAACATTGGAGGACGCGATGGATCTGGGTCTCAAGGGCAAGAAGGCGATCGTTCTTGGCGGTACGCGCGGGATCGGCCGCGCCATTGTCGAAACGCTGATCGCCGACGGCGCGCATGTCGCGCTGTGCGCGCGCAATGCCGGGCAGGTGGACGAAACGGTCGCGGCGCTGAAGGCCAAAGGCGCGACGGTGACCGGCGGATCGGTGGACATCGTGGACGCGGCGGCGCTTTCGACGTGGATCGGCAAGGCGGCGGAAGAACTCGGCGGTGTCGATATCCTCATCTCCAATGCCGGCGCGATGGCGCAGGGCAATACGCCCGAGGCGTGGGAGGCCAATCTGCGGCTCGACGTGCTGGGCGGCGCGGTGGCGGCGTTCGAGGCGGCGCGGCCGCATCTGGAAGCTGCGGCGAAGAAACACGACGCGGCCTTCGTCATCATCTCGTCGGTCTCGGCGGCGGAAAGCGACCGCGCCGACAGCTACGGCCCGATCAAGGCGGCGCTGATCCATCTCGCCAAGGGCATGGCGCGGCAATACGCGAAGAAGGGCGTGCGCGTGAACGTCGTCTCGCCCGGCACGGTCTATTTCAAGGGCGGCGTCTGGAACTGGATCGAGGAGAACCAGCCGGAGGTCTTCAAAGGCGCGATGGAACGCAACCCGACCGGCCGCATGGCGACGCCGCAGGATATCGCCAACGCGACGGTCTTCCTCGCCAGCCCTGCCTCGTCGTTCACGACGGGCGTCAACCTGCTGGTCGACGGCGCGATCTCGCGGCGGGTGAATTTCTAGTTCGACGCCGTGCCATCGACCGGGCGGCCGAGGCCGAGGCTGCGGAGGAATGCGTCGAGCGTGTCGACGCCGGCGATGGCCTTCGCCATGTCGCGGAAGGCGACGGCGCCCGGATCGGCGGCGCGGGTGACGACCTCGAACGCGGCCGCTTCGGGCGTGTCGGCCATGAGCGTCACGAAGCGGTCGCGCAAGGATTTGAGGCCCGGCGCATCGTCGGCCATCGTGTAGGCGATGGCGGCACGCAGGATGTCGTAGCGGTTCTGACCGTCGAGCGGCGCGGGGTCTTTCTCGCGGTCCTCGATCAGCGGCTCGATCGCGGCGGCGGCCTCGGCCCAGCGTGAGGCGGCCCAGAGCACGTCGGCGCGCAGGCGCACCGCCTCCGGCATGTCGTCCTGTTCGAACGCTTCCAGCGCCGCGTCGTATTGCTTGAGATCGGTGAGCGCGCGCGCCGTGAGCAGGCGGCGCTGGGCGGCGAGATCGTCCGGCAAGCGGGTCTGCGACGAGGCGCGGAGCGTCGCCAGCGCCTTCTCCGGCTTGCGGTCCATCAGATAGACGGCGGCCAGCTTGGCCGAGATCTGCGCCTTGGCGACGCCGTCGAGACGGCGGTCGACCTGGTGCTGCAGCAGTTCCGCCGCCTGCTCCAGCAGATCGACGGCGATCAGGCGATCCGACAGGCGGCGCACCATCTCATCGCCCATCGTGCCGATGGGGGTCAGCTCCTTGAAGTCGTAGTAGAGGCCGAGCGCCTGGATCGGCGGCAAATTGTCGGCCTTGCCGCGCAGGAACAGGTCTTCGAAGACGACGGCCATCTCGTTCTGGATGCGGCGGGCCTCGTCGGCGCGCGGGAAGCCGAGCACGGCGGCGCGCAGCGTCTGCAGCCCGTTGCGATAATCGCCATGCTCGATCTGCAGATTGCCGAGGCGGTGCAGCAGGCTCAGCTCCACGCCATCGCCGCGCCACTGCCAGCGCAGCTTGTCGAGCGCGGCGATGGCCCCGGGCGCCTTCATCGCGCCGGTGCGGGCCTTGAGCGAAATCTCCGCCAGCGCCGCGCGCACGGCGAGCGGGCGGTAGCCGCTGTCGCGCACCTCGGCATAGAGGCGCAGGGCCTCGCCGTCGCGCTTCAACCGTTCCGCCAACATGGCGCGCAGCAGATCGCCTTCGATCAGCATCGGCTTCGCGATGCCGTCTTTCGGCAGGCCGTTCAGCAGGCGGTCGGCGATATCGACCGCGTTCGTTTCAATCGCTCCACGCGCCCCCGCAAGACGGAAGCGGGCCTGCCAGTCGCTGCGGAAATCGGCGAGGGCCGGTTCGCCCTGTTCGATGAAGTCGCGCGCCTGGCCCCATTTCTCCAGACCCGCCGCCGCGAGGCCGCGCCAGAGCTGGGCGGCCGGATCGTCGGCGAGACTGGTTGAGGCGAGGTCGGCTTCGGCCTCAAGATAACGCTGCATCTGGATGAGCGCGGTGGCGCGGAGCGCGCGGAACGAAGGGTCGCTGGTGATCGCTTCGTCCTCGGAGACGATCATCTGCAGCACGCCCAACGCCTCCGGCCCGAGATCGTAAGCGAGGTAGAAGCGCGCGAGGGCGAGCCGTCCGGTTTCGACACCGCCGCCTTTCTCGCCGATCGCGCCGATGAGGCGGTTGCGCTCGGCGAGGAAGCCCGCCTTGCCCCCCAGGCGGCGAAGTCCATCGCGGCGGGCCGGCGTTCATCGCCCACCGCTTCGCGGTCCGGCGCGTAGTCGGAAACCGTGCCTGCCGACAGCGTGAGACCCGCCGGGGCGGCGATCACCACGTCATGCGCGCCCGGTGTCACGGTGAGGTCGTCGATGAAGGGCCGCACGATGAGACCCTGCGCCGTCGCATCGGCGGCGAAGTCGACATAGGTGCGGGCACCGATCACCGCCTGCGGATCGCCCGCAGCGAGGACGACGAAAAGCGGCTCACCGCTCTGCGGATCGGCCAGATCGATGACGGCGCCGGCGCGTTCCAGCGTCGCGCGCACCTTGGCGGGACCGACGGTGCGGGCATCGCGCAGCAGCGCCACAGGGCTGGGCGGCTCCTGCGGATCGGCCGAGATCGTCGCGGTCCAGGCGCCGCTCTGCGATCCTGCCGTCACCGACAGCGGCTTGGCCGTGCGGATCGACAGGATGGTGACGCCATCACGCTCGGACAGATCAGCTTCGAGGATCAGCTCCTTGTTGCCCTTCAGCAGCGCGGCGGTGTCGATCGCGCCCGCGCCCTTGACCGCGATGACGATGCGGTCGCCGCGACGGAACATCGCGGCCGGCGCGGCGCTGGTCGCGGGCAAGGTGAGCGTGATTTCGTCACGCATGCGCACGGCCTTGAAGGGCGGCGCCTCGGCAGGCGGCGTTTCGCTTTCATGGGCAGGCTCGCCATGACCCTCGGCGGGCTTTTCCTCATGCGCGGGTTCGGCGTGCGCGTCTTCAACCTTGGTCTCCGGCGTCGGCTCAGCATGCGCGCCGTCTTCCTTCGCCGGTTCCTCGTGCTGAGGATCGGCGGCGGGGTGTTCCTTTTCCGCCGGTGCTTCAGGTGACGGTTCGGGCGCCGGTTCGGGCGAGGGCGTGGGCTTCGCCTCCTCGCCATCCGCTTCGTCCTCAGCCGCAGCGGCGACGGCCGCGCCATCGCTGCCGGGGCGGAGCGCCGGCTGCTCGGCAGGCTTGCCTTCCTCATGCGCCGGTTCGGGCTTCGCCTCGGCGACTTCCTTCGGCTTGGCCGCCGGGGCGGGCGGCAGCATCTCCTCCGGCACGACGACCTGCGGCTCGGCGTCCTTGTCGTTGCCGGGCGCCATGACGTCGAAGACGATGGCGGTCTTGGTGCGGAAGTGGTCGATCTTCGAATCGGGATCGGTCTTGATCTCGAGCAGCGTCTCGTCGTCGCCTGCGCTCGAAGTCGCGCCCTTCACGAAGGCGGGCGGCACATTGTTGAGGCGCGAGACGTCGATCTTGCCCTCGCGCTCGAAATTGACCTTCAGCGTCCCGTCGGAAACCGCGACCTTGTAGTTGACGTTCTCGCCCCACTCGAAGCTGAGCCGCGTGCGGTCTTCCTTGACGGCGATCTTCATGCGGACGTCGACCGGAGGCTTCGGCCCTACCGGCGGCGCGGACGGATCGACGATATCCGCCGGGTCGCCCGCCATCGCCGGCGGCAGCAGATCGATGGCGTAGAGCGGGCCGGCGGCGGAGGTATGGATGCGGAACTTGCCGTTCAGCGACAGGCGCAGCGTCTTCATCGACGCGTCCTGCTTGATCACAGAGACATAGTCGTCGAGCGGCACGTTCATCACGCCGGGCGCGAACTGGA
>VFQQ010001759.1_pt1 | contig 28166 bp, 51 predicted proteins | sample 3512341 | NCBI WGS metagenome assembly VFQQ01 (sample SAMN10412373, study PRJNA504923) | tailings metagenome | isolation source: Relicate 2 Philex TSF1 revegetated site | place: Philippines: Tuba, Benguet | collected 2017-08-29
GGCTCACTGCCCCCCTGCAGGCCTTCTGCACCTGCCTGAACTGGACCTCCAACCTGCTGGTGTCATCCACCTTCCCCATGCTGCTGGGCACGCTGGGCATTGCAGGTGCGGGACAGCATGGGATGCGGGATCGGCTGTTTCGCAGTTCATGACGCTGCATTGGCTGTATGGACGCATGCCTGGCCGTTGCGCTTGGGTACCTGCATAGCCTGCCCAGGCAGTCACAGACCATCCTGACCCACTGCAAGTTTGCCCTGCTCCCTGCTTTGCCCCACCACCGCCCCCTGTGTGCTGCACTTTCCGCCCTGCCCCACCACTGCCTCTGTCCCCCGCTCCGCTTCCCTGTCCCGCCAAGCAGGCAGCTACTGTGTGTACGCCGCGCTGAACGCAATCGTGGGCCTGTTCCTGGCGAAAAGGATGGTCGAGACCAAGCAGCAGCCGGTGGAGCGCATCCGAGCACTGCTCATGGGCGAAGACAGCTGAAAAAGCCCACAAATTCAGCAGCTGTCCATACAGGAATAGACGAAATGCTCTGCTGCCCTGCTATCCTGCCCTCGCCATGCTCTGCCGTTTCAATTACTTGCAAGTACCCGCTCGTACAAACTTAGACGGCCAATGCCCCTCCCCGGCCACAACTCTCTCCCAGCCGTCCAGCGGCGCCCTCTGCCAGCCACCTCGTCCTCATAAGTAAGCTGCTCGCAGCTAGAGCGAGTAACAGAGTGCCGGGCGCCCGCCGGTAGCGGCAAGCGCTCTAGCAGCCAAATTGAAGGGAGGTGCAGTTTGTGCAAGCAGAACAGAGCAGTGGGCGGCAGGGCGGGAGGCCAAGGTGCGCCGGCAAATGGTGCCGGGGGCAAATAGCACCACCCCGCCCTGCCGCCAAGAACATCACATGACAGGTCAAACGACAGACTTGGGGGCGTGCTCAACACGTTACCGAGGCAGGCACTGCAGGTGTGAAATCGTGGGTGGTGGTTATGGGAGCGAGGCAGCAGGACACTGCCAAGCGCAAGCAAGAATGGGCGTTCGGGAGGTGCGTGTAGGGCAACCGGAAAGGTTCACACTTGGATGCGCGGGACCGCCTCACACGCGGCGGCCGCCGGCGCGAGCGGTGGACGCGCCCGTGCCGCTCTTGCGGCCGCCGGCACCCGCCTTCTGCTGCCGCTGCTGCTGCTGCTTGCCGCCTGCCGCCGCCATGCGCTGGCTGAGCCGGCCCGCGTTGGCCATGCGGCGGCACTCGGCCGCGCCCGCCTCGTCACCAATCTGCGATGGGAGAGCGGAGGGTGAGATGGGTGAAGGTGAGGCGGATACAGGTCAGGGCAGATTATCAGGACACAGGCAGGCGGGCCCAACAGCCCGAAGACAGCTAGCAGGCGGCAGAGAGACGTGGGGATGGGGTAATTGGATTGCCTGCCATGCATTGCCCACCTTCTCCTTCAGGTCGGCCAGCAGGCGGTAGAAGGGCTCCAGGATGGGGTGCTGCGTCGCGCGCTGCTGCCCACTCATGATGCCCGCCAGCGTCTGCAGGGCAGGGGTTGACAAAAGCACCAGTTGGCCTCTGGAGGAGGCTGCGCACAGGCCAGCGCAGCAGCCGCCCTGTCCGTACTGCGCATGTGTCAAAACAGCATCAACCCTGCCAGCTGTGCACACGTTGGCCGATATTCGCACTATCCCAGTGTTTTTGGGTGGCCCACCTGTGCGTTGACCAGGGCGCCGGTGGCATAGTCCACCGCAGCCTCCGCCTGGCCCACCTTGTCGAGCAGGACCGCCGTGTCGCTGCAGGTAGGCAGGAAGCAAGCAGAAGAAGACATCAGATGCAACAGAATGGTGGTCACATCAGTTGCGGGCTGAGCAGGCGAGCAGGCGGGCATTCACACGAGCTGCACAGGGCCACAGATGCAAAGCAGTACAGCGCGGTACCACTCACCGCAGGATGGCGATGCGGTTCTGCAGCAGCTCGGGGGAGTAGACCTGGATCGACTCGTCCATGATGGCCAGCACCTGCAGCAGGGGTAAGGACAGTGGAAGCGCAAATCTATCAATAACTGGAAAAGGGGTGAAGTAGGTCGGATCGACTCGTCCATAATGGCCAGCACCTGCAAGGAAGGCCAGGTATTGGCAGTGTGACATGTTTTTTTCAGTTGAGAGAGTGCGCAAGGGTGGGAAGCTGCATCGACTCGTCCATGATGGCCAGCACCTGCGGAAAGAAACGGGCAGGTTGCAAATGCAACAGGCTGGTGCAAACAGCGGACACGATTTCGGCCAGGGCGTCCCAACTTTGTGACCTGTTCAGCCCATGTGCTGTCCAGGCAGCACCCAACGCTTTGCCAGGCGCACCCACCTGCTCGTGGAAGTCGATCGACTCCTGGATCATCCCCCGCCGCCTGCAGGGGCGCAGAAGGGGTATTGCAACAATACGCGTTGGGACGGCTCGAGCTGGGAGGGAGTGCATGCACAGCATGCATCGACTGGGGCATAGCTTGAGGCAGGATGCGGCTCAGACGGCCACGTTCAGCTCCGAAGCCCAACTTCAACCCCACCTGAAGTGCTGCGCCAGCGCGTACAGCACGTTGAGGTGCTGCATGGAGCCGGGGCCCCAGGCGCACACCGCAATGTCAGCCGCCCGCCCCAGCAGCTCCTGCCCCCGCTCGTACTGCTGCAGCCCGTCCAGCACGCCGGCTGCGTTCATCAGGTTGCGCATGGCAAAGTGCTGCGCCGTCTGCGCCGGGGTCATGCCCTCCTCCTCCTCCTCCTCGCCCTGTGATGTGGCAAGGGTTGGTGAGGTTGTGGTGCATGTGAGCATGCTGGGCAGCGATTGCGCAGGGCGGACGAGGAAGGGCGCAATGCGCTGGGCGGCAGCTGGCACACGCACGGCACGCACATGCACGGCAGATAGTTTTGGTGCGCGCTTCAGCAGCTTGCTACATGCACACCTGCTGGACATGCCCAACTAGCCTGCCTAAAAAAAAACAGCAACAACTAGCGCGCACCTGGCCCTCCCCGGCAACGTGCTCCAGCCCGCTGGGCGGCTCGTCCGCACTGCCGTTGGCCGCCGCCTTGCTGGCCGCCTCCTCCTTGGCCTTCTTCTGCACAGGAAACGTCACAAAAGGAAAGATCAGTTGGTGTGCAGCACTCGTCTAAGCACAGGCTATTTGGTCCTGAGTGTAACCTCTTGCTGGCTGCCTCCTCCAGCGCAACACAAGTAGCACAGATGTTGTGCAGCACACTAAGTAAATGCAGGAGCTCCCAAGCCATGGGCGCATCTCCTCAAACACACCTCGTTCTGTGCTCACCTTCTCAGCCTGCTTCGTCTCAGTGGCTGGCCGCACGCGACATGCCTTCGATCAACCAACATCCAACATGCCTTCAACCAACCTCCCTCACCTTCTCAGCCTCCTTCTGCTCAGCAGGCTTGGCGGCCTCCTCAGCAGCCAGCGCCAAATAGCATGCCTACCAAAAACAACCAAACTCCCAACCCTTTGCTCACCATCTCCGCCTCCTTCTCCTCAGCAGGCTTGGCCGCCTTCCTCGGCAGCCAGCCCCAAACAACATGCACACAAACAAACAACCCTCTCCCTTCCAATTGGCCTTGGCCAATCGTTTGATGACCCCTTGCTCACCTTCTCCGCCTCCTTCTCCTCAGCAGGCTTGGCCGCCTTCCTCGGCAGCCAGCCCCAAACAACATGCACACAAACAAACAACCCTCTCCCTTCCAATTGGCCTTGGCCAATCGTTTGATGACCCCTTGCTCACCTTCTCCGCCTCCTTCTGCTCAGCGGGCTTGGCCGCCTCCTCAGCGGGCTTGGCCGCCTCCTCAGCGGCCAGGCGCTCCGCCTCATTGAGCAGCTCAGCGGCCGAGGAGATGAGCATGTTGGCCGCCTCCGCCTGCAATAAAAAGGACAATACAAGCACGTAGATCCCAAGCTGTGCAGGGGCAGGGTTGCCGGTGAGCGGGGTAGAGGAGAAGAGAGGGGCAACAGGGATGGGACACGGTAGCAGCATGGCTGCTGACGGAATGAGCCATGAGCACAAAGGCAGCCAAACAAGCGCACACCTCGCGTCCGTTGGTGCCCAGGAACGCGGTCAGCTCGTACTTGATCTTCTCAACCATGCCGTGCGTGGCGCCGTGCTGCAAATTAGTAAGGAAATGGCGCAGAGGATGACACCGTGCACAGCACCGTGCCCCTCACTCAGCCAACCGCCAGCGGCCGCCCACCTTGCCCCTGCTTGCCCCTGCTGCTGCTGCTGCTGCTGCCGCCACCGCCGCCGCTGCTGCTGCTGCCGCCGCCGCCGCTGCTGCAACACGCGCGGCTTACTCCCTGCCCCCTGCCACCCCATGCCTATCCTACCTGGGTGCGGGCCAGGGTCAGGGCCTCATCGTAGGTGGCACGAGTGGAGGCCGCCTTGCGCTCGCTCTTGAGGATGTAGGCGTAGTTCATGAGCGCGCGCACCTGCATCAGGGACTGAACGTATGGCAGGGGTGAGGTGCATATTTCAGAGCGGCGTTTCCAGGCTGTTAGGCTCCTAGGATGTGGCACACTGCATGAGTGGTTTCTCCCACAGGTGCACACCAACAAGCCAACATCAGTGGCCATCAGTCAGGTAAAGCCCCCACACCTGCGGCCCCTTGTCGTCGATGTGCGCCGCCGTCTGGTACGCAATGGCCAGCGCGCGCTTGGTCTCGTCCACCTTCTTCTGCGCCAGCATCATGTCACTGTGATAGGGAGGAAACAAACAGTGTTTGTTGAATGAAGAAATGAGGCCGGCAGCAGGGGGGCAGCGCGTGCTTCGTCTCATCCACCTTCTTCTGGGCCAGCATTATGTCGCTGCGGCATTAAGGGTCAACTGCAAGCAGTTGCCTTGCACAGGAAAACTTGCACCCATGCAACGCACAGGCAGCATGGTGCCGCCATGCAAGCAGAACCTCACTACCAGGCCGCCATCGCCGCCAGCCCCGTGCCCGCCGCCTGCCCGCCCCGGCGCCTCCCAGGCCCCGGCTCACCCCAGCGCAAATGCGCAGGCGGCCACCAGGTGCGGCCGCGCCTTGCCCGCGTTCTCGGGCGCCAGCAGCAGGTCCAGAGCAGCCTTCTGCTCCTTGCTGCCCTGCACCAGGTTGCTGCGAAACAGAGGGGAGAAGGGGCGGGGTAAGGAGGCGGGTCAAAGAAGGAGCCGCGCAAGCAGTGTGTGTGGGAAACCAGCCATCGCGGCATGCTGACGCAGCAAGGTGTGCCAAGCACGCACTGGGCCAGTGCCACCAATGTTGCCCTTGACCAGCTTGGGAGCGTGCAGCGCCGAACACTCAGCACAATCAAACCCACAGGACAGCCCCTCGTTTGCCGATTCAGCAAAGACGCTCACTTGTTGTCCTTGACCAGCTTGTGGGCATGCAGCGACATGTTGCGGGCCTTGGTCTCCACCGCAACCAAACCCTAGGAGAAGCCTGCTGGTGGTCCTGCAAAAACTCACTTGTTGTCCTTCACCAGCTTGTGCGCGTGCAGCGACATGTTGCGCGCCTTGCTCTCCAGCTCATTCAGGTCGTCCGCCTCAGCCGAAGCACCGCTCGAGAAGGACAGCGGCGGCACGGGGATGGCCGACAGCAGCTCAAGAGGCTGCGGCAGAAGGGGCAGCGGCAGCTTGTGCAGTGATTTAAGCGACCGAGTGCAAACAAGGCAGCAACGACAGCAAGGACAGCACCAGGCGTCAGAAGCAGCTCAGCGGGTCGTAGCGGCAGCGTTGGCAACACAGACAGCTGCACTGGGCGCAAGCCGGCTGCTGCTGCCTGCTGCCCAGCCCTCCAAACCCTCCCGTCCTGATGATGGCAAGCCCTCAGCGCACCTCATCAGCTGGCTGCTCCTTGGCGGGCACAGCATCGGCGGGCAGCACCAGCGCCGCAATGTCAGCTCCGCTGGGCATCTCATGCACCACCTCCTCCGCCTCCGCCTCTGCCTCTGCCTCCTGCTCAGCTTCTGCAGCGGCAGGCGCCGCCTCGGCAGCGGGCGCCGCAACGGGCGCTGCAGCCGCCTTGGCCGCCGCCGCCGCCGCCTTTTCTGCCGCCGCCTTCTCTGCCGCCGCCTTGTCCGCTGCCGCCTTGTCCGCTGCCGCCTTGGCCGCAGCAGCCTTCTCAGCAGCCGACTTCTCAGCTGCAGCGGCCTTCTCCTTTGCGGCGGCCTCAGCAGCGGCAGCCTTCTCCTTGGCAGCTGCTTCCGCTGCCGCCTTCTGCTTTGCCGCCTCGGCTGCCGCCTTCTCCTTTGCCGCCGCTGCCTCAGCCGCTGCCTTCTCAGCCGCTGCCTTGGCGGCCGCTGCCTCCGCAGCCGCCTTCTCCTTGGCAGCAGCGGCAGCAGCCTCTGCCTCCTGCTTGGCTGCGCTGGCAGCCGCGGCGGCGCCAGCCGCGGCGGCGCCAGCAGCGGCGGCCGCAGCGCCCGCCACCGCCTTGGTGCGTGGCGGCAGCACGGGGGCGGCCGCCTTCTTGGCAGGCTGCTGTGCCGGAGCGGCCGCGGCGCTGCAGATGCATTGGGCAGCACACGCATGCAGGAGTGAGCTCAGCAGCACGGCATTAGACAGCACATGCCAGCATGCATGGCTGGCGGGAGGCGAGCAGGGCTCCACACAGCGCACGGTGGTGCACACCAATCTAGCGACAAGCAGGCCGATAAATTTGTTTACTCCCCGCTCTCTGTGCCACTGTGGCCCACCAACCGATGGCATGCAGGTGCAGCTTGCCTGGTGGGTGCCGCGGCAGCGGGCGCGGCGGTGGCGGCGGCAGCGCCGGAAGCCTCTGACGCCGCCTGGCTGGCCTGGGAGGGCGTGCGCTTGGGCACGACCTTCTTGGGCGTGGATGCACCCTTGGAGGCGGGCTTGGAGGGCTTGGAGCCGTCCTTCTTGCTGCTGAGCAGGAGCGCCACGCCGCCCGCAATGGCCAGGCCCGCCGCTGCCAGGCCCAGCACTAGGCCCCCAGAGGATCCCCCGGATGAGCTTGAGCTGGCCATTTTGGCCGCGGGTTCGCGCTGCTGGAGGGGCCGGGGCTGCTCGTCGTCGCTGCTATCGCTCATGGCATGCAAGTTGCCGGCAATGGTCGGTATGCAAGCATGCAGAGGTCCGCCCCACTTCACCAATCTTGCTTGCCTGCTGCGGCTGCTTTGCCGCCTCAAGGCGGCAGCCGAGCCTCCCCCGCTATCAATTTAACCTTCACGAGCACCAACCGGCATCGGTGCAGCGCAGCCCGGGGCTTCTCACGCCGCCGCAGCGATGAAGCGGCCTGGGAGGCTGCTCGTGGCGGCCCTGCTGCTGCTGGAGGCCTGCAGCATCGCTCACGCACGTCAGGAGCCGGGCGATAAAGGTGTGGCAGAGCACCTGTTGCCGCCGCCACTGCTGCAGCGCCGCCGGGACCTGGCACACGACTGCAAACGCCGCTCACTTGCCCTGATGCCTCCATGCTGCGGCAGGGGCGGGTGCACCGCCACCCCAGCAAGCAGTGCCGGTGGCGGCAGCAGCTGTGAAACAAAACGCCAGCGAAAGCCCGCCGGCAGCAGCCAAGCCTTGGCCAGCGGCGGCGGCCACTAACGGCAGCACACCAGCAACGGCAGGCACCAATGCCACGGCGCCTGCCAATGCGTCACCTGCAGCCTCGCTGCCAGTAGCGGTCTCGAATGCCACGGCCGGACCAGCACAAGCGGCTGGGAAGCAGGCGGGGGAGGCAGAGGGCAAGCAGCAGTCACCAGCAGCCCCAGGCCCGCCCGGCAAGGCTGAGGCGGCGGGTGGCAAGGGGGCTGCCCCGCCGCAGCAGCCCAAACAAGGCATGCCTCCGCCGCCAGCAGAGCAGCAATCCAAGGCGGCCTCAGCACCGCCACCACCCAGGCAGCAGCAGCAGCAGCAGCAGCAGCAGCCGGCAAAGGGAGCAGCAGCCCCCTCGCCAGCACCGGAGCAGCAGCAGGGCCAGCCGGTACCAGCCAAAGGCAAGCCGGCAGCCTCGCCAGCGCCTAAGCAGCAGGCGGCGGCCGCTGCACCAGTGCCTGCCCCACAGGTTAAGGAGCAGGCGGCTTTGCCGCCGCCGCCTCAGCAGCCTCAGCAGCAGCAGGGGCAGCAGTCGCCGCCGCCGCCAGCACCTGTGCAGCGGCCTCCGTATGGGGATGACGATGGTGATGAGTGGGAAGATGACGATGGAGAGGAGGACGGCTGGCAGCAACAGCAGCAGCAGCAGCAGCAGCAGGGGGATGCGGCCGGCGGAGCTGCTGCAGCCCACAAGGCGCCGCCAGCTGCGCCCGGTGGCGACAAGCCTGGCGGCAGCGCCTCGGCTGACCAGCCTGTGCCCAGCCCACCTGCGGAGGCTCAGCAGGAGGTTGACCAGGCTGGCAGTGCATCTGGAGCGAAGCAGCCACCCAGGTGCGAGCCGGACCGGAGTGTAAACAGTGGTTGCAGTTGGCGTCGCTTGCAGGCATGGCGCAGCAGCGCAGAACTTTTCGCCTATGCCTCCCGTGGATGAGCTGGCCAATTCACGTCCAACACGTAGCAAGGCATGCCGCCCCGCCTGCCCCTGCCACCCACGCCTCACTCGCTGCTCCCCCCGTTTCTCCAACCTCCGCCTGCCCTGCAGCTCCTCCCTTACCCCTCCAGCCGGCAGCTCTTCCAGCCTGGCCCTGCCGCTGCTGCTGTGCGTGGCAGTGGCGGGCGCGGGGGCAGCCTACTGGTGGCACCGGCGCAGCGGTGGCGGCGACGGCCCTGATGGCTCTGCTTCGGGTGGTGTGGAGTTGATGGGTCAGCCGCACCGCTATACGCTGATGCCTGGCCGGGAAACCGAGCCGGCGCCGCTGCTGCTGTCTGCCGCGTCGGCGGAGCCGTCACCGCAGCGCTCACAGCGCACCTCGCCGCTGCGCGGCCCGCCGTCGCTGCGGGATCAGGGCTCGCCCTCCCCGGGGGCGGTTGCAGCGATGCCCAGCAGCAACGGATCGGCGGGCCTGCCCGGGGCAGCAGCAGCAGCAGGAGCAGTGGCAGCGACGGCAGCGGCAGCGGCGGCAGCAGAGGCTGGGATGGAGGCTGGAGAGGACCATTGGGCGGCGGTGGCAGCAGAGGCGGGTGCTGGCGATGATTGGGGGGCAGCAGCTGGCGACTGGGGAGAGGACTGGGAGGACCTACCCACTGCCAGCTCAGCAGCAGCAGCAGAGGCAGCACAGATAGAAGCACCCCCTGCAACGGGCGCTGCAGCAGGCGAAGCGGCAGCAGAAGCTGCGCCGGCGGATGCGGCACCGGAGGATGCAGCGGCAGCGGCAGACCCAGAGGCAGGCAATGGGTGGAACCGGCCGGCGGCCGGCGGCCGTGGGACGGACAGCTGGGATGAAGACTGGTGATAGCACGCACACTTCGGATTGCGCTGCTATGTGTAACCAACACGTTGCAAGCAGTGTTGCAAGAGGGAGAATAGGCTGAGGATGGGATGTTGAGCGCCGCGGCCGGTGCGGTGCCGCCTCCGCCATGTGGCCCGCCCTGCTGCGCTGCTGAGGCACTGGCGGGCGATCGGCAGCATCTGTGGGGCTGTCAACAACTTGCCCTTCTCATTCTGCTTGCTCCTGGCCCCTAGTTATTGCCCAGAAGAGTTGCGCAAGCTTGAGCCGAGGCGTGCAGCGTCCACACCCCGTGATCACAGCCCTCGTGAGCTAGCCAAGCCTTGCGCAGGCACCTGAAGCGGGCGCAAGGGCTTCTGCCGCTGCACAGAGACTTCGCGGAGGTTAGCCGCGCGCTGCACGGCTCCAGGGCCAGTCCCTGCGCTTGGGATCGCCCAATAAGCGTCTGAAACGCAAGGGAGCGGCTGCTGCAGCACCCCCATCACTGCCGCCGCTCCTCCTCTGCCGCCGCACCGCTGCTGCTGCATCGGGGCAACACTGCCCACACCTCCGCTCCTCACTGCCCTGCCCTGCAGCTGGAGATGTGCCGCCGCGCGGGATGAGCGGGGCGGGTCGCAAGCTTGACACTCGTGACGACTCCACAGCAAAGCGACCGAGACTGAGTGACGAGGGAAAGGGCATGACGAGCAGCCGGCAGGACGCGGCGCACAGCGGGCGCAAGGCCAGCGCTGCCCCGCCGGCAGCCATGGCGGCAGAGCAGCACGACGGCCCGCTGGGCAGGCAAGGCCTGGTGGACCGAACTGAGTACATCCGCCTACTCGAGCAGGTGCGGCTCCCGTACTGTGTGCCCCCTTGTGCGGCTGTTGTTGCAACATCAGCACCCAGTGTGTGCTGCTCCTGTGCGGCCAGCTTGTGCCGTTCCGACTGCTTGCCAACATGCTTTCCAGTGGCGCCCTGTATGCACTGTTGGTATGTGCCTCACCTCCGTCCGCGGTGGGTGCCCATTGCATGCGCCTTCCACTGCTGTTCCCTGCCGACTCCTCCTTCGCAATATGTCGTGGTTGGTGCAGGCGGTGAGGAGCCTGGGATTTGCTGAGGTGGCAGAGCAGCTAGAGCACGCCTCAGGCATCGCCAGCCAGCCGCGTCAGGTGCGTCTTGCCTGTGCAACCAACTGTGTTAGTTGCCGCTCGATGGTTGAACTCTCTGATTCATCGCAGTTTGCATCGTCTGCTTGGCTGCGGGGCTGATATCCTTGCAAGCCAGGGGCAGATTTCTGATTGCCCCACCAACCCCCAGCCTACCCCTGCGTTCTGTCGAAACACAGGTTGATGAGCTGCAGGCAGCTATCCTGGCTGGCGACTGGGCGGCTGCCACCAAGCACGTGGCTCGCCTGGAGCTGCCCAGCAGCCAAGACCTGCAGGTGGGCAGCACAGCACAGCGCTCAGCTGGTCGGTAGGGGTGCAAGTGCTGGCTGACGCCTGTAGGTGTGCATTATTTGCAGGTCTCCCTAGTGCTTGCAAGTCTGGGAGCTCACGGAGTGCGCCAGCATCTTTCATCCCTGCTGGACCGGCCGCGTGCAGTTGCACGTACATGGCGCTGTATATGTTTCGGCTATGACATGCCATCGTTCGTGTGCTCTGCTCTCGTCCTGAACAGGAAGCCAAGTTTGTCATTTTGGAGCAGGCCTTTCTCGAGGCGCTGCAGGCAGGGCAGTCGGCCGCAGCGCTGGCCTGCCTGAGAGACCAGCTGGCACCGCTGGGTGTGAATCCCGCTCGCCTGCACCGCCTGGCTGCCTGCCTCATGGGAGGTAGTTCTGCGGTTGCGGCACTGCGGGCATTCCCAGGCAGCGGCAGCAGCAGCAGCGACAGCGAGCTGGAGGAGGAGGAAGAGCTGCAGCAGCGGCGGCGGCACAGCGGGGCAGCGTTGGACACGGTGGCGCAGCGGCACCGTGTGCTGCGCAAGCTGCAGGTGGGCTCGCTTGGGGGAGCGTAATGTTTATGGTCGTGTGCCCCTGTGGTCTTGCCTGCTGTTCACGTCTTACTCTGTGCAACACAAAAGCAGATGTTCGCTGCTGTAGGTGGGCTGCTCAGCTCACACGTTGTGCACTGGAAGCAAGATCGCCAGTAGCCCTGCTCAGGGAAGCTGCCACTCACCTTCAATTCTGCCGTACCACTGCAGGCTGTGATCCCGGCCCACCTGATGTTGCCTGAACGGCGGCTCGAAGAGCTTGTGGAGCAGGTGGGTTTCAGCAGCTGCGTTGTGTCGTTCGGAAGGCTGCCCAGCGCATCAGGATGCGCGGGGGCCGGCCCCCTTGTATTGGGCAGTGTTTGGTGCTTGTGTGACAGCTTGCTCAGTCCTCAGCACGTTGCTAGGCCGACCTCGGTACAGCAGCAGCTCCTCCTGCAGGCAATGCACGCCTTACAAACACCCAAGCCGTCTCTCCACCATGCTCCCCATTCTTTTCTGCAGGCGCTGGTGGCCCAGATCACAGGCTGCCGCTTCCACAACTTCCCTGATGCACGCCCCTCCCTGCTGTCCGACTACGCGTGCGGAACCGAGCAGATCCCCACCTGCACCACACAGGCGCGCGGGGACTGCAGCTGGCCTGTGCTGCGTGGCGGAGGCGGGTCGCCAGTTAATGCTGCAGTGGGACGTGGGTCGCATGCCTTTTCACGTGGGCCTTGGTTCACCGGCAAACCGTGGTTCATCGACAAAGCTCGCTGCTGCCATTCTCTGCAGGTGCTGCTCGACCACACAGATGAAGTGTGGCACCTGGCCTTCTCGCACAACGGCCGCATGCTGGCTTCGTGTGGCAAGGACCAAACGGCCATCATCTGGGATGTGGAGCGCAGAGGGCAGCCCGGCAGCGGCAGCGGCAGCCCTGGCGGCAGCAGCAGCGGCGGGGGCGGTGGCAGCATAGGTGCCGGCAGCGGCAAGGGCAGTGCAGTGGTGCGGCGGCACGTGCTGCGGGGGCACAGCGGGCCCATCGCCTTCCTCTGCTGGAGCCCGGATGACAGCAAGCTGGCCACTTGTGGTGAGACGAAGTTTGGAGGATGCATGTGGCAAGGGCAGGAAGAGTTGTCCAGACATTGCATCCCGGCGGTTCCCTGCACCATCGAGAATTTTGCTGTGCTTTTGCGCAGAAAACAGTACACTGTCCAGTGCCGTGCACCCTGTGCACAGCGGCACCAGCCCCGCCGCTGAGCCTCACATTGCCTGTTGTGCCTGCTGTGCAGGCCAGGACGCGCTGCGGCTCTGGGACGCTGCAACTGGCAAGTGCTTGGCGGTGTTTGTGCACCACACTGACCCGGTGCGTCGCGTGGGGCGCGGCTGGCAGGGAATAGGGCAGCATTGGGTGGCAAGTATGGGAGTTTGGAGGGTTCTGGCAGGTGGGGCGGCTTCTCAGCGGCTGTCCTGTTGGGTGCTGATGTTTGAAAGGAGGGCCTTTACCTGCCTGCATGACCACTTGCAAGCAGATGCAGGGTCGCAGATTGCAAGGCGGACTGCCCTCTCCCCCATTCTGTCTGCAGGTCACCTGTGCAGCTTGGTTCCCGGATGGCAAGAGCCTGGTGACCGGCAGCCACGACAAGCAGCTGTGAGTCATGCTAACAGGGCTGCCCATGCCTGCGTTCTGAGCAGAACTGCTCCATGGCATGCACCGTGCACCTCCAACCACATGCACCCGCCAGCAAATGCAGCCGCCCCTCCATCCCTTCCCATCCACCCCCTGCAGCTGCGTGGTGGACTTGGAGGGCGTGGTGAAGCGGCAGTGGCGCATCCAGCGCATCCAAGAAGTGCTGGTGGCCAAGGGCGGACGGTACATCCTGGTGAGGCCTGGAGCTTGCAAAATCATCCGAAAAGAATTGACGCTTTGTTGAGCATGCAAGTTGCATTCAGGAGGTGCTGGTGGCCAAGGGCGGGCGGTACATCCTGGTGAGCAGTTCTTCACAGCTAGCTTTTGTTCAGAAGGGCTTTGCGGAGCAGGCTGTGCAAGTCGTGCATGTGATATTGTCAAGCCCAGGTTGAGAGCCGCTGGTTCTGCTCTCATTCGCTGCTTGCTACGCCGGCCGTTTGAGCGCACTTGCGTTTGCATTCACCAACAAGGAAAGCTCCCTGTTCCCCTGCCCTGACCTGCGCATCGTTGCACTTGCCCCTTCCGCCCTGCCCCCCAGGCCACCACGTGTGAGCGCAAGGTGCACGTCACGATTTAGAGGCTGAGAAGTCATCATCTCACTTCTCTCTTCTGCCTGCCCTGCAGGCCACCACATGCGAGCGCAAGGTGCGCGTCTACGACCTGGAGACCGACACCGAGAGCTACATTCCGGAGGGCGAGACGCTCATCTCCATGAGCCTGTCCCACGACGGCCGCCACCTGCTAGTCAACCTCACCAGGTGGGGGGCTGCAATTGGGTATTTGACGCAGTGACATGTCGGTTTGGCAGGCGCAGCAGCAGCCTTTTGCAGAACGTCTGCCGCCGTGGACAGCTGTGTAGCTGTTTTGCCCTCTCATGGGTTGCGTCGGTGGTCCGCCTCAGCCCTTACTTTGTTTCCCACCCCCTTTTACAGCAACACCATGCACCTGTGGGACCTTGGCAGCGGACCAGACATTCGGCTGCCCGCCATGCCGTGCGCACGCTTTGAGGGTCGCAGCGTGAGTGATTGGGCAGGTGTTTCGTTAAGTTGTGGGTACATGGGCGTGGGCGCCAATTGTGTACACTGTAACATTTGTCTGTGATGCATTCAGCCCCGCCACAGAATGGCACGCGCTTCATCCAACTGGGTCCCGCGCCCCACCCTTCTTACCTACTGTCCTACCACCTGCATTGCCCCACATCACCCTCTGCTGGTCCGCAGGACAAGCAGAGCCGGTTTGTGGTGCGCTCCTGCCTGGGCGGCCTGGACGACCGCTTTGTGCTCACCGGCTCCGAGGAGTGCAAGGTGTACGTGTACCACCGGCACACAGGTGGGCACGGCACTTTAGATGCGTAATGTACAACGTTTGTGCTGGTGGAGAGGAAGTGCAAGGTGTATGTATGAGATGGGGCTCACTTCGTCATCTCTGGTTGCTTGATTTGCTCTGGTGGCCAGGCAAGCGCGACTACCTCTGGATGCTGCCTTCTGCGCCTGTTGCACATTTGCTGCATCTTGCAGCAGCTCAGAGCATGACTGGCATGCCAGCCTACTTGACATGCCAGCTTCCTCAACGTCGTTAACCTGCCTGGTCTGCTGCAGGTGAGCGTCTGCTGGAGCTTGAGGGACACAGCGGCACCGTGAACAGCGTGGCCTGGAACCCAGCAGACCCGGCCATGTTTGCCTCCGCCTCGGACGACAAGTCCATCCACATTTGGCAGCCCGCCGCGGTGGCCGCCGCTGCAGGAGTGAGCGGCGGCCTGCAGTGAGGCTTGCGATGACAGAATCCACGGCAGAGCGGTGCCCGCTGGCCTTGCGCTTCTTTGCAGGCATTCGGCCGCTCTTTTTCCTGACGCATCGCATGTCATTCATCGCTCTTCGGCTCCATGAAAGCTACTTGTACAATACGCATGGACGTGGCTGTGCTGTCCAAAGCTGGACGTGTTCTGTTGACTGTAGCACCACTAGCCAGCCAATGCGCCATGATGCCAAGGTCTAGGAAGGGAGGCACGCGCTGCACCGGTTCATACCATTGCAAGCAATACGTCGCAAATGCACGAATGGGTGTGCAGGCTGCCCCTCACCCGGCCATGCGTTCGAAGGCGGCAGCGGCGGCAGCGTGGCTCGGCAGCGGCAGTGACATGCCCGCCTGCAGGCCTGCCCACCGCCTGTGGACGTGCGGACCGCATGCAGTCTCCGCTGCCGGCCATGGGGGCGGCGGGGCGCAGCAAGTGGCGCTTTCACCTCCCTCCCCTCGCGGCGCTGGCGCTGGGGGTGCTGCTGGGCTCCTCCCTCACCTGGCACTCACCCGGCCGATCGCTGGCAGTGTGGCAGACGCCGCCCCAGCCGGCGCCCCGACCACAGGAGGCCTGCCCGCCCGTCACGCTCACGCCCAGCGGCGCGGGGGCAGCCTTCGCCTCCTTCATCTACCCCACCTGGCCAGTGTCGCGCCAGAAACCGGCGGTGAGGCAGCGGGCAGCAGTGTGAAGGCGGGCGGCCGCCGCCGCCGTTCGGTTGCGGGGCTGTTGCCGGCACCACGCTCGCGGCCTGGGCGCATAACTGCCCACTCACCCCTGCCCATCTCAGGACAAGCCGCCAAAGGCGCCCAAGGGCGGCCCGGGCGACAAGCCCGTGAATGAGGATGCACTGTGGGGCTATGTGCCGGCGCTGGACCCCCGTGGCCTGCAGCGCGGCCTGCTGCACATTGGCGACCCCGCTCGCCTGCGGCGCGCGCTGTACAAGCTGCTGACGGGCGAGAAGACGGTGGTGGCCGCAGTGGGAGGATCCATTTCCGTGGGCCGCGGCTCCGCGACGCAGGTGGGTGGCTGGGCCGGGCATGCCGCATGGTGGGGGCCGGGCATGCTGGTGTGTGCGGTTGGCGCGCAGTACCCTTTAGTGCCAATTTAGGCAGGAACCGAAGAGCTGTCAGCATACTGCCCACCACCTGCACAGCTTGGCATGAGTAGGTGCATCCCATTCCTTGCTGTGTGCACAACCTGCGAGTCGTGCACTCCCACTGCTCCACTTGCTGCTTTGCCACAGGCTTTCTAGCACGCTACGGCCCTTGCACCTTAAAACGTCGCCGAGGCTGCTGATCTGGCTTTCCACCCTATCCGGCTGCAGGGCTCTGACATCGACACCAAGTGGCCTGGCACACAATGCTCTTGTTCTGGACCCATGCGGCGGCTGCTGATCTGGCTGTCTGTCTGCCCCACCCCACCCCCTTTTCAGGGCTCCGACATCGACACCAAGTGGCCCTCCTACCTAGACCAGTACGGCGCCTGGCTGCAGGCCGCCTTCCCCCAGGCCGCGCCGCAGCTGGTGAACAAGGCGCAGAGCGGCAGCACCAGCAACATCTTTGACGCGTGCGCCGAGGCCATGGTGCCCAAGGTGAAGAGTGGCTGCCCTGTGCGCGTGCAATGCTGCAGTGCTGCAGCGATTGAAATGGCCGGGACGTGGACATGTATGCTGCTGCTCGTGTTGTAGCTGCTGGTGCTGCTGCCGCCGCAGCGTCTGCTGCTGCTGCTGGTAGTGAAGGATGATGTGCGCTGGTTGTGCTCCTGTTCTGCCCTCCCATCCCACCCAGAACGCCGACATCGTGACTGCCGAGTTCGCCACAACCGCCCGCTCCTTCTCACACATCGCCCGCCAACCTCTGCCAATTTTCCACCCACCCGGGACGCCGACCTCGTAATTGCCGTTTCAAATCAAATTTCTGTGCCCCTCCACCCAAGCAGGACGCCGACATCGTGATTGCCGAGTTCGCCATGAACGACGGCACCCAGGCGGCCTGCAAGGGCGACGGCTCCGGCTCCGTCCCCGCCCGCGCCTCCTTTGAGCGCCTGATCCGCAAGCTGCAGGTGGGGGTAGCTGGCCGCTGTGCCAGCTGCGATCAAGGCGCTTTGGCAGTCAAATCAAGCTTGATGGTGGTGCCTGTGTGCACCAAGCACTTCTGCTGTGGCAATGCGCAGCTGCTGTCCACACCACTACACCTACAATTCGGATGGTTGGTCGCATCTGGCGATCGGTCTTGCTCTCACCGCTGGCCCTGTCCCGCAGGCGCTGCCCAACCGGCCGGCGGTGATTGTGATGGATGCCTACAGCTTTGTGCGCGGCGCGGTGGGCTCCTACCTCAAGGTGAGCGTATTGCCGGTGCCAGACAGGCATTGCAGGCAGGACGGTGCCTTGTTTGCTGCCTCACTGTGTTTGCTCCGTTCTACTAAATCAAACAACCACCATCTCCTGCCGCACAGAACGCGGAGAACGACATGTCAATCATCGCCGCGTACTACGGCCTGCCGGTGCTGTCGGTGCGGGCGGCCACGTTCCACCAGATGCTGCGCAACCAGCACGGCTACAAGGTGGGGAGGGTGGGGTATGGGTTGGGGGTTCCAGCAGCTAGCAGCATTGTCCGTTTCGAGGCAAACAGTGCCCAGAGTGCCGGCATGCACTACCTGGTCTGTGCAGCTGCAGTGAGCGCTGTGTGCTGAAGCAGCCCTCTCGCCCTCTCGCCCTTATGCGCCTGTCGCCAGGTGGACCGTGTGCGCCAGGAAACCATGGACAGCAGCGCACCCGATGAGCTGTTCCTGTGGGACATCTCGCACCCGTACGGCCCCACCGGCCACCGGTGCGTGCATGTGGTTCGCAGGGGGGGGCTGTGGGTGGGCTGCAGGTGTTGCCTGGTCGTCTCAGCTGGTGGGAGGCATGTTTAACCGGCTGGTGTAGACCGTCTATTATCCATGGCTGACCGACCATTGCTGCACTCCACTGGTTGACTGCCGCAGGTACATGGCGGAGCTGCTGATTGGGCTGACGCAGATGACGGCGGGCAGCCTGCAGGTGCGGCGGGGCAGTGGTAACGCAAATGCTGCTGGAGGCCCTGCACTGTCTTTGCCATGCAGCTACAATGCGCTGTGGGCGGGTGCTATAGGCTGCAGTTTGCCCATAATGTGCCCACAGAGGGTAATAGCTGTGGCAGATGCGGTGCCAGGAACGCTGTCCGTCTGCCCGTCTCTGCTTGTCTCCCCGCAGACGCGGCCGCTGGACGAGCAGGAGCACTTCATTTCGGCGGAGCCGCTGCCGCCGCCCGTCATCCCCGGCAACTACGACAAGGCGGCCGCTTCCTGCTCCATGAACGTGAGCTGGTCAGAAGTTGTGGGAAGGGCAGGGGAAAAGGTGCTGTGAACTGGTTTACAGCTGTGGCTAGGACAGGGAAGGAGGTGTTCTCAGTAGGTGCCAGGAGGGCAGCAAGGCAGCTGCACCAGCAACTCCTCTCACGCTGCAACCCACAGCGCGGCTGGTTGAAGTAGCACTGCCCGCTCGTGGTGACCTGCATGCTCCGTCTGCCCTACTGTGCGTCAACCGCAGCGGGCCTTTGAGGGCGTGGTGGTGGAGAAGAAGGGGTTCAAGTGGGTGAACGAGCGGCCGGATGCCAAGAGCGAGAACGACGAGAAGTGGGGCTGGATCGGGGAGAAGCCGGGTGCGCCGCCTTGGGAGTTGTTGGTGTATCTGTACTGCTGCTGTGCTGACACAGGGTGGCAGGGCCTGCTGTTTCTGCAACGGCGAGAAGCCGGGTGCGGCGCGGGGAAAAAGGCGCCCGCTGGTTGGTTGTGGATTGTTGTGGAGGCTAGGCTGCCCCTGCTCTCGTGCTGCTGTCCTGCTGCTGGTCGCTGGTTTGTGAGGCCGGTGTGCCAGCTGCAAGTGATGCTCCACTCTCCGGTATGCTGTTGCATGACCGAGAGTTGTGCATGCGATGGTGCCACTACCATTGCTACCCACCCCTGCCCGCAGGCGATTTCGTGGTTCTGGGCCTGGACTCGCGCAGCAGCGGCGACGCCACGGGCGCGGGGCGAGGCATAGGTGAGGCCACAGACCCAGTCATGTGGGAGGTGGATGGGCGCCAATAAGGTGCAAGCTGCAAGTTGGGACTCGGCCACAATTACCTGCATGCATTTGCAACCAGACGGCGCTGTGATGGTGCAGGGGCTGACCACACGTTTCCACACTCCTTTCCCTCGGCCCTTGCCTCCCGCAGAGGACGCGCTGCTGCCAGTGCTGAACAAGCGGGCGCACCTGCTACTGGACAGCTACAACAAGCTGCGGGGGGCGGTGGCCACGCCCCTCAACGTGTCGGCAGTGGTGGAGGGGCAGCCAGACCCGGGTGCGTGCCTGGGGCGGTGTAGTGGACATGCCTGCTGTGGCGGGGACATGCCAGGGGGAAGCATGTGCCTGCATGGGTTGCCGCTGTGTTGCACATGCCAGGCCGGAGCAAGCAGGCGGCCAGTTTGGCGCGTAGCTGACACCCAGATGCAAAATCAAGCCTGGATGCCTCGATCGCTGCAATTGCTGACTGTGTCCGCCCCGCGTTCCGCTGCTGCCGCAGAGGTGGGCGGCAAGCAGGAGGCGGCCCCAGCGGAGGAGGCAGCGCAGAGCCAGATCCTGATTGGCCACCTGGCCAGCTACCAGGTGAGCCAGCTGTGCTCTGGCCTAGGCAAGGCTGAGCCAGCAGATAGGCGCTGGGGCATGTGGATGGAATCTACTGCCTTTGGTACAGTTGCAATCGCCATCGCTGTCCTGTTGCACGCAGCCGGCTCCTCCCTCGCCTGTACCATTGCCACCGCTCGAATGCAACCCTTGCCGCAGGGCATGGGGCGCGCCAGCGTGGAGTGCGTCAGCGGCTGCACCTGCGAGCCCAGCGTCCTTGACGGCTGGTGGGAGCGGCACGCCTCGCTGCAGGTCATGCACACCATCCGGGTGAGCCAGGGTGGGTTGGGTGGCGGTAGGACTAGGCCCTGTAGGGCAGGGCTGAGCGAATGAAAATGCACGGGCGGGGGAATCCTCCCCCCCCCAGCCACTGCCTGCTTGCACTAGCGCGCTGCGACTGCGCAGCTCACGGCCATGCCTATATTCCTGCCCCGCATCTCCAGCGCCTGCTTCCCCCCTTCCTCCCACTGCTTGCCAGGTATCTGAGCACCCGGAGTGCCGCATCAAGCTGACTGTGCTCAACGAGAGCACCGGCAAGGGCAAGGCAGCTGGGCACAAGGTGCGGCAGGGCAGGGTGCGAGGGAGTCAGGTCCTCCCGTTAGACTGGCATTGGAGAGCTTGCAAGGGCAAGGGGCACAAGGTGCAGTGCTTCATCGCCTCACAATAATCTGCTGCATCGGCGCCCTCCAAACCCGCCTGCAGGTGAAGCTGATGGCGGCACTGGTGCTGGCGGGGACGTCCACTGAGGGGCTGTCCAAGCCGGGCAAACTGGCCGCCATTTCGCGCTAGCTCCTGCCCGCCTGCCGCGCTCCTGTTGCTCACCTGTTTCATCACTGTTTCTGCTCTCTGCTGCTGCACCTACCGATCCGTGACCAGCCTACCTGTAACTACACAACGGCCGGCTAGTGAAAGAGCGTCTGCGACCTTGCGACATGGCCGGCCGCACAGCACAGCACAGCGGCGTGAGCGGCGGGGCCACATGAGCATCCGGGCCGCCCTGCCAAGTAGTTCACAGGGGCTTGAAGAAACATCACATCTTACCAAGCAAGCAGCTCCGGGCATGAGGCTGCGGACCGTCGCAGCTGTCTTCGTTCTTGCGGCGTGCGCAAGGTGCGCGCGTGCGCATCGGCGATCAAGCAATGGGTTTGTGAGCGATTGCAGCAACCCTCACTGGCCCGGAGCGACCGCAACAACCCTTCCCCCTGCAGCGCCGCGTTGGTGGCCGCAACCTCCGAGAGCAGTGATGGTGAGCATGCGACACGCACGAGCGCGCCTGCAGGCTGACGGGCGGCTGTGTGCTCGCCGCTGGCTCGCCGACGCGGCGGCGCACGCCAGCCGCCAGCCACGCGTGTGCCTGCCTGCCCGTCCCCCTGCTGCAGTTGAGGCCGCCACTTTGCTCACCTGCAACACGGTGAAGTGCAAGGAGGGACACCGCTGCAAGATCAAGGTGCTTGGAGGCGCGGGGCAGGCTTGCTTGCTAGCTTGTGTGCCGTGTTGCGCTCCATTATGTTGCGCCCCATCGCCGCCGCCGCCGCCGCCGCCGCCGCCGCCGCCGCCGCCAACCCCTTGCGTTCATCCCTCTCCCGCAGCATGGCCACCCCAAGTGCCTGCGAATCAACCCCTGCGCTCATCACCACTGCGAGCGAGGCCACTATTGCACCGAAAAGGTGAGCTGTCCAGTCACTCAGCTGGATCCGATCCCCACGGAATATGATCGCCGATCAGCGGCTAGTCACAAGCATGCTGACCTAATGCCGGCTTACCTCTGCTCGACCGCAGGCCGGCAAGCCGGAGTGCGTGAGCAAGTGCACCCGCAAGAAGTGCTCTGAGGGCAAGACCTGCAAGCTGAAGGTGGGCCAGAGGAGGCGGCGGGAGATTGCTTGGATGCAGTGGCATGCTTCAGTTGTGCACAGGCGGCGGCAGGGCTGCGACTGCTCCCCTGTAGTCACTCGATTCGTTCACTTTCTCACCGCAACTGTCCATCGAACTTGCAGCGCGGCAAGTCGCGCTGCGTGCGGCAGAAGGACACGCTCAACCCTTGCGCCGTCACGCTGTGTGCCATTGGCAACCAGTGCGTTGTCGAGGTGCGTGAGAGGCAGCATCGCACCGCGATAGAAAGGCAGCGTGGGGCCAGCACGGTGAAGCAGCATCCAAGCGGAGTGCAATGCCACGGATCTGGTCCCTTGCCGCCTAGCCCACGACTGTTGCCACGCCTCTGTTGCTGTCCTGCACATCCGCAGGGCGGCAAGGCCCAGTGCATCAGCGTGTGTGCCAGCGTGCGCTGCAAGGACGGCCTGGAGTGCCAGCCGGATGAGGTGAGAGGCACCACCTTGTTTGTGCTGCATCTGGACTTACTTTGCTGCCACCCGGGCGTGCACCCAGTGTACCTAAAAGGGGAACACTCGGCAGAAAGGGTTGCTGGTTGCCCCCTGCAACCAAGCTGCCGCCCCTTCCTCAATGCACCCCTGTTGGCTCCCGCAGAAGGGCAACCCTCAGTGCGTGGCGCCCGCTGCCACCAACCCCTGCGCCTTCACAACCTGCCTGGTTGGCAACTTCTGCCAGGTCGAGGTGAGCATGACAACCCACGCATCTGTGGGATGCGGGCATGTGCATCATACATGGATGCAACAGTCCTGCGGCAGGCTCCCATTCATGTCAAGTTATGTGCCACTGCCACTGTTGCACCCACTGCTGCAGAACGGCCAGGCCATCTGCGTCACCAACTGCGCGACGGTCAAGTGCACGGACGGCACGCGCTGCGAGACTGACCCACAGTCCGGCAATGCGGCGTGCGTCCCTGACGGTTTTGCCATGCGGCGCATGACCTAGGCTGCACAAGCTGCTGCTGTGGAGCAGCACACTTCTGCTGCTGCCCCGGTTGCAGCCTTGGGCTGTTTCTGGGAGCCATGATGCAGTCTGCGCATTGACAGACTGGTTGAGAGTGAAGTGAGAGAGAGCCAACCGATTGTGTCGCTGCCATTCTTCCCATTCGTCGGTACCATTTTTGCGCCATTGTGCTGCCTGCAATGTTCTACATCCAGCCACCCTTCTTCTCGTGACAAATCTTGCAGTACGCTCAGTACACTTCTCTGTAAACTTCTTGTTGTGATATCGGTAGAGTCAGCAGTGCAGCGTCATGATTGGATGCGGTGTGCTGAAACATGCCGTGTACTGAACAGCATCAGGCCCACCCCACTGCATTACGTGTGCCCGCCGCTGCTGAGCGTGGCGCGGTCCGCGCGCTCCGCTTGCACCGCCGCCAGCAGCGCACTCACGTACTGCAGGCAGCTGCAGCGGCCGCCGGGGAAGTCGTTGGAGGCGTGGGCCAGGAAGGGCAGCTTGCGCAGCGTGCGCCCGCTGAATCTGTCTGCCGCGCGCGCCACTTCCAGCAGGCAGCGGCTGCAGGCGGGGGGCAGGGTGGGCGGGCAGTGGAGGGCGATGAGGGCAGCAGAGCAGGGGTGCAGGCAGTGCATGTGCAGTGACTGAGCCAGCAGAAACTGCAGGCTGGTCAGCACCAGAATGCCTCCTGCTGCTCCAAAGCAAACTCCACACAGGCACCCGCTCTGCAGGCCCGCTGCTTCGCCCTTTCCGAACAGCAGACACCCGAGCCCACCTGAGGTACTGCGCATGCACCGACTCCGTCTCTTCCTCCATGCAGCAGCTGCCGCCGGCGCCCGCCTCCCCCGGCGATGCGCCGCCCTCCCCAGCCAAGCTGCCATCTGGTGCCGCTGCCGCCGCTACTGCTGCTGCCTCCCCTGCTGCTGCAAGCGGCTCTTCTGCCAGGCGGGCCGCTTCCGGGTGCGGCAGCAGCGGGGCGGACTCTGTAATGATGCCTGCGGTCGCCAGCTCCGCAATGCAGCCACGCAGAATCTCGTACCTGCAAGCCAGCGGGGTGGGCGCATACACATCTTGCAGCTGTGGTGGTGCTACATGGCCCAAAACACCATGTGGGGCTGGCAAGCTTGCAGCCGTCCGTGCATGTTCAACAAGAGCTGAAGCCGCCTGCGCTCTGGATCAGCCAGTTCCCGCACTGCGCCCTTAGACTCAAGAGGATTTTGGCAGCAGAAACATGTCAGTGCAACATCCCATGCATGCAGTTGGCGGCCAGCCGCCACTAAATAAGCCGACATCCGCCCCCGGCCCCACCTGGCCTGCTCGTTGGGGTTGCCGATGTACGCCTTGATGTCGGCTCGGTCCACAAAGGCCAGATCTATCGCCTCGGTGATGTTGCTGGTGGTCAGCACCTGCAGATTAATAAAGGTGGCAAACTAGCCACATCTGCACACGGGCACCGAGTCTTGCCGCCGCCGGCTGGCACTGCACGGCGCATCAAATCGCAGTTCCAATGTGCCACAGCCGCGTGTGCTGCACAATGCAGCGGCCTGCTGGCAGCCAACCCCAGCCCGTATGTGGCGCGGAGGTACAGCCCACCGACGACCAAGCGCACCATGCAGCTGACTAATCGCAGCCGAAAGCCGGTAGCGACCTTGCAGCTTAGATACCATTAGATGACAGGCATGCAGCGCACCATCACATTGGGCGCCGCCTTCAGCTGGTCCAGCCGCGTCAGCAGCGCATTCACCGCCCGGATGGCGTCTGCTGGCTCGCTGCCCACCACCGCACCCTTGCTGCGGGCAGATGGAGCAGGGAAGGAAGGGTCCCAATTGAACAGAAAGTGCAGCATGGCGGTTGCAGTGCTTGCAGCAGGTTGCGTCCTTTTTTGAGCGCGTCCATGCCTTTCGACACATGCGGGTTCTTGACTTCTCCGCGCATGCAATCCCGAAGGCGCACTCACCGCGCCGCCGTGAGGCTCTCCACCTCGTCAATGAGCACAAACACGAGCGTGTCTGGCTCGTCCACCACCTCCTGAGGGATGTGAAAATGGGGAGCAGGCGGCAGGAGAACAAACTGGTTGATGGTAAAGTATGCGAAGACGTGTTGTGATCCCCGCCCAAACCGATGTGCAGAGGGGAGCTGCAAGCTTGCCCCTCACACTGCCCCACCATGCCCCCGCCCCGCCAGCCCCGCTTGCCTGGATTTTGGAGAACAGGCGGCTGACCAGCTTGCCGCTCTCGCTGAACCACTTGGAGAAGAGGGAGTGAGCGTTCACCTCCACCAGCACGCCGCCCTGGGGGTACCTGCAGGAGGAGTGGCCAATAGAAGGAGGGGCGCAAACCAGCTCAATACAATGAACGCAACTGGTGCAGAATGGGATAAATGAACGGGAGCAGGAGGGGCGCAGGCGCCGGCGTACACCCTCAGCCACAGCAAAGGCTGGTCCCTGCGCGGTGGGTGGCTGGTGCACAGGTGCGCGTGTGCCGGTGGGATGCTCTTTGCTGCCGCCTGCCTGCTGAGGCATCATCGCATGCACCCGGCTCGCACGCTTCTGCTGTGCAGCTGCTAGCCAGAAGAGTCAAGCCAGCCTGTCCCTCGTCCTCACTTGTCTCCCAGGCGGATGGTCAGCTTCTGGGCCAGCGCCTGGCACAGGCTCGTCTTGCCGGTGCCCGGCGGTCCGTGCAGCAGCACCACTGCGCACCAGCAGCGGGCAAGGAGCTGTCAAGCGCAGGCATGCATTGGTTGGCGCTGCGTCGGCCTGAATGCAACAAGCGGCAGCAGAACCGATGATGTAGCACAGACACATGCTGATCCTCAGAAACTGGGGCTCCATTGCAAGCAAGTTTGGTGCAGCAACAAGTAAAGCTGCCCACCCCGGTTCCGAGAGATGAGCTGCGGGGTCGACCCTTGATTATCCTTGGCAAGCTGAGGCTAGCAGCTGTGGTGCAAAATGGCAACAACTAGCTGCCTACCCCGGTTCCAGGAGATGAGCTGCGGGTTGACGCGTGACTCGGCAAACAGCAGCGCCGAGGTGGCGTAGCGCAGCAGCCGCTGCTTGATCTCGCTCTCGTAATACTGCAATGGTTAAACAACGTCATGGCAGAGTGCAGCAGGTGGGACGCGAGAGCAGGCGAGGGCTCAGCAGTGTTGCAGGTGCTGCGGTGCGTCGTCAGCCGCTGAGGCGCTCCCAGCTGCAGGCGAAGACGGGCGGGCACAGCCGCCGTGCGCTGCATGCTATCCACCTGCGCCGGTTGCCATGCCAGCCCTGCAATCGCTGTACGCAATGCATCACCCTTGCAGTCTGCTCTGCTACTGCCTCTCCCAGCAGCGCCAGCACCCACCAGCGTCTCCCAGCCGCCGTGGAACTCGGCGGCGGGCAGCACCCACTCGCGGTAGGCGGGGGTGCCGTCCTCCCCCTCGTCGTCGTCTGCTGCGCCCTCGCTGTCCAGGGCAAACACGCACACCTGCAGACAGATGCTTTGAGGCGGCGAATAAGCACGTGAACAGCGCACGAGGGTCGCTCGAAGTGGCTGCCAAATGCAGCACGAGTGCAGCACAGCCTGCTGCTGCCGCAACAACCCTCCACCCAGCGGCTCGCCTGCCACGCCACGTCCCACTGCAGCAGCAGGCGGCCGGCTGGGATGCGTCCGGGGGCCAGGTCCACCACCCGTATCGACTGGACGTGGGCGTCTAGTAGTGGGTGCTGGCCGGGCAGCGGATGCAGCGGCCCCTCGGCGTAGCGAACTGAGGAGAGGGAGGTGAGGAACTGCAGGGCGGCGGCGCGAACCGTGCCCAGGTCTGCCGCGCTGTCGGGCCGCAGGCACACCTCCACGTTCAGCAACGCCTTATCCTCGCCGGGCGGAGCGCCGGGCAGGGCGACCGTCATGGCTGCGGACGGGCAGAAGGTGCTGCAAATTGAGGCTCGGCTGCGGGCAGGCACAGGCGCTCCCGCCGCCGCTCAGCTGGCGCTGGCTGGCGCCGTCCTGCGATGCTGCCCTGCAGCCCACTGCGCTCGGATGGGCTGTTGAGTGTACCGATCACTCGCCGGGGGCCGCACAGGGCAGTGAGCGAGGCGCTTGAAAGCGGCGGCGCGCACTGCCAGGTCCGGAGGGCGGGTTGGGCTGCTTCAAAGCCGGCGATCACTGCCTAGAAGCAGGTAAAGCAGCGATCAAGCGCCCAGCTGCACCAGCCGGCCTCATGCAGCGCCGCATGTGCACTGGGGCCACTTGGGGAGCGCCAGGCGTGTCGGGGCGCACTGCTGGCTCCTCACATTCCCCTGTTACACACGTTGAGCGACCCCAGCCGCCCTTGGAAGCTTCCCCAGCGACCGACTGCCCAGGCGCACGCCCCAGCGCCCGTGCTGCCCTGAACAAGCTTGCGGTAGACTGCTGCAGACTACTGGCAGCAACAGCAGCGCTCGTAGCCCCGCCCGCCGCTGAGCCGGTCACACAGGCACCATGACGACGCGGACGAGCGTCGTGTCGCCCCGGGCGTCTGTGAGGGTGACCCAGGTGTGCCCTGCAACCGCGGGGCTGCCGCCGCCAACTGCCAGCCCACCTGCCACCCGCCGCGGCCTCGGGCGTCGCTGCCGCCTCGTGCGCCGCTCACCCACCCGCTCTCTCTATTGCGACGCAGGTGACCACGAACCGTAACACCGAGTGGCTGAACCAGCGCGCGGCCTGGGCCTTCTACATCATCCTCATCCTGGTCTGCTGGCTGGTCACCGCCTCGTTCACCGACCCGGGCATGGCGTGGACGTATGTGCACCTGGGGCATGGAGTCATCACCTACTTCCTGCTGCACTGGAACAAGGGCTCGCCCATCCAGGACGACCAAGGCATCTACGACAAGTGAGATTACAAGGGGGTTGGAAGGGTGCAGCTATGGGGGTTCGCTGGCAATGGGTATTGCGCCAGCCGGCCGCCCAGCGGCCAGGTTGTTGGCAGCGCGCCGCAACCGCCACGTACTGGCGCATTAATTGAGCTGGCTCGGAGTGGTAGGTTTGGCCGCAGGAAGCTACGTGCTTGGCGTGGCACCGCAGTGGCGGTAGTGTGGCATGCTGGATGGAGTAGCCATCTCGCTTGCTGTTGCCACCGGCCGCCGCTGCTTCATGCCCCTCCCCCCAGCTGGCACCCACTTGCATGCAAGCTTGACCCTGCTGCTCTGTTTGGTCATTCCCCATGCAGCCTGACGTTCTGGGAGCAGATTGACGATGGCGTGCAGGGCACGGCCACCCGCAAATTCTTCACGGTTGTGCCGGTGAGGCTTTTGCACGCTGGTGGTTGTGCAGGCAGCAGCGGCTGCTTGCTATCAGCACACGAATCACCTGCCCTGCATCAGTGCCAAAGCCCACCGATGCTTGATCCAACAAAGCAAAAGGACGCTGTAAGGCCGCTGGTGTCGTGATCGCTGACTCGTTTGCCTGCCTGCCTGCCTCTCGATCGCCCGTAGGTGCTGCTGTTTCTGCTCGCCTCGCACGGCACCGACTTCCGCCGCCAGCCGCTGGGACTCAACCTGCTGGTGCGCACTGCTAGTTTCTGAGCAGCATTGCCAGATTGTCTTTGCGTGCTGGCAGCTGCTGGTGGCTTGCATGGCAGCTTACGGAGCAAGGCTCCCGCGAGGCAGGGTTGAGATCGTGCCATCTGCCCTGCTGCCATCACGTGTTGGCCGCTCACACCTGTCCCACCCTGCCATCCGCAGGTGGTTGTGGTGCTGACCATTGCAAAGATGAGCAGCATGCACAGAGTGCGCATATTCGGCATCAACAAGGACTGATCGGCGGGCAGCAGGCGATGGCAGCGAGCGCAGCCCGCCCAGCCAACTGGCGCCAGCAGTGCAGCACCAGTGCGGCACCATGCCTGGCCTCTTTTGCATGCGGCGCAGGCT